>Ga0316194_10000609_pt1 | contig 23596 bp, 18 predicted proteins | sample CroRivsedime1_MG_FD_204936 | JGI IMG/M metagenome (GOLD analysis project Ga0316194, IMG submission 204936) | Coastal sediment microbial communities from Maine, United States - Cross River sediment 1 | ecosystem: Environmental > Aquatic > Marine > Coastal > Sediment | place: USA: Maine...
AGCGACTAGAGAGCCTTCAGCGGATAAAGAGCCCTCAGCGGATAAAGAGCCTTCAGCGACTAGAGAGCCTTCAGCGGATAAAGAGCCTTCAGCGACTAGAGAGCCTTCAGCGGATAAAGAGCCTTCAGCGACTAGAGAGCCTTCAGCGGATAAAGAGCCCTCAGCGACTGAAGAGCAAGAGCCTTCAACGCTCGAAAAACAGCCAACAATCGACTCATCCGAAGCAATCACCGAACTGCCTGATGGTGAACTGCCCGAGCCCAAGCTCGAAATGGACGATGATCCTGGTTTCGATCTGGGCAACCTTGAGTTTTCGACACCGGACTTGACCTCGGTGCCGGAAACGCCAGAGCTTGAAGCCGAAGCCGAAGCCGAAGCCGAAGCCGAAGCCGAAGCCGAAGCCGAAGCCGAAGCCGAAGCGGTCCCGATGTCTTCTAACATTGCACCGCCGACCGACCCGTCTTTGGTTGATACCTTCGAAACCGACGCTGAAATTGTCGAAATTTTTGTTGAAGAGGTCGACGAGGTCCTGGAGTCCATTGCGCAGTGGCTGCCGCAATGGCGCGATGAACCTGACCATGAAGAAGCGCTGTCTGAAGTTCGGCGCGCATTCCACACGCTCAAAGGCAGTGGCCGCATTGTCGGTGCCAACGTTATCGGCGAACTGGCCTGGTCGGTAGAGAACATGCTCAACCGCATCATCGATGGCACGGTCGAGCCCACCGTGCAGTTTGTTGCCGTCGTTGACGATGCGCGAAACCTTGTGCCTCGATTGCGCGATGCGTTTGAAGTCCAGCGGCCCCCGGAACTGGATACCTTGGGCGCGATCATGGAACGGGCGGATGTGCTGGCTTCCGGTGGTACGCTCGAAGACAGTGACACCTCAATTGCTGCACCGGAACCCGAAGCGCCGGAGACCAGTGACAGCCTTACGGTCTTCCTCGGCGAAGCAGCTACACACATGGCTGTGCTGAATAGCAGCATCGAAGACGGCGGCGTGGCTCTGAATACAGAATCATTGCGTGCCCTGCACACGCTGGCTGGTAGCGCTGGTATGGAAGGCATAGAAGCCGTTGCTGCGCTGGTCCGTCCGGCTTATGAACTTGCCCAGGCGCTGCGACAGGATTCCGATACCCTCGCCAGCAGCGACCAGGCCGTCTTCTTCAGTCAAGCCTATGCGGCTCTGGAGAGTATTCTCGATGACCTGCAGCATGGCCGTGAGACGGAAGAGTATGCGCAGCTGATTGCTGACGCAGACCATCTGCTGATGACCGCCAGCGCTGACCCTGAACTTGAAGCCCAAAGCGAAGCCCGCGACAGTCTGCTGGGACTTGATGGCTTGTCCCTCGTCATGGATGCGCCGGAGTTTCTGCAGAGCTGGCGCGCGGGTGCACTTGATCTGGAATTTAGCGACAGGCTCGCAGACGCATTGATGGAGGTCGCGAAGACCGCGCGAGAGACGCAAAGGCCGGGCATTGCAGAACTGGCGGAGGCGTTGGCGTCAGCGCAAGCCTATCTCGGCGATGATCTGCTCAGCGAACAGGGTCTGGAGGTTCTGAATCAGGGTCATGAGCGACTGCTGACGATGTTTGATTCGCTGGCTGCCGATGAAAGTCTTGATGCAGCAGACGATGTCATCGTCCATCTGGACAGACTCCTGCAGGACGCGCAGCACTCTGAAGTCGTTGATGAGGATTCGGCCACTGCGGCGGACGACCAGAACATGGTCACAGAGCCCGCTGAGGATGACCAGGCGACATCGCTCGATCAAGACAGCGAAGACATGCTGGACGGTGCCGATGATGCTGAACACATTGACCTGACAGAAGAGCTCAACCGGATATCGGTTGACGAAGACTCTGCCGAAGAGCCTGTCGAAATCCCGGCCGATGACCTGCTGATCGACAGTGCAGAAGAAGACGATCTGTTTGCCCTGGAGGACGTTGATGACGAGGAAGTCGTTGACGAGGCAATCGACGAACATTCACTCGCGATGGAATCCCAAGCCGAACTGGAAGCAGTGGACTCCGGCGAGCCTGGCACTGTCCTGACATTTCCCAGCGCCAGTGAAGATGACCACGACGGCGACAACACCGCCGACGAAATCAACCTCGACGACCTCGGCAAAGACTTTTTTGAGGGGTTGGAAGAGCCTTCAGCGGATAAAGAGCCTTCAGCGGATAAAGAGCCTTCAGCGGAGCCCTCAGCGACAGAAGAGAAAGAGCCTTCAGCGGAGCCCTCAGCGACTGAAGATAAAGAGCCTTCCACAGCTCAGCAGCCTGCCTCCGCACCGGAACTCGATCCCGCGATTGCGCAGTTGCTGCCGGAAGATCTGGACGAAGAGATCATAGAAATCTTCTTCGAGGAGGCGGATGAATTACTGGAAGCGCTGGATGAGAACGTTCACCAGTGGACGTCCGAACCGGTTAACCGGCTGTTTCTTGAGCACATGTTGCGCAGTCTCCACACCCTTAAAGGGGGCGCGCGCCTTGCCGGCCTGATCAAGCTTGGTGACGTCACCCACCAGCTCGAGTCCTTCCTGATCGATTTTCAGACTGGTGCAGCTGAGACAAACAGTGAGTTCTTCTCCGACCTGGCAGGACGTTTCGATGAACTGAGCAGCCTGCTCAGCGTTATTAAGGCGGCGCTGGCCGGAGAAGCCGTCAGCTGGACAGACCTTGATGAGCAACAGCCTCAGGATGTGCCAGAATCCCCAGGCGAAGAGGCAAATGCGCAGACGGCTGATGCCGGGTCGGTGGAAGAGCCGGAAAGCGATGTCAACGAAGATGTTGCAGCAACAGTGTCCCAGACTGATTCCAAGGAAACCGAGGTCACCTCTTTGGTGCCACCGGCACCTGAAAGTCGACCGCAACCGGAGCCTGCGGAAGCGCGTGACAAGACGGATCGTGCCAGTCAGGAAATGGTTCGGGTTGGTTCGGGCCTGCTGGAAAATCTGGTCAATCTGGCTGGTGAAAGCTCCATTGTCCGAGCTCGCATCGAACAGGGGATGAGCGATTTCACCTCCGCTCTCGATGAGATGGAAACCACAATTGAACGGGTGCGCGAGCAGTTGCGTCGCCTGGAGATTGAGACTGAAGCACAGATACTGTTCCGTCAGGATCGGCCTGATGGTCCGAGTTACGAAGAGTTCGATCCGCTCGAGATGGATCGCTACTCGCAGCTGCAGCAGCTGTCCAGAGGCCTGTCCGAAAGTGCGTCGGACATGCTCGATCTGAAAGACACACTGCTGTTTAAAGCCCGCGAGTCGGAGACTCTGCTGCTGCAACAGGCGCGGATAAATACGGAGCTGCAGGAAGGCCTGATGCGCACCCGCATGGTGCCGTTCAGCCGTCTGTTACCCAGACTGCGCCGCATCGTCAGGCAGGTCTCGAGTGAACTCGGCAAAGACGTTGAATTTCATGCCTTCAACGCAGAAGGTGAGCTCGACCGGAATCTGCTCGAGCGCATGGTTCCACCATTGGAGCACATGCTCAGAAATGCGGTAGATCACGGCATCGAAAGTAAGGAGCTGCGCAAGAACTACGGCAAGCCAGCGACCGGGCGCATTGATCTGCGCCTGTCCCGCGAAGGTGGTGATGTCGTGATTGAAATCGGCGACGACGGCTCAGGTATCGATGTGGAAAGTGTTCGCGCCAAAGCGGTTGAACGCGGTTTGATGGCCGAAGGTGCCAAACTGCGCGACGACGAGATCAGCCAGTTTGTGCTTGCGCCCGGATTTACAACTGCCAAATCCGTTACTCAGATTTCCGGCCGCGGTGTCGGCATGGACGTTGTTCACAGCGAAGTGAAGCAGCTTGGCGGCAGCATTCAGATCGCCTCCCGCCAGGGTAAAGGCTCGCGATTTATTGTCCGGGTGCCGTTCACAGTATCGGTTAACCGGGCGTTGATGGTATCTGTTGGCGATGATTACTATGCAATCCCGCTGAACACGATCGAAGGTATTGTGTTGCTAACTCCGGCTGAGCTTGAGCGATTGTATGCGCCTGAAGGCAATACCTTCGAATACGCTGGCATCCCCTATCGCGTCCGCTACCTCGGACACTACCTCGGGCGTGAATTCCGCGCTTCTGCACTGCAGAGTTCGGTACCCGTGGTTCTTGTGCGATCTGGAGATCATGCGGTCGCCGTTCATGTGGACGGCGTGCAAGGCAGCCGCGAAATCGTCGTGAAAAGTCTTGGTCCGCAATTCGCCGGAGTTGGCGGTATTTCCGGGGCAACCATTCTGGGTGATGGCAGCGTTGTGGTCATTCTCGACCTGCTCGCTCTGATTCGAGCTCAATCCAGCGGTGGTCAGGCAGGCGCGCGCCGGCAGGTTGCTGGAGGCAACCGTACCCGTATTGTAATGGTGGTGGATGATTCGGTAACGGTGCGCAAAGTTACCTCGCGGCTGCTGGAACGGCAGGGCATGGATGTGATGGTAGCCAAAGACGGCATTGAGGCGATATCGCTGCTTCAGGAGCGTCGTCCGGATGTGATGCTGCTGGATATCGAAATGCCGAGGATGGATGGGTTCGAGGTCGCGCGACAGGTTCGTCACGACGATCGGCTCGCAGATCTGCCCATCATCATGATCAGTTCTCGAACGGGTGAGAAACACCAGGAGCATGCGGTTCAGCTTGGGGTGAACAGTTTCCTGGGCAAACCTTTTCAGGAAAATGAATTGCTGGCGACAATTGATCGGCTGGTAAACTGAACAGGAACGAACAATGGTCGCAGTTGTGGCAGAAGAACTGAGTGAGCTCAGCTGTGTACTCATCCCTTTAGATGGCACGCGGCTGCTGTTGCCGAATATTTCCGTGGCGGAAATCCTGCCGTGGCGTAGGGTTAAAGCACTGGCTGATGGACCAGAGTGGTGTCTGGGCCTGCTCGGCTGGCGGGGTGAGACGATTCCCGTTGTGCGCTTTGAGTCTTTAAACGGTGGCGGCGCGGCAGTGCGAAAAGCCGGTCGCTGCATGATCGTTATGAATCGCGCCCGTACTGCTAACGGACCGCCGTTCTATGCGATTGCCGCCGAAGGCCTGCCGCGCATGCTGCAGCTTACCGCAGACGATCTGAGCAACGAGTCCGGCCGATTAGGGCAGGCGGAAAGCGTTGCGGTGCGGCTTGGTACCGAGTCAGCGGTGATTCCGAATCTGGATTTTCTTGAGACCAAAATCGCCACGCTGCTGCGTTAGTACATCCGGGGTATCAGCGACTAGTCACTCCAACCCCAACTGTGTTGTACCGCGGCGAGCGCAGCCAGCGGCACGGTTTCAGCGCGCAGAGTCAGGCCGCCCAGACCGCACAGAGCTATGTTGTGGCTTCTTGCCAACTCCCTTTCTGAGTCTGTCCATCCGCCTTCGGGTCCAACCAAAAGACTCAGCGCTTCCCGCTGGCTGCCCGCATCGAGCAGGGGTGCGTCCAGATCCAGCATCAGGCGTCGACCATCGAAGCCGCGCTCCAGCAACTCTGCCAGGCTTAGCGGCGCGCCCAGGTCAGGCACGAACAGCCGGCCACATTGTTCAGCCGCGCTGATGGTGATCTGGCGCCAGTGGTTCAGCTTGTTAGCGGTGCGTTTTTCATCCAGCTGCACGTTGCTGCGCTCGCTGCGCAGTACCTGAATTGAGTCAGCACCAAGTTCGGTCGCCTTCTGCATGACCGTGTCCATGGCTGCCCCTTTGAGCCAGGAAACTGCCAGGGTCAGAACCGGTCGGGTGGCCGTCTGTTCGCGAATCCTGTCCTGCAGTGTGAGCGTACAGCGTCGATTGTCGATGGTGGCGATTGACGCCTGCCACTCAGCGCCCTGACCATCAAAACACAGCAGCTCCGCACCGGTTTTCAGTCGCAGTACCCGGCTCAGATAATGACTTTGCTCTCGATTGAGTTCGATGGTGGAATCGGCGCTTGAGAGATTCTGCAGCTCGCTGAGATACAGCCGGTGGGTCATTGGCGCTGATCTAGCCCGAGATTGCGGCACACTGCATTCGTCGCACCCCAGCGATTGAGCGTATAGAAGTGCAGGCCAGGCACGTCCCATCTGAGCAGGTCTTCGCAGAGGCGAGTTACTACCTCAATGCCAAACGCGCGTATGCCGGGCTCATCGTGCTCCAGCGATTCCAGTCGCTTGAGTACCCAGCGTGGCACGTCAGCACCACAGTTTTTGGAGAATCGCACGATGCCGTCAAAATTGGTGATCGGCATGATTCCGGGGATCAGTGGCAGCGTCAGCCCGCGTGCCGCGGCCCGGTCTGCAAAGTCATAGAACGCGTGCGGATTGTAGAAGTACTGGGTGATGGCGCTGTCGGCGCCGGCATCAACCTTGCGGGCAAAGAATTCCAGATCGTCTTCTGGTGACTGGGCCTCTGGATGCACTTCCGGATAGGCGGCGACCTCGAGGTGAAAATGGTCGCCCGAGTGTTCCCGGATCCACCGCACCAGACTTTCGGCGTTGTGGGTGTTGCGAGCCCGGCCGATTCCGGAGGGCACGTCACCGCGCAGCGCGACGATGCGCCGCACGCCCATATCCCGATAGTCGTCCAGCAGCGCAAAGATGCTGTCTTTTTCGTCTGCGCCAATTGACAGGTGTGGCGCGGCGTCCAGGTTGAGACTCAGCAGATGACGGATGGTGTCGTGGGTGCCGTCCCGCGTGGAGCCACCGGCACCGTAAGTGCAGGAGTAGAAGTCCGGTCCAAACGCGGCAAGTTTGTCCACCACGCGCGTCAGCCCTGCTAAGCCTGAATCGCCGCGGGGTGGAAAAAACTCGCAGCTGACACGCGGCTTCTTGGCCGCTGCCGTTTGGCTGGTATCGGTCATTGGTCAAACCTCGTGATGATCGACCAGGTTTTGTTCTGGCGTTTGCTGAGCGCCGGCGTAGCGGTTAAAGCTCAGCCGCCAGAGCTTCTGCCCGGTCGGTTTTTTCCCAGCTGAACTCAGCTTCCGTGCGGCCGAAGTGGCCGTAAGCGGCTGTGCCCTGATAGATGGGTCTCTTGAGGTCCAGCATCGCAATCAGACCGCGAGGCCGCAAATCAAAGTGTTCACGCACAAGTTGAACGAGTTTCGCTTCGGACAGTTTGCCGGTGCCGAAGGTGTTCACGCTGATGGAGGTAGGTTCAGCAACGCCAATCGCATAGCTGATCTGAATTTCCACGCGATCCGCGAGGCCTGCCGCCACCAGGTTTTTGGCCACATAGCGTCCTGCGTATGCGGCTGAACGGTCAACTTTTGACGGGTCCTTGCCACTGAATGCACCGCCACCATGACGGGCCATACCGCCATAGGTGTCGACAATGATTTTCCGGCCTGTCAGTCCGCAGTCGCCCACCGGGCCGCCGATGATGAACTGACCGGTGGGATTGATGTAGAGCTTGGTGTCGCGGGTCAGCCAGTTGCCGGGTACGACAGGCTTGATGACCTCTTCCATCACAGCTTCTTTCAGATCAGTCTGGCTGATATCGGGCGAATGCTGGGTCGACAGGACCAGCGCTTCAATAGAGATGGGTCGACCTTCTTCGTCGTACCGGAACGACAGCTGACTTTTGGCATCAGGGCGCAGGAACGACAGAGAGCTGCGGCGGGCTTTGGCCTGCTGCTTGACCAGCAGGTGGGAGTAGGTGATCGGGGCTGGCATGAGTACGTCGGTTTCGTTGGTCGCATAGCCGAACATCAGCCCCTGGTCGCCAGCGCCCTGCTCATGGTCGTTGGTTTCGTCGACGCCCATTGCGATGTCGCTGGACTGCATTCCGAGCGCGTTGACCACGGTGCAGTCGGTCGCGTCGAAACCAACCTCGTGACTGTCATAGCCGATATCTTTGACCACCTGGCGGACCAGCTTATCGACGTCCACCACGGCCTTGGTGCGGATCTCCCCGGCGACAACAATGATGCCAGTCTTGATCAGGGTTTCGCAGGCAACCCGGGAATCTTTGTCTTGAGCCAGCATCGCATCCAGAACTGCGTCTGAAACCTGATCGGCAACTTTATCCGGGTGGCCTTCCGAGACCGATTCCGAGGTGAATAACTGATAGTCCATAGCGAGTCTTCCGCAACGTTTGTTTCAGGCACAGGCCAGTTGAGCGGCGCATTCTACCTCAACTCATGGCGGGATTTGTTGGCAGGTTGCGTCTAGCCTTTGCTGGTGATTTAAGAGCTGAAGCAGCAGGCGAAGCCGACCACCCGTTCGCGGCGTGCATTGCGCGGGATCCGGTGAGCGGGGACAATAGCGCCGCACCGCGTTACAGCACCCGTTTGAGTGTCTGAGCTCCAGGTGACGCTTTGTCGCCAGACGGTGTAAAACCAACCTTGGGGGAACGATGTCAGCAAGAGTAGAACGGGCTAATGCCATCCGGGCACTGGCTATGGATGCCGTGGAGGCGGCCAATTCCGGGCACCCGGGCGCACCGATGGGCCTTGCGGACGTCGCTGAAGTGCTGTGGCGGGAAGTGCTCGTCCACAATCCGGCAGATCCATCCTGGTCCGATCGCGATCGTTTTGTGCTGTCCAACGGCCACGGGTCAATGCTGCTTTATGCGTTGCTGCACCTGACCGGCTACGACCTGTCCATTGATGAAATCAAAGCCTTTCGTCAGCTCGGCTCAAAAACCCCCGGACACCCTGAGTTCCGCGAATGCCCGGGCGTGGAAACCACCACCGGACCGCTGGGACAGGGTTTTGCCAATGCCGTTGGTCTGGCTCTGGCGGAAAAGATTCTCGCCAGCGAATTCAATCGGGATGAGTTTTCGATTGTTGACCACCGAACCTGGGTGATTGTTGGCGATGGCTGCCTGATGGAGGGCATCTCTCATGAAGCTGCGTCGCTGGCCGGCACGCTTGGTCTCGGCAAGCTGGTGGCGATCTATGACGACAACGGCATTTCCATCGATGGCGAAACCGATGCCTGGTTCACCGAAGATGTACCTGCGCGTTTTGAAGCTTACGGCTGGCGGGTGATCCGTGACGTGGATGGCCATGATGGCGAAGCGGTAGCGGGCGCACTCGAACAGGCGCTCACCCAGCAGGACCTGCCAACGCTGGTCTGCTGTAAAACCGTTATCGGTTATGGCTCGCCGGCTAAACAGGGTACAGCAGGCGCGCATGGCGCAGCACTTGGGGCCGAGGAGGTGAGTGCAGTTCGCAAGACGCTGAACTGGAGCTTTGATGCGTTTGAAATACCGGATCGGCTCTATCAGGAGTGGGACTGCCGTGCCCGTGGCGCCAAGCTGCAGCAGGCCTGGACGGAGCTCTTCGACGCCTATCAGCGGACCTATCCCGAACTTGCCGCAGAGTATCAGCGGCGTATGTCCGGCGAGCTGCCTGAAGGCTGGAATGAGGGTCTGCGCGCGTTGGCGGAATCCGCCCAGGCAGCGCTTGAACCATTGGAAACGCGCAAGTCGTCACAGCGCTGTATTGGTGCGCTGGCAGACGCTGTACCGGAACTTTTCGGCGGTTCGGCGGATCTCACTGGATCGAACGGCACCCGCTGGGCGGGCGCATCGGATGCTCGCTATCTCAGCTATGGCGTTCGTGAATTCGGCATGTCCGCCATCACCAACGGGATGACGCTGCATGGTGGGCTGAGGCCGTTCAGTGGTACTTTTCTGGTGTTCATGGAGTACGCCAGAAATGCGGTTCGGCTGGCGGCGTTGATGGAAATCCCGAATGTGTTTGTCTACACCCACGACTCGGTGGCTGTTGGCGAAGATGGGCCGACCCACCAGCCGATCGAACAGTTGACCAATCTGCGCACGACGCCGGGACTGCATACCTGGCGACCTTGCGACACGGTGGAGAGCGCGTTTGCCTGGGAGTCGGCAATTGCCAGCCAGCGGCAACCCTCCGCGCTGATTTTTACCCGCCAGAAAACCCCGGCGATGGTTCGAGATCTGGAAGCCTTTAATGCCATCGCTCGCGGTGGTTATGTGTTGCGCCGCGAGCAGGGTGAGCTGGATCTGATTCTGATTGCCACCGGCTCGGAAGTCGGGCTGGCCGCGCAGGCGGCAGATCTGCTCAAAGAGGACGGGCTGGGTGTGCGGCTGGTGTCCATGCCCTGCACCGATATCTTTCTCAATCAGGATGCCGATTACCGCGAGAGTGTGCTTCCGGCCGACTGCAGCGCTCGGGTTGCGGTAGAGGCTGCCCATCCGGATTACTGGTATCGATTTGTTGGCCTGCAGGGGGCCGTGGTCGGCATAGACCGCTTCGGCATTTCCGCGCCAGGTGATGAAGCCATGGCGGCATTGGGCATGACGGTTGAGAACGTTGTCGCGGCCGCGCGCTCACTTTTCGCAACCGCGGAGCAGGGCTGAGATGGCGGGCGAGTCGTCGCGGGCTCTGCCGCGCAAAGAGATGACCCAGCTTGATCTGGCGGGCAAACGGCTGCTGATACGGGAAGATCTCAACGTACCGCTCAAAGCCGGTGTGATCAGCAACGAAGCCAGAATTCTCGCGGCATTACCCACACTGCAACAGGCGCTTGCTGCCAACGCTGCCGTTCTGGTGATGTCTCATCTGGGTCGGCCGGAAGAAGGCCAGTTTACGCAGGATTATTCGCTGGCACCGGTGGCGCAGCGGCTCGCCGAACTGCTGGACATCGAGGTGCCCCTGATCAGAGATATCAGTGCGCCCCTGGACCTGCAGCCCGGTCAGATTGCGTTACTTGAGAACGTACGCTTTCTCGACGGTGAGAAGGCCAACTCAGATACTCTGGCGCAGCAGCTGGCGGGCCTGTGCGACATCTTTGTGATGGATGCATTTGCGACAGCACACCGCGCTCAGGCTTCGACCCATGGTGTGGCGAAATTTGCGGACATTGCCTGTGCCGGGCCACTTCTGGTGGCTGAGCTCGAAGCGCTTGAACAGTCTCTGGCCGCACCCCGGCGACCGCTGCTGGCTATCGTTGGCGGTGCCAAGGTATCCACCAAGCTGAATGTGCTGGGTTCGCTGGCGGAACTGGCCGATCAGGTGATCGTTGGCGGCGGGATTGCCAATACCTTTATTGCTGCCGCCGGCCACCCGGTCGGGCAGTCGCTCCAGGAAGCCGATCTCCACGACGCCGCGCGGGCCATTGCGGCAAAGGTTGAAGTGCCATTGCCCGTGGATGTGATGGTTGCGAAGACGTTTGCTGAAGACGCCGTTGCTGTGGTGCGGGGCATCGATGAAGTGGCCGAAGATGAGATGATTCTCGATATTGGCCCCGAGACTGCGCGCCGCTACGCGCAGATGCTGACCGGTGCAGGGACCGTGCTGTGGAATGGTCCGGTTGGTGTTTTCGAATTTGATCAGTTTGGCGAAGGCACCCGGGTTCTGGCCGAAGCCATTGCCGGCAGTGAGGCATTTTCGATTGCCGGTGGGGGCGATACCCTGGCAGCGATAGATAAATACTCAGTACGCGACGGCATCAGCTATATCTCAACTGGCGGTGGCGCGTTTTTAGAGTTTGTCGAAGGCAAAACCCTGCCTGCTGTGGCTGTGCTGGCAGAGCGAGCTGACGGCTGACGCTTACGATCTGCCTACTGACGAATACTCGGGTATCGTTGCACAGTAGTGGTATAGGGATTGACGAGAACGCGGCGACCAGGACCAACGACAGTGACCGCATCCCGGATTCAAGAATAGACGATTCAAATATAGAAAGACTCGAAGAAAGAGGTGAGTAATGGCTCTTATCAGTATGCGACAGATGCTCGATCATGCCGCCGAACACGGCTACGGCGTGCCGGCTTTCAACGTCAACAATCTCGAACAGATGCGCGCCATCATGGAAGGCGCAGATGAAACTGACAGCCCGGTGATAGTTCAGGCGTCAGCGGGTGCCAGAAAGTATGCTGGACCGAATTTTCTGCGCCATCTGATTCTTGCTGCCGCTGAAGAGTTTCCGCACATTCCGGTGACCATGCATCAGGACCACGGCGCCTCACCGGCGGTCTGTCAGCGCTCCATACAGCTGGGTTTCGGCTCGGTGATGATGGATGGCTCGTTAGAAGAAGATCAGAAAACGCCCGCCAGCTACGAATACAACGTTGAGGTAACCCGTCGGACCGTCGACATGGCTCACGCCTGCGGTGTGTCCGTGGAAGGCGAACTCGGGTGTCTGGGGTCGCTGGAAACCGGTGAAGCGGGAGAAGAAGACGGCGTCGGGGCTGCGGGTGTGCTCAGTAAAGACATGCTGCTCACGGATCCGGAGCAGGCGGCAGATTTTGTCAAGAAGACTCAGGTGGATGCGCTGGCGATTGCGATTGGAACCTCTCATGGCGCCTACAAGTTTTCTCGCCCGCCTACCGGTGACATTCTGGATATCGATAGGATCAAAGCCATTCATCAGCGCATCCCCAACACCCATCTGGTGATGCATGGCAGCTCGTCGGTGCCGCAGGATCTGCTGGCGTTGATCAATGAGTATGGCGGTGAAATTCCGGAAACCTACGGCGTGCCGGTAGAAGAAATTCAGGAAGGTATCCGCAACGGCGTTCGCAAAGTCAATATCGACACCGATCTGCGCCTGGCCTCAACGGCCGCGGTGCGGAAATTTCTGGCGCTCAACAAAGCGGAATTTGATCCGAGGAAATATCTCACCGAAACCTTAAAGGCGATGAAGGCTGTCGTGGTTGATCGTTATGAAGCGTTTGGCACCGCGGGTAATGCGTCGAAGATCCGACCGGTCTCTCTGGACGACATGTACCTTCGTTATGCGGCGGGTGAACTCGACCCGGTTGTGAAGTGATCGGCTGATGCGCGGCCAGGGTGCGTTTGTTCCCCGGGAACTGATCGATCAGCTTGGGAATTTTACCACGCGCTCCGCGAAAACCCCGGACGCACTGTCAGGCTATGTCGACTTTTATCACCTGAATTTTGCAGCGTCCCATCCGGGGCTGCAGCATCATATCGGCTGGGTGCCGAGCGGTGAATTTCAGATCGCCACCCAGCTGTTTGCCCAGCCGAAGCCACGGGGTACCGCATTTGTCTGTCATGGTTATTACGATCACGTGGGTCTGTTCGGGCACCTGATCCGCTATCTTCTGGACCAGCAGCTGAACGTACTGACCTTCGACTTTCCCGGTCATGGATTGTCGTCAGGACCGCGCGCAACAATCGCCAGCTTTGATCACTATGTTCAGGTGCTGGTTGATTTACAGCATTATTTTGAGCGCGAACTCGGTGAGCGCGCGGGTGAGTTGCTGCCACAGCCCCGGCACGTGTTCGGTCAGAGCATGGGCGGCGCCATTGCGATGGAGTATCTACTCCAGTACGGTCATGAACGATTTCGCGAGATCGTGCTGTTTGCACCGCTGATTCGGCCGGCAGCCTGGGGAATCAATCGCTGGGTGTATGAGGTGGCGAAACGAACCATTACCGAACGCAAGCGCATCGTCACTGAAAATGCGGAAAACCCGGAGTTCATTGCGCTGATGCGCATAGATCCGTTAGCCCCGGACATTCTGCCGGTGCAATGGGTCACCGCGATGGTGGAATGGATGAAGTCGTTTGAACAGCGCGGCAAGCTGCCGTTCAAACTGCATATTGCTCAGGGCGATGCGGACAAAACCGTCGACTGGCGACACAATCTGAAGTTCTTCGCCAGCCACACCGACATTGACGTGCTGCGGATCCCCGGTGCGCGACATCACCTGGTGAATGAAAGTGATGCTATTCGCGACCAGCTGTTTCGCTGGATTGGCGGATTTATCGAACCGTCAGCAGGTGCGGATTCACAACCCTAGTCAGAACAGCACCCGGGTACGAATTGTGCCGTTTACAGTTTTCAACGCGTCGAGGACTTCGGCTGAGTAGTCGGCGGTGACGTCGATGACTACATAGCCGATGTCTCCCTGAGTCTGCAGATATTGTCCGGCGATGTTCACGTTTGAATCCGACAGCACCTGATTGATGGCCGTCAGCACACCGGTGATGTTTTCATGAATGTGCAGCAGCCGATGCTGGCCGGCGTGTTCGGGCAGCGAAACCTCAGGGAAATTGACGGCGGAAAGGGTTGAGCCATTGTCGCTGTAGCGGATCAGCTTTTCTGCAACCTCAAAGCCAATATTCTCTTGCGCTTCCATGGTACTGCCGCCTACATGGGGGGTCAGAATCACGTTGTTCAGACCCTTCAACGGAGACACGAAAGGTTCGTTATTGGACTTTGGCTCTTCGGGAAAAACATCGATAGCAGCGCCGAGCAGCTTAGCCCCACGCAGCATTTCCGCGAGTGCTTCGAGATCAACAACATTGCCCCGTGAGGCGTTGATCAGCACTGCCTCCGGCTTCATCACCGCCAGCCGCTCGCGGGTCAGCAGATTCACCGTGGCTGCGGTCGCGGGCACATGTGCGGACACGACGTCGGCGTTCTTCAGCAGCTCTTCCAGATGATCCACCTGTCGGGCATTGCCAAGATTCAGTTTTTTCACTGCATCATGAAAGATGACTTTCATGCCGAGGCTTTCGGCGAGCACACCAAGCTGTGAGCCAATGTTGCCGTAGCCGATAACGCCGAGAGTTTTGCCGCGCACTTCATAAGAGGACTTGGCTGACTTCTGCCAGACCCCTTCGTGCATCTGGGTGGTCTTGGCAGGAACTCCACGCAGCAGCAGGATCGCTTCAGCGAGCACCAGCTCTGCCACACTGCGGGTATTGGAGTAGGGTGCGTTGAAAACCGGTACCCCTGCTCGGGTTGCTGCATCCAGGCTGACCTGATTGGTACCAATGCAGAAGCAGCCGACGGCCATCAGGCGCGGTGCCCGGGCGATGACTTCGGCGGTCAGCTGGGTCCGCGAACGAATGCCCAGCATGTGGGCCGAGCTCAACGCTGTCGCCAGTTCCTCACCCTGCAGTGCGTGATCGAGCCGGGTAAGATTCTGGTACCCGGCGGCGGTCAGCGTCTCCACCGCGGACACATGGACCCCTTCCAGCAGCAGAATTTTTATCCTGTTCTTGTCGAATGAAGTCGCGCTCAACGGAAGATCCCTGGAAAAAGGCCGCATATACTAGCCGCTCCCCGATCAGTTGAAAGCGAAAATGTCCGATCCCCTTGATGAGCTGTTTTCACCCAGACAGTTGAAACGTGATGCCGATACGCTGGCCGAGTGGGGACGTGACTGGACCCGCAGCTATGCCGTGGCGCCGAGTGCGGTGGTCTTTGTCGAATCCATAGACGACGTGGTGAAGCTGGTTCAGGCGGCCAATCAGCATGACTTCAAGCTGGTGCCTTCGGGTGGTCGAACCGGGCTGTCCGGTGGGGCAGTCGCCGGCCACGGTGAGGTCGTGGTGTCTTTTGATCGGATGAATCGAATCCTCGACTTCGACCCGGCAGATCGCCTGGTGACGTGTCAGGCTGGCGTCGTGACCCAGACCCTGCAGGAATTTGCCGGCGAGCAGGGGCTCAGCTATCCGGTCGACTTTGCGTCATCAGGCTCCAGCCAGATTGGTGGCAACATCGCCACCAATGCCGGCGGTATCAAAGTCATCCGCTATGGCCTCACCCGGGACTGGGTGGCAGGGCTGACCGTTGTCACCGGCAAAGGTGAGGTGCTGCGCTGCAATCATGGCCTGGTTAAAAATGCCACCGGCTATGACCTGCGCCATCTGTTTATTGGTTCAGAAGGCACGCTCGGGTTTGTCGTCGAAGCCCAGATCCGTCTGGCGCCGGCGCCGCAACCCCAGCAGGTGATGGTGCTCGGAGTGCCGGAGTTTCGCGATATTCTGGAAGTCCTGAGAACCTTCCAGCAGGCTCTGACCCTGTCGGCGTTCGAATTTTTTTCAGAACAGGCCTTGCAGAAGGTGCTCGCGCACAGGAATTTGCGCCGACCGCTGCCGCAGCCCGTGCCGTTCTATACGCTGCTGGAGTTTGATGCGTCTGCGCTCGAGGCGGCCAGCGAGGCTTTTGAGGCGGTGGTGGAAGCCGGCTGGGTAGTTGATGGGGTGTTGAGTCAGTCCGAAGCCCAGGCTGCTGCGCTATGGCAGCTGCGTGAAGGCATTTCCGAGAGCATTGCCGGATACACCCCGTACAAAAACGATCTCTCAGTGCGAATATCGCAGATGCCCGATTTCATTGAGACGGTGGATGCCCTGGTCAGCGACAGCTATCCGGATTTTGAGGTGTGCTGGTATGGCCACATTGGTGATGGCAACCTGCATTTGAATATCCTGCGTCCGGAATCGTTGTCGGTTGATGAGTTTTATCAGCGCTGTCATAGCATATCCCCGAAACTGTTTGCTGAAGTCAGCAATCGCCAGGGTTCGATTTCGGCGGAACATGGCGTGGGTCTTCTGAAGCGGGATTTTCTCGGCTTTTCCCGTAGCCCGGAAGAGCTGGAAATTATGCGTGGTTTGAAGGCAATGCTGGACCCGGGCCAGATTCTCAATCCCGGCAAGCTGTTGCCCTTAAAATCCTGAAGCCTGGAACTTCGGTTCCGCCTGGCAGAGTCTGCGCTAGAGCCGGCGGACGCCTGCGGGCGCTGCAACAAAAACCACGTCGGCTGCCTGGGCGGCGAATATGCCGTTGGCAACCACGCCGACAATATTGTTGATGGTCATTTCCAGTTCGGCAGGTTGGGTGATGGACAGCTCGTGCACATCGAGCAGGATGTTGCCGTTGTCGGTGATGATTCCTTCGCGCCACTCGGGTGCGCCGCCGAGTGCCAGCAGCGCGCGAGCCGCCAGGCCGCGAGCCATTGGGATGACTTCAACCGGTAACGGGAACTGCCCGAGTATGTTGACCAGTTTGGACTCATCGACAATGCAGACAAATTCGTCTGCTGAAGCCGCCACGATTTTCTCCCGGGTCAAAGCCCCGCCGCCGCCTTTGATCAGCGCTCTTTGTGGATCGACCTCGTCCGCACCGTCCACGTAGAAGGTAACCTCGCCAACAGCATTCAAATCCAGAACCTGGATACCGTGGCCTCGAAGACGTTCACTACTAGCGTCGCTGCTGGAAACTGTCGCGTCAAACAGATGCCGGATGTCGGCCAGAGCATCAATGAAATGGTTGGTGGTGGAGCCAGTTCCGACGCCGATGATGCTCTTGGAATCGAGTCGGGGTTTGATGTAGTCGATGGCAGCTTGTGCCGCACTGCGTTTCAACTCGTCTTCGTTCATACTCACGCGCTTGGGTTTAAAGCGACAACATCAGCGAAAACCGCTCGGGAAACAAGCGCCAGATCGTGGAAAAGTACGTTAAAAAGATTCTCTCCTCGCGCGTTTACGACGTTGCGGTGGAGACACCGCTGCAGCGTGCGGCCAATCTCAGCCGACGTCTGAACAACGAGATCTCGTTAAAACGCGAAGATATGCAGCCGGTCTTTTCGTTCAAGATCCGTGGCGCATACAACAAGATTGCACAGCTTTCTGCTGACGATCGAGCCCGTGGTGTGATTGCCGCTTCCGCTGGAAACCATGCTCAGGGAGTTGCGTTTGCAGCTCGCGAGCTCGGTTTGAAAGCGCTGATTGTGATGGGTCGTAACACCCCCAGCATCAAGGTCGATGCGGTGGCAGCGTTGGGTGCCCGGGTGATTCTGCATGGCGACAGCTATGATGACGCAGCACTCCATGCCCGGAAGCTCACCGAATCTGGCGGCTATGTTTTTGTCCCACCATTTGACGATCCGGATGTGATTGCCGGTCAGGGTACCGTGGGTCTGGAAATCATGAACCAGCATCACGGTGCGCCGGATGCCATCTTCGTGCCGGTGGGTGGTGGGGGCCTGATTGCCGGGATTGCTGCCTATGTTAAATACATCTCCCCGCGTACCCGCATCATCGGTGTCGAGGCGGAAGGCTCCGCCTGCCTGACTGCAGCACTTGCCGCCGGACGGAGGGTCCGTTTGCCTTTTGAAACGCTGGATCTGTTCGCGGATGGCGTATCGGTTGCGCAGGTTGGTAAAGAGCCTTTTCGGATTGCCCGTCGCTGTGTGGATGAAACCATCACCGCCAGCACCGATGAAATCTGTGCGGCGGTCAAAGACCTGTTCGGAGACACCCGCTCAATTGCTGAACCGTCTGGCGCACTGGCGGTTGCCGGAATGAAGAAATACTGCGTCGGTATCAGCGGTCAGAAGCTGGTCGCGGTGGTCAGTGGCGCCAACGTGAATTTTGATCGGCTCCGGCACATTTCCGAGCGGGCTGAGATCGGTGAGCAGCGCGAAGCCATTCTTGGCGTGACCATCCCGGAGCGACAGGGCAGCTTCCGTCGCTTCTGTAAGGTGCTCGGTAAACGCTCCGTCAGCGAATTCAACTATCGCTATGCGGGTGAAAAAGAAGCTCACGTTTATGTCGGCCTGCAGGTAACGGCAGAAGACGATCGGCACAAGGCGGTTGCAGATCTGAACAGTGCCGGTTACGCGGTACAGGATATGACCGATAACGAGGCGGCCAAGCTGCATGTCCGACACATGGTCGGTGGTCGTGCCCTTGTCGATAAACCTGAACTGCTGTATCGATTCGAATTCCCCGAGCGACCCGGAGCACTGGCCAAGTTTCTTTCTGTGCTTGGCTCCGGCTGGAACATCACCATGTTCCACTACCGCAATCATGGTGCAGCCTGGGGCCGGGTGCTGGTGGGTTTTGAAGCCGGTGACTCAGATCGCCGCAAGCTGGATCAGTATCTGCGGCGGATTGGCTTTCGCTATTGGGAAGAGACTGACAACCCGGCGTATCAGCTGTTTCTGCGCTGACCATCGTCAGCCGTCGGGTTCGCCATAGCGGGCCAGCTCTTCTTCGAATACGAGCTGGTGGGGATCTTTGATCAGGTCGACATAGAGGCGGCCATCCAGGTGATCGAACTCGTGTTGAAACACCGTCGCGCTGAAGCCCTCTAAAGTCAGATCGATGCCCTCACCATTGAGATCTTTGGCAGTCACCCGGATGTGCTGTGGGCGCTCGACAAAACCCCTCAGTCCGGGCACCGAAAGACAACCTTCCCAGTAACCGGCGGTGCGCTCGTCCAGGACTTCGATGTTTGGATTCGCGAATACGGTGAGCGGTATCGCTTCGAGCTCTCCATAACGGCTTTCGCCCCCGGGAATCTCTATGATCGCCAGTCGGATCGGCTCGTCGATCTGCGGTGCGGCCAGACCGATGCCACCGTAGTCATGCAGGGTCTCGACCATATCCTCAACCAGCTCAGCGATGGCATCGCTGCGGATTTCCTGCTCAGTCAGTTGTCTCGCCGGCACACGTAAAGTGGGATGGCCCATGCGGATTATTTTTCTGACGGCCATGCTGTCTCCTCATATGTGTTGCGTTCTGGTATCTGCATGTCAGCCGCGAAAGCTCTGCCAGCCAGTCTCGGTCACAATGTCATCTAACGGGATATCCCAGCTGTCTTTAGGCAGTGGGGCATTGCTGCGCTGCACCTCGTGAGCCAGCCCAACCAGTCGTGGTCGCAGCAGCGCAGGCAGACTGCCGAGGAAGCGATCGTAGTAACCGCCACCCATCCCCAGGCGACCGCCGTTTTCGTCGAAGGCCACCAGCGGTAGCAGCATCAGCGCGCAGGACAGGCGATGGGCATTCGGGCTACCAGGTTCCGGTTCAGCGATGCCATAGCGATTGGTCACCAGTCGGGTATCAGGCTGGTACCGGCAAAGCTCCATGAAGCCTCGCTGTCTGCCCACCACCGGCAGCACGACGCGCCGATTCATCGACCACAGCGCCTGCATGATCGGAACGCAGTCCAGCTCACCCTCCGAGTGATTCGGCAGATAGGCGGCAATACAGCCGCGCCGCCACAACAGCCCGGAGTTGCGCAGATGGCGGGTTACAGCCTGAGCGTGCTGGAGCTGACTTGCGATGGACAGCGTCCGGCGCCGCGAGCGGAAATGTGCGCGCAGTTCACGACGGGTGTTCGGGGAATTCGAAAAGTCGGTGCTCATGAGTCGAGACGAATCAATCGAGATCTCCCGGAAATGCCGCTGCATGGTTTGCCCTGAACCGTTATGGTCCAGGACGGGGATCCAGCGCTGCTTCTAAGGCTTCCCGACCTGCGCGGAAACCACGCAGCGTCAGACATGCACACCGACTCAACAACCGGATCTCCTGTAGTTTATCTAACGGCTCAAGGACGACCCCAGCTGGCGAACATCCCAGGAGATGATTGAAGTATACGCGATTTGCCAATTCTTGAACCCTTGACAGCAGGGATCTTCAGAGAGTTGTGAACCGGTTACAGGTCCAGCTGTTTATGCTCACTCAGCGCCTGGGTGATCTTCTTGTCCAGGCGGGTGATGCGTTCATCTACTTCACTCTGCACGCTGTTGACAGAATGACGGTTGGCTAGAAACTCGTTGGCAATATTCAGCGCCGCCATGACCGCGATCCGATCCAGGCCGAAGACCTTGCCGGTATCGCGGATCACATGCATCTGCTGGTCGAGATAACGGGCGGAGGCGGTCAAAGCATCCACCTCTTCCGGCGGGCAGGCAACCTGATACTCTTTATCGAGGATTTTTACGCTGACGGTTGTTGCAGAACTCATGGGGTAGAACTCATTGGTCGGAACTCTTCAGGCTGGAACACGTTAGGCAGGAAGTCATCGGTGCATCAGTCCTGCTCGAGGTTTTTCAGTCGGGTGATCATGGATTCTACCCGGCTTTTAGCCAGCTCGTTTTTCTCGATGAGTTTAGCCCGCTCAGCGCTCCAGTTCTGCTGTTGGGCGCGCAGCGCGCGATTTTCTCTGCCGAGAATGGCACAGAGCTCTATCAGCTCATCTACTTTCGCTTCGAGTTGCTCCATGGTGGCCACTGCAGTTTCTTCTTCCTTGCTGAGTTTGCCCGTGTCGCCGATGGATTAACAGCCATCTTCGGTGCTGCCGTGGACACGCTTATTACCCATTTTGCGCTGAAAACTTGACCATGTGAAGCGGGCTACTCTGGTACGATACCGCGGTTTTTTCTCCGTGGCGTGGCAAATACATGGCGACTCAATCTGCTGTCAACGATCTTACCCTGCTGGCGATGAACGCGGCAGCGGGACCCGTTGGCGGGTTGTCGGCCAGCGAACTGCATGGCGCGGTAATTGGAATTGCCGTTGCCGACCTGGAAAGCTTCTCGTTGCATGCTCTGGTTCAACTGCTGGGTGCAGAAGCCCTGTCCAGCGAAGACGATGTTGAACCTTTTGTCAGAGAGAGCCTTGACCAGCTGCTCGCTGAAGACATGACCTTCATGCCGCTGCTGCCGGACGACGACGAATCCCTTGGTGACCAGTTGGAAGGTCTTGCCAGCTGGACAGCCGGGTTTCTGGCTGGCGTGGTGGCCGGTTTGAGTGTAGTGGACAGCAATATGGCCGCGCTGCCGGAAGAGGCTCAGGAAATTGTTCGCGACTTCTCGGCGATTGCCCAGGTCGGTGCTGATCTGGAGGAAGATGAGGACAACGATGCCGAGAATGATCTCGCTGAACTGCAGGAATTCGTTAAGGTTGGCACGCTACTGATTATGAGTGTACTCAACGATGCCAGCATCGATCCCTCCGAGTGAATTCAAGCGCCGTCGCGCGGCGCTGATGAGTCTGATGTCGGATCAGTCCGTTGCGGTGATCCCGGCAGCACCTGCCCGGATCCGTAACCGGGACTGCGAATACCTGTATCGACAGGACAGCGACTTCCACTACCTTACCGGTTACAACGAACCCGACGCGCTGCTGGTGCTGTGTCCGGGTCGCGAGCATGGTGAAGCCATCATCTTCTGTCGCGATCGGGACGTGCGATCCGAGCGTTACGACGGCGAGCGCGTGGGACCGGAGCGGGCAGCGCAGATGCTCGGGGTTGACGATGCTTTTCCGAGCAACGACCTGGATGACATCCTCCCGGGCATGCTTGAGGGTCGGGAGCGGATCTACGTGACGCTGGGTGACTATCCCGATTTCGATACCCGGCTGGTTGGCTACGTGGCCAGTATCCGAGCGCGTGAGTCCGGTGGTGCGATACCCCCGGGCGAGTTTGTTGCCCTCAAACATCTGCTCCACGAACAGCGCCTGTATAAGTCAGCAGCCGAACTGCGGGTGATGCGGGAAGCTGCGCGGATCACCGGCGAAGCGCATCGGCGTGCTATGGCGCACTGCCGTCCAGGAATGAGCGAGCTGCAGCTGGAAGCGGAACTCGTTCATGAGTTCATGAGTCATGGCGCCCGCACCCCGGCGTACACCTGCATTGTCGGCGGGGGCGAGAATGCCTGCGTTCTGCACTACGTCGACAATAATGCATCGCTGCGGAAGAACGAACTGGTGCTGATCGACGCCGGTTGTGAATATCAGCACTATGCGGCGGATGTGACCCGAACGTTTCCTGTTGGTGGGCGCTTCAACAAATCTCAGCAGGCGTTGTATGAAATTGTCCTGGAAGCTAATAAGCAGGCGATCGCCAGCTGTCGGGTCGGGGCACTGTTCAACGAACCGCACCAGGTGGCGCTTAAGGTCATGATCCAGGGTCTGGTGGATCTCAAATTGCTGGCAGGGACCCTGGAAGACATCCTTGCCAGCGAAAGTTATCGAATCTTCTGCCCACACAACACTTCGCACTGGCTCGGCAGTGATGTGCACGATGTTGGCGACTATCGGGTGGACGGAGCATGGCGTTCGTTGGAGCCCGGTATGGTGCTGACCATTGAACCGGGCATCTATATCCCCCGCACTGAAGTCAGCGAACATCTGGCCAGCCGCTGGCGGGGTATTGGCATCCGCATTGAAGATGACGTGCTGATCACGGCAGACGGTCCGGAAGTCCTCACCGAAGCTGCGCCTAAAGAAGTGGCTGAGGTGGAAGCTCTGGTGGGCTCAGCTTGAGCGGCGAGGTCTCAGCTTGAGCGGCGAGGTCTCAGCTTGAGCGGCGAGGTCTCAGCTTGAGCGGCGAAATCCATGATCTGATCGTCGTGGGTGGCGGGCTGATTGGCGCTGCCGCCGCGCTTGGCGCAGGGCGGCAGGGACGCCGGGTGCTGCTGCTGGATCGCAGCCGGCCCCAGCCTGTCGTTGGCCGATTCGGCATGGACATCCGCAATGTCTCAATGTCTCCGGCAAGCCGGCTGCTGCTGGAAGACCTTGGCGTCTGGAGTCAATTTCCCGCAGCACCTTTTGTTGCAATGCAGGTCTGGGAGGAGCAGGGCACCCAGGCACTGCGCTTCTCGGCCGAAGATGTGCAGCGGCAGGAACTGGGCTGGATTGTCGAAAACGGCCAGCTGGTCGATGCCCTCTGGCAGGCTCTCGGGCGCTGTGCCTGCGTGACTGTCGCGACAGGAGAAACCATTGAGCGGGTGACCGAAGGTGTCGAGGTGATGACCGTGGCCACCTCGACCCGCGAATATCAGGGTCGCCTGCTGGTTGCCGCGGACGGAGCCCGCTCGGCGGTCCGGGAGCAGCTTGGCGTGGCAACCTCGAGCTATCCCACAGGGCACTTCGCGCTGGTGACGCTGCTCGATACCGAACTGCCGCATCAGGGTGTGGCTCATCAGCGGTTTCTGCTCGACGGACCACTGGCTCTGTTGCCGTCTGCGCAACCGAACCGGGTGTCGGTGGTCTGGTCGCAGAGCGAATATAACGCGCAGCGCCGGCAATCGCTCACGGACGACGCGTTCTGTGCGGAAATGGCGCAGGCCAGTGAGTTTCAGCTCGGTAGGGTCATCGCCTCGGA
>Ga0316194_10000612_pt1 | contig 23564 bp, 21 predicted proteins | sample CroRivsedime1_MG_FD_204936 | JGI IMG/M metagenome (GOLD analysis project Ga0316194, IMG submission 204936) | Coastal sediment microbial communities from Maine, United States - Cross River sediment 1 | ecosystem: Environmental > Aquatic > Marine > Coastal > Sediment | place: USA: Maine...
GGCAAACCTATTGATTTTTCAAAGATTGATTCCTGTTCTTTCTTTACGAACCCTTGCCACGAGTTCACGCGGTTTAAAAAAAGATTATCCATGGAGCGACTATTTAGAAAAACTCCCCGACCCCTCAATTAACTACAACTAATCAGGAGATGATCCTTAATATTAAACTTGCAATTTTTCATTCAGGCTGGTAGATATATTACTTATTTCCGGCTGGGGGTGTTCTGATTTTATCACAGAACTGAGAGCATACCCTTTGAACCTGATACAGTTAGTACTGTCGTAGGGAAATCGGAGAACCTTGCTAACGTTTTTTACCACACCATTTTCTTCATCGTTCTTCAATTTCCCATCGATATTTAAAATTGAGCCCTTAGTAGAGTTATCTTTAGCCTAAATTGGTCGTTTCAAATTGCGCCATTCTATTATAAATATAACCTCATTAAGAGGTTCAACATATTAAACGCATAGTAATAGTTTAGTCCTCTGAAACTAACCGACTTCAGAGGAGCTCTAGGTGTGATTAAATTTTTGACTGGAAGTTGGCTGACCCGCCTGCCACGTAAGGCACGAGCGGGCAGGGTGGATTAGGGATCGTTTTGAAAGAACCACAGGCGATTTAACTTGATGGATTAAACCTCTCGTTAAAACAGAGATCTTTATGAATAGTCCGGGCCGGTTCTTTCATTACGAGCCCTTATCCACGAGTTCTTTCAGCAAAAATTTAATTATACCTGAAGCGGTAATGTGTTCGAAGGCCAAGGTATTACAACACACGAAATATTGAAATGTTTTCGTGACAATTTTTTTGATTCAATCGTGTCAGGAGGTTTTTCATGCGAGTCGCCCTTACCATTGCGGGTTCGGATTCATCAGGCGGTGCGGGAATCCAGGCTGATCTAAAAACATTTCAGGCGCATGGCGTTTTCGGCATGAGTGCCGTCACTGCAGTAACCGTCCAGAATACTCAAAAAGTTTATGACATTCAGGAGATGTACCCCAAAATTGTCCATGATCAGATCACCTGTCTTTTCGACGATATTGAAATTCATGCCGTAAAAATCGGAATGGTCTCCAGTATCGAGCTGATTCAGGCAATTGCAAAAGCTTTAAAAACCGTAAAGCCACCACCGATCGTTCTCGATCCGGTAATGATTTCCAAAAGCGGATATCGTCTGCTGAATCAGGATGCCCAAGATGCCTTAATACAACATCTTTTTCCATTGGCGGAAGTCATAACACCCAACATTTACGAAGCTCAAGTGCTCATTGACAGAAAAATAAAGAACATCGATAATATGAAAAGTGCTGCGCTTGACATCCTAAAACTTGGGGCAAAAAAGGTGGTCGTCAAAGGGGGCCATCTTGAAGAAGACCACGCCACTGACATTATCTACGACGGTCAGGAATTTAAGAGGCTTCAAAGCCGTTGGGTGGAAACAAAAAATACCCACGGCACCGGCTGCACATTTTCTTCGGCCATTGCGGCAAATATCGCTTTGGGCAAAAATTTTTTTGAAGCCGTTACCCTTGCCAAGGCATACATCACCGGCGCCATCGAACATGCGTTGTCCATGGGAAAAGGCCATGGGCCCACCCATCATTTTTTTGATTTATATGCCAAGGCAAAATTAAACCAAGTTTTTTAAAGAGGTTTATTTATGCAATTCAATAACAGCTCAACTCACCGTAACAGTTCATCCCTTGGTCGATTTTTCCGCCAGATGGGACCCGCTTGGATTATTAGCGCGGTAGCCTGTGGACCGGCCACCATGGCCAGTGTATCCATTGCCGGCGCTCATTACGGATACCAGTTGTTATGGGTGGTGCTTTTAAGCGCCCTTCTGGCTTTTGTGGTTCAATTCATGGCAGCCAAAGTAGGAATAATCGGTGGAAAAGGGATTATTGCCCTGGTGGAGGAAAGCTGGGGCAATGTTTGGGCCTGGATTTTGATGATCGATGCACTCTTGGCGACATGGCTGGCAGCCGCCGTTTTGATGAAGGCCCTTGTGGCCACCACCGGTTTTGTCACGGGCGTGTCCACACCCTGGTGGTCCCTGGTATATGCGGTTCTTATCTTTTTGCTTGTTGGCGTAGGTGGATACCGTTGGGTGGAAAGCGTCTGTAAAGTCCTTGTGTCCATTGTGGTGGGCTGCTTCATTGTTACTGTAATAATGATAAAACCGGACCTGAGCGGAATGGCCAGAGGACTTATTCCAACATTTATCGGTGGTTCACGAGAAGCATTGATGATGGCCGGAATTATGGGTGGCGCCGTTCACATTACCATCATCGCCATGCATACTTATAATGTAAACGCCCGAAACTGGGGAACAGACGATATAGGTCTGGCTTGGACTGACACATTTCTGTCTATGTTCATCGCCTTCGGTATTTACAGTGTCACTATTTTCGTAGCAGCAGCCGCGGTTCTGCACCCTCATGGCATCGAAGTTAGAACAGCCTTTGATCTGGCCAGACCGCTTAAACCGGTTTTAGGTGTTTATGCCCATGGGGTTTTTCTCGGTGGGTTCTGGGCTGCAGTGTTCTCGACGATCACGCCAACCTATCTGGCTGCCGGTTATTTCATCGCCGATAAAATGAAATGGGAAATCAGCGTTCGCGATACTCGATTCAAAGTTGTTGTTTTACTGGGATGTCTCATTAGCCTTGTCGGCCCGTTGGTAAAGGGCAGTTTCTTGATCTTACTGGTGGTCATGCTGGCCCTCGGACTTTGCGGTACGCCCTTAGTGGTCTTTATTCTGCTTTTCTTGCTCAATCAGAAAAGCTGGGCCAAAGAGCATCGAAACGGATGGTTGCTCAATCTACTCGGGGGCGCAGCCCTGTTTATCACCACGCTTTTGGCCGTACGCTTCATTTTGACCAAAACCGGCATCTGGTCTGGATAATCGGATAAAATCGTGTAACGATTTTTAGATCATCTCCTGATTAGTTGTAGTTAATTTTAGGGTAAAATAAGTGAATCATCTCCAATTGAACAGTTGTGATCCCAAAGGGTACCAGGAGTCAAGGATTCAAGTAAAAAGCAAAAAAATATTCAAAGAAAGTAACCCAGATATTATTAGCAGGGGATTTAGATTTAATTGATAAAGGTGAATTGGGCACACTAAAAAGAGACATCGCAGAAATCGAAAGAATGTTAAAGGCGCTGATAAAGTCTTTAGAAAACAACCCCTTAAATCCTTGACCCCTGGAATCCTTGGACCTTCTTCTCCAACTAAATTGGAGAAGAACCCGATTTTTTTAAAGGAACAGCTATGAACAACATGGAAAAACTGGAAGAACTCAGGCGATTTGCTGAAGAGCTTGGGGCTGACCGGGCTGTGGTTGTACCGACATCAGACTTGGTGATCCGGACCACTGCTTGGGCCAAATGCTTTGTCCCGGCATGCAAGTTTTATGGCAGCAGTATTATGTGTCCGCCTCATAATCCTTTGACTCCGGACGTTACGGCGCGAATTGTCTCGGAATTCCGCCACGGAATTTTGCTACAACTTGATGCCAAGGTTGACGACTTCGTGGGGGATCAATGGCGCAAAAAACATGTGACCACTGAACTAAAACATAAAGAAATTGTCGCCAAACTAGAAGGCCGTGCTTTTTACATGGGGTTTCCTCTGGCAATGGGATTCGCGGCCGGAGAATGTTCCCTATGTCTGCCCCATACGACCTGTTCTGTGCTGAAAGGCCGGGACTGCACCCATCCCCTCCAGGCACGGCCAGCCATGGAAGCATGCGGTTTCGACGTTTTCACTATCGCACGCCGGGTTGGATGGAAGATTGTACCCATCGGACATGAATCCAAACAGGATGCCGTTCCATGCGCCAGCCTTATCGGCTTGGTGCTTGTGGTTTGAGGATTATGCCCGATTTAATATTTAAGATGCCGGAGAGTTTTTTAAGGTAAAATCATATGGACAAAATCGACCATTACATGAACCGGCGAACCATCATCGTTGGAGACGTCAACTCCGGCAAGACTTCTCAAACTTTAAATATTCTTAAACTCTTCTTAAAGGCTGGCCATGCAAAAAAGATAGCAATTCTCGACTTGGCCCCCGGTAATATCCAGGGAATCGGTGGAAAAATGGAGCCGCCACTGGATGAGCCTTTGCTCTATTTAACGACGTCCATCCTTGCGCCCCGTCTTACGGGCAAAGACGAATACCACACCCTAAAGTTGGCAGAGAAAAATAGAACCGCCATAGAAAAACTGTTTTCGAAATTTTATCGAAAAAAAAGAGAAATCCTATTTGTCAACGATGTAACGCTTTACTTTCAGGCCGGTGATTTTGAACGTTTTATAAAAATCCTTGATACTGCTTCCACCCATATCATTAACGCTTATTACGGGCATACGTTTTCCGATTCCGAACTCACGAGCCGCGAAAAAAACTTGACGGAAGCGTTAATGAAACTATGTGACCAAATCATCAAGATGCCATTTCAAAAATTTTAAACTCAAGTTTCGCACCCTTCATTCTCAGCAACACCAATACAGCGTAGCATGTCGGAAAATTTTTTAAGGTATTATTTCAATATGTTAATTGTTCTTTTGAGATTTTTCTTCCATGAATGGAAACAGATGGAACCTCTTAACCCCCAGCAACCGTTTTTTGTCACGTAATTTGACGATATTTGTCACATTATTTTAATCAAACAACCTCGACAGTTGATCTAACTATTCATAAATATGACATATTTTCTCTATTGTTTTCTTGGTTTAATTTTTGCATTTTAACTGAAGTGGATGAAAATCATAAATGGAGTATACATATGAACAACAGTGTTTTAAAAAAAGTAATACTTCTTTTAAGTATTGTTTTATTTATATTTTCTTTAAGTGCATGTGAAACAATTAAAGCAGCGGTAAGTTTTAAATGGGGTAAAAGAACAGAATACGAACATCATCTTGAAGCAAAAAAGGCCCAAAAGGAATATCCCTCAACCTCATACCCAGGCCCATGGATAATGAGCAAACAATAAATGTTGGTCTTATCCCTTCCTGAAACGTTTACGATGCCCCTTGCAAACCATTAAGTTTTTATCCTAAAAAAGGTCCTCTTTGAAAGAGCCTGTTCAAGAATTGAGACCGAATTTTTTCTTTAATTTCTGGTTGACAATAGGCGGCACCATGGTCCCGATATCACCACCAAACATCGCTGCCTCTTTGATTATCGATGAACTGGTAAAGATCCATCGCAGACCGGTCATTAGGAAGACGGTCTGAACTTCTCTGTTTAATCTTCGGTTCATGAGTGCAAGCTGAAATTCATATTCAAAATCAGAAACCGCGCGCATCCCCCGAAGTATGGCAATCGAATCTTTCTTTGATGCATATTCCACAAGAAGCCCTTCAAAAGTTTCGACTTTAATATTCGGATATGCTTCAAAACTCGATTCAAGCATCTCTACCCGTTCTTCAACGGAAAACAGAAATTCTTTTACCGGGTTATGCAATATGGCTACGATGATTTTATCAAATATTTTAAGCCCTCTTTGCGCAATATCAACATGACCGTTTGTCACCGGATCAAAGGATCCTGGATATATGGCAATTTTTCTCATTTACTATCCATCCCTTTCGGTTTTTATATTTCTCCCAAAATAAAATCGTGTTACAATTTTATTAAATTTTCAAACGTCCCGATAGGACGGAATTTTCGCTTTGATTTAATTCCGAAGAAACGGGATCTCCAATGCGTTCCGACAAACAACGGGGAATTCAAATTTAACAAAAACGGTTTCATATCACATAGTTTAAGAATGAAACAAGCGTTTTTCCATATTTTCTCTGATCTAAAAGATCAAATGCCAAAAGATCTGTTGGAATCAGCTCAAAAAGAGAGTGTTCAACCACAATACAGGCTCCATCTTTCAAAGAATGACTTTTGTCAAGATTGAACAATGTCGGTTTTATCAAGTTTTTGTCGTACGGAGGATCTAAAAAGATAAGGTCAAATTTTTGTTTTTTTGATCTTATGCAATTTAAGTTTTGTCTAATATTCCATTTGACAATATTGGCTTTTTGATCAAGCATGCACGAATCAATGTTTCTCCTTAATACAGATAAGGCCTCTTTTCTATTATCTACAAATACAACCGATTCAGCGCCTCTGCTTAGGGCCTCGATACCCAAAGCGCCTGTCCCTGCAAACAGGTCAAGCACCGTTGCATCCAGAACACGTTGAGAAAGTATATTAAATATTGATTCTCGCAATCTGTCGGCAGTGGGCCGGATCGACATATCACGGACCGAATACAATTTTTTACCTTTCAAAGCGCCACCGATGATTCTCAAGCCCATAACTTTTTTATTCGTGCTCTTTATTATGCAACAATTATTACCTTGCATGAAAATTGATGAGAGCCATTAATTTACTTAATTGAACAGGGTTTAAACATGATCATTTGACCAAATATTTAACCCAAATAGTATATCATACGATTATAGTTTATCCTCATCTATTTTCACCCAATGCACGAGTCGGAGACTTTCATTTGCAAGGCATTTAAGGGTGAAGCCATAGTGAACTATTGCGAATCCTTAATAACGCAGCAAATAAAAGCCTCCGGCTCGTTCAAAATTCAGGATGTTGCATCCAAGACACCGGGAAGATTTAGTTTTTTGAGCTTCTTATAAAGATAGCTCCGTTGGACCCCGATGGCTTCAGCAGTTTTAGTAACATTGTTGCTGTGTTGAGTCAGTTTTCTTTTGATAAATTCTTTTTCAAACATCTCCTTGGCTTCCTTTATGGAATTGCTCAAGAAAAGCTGGGCTTCAACCGATGTAAGATCATCTTTTGCTTTCGGATTATAGTGCGATGGCAGATCATATTCATCAATAACATCTTTATCTGTCATGATCGCCAGCCGCTCAACCAGATTTTTCAGCTCCCTGACATTTCCAGGCCATGAATAATTTAATAGAAGATCAAGAACGTTCTGGTTCACGACCTTTTTTTTGCTCCGATTTTGTTTGGCACATTCATCAAAAAATATTTCCATAAGCTGGGGAATGTCTTCGACACGATTTCTTAAGGGTGGAACTTCAATGGGTATGACATTCAACCTGTAGTAAATATCTTCTCTGAAAGCGCCCTTTTCGATCTCTTTTTCAAGGTCCTTATTGCTGGATGCAATAACCCGCACATCGATACTTAATGTTCTGCTTCCACCAACCCTCTGGAATTGCTGTTCCTGTAGGACTCGCAGTATCTTAGACTGAGACTTCAAGCTCATATCTCCGATTTCATCCAGAAAAATGGTGCCTTTATTCGCTAGTTCGAATTTCCCTATTTTTTTCGTGCTCGATTCGGCAAACGTACCCTTTTCTTGCCCAAACAGTTCGCTTTCAATGAGTTCTTCGGGAATAGAAGCGCAGTGAACGTCTATAAGCGGATAATCCACTCTTGAGCTGAGTTGGTGGATGGTGCGTGCAACCAGTTCTTTCCCTGTGCCATTCTCTCCGGTAATCAATACCCATGCCCCTGTGGGACCTGCTACGGCAATCTGTTTTTTCAGTTCTTGAATTAAAGGGCTGTTCCCGGTGATTGAGTGTTTTTCTAAAGTTTTTTTACGCAAATATTTGTTTTCTTCTTCAAGTCTCCTGAAATTCAGTGCATTGTTAATTGTCACAATAACTTTATCAATTGAGAGCGGCTTCTCGATTAAGTCGAATGCACCGAGTTTTGTGGCCTTTACAGCAGTTTCTATGGTCCCGTGTCCGGATATGATGATGACCTGTATGTGGGGATTGTCTTTCTTTATTTCTTTTAATGTTTCGATACCATCGATGCCCGGCATCCAGATATCGAGCAATACAAGATCCGGCGATTCAGTATCAACGATTTTTAATGCCTCATATCCATTGGCAGCAGTTGCAACCTCAAAACCTTCATCTGAAAGGAGGCCACTTAAAGACTGAAGTATGGAAGGTTCATCATCTACAATTAAAATAGAAGGATACATGTTTAAACTCCTTATTATCCGAAAAAAATTAAACTCGATTCAACATTTTTGACCTTAATTGAGCGCTTGTCGAGTTTGCCGGTCGTAAGATCCCGCCTTTCGGGGAGATGCAAGGCATGAGACATGCAGCCGTAGTCTGCTACTGCAAATGTCTCATAACATAGCAGATTCGGCAAACTCGGCAAGCCCGAAGGGTTTCAAATGGTGACATTTCTCCCCTTAAATAAATCCACCTATTAGATGAAACCCATTAGCAGCTTAAGTTATGTATATCTGTTTAATGATTATAGCTTTTCTATAGCCCTGTCATTATTTGAAACACTCAGTTTAGGTTTTAACGTGTTCTTTGTTTACACCGGCAGTTCGATAACAAATTTAGCACCCTTTGGCTTGTTGTCCTGAACGCGTATCATGCCATTATGATCAGAGATAATGGTGCTTACAATGGTAAGCCCTAAACCCATACCGGTCTTTTTTGTCGAAAAATAGGGTTCAAAAAGACGCGTCTTGCCTTCATCGGAAATACCCACCCCATTATCGGCAATCTCAATTCGCACGATCTTAAGAATTGGATCATGGGCCAGAGATATCACAATACTGCCTTCATTCCTTATTGAACCGATGGCATTATCCACAAGATTAATCATCGCCTGCTTTATCTGCTGCCGATCCAAATTAAGAACAGGGATATCATCTGTAACATTAAACTCAAAATTAATTCGAGGATGTCCTTCCTTATACAGTGCCAGGGTTTCTTCAATTATGGGGGGCAGATTACCGGGTTTCGGATTTGCTGTGGGGAATCTTGCAAAGGAAGAAAACTCGTCCACAAGATTTCGAATCAGTTCCACGTGATCGGTGATGGTTTGGGTACACTCATCAAAAATAGGTTCTTTGATGTGATCTGAATACTTTCGTTTAAGGCGTTGAGCCGAAAGCGATATGGGGGTTAATGGATTTTTGACTTCATGCGCAATTCGCCGGGCAACTTCACGCCAGGCAGCCATACGTTGAGCCTTCTCGAGTTCGGTCAGATCATCAAAAACCATAACCATGCCCATATGCTTACCTGCATCGTCTTTCAGGGCATTTACATGCATGATAAAACTCATCGGTCTTCCATCTATGGTTAGCTTTAACGGCAATTCTACGGCATCATTCCGTGATGATTTAAGATTCTCCATGACGTCTTCGGCAAGCTCTAAAAGTTGTCCATCGAGAAGTTTTTTATAGCTTTTCTGAAGGATATGTTCCGATTTGAGATTCAGCATCTTTTCAGCCGATTTGTTCGTTGTTGTAATGAATCCGCCGGCATCGAGTGTAATGACACCGGCAGAAACATTCTTCAAAACAATTTCCATGTATTGTCTTCTTTTTTCTATCTCAACATTCTGTTCTCGAAGCAAGCGAGCAGAAAACTCAAGTTGATCCCGTCCAATACGCAAATCCCTGGTCATTTTATTGAATGAATCGACAAGAGTTCCAATTTCATCATCAGCCACCATAGCGATATTAACACTTAAATCGCCTTCTTTGACTCTAAGGATTCCTTCAGCAAGTACTCTGATGGGTATGGAAATCGTTTTGGCCATGTAGAAGCCAAACCATACGGAACAAAACACCACCAATAAGGCGACAATTGATAGAGTGATGTAGTAGGTAACCTGGATCGGTTTTTTAAGAAGCTTTATCTGCTGATATTCTTCAAAGCCTCTTGAAATTGATGACATTTTTTTGGCAAGATCCGGAGGCATCAGTCTGGCTATCACCACAAAGGCTTGGGCATTGGTGGGCATTGAGCCAAAAGGAATCGTACCGATGGTTCTGATAAGTTCACCGGAGGGAATTCTTTCAGAAACAGTCCTGACACCTTTTGGCGGTATTTCTTTTTGAAGATTATCAGCAGAAATAACGTCAAAGCGCTTATCTTCCAGTTCCGGAGCGAGGGCAAATGTAATACGTGTTGCATTGTCTTCATAAATTTCTATGGCATTAAAATTAAACTCACGCTGGACGACCTGTACATAACGGGAAAGTGCCTTTTTGTTTTTCTTATCTAATAGTTTTTTTGTTGTTATCTGATACGAGATTCTTTCCATAAAAAAACGGTTTCTTTCTTCGGTATGCCAATATAGACTTCGCCCGACGTCTAATGAATTCTCAAGGGCCTGTTCAACTGGAACGTTAAACCAGAACTCAATGCTCGTTGTGATAAAGTTTATGGAAAAGAAAAAAAGTACGATGGTTGGTAAAAGTGAAAGGGCTATGAAAGCTACCACAAGTCTCGTTCGTAGCTTGGCCCCCATGACTTTCCGTTTTCGATCATAAAGCAGCTTTACCAGGTTTCTGAAAACAAGAAATATTAACAAGAGAAGTAATAACAAATTGATGTTTATCAATATAAACATCAGGATGGTATTGGAAACGGGGATATCGGCGCCGAAATGAACAATTCTGTTTTCAACAAACGTCAGCAGGGCAACCACAGCAATGATGATAATGCTAATAACGACTTCCCGCTTTCGTCTTTTTATCTCTTCTTCTGAAATAAAAGACGCCGTCTTTTTTCTTCTTTTATTGCTCATTATAACTATTTGTTTTAATAAATGAAGTCTACGGTATACCAATCGGTTTCAAAATCCCACAGAGAAACAAAAAATAAGACATAATGCAGATAAAAAGGAAGGGTTACTTTACTAAGTTCGGCCTTAGCCCTTATTTGATAATGCGCACCTTTTTCTAGTTGTTTCAGAGGGACAATTTTTAAGCTGTCAATTTCGCTCATCAGTTTTTTAGCCTCATCGAAAGATTTTGTCACCTGTGGCCCGCTTTTTTCCCAAGAGCGTTTTACAATATACTCTTCTTTCAGATTATTGTATTTAATTGTATTTGTAACTTTTATATCCTCTATATTATTGTCAAACCATAGATTGCGAATTTTATAAAAGCTTAAGTAATATGAAAAGGTCGTGGAAACACCACTTGAAATCGCCTTTTTCATCTTTTCTGTGAAAGCACCTTCAACATTAAGATAAACCAGAAGATCATCTCGTGTGTTTGTAACAATGATATTTGTTAACGTTGCATTCTGGGCAAAAGCCAAATTCTGAACACAAAAGATGATGCCAAAAAGTAAGACCCATGATTTTCGATTCATAAATTTTATCATATCTATTTTAGCTGTTGTGGAAATAAAATCGTGTAACGATTTTATGAAACTCCCGCAGGTGAACCCTCTGGAGGCGTATGAACTTGCGGGATCTTATCTTTTATTTGAATTCATCCCACGCTGTCCCGAGAGTTGGAATTTCCTCTTCGCTCCAAGGAACAGCGGGTAATTCAAATGTAAAAAATAAATTTTTTACAAGTAACTATAAGGGATAATAAAATATTTAATAGCTGATACCTTTTTAAATGGCAAGAGATTTTGATTGAAAGGAAGGTTGGTCTAAAATAAATATGAGGCCGAGTAAAAGATGATTCTTGATGGCAAAGTAAAAAGCTTCAAATTCAAGGCTCGCAAATCCCGAGGAATGAGGAGTACTTATCGTACACCGCAGTGACGAGGAATGCAGCGCAACGCAGAAGTTGGACTTTTTACGAAGCCGTCAGTCTTGATAATTTCAGGTTAGTCAGTATTTCTCACAGCGATTTAGCCGCTAAACACATATAGCTTATTGCTTACGAGGATCAGCCCCACAACAATCAAAACCACACCGGCCACCACATTGACATATTTTAAAACTTTTGAAGCCTTTTTAATAAAAATCAATAGGAAATTGATAAAAATAGAAATAATAATAAAAGGTATGGCCAGCCCGGTTGAATAGATGCCAAGAAGTATAACTCCCTGCCACACGGTTTCCTGGCTACCGGCAATAATGAGGATTGAGCCGAGTAAAGGCCCTATACATGGGCTCCAACCTGCACCAAAAGCCATTCCGATAATCAGCGTTCCCAAAAAATGTAAGGGCTTCTTTTCCAAAGTAATCCGCTTTTCAAAATCAAGCCCGGGTATACGGATTAAGCCGGTTAAATGAACCCCCAGTATGATAATTAAAATACCACCGATGATCCTTATTAATTTTTTATACGTATACATCAAGCCGCCGAGATAGGAGGCTGAAGCACCCATCAAAATAAAAACCAGTGAAAACCCCAGAACAAACAATAACGTTGAAAGAAATACTTTTTTCCGAATTTCTGAATTATATTCTTCTGTCAACTCCTCTATTGAAAATCCCGTAATGAAGGTAAAGTATGCGGGTATCAGAGGCAGCACACAGGGGGAAAAAAAAGATAGAAGCCCGGCAACAAAGGCGGTTGGAAATGAAACGGTTTGAGTGAACATTATAGCCCTTAACGCACCAAATTTAAAAGTAAAGAATCCGGGTCCAGAGGCCCCGGCTTTGATATAACCCCGGAAGGGGCTGTTTTACTTAAAGCCGTACAAGTTAAAAGTGTCTATCTCTGGTTCGCCGGTTAACCGGTTAGCCAGTTGGCCGGCATTAAATTACGGGCAAACCGGCATAACGGGCCGACGGGCACAACCTTTTTTAACTATATCTCACCTCAAACTCTTCCAGCGATTCTTCAGGCATAGCCATAATTCTCAGACTTGGCCCAGATGACCAGATTTTTCAAGATTAACTTAAAATCAGCCTCCTGCAATCAGGGAAATGAGAAACACCTCTGAATTATCGGGAATCAGCGTCTTTTCAAAATAAGGTCTGGAGACATGTTTATCGTTGATGCGTATCACCGCATAGTGATGCGAATCTTCAAGATCCTCAAGCAGATCTTTAATGGTCATTCCTTCATACCAGAACTGTCGTTTGCCGTTAACCCTGATCATCACCTAACTTCGCATTAAGCAATTTCAAAACCTCAGGAAAATTTATACCCAGGCGCGTCACGGTGTCAATAGTCGGAATTCCATTTGAAGTCCATCCCCGTCGTTTATACACCGCATCCTTGAGTTGTTCATATAGTGTCTCGCGAAATTTACGCAGGGTCCTGATTTTCTCTTCCGTGCTCATGTCTGTGATATCGACATGATGCTTTTCGACCAGTTCTTTGTCATAACGTTCGGGTCGTGATTCATATTCAACCGGTTTTACAGGCCCCATTGCACGATAGGGAATATTGTCATGCTCGCGAGTTCCGAAACCCATTTTGAGATTGAATATACGCTGGAAATTGTAAACCGCTTCGCTCATTCGAATAAGACCGTCGGGAGTCGTATGTCTTCCGGTAACTGCAGTGTAATATTGAGTATACCATTCTACGTGTTTCATGACCTTTGCCGGCTCTTGGGTATCTTTATTGTCCTCAGGGATGATATCGTTCCATGGAAGTTTACACAGTCCGCACAAACCAAACCATGTTCTAAACATTGGAAACCAGTGAAGCGCCTCTGCCTTTTGCTCAAAGGAAGGCATAAAATTGTGCACCATATCGAGAAAAATCAACCAGGCTTCATCATGCTGTGCTCCTTTGAGTGCAAGACCATATCCCCCCTGTTGGGCAAGCGATTCTTTGGTCATATATTCGGAAAACTCCAAACCCTTTGCTTCCATTCCAATATCTTGCATAATATTTAGATCAGCCTTATAATCTCGAGCGAAAATCGACTTCATTTCGCGAACCCCCCGGCCCACGATATGGCCAAAACCTTCACCTTGAGCCATTTGGTGAACGATCTCCAGTGCAGCCGCCCGATTGCCAAAGGAAAGGTTTATTCCGCCGGTATGGGTTTCATTAATCAGATCCATTGAAAAGCATTCCATTGCAAATGCGATACTTGTCCCCACAGAAATAGTGTCAAGGCCATAGGCATCACAGTAGAAATTCATCTCAATAATGGTATGGGGATCAAAGACACCCAGGTTCGAACCACAGCCGGCAATGGTTTCATATTCGGGACCGTCCACAAAAACTTTTTCTCCTCTGTAAGGTCCCGTCAGTGGAACAAAGTCCTTGACACCATGAGAGCAGGCCACCGTGCATCCCATCCAGCATCCATCATAGCCTGTATCAAAGATACGCCTGTACACCTCTTGACCAACATTATCTGCCTCTGGGTGCTGCCCATATTGAAAATTATTGGTAGGTAACAAATCAAAATCATTCATAATTGTGACCAAATGGGTTGTACCGATTTTTGCCATTTCATTTTGTTTGGGATCAAGATCCACAATTTCCCTGGAGTGTTTTTTCCCAACTTCTTTTAATGCGATCCCATCCGAAGGATTATTTGTTTTGACCGAAACCCTATCCCATCGTGCCACAACAGCTTTAATACACTTATCTGCAAAGACACTGCCGATTCCGCCGCGTCCGGCCTGTTTGTATCGTGCTCGCTTTCGCTTTAAATCATACCAGGTAAAATTCAAGCAGCCCATGAGAGCGTGCTTCGCACCCGGTCCCGTGGAAACAACAGAAATATTCCGAGGTTTTCCTTGGGCGAAGTGTTCTGTCAATGTGGATGATAGCGCATATGAATCATCCGGCAATCCGGATGTTTCAAAAATTTGTATTTTTTCATCAATGCCGTCGATGAGAATTACAATATCCGTTTTGGTCTTTCCTCTGATTTGAAGAGCATCAAACCCGGCAAATTTAAGATAAGGACCAAAATATCCGCCAACATTAGAATCAATAACGGTTCCTGTTAACGGCGAAATCGTAGTTACAATACTTTTGCCCGAGCCCGGATAAACGGGAGTTCCACCCATGGGGCCCGAGGCAATACATATTGCATTTTCAGGATCAGACCATTTCGTTGTCCCTTTAACCGCATTCCACAGCAACCAGAGATCAAATCCCTTGCCGCCAATAAATACTTCCTTCATTTTTTCGGTCACCGGATGAATGGAGATATCCGAATTTGAAATGTCGACCAAAAGGGTTTTATTCGCATAACCTTTATCAATAACCGACTTTTCATAATCAAATGTCTTTATCGCTTCAATTTTATATTCCGTCATCATATCAGCCCTTATTTTTTTTAAGTAAGTTCCAATTCGCCAAAGCTTATTGAGAAGCCGCTTTTTAACAACCGTTATTGGTAAAATTCCGTGTGACGATTTCCCCCAGTTCTTTGGATCGCTGGGTAGCAGCTTCCACTGCATTCATGAGGGTGGTTCGAAGCCCCCCTTTTTCTAGTGTATGAATTCCGGCAATTGCCGTTCCACCCGGCGATGTAACCATATCCTTTAGCCTGCCCGGATGTTCTTTGGTCTCCATCAATAATTTCGCAGCCCCCAAAATCGTTTGGGTTGAAAGAAAAAGGGAATCTTCCCTTGACAGCCCCACCTTGACACCGGCATCAGCCAATGCATCGACAATTAAAAAGATGTATGCAGGTCCGCTGCCGCTCAAGCCCGTGATGGCATCCATAAGGATATTTTCCTTTAGAAAAATGCTTTTACCCATGGAGTCGAAGATGGCCATAGAAAGATCAATGTCTTCCTTGGTGGCATTTGCCCCGGCCGCAATCACCGATGCACTCTCTTTTACAAATGCTGCAATGTTGGGCATAACACGAATAAGACGCAATTTCTTTTTAAGACACGATTCGATTGCAGCCAGAGGCACACCTGCTGCGATGGAAATGATAAGCTTGGACATATCCAGACAAGATGCTGTTTCTTTTAATACGGAAGCGATGATTTGGGGCTTAACGGCATATATAATAATATCAGAAAATTCTACAGCTTTAATGTTTTCGGTAAGTGTAACCACGCCATATTTTTTTGCAACGGATTCTAGCTTGTCCATCCGAATATCCGTGCAAATGATGTTTTCTGGATTGGATGATCCCGAAGCAATAAGCCCGCTGACAAGGGCTTCTCCCATATTTCCGGATCCGATGATACTTATTTTTTTATCTTTTAACATGAATTTTATTTCCCCCTTAATTTGTTAGTCCCTTAGTGCTCTAATTCGTAGATTCGATGACGTATTTTTATCAGTACAACTATCCCGTATAAGCTGAAATCCAAAAGTTTGAAGTGCCTAAAGTGAGCTAAAGTTGAGGAACGCGCTTTCAGCGCAATCAATTATAATTAAATTGATAGAATACCTTAACTTCCCCGATGAATGCGGGATAAATAGGCACTTTACACACTTTACACTTTTGCATACATAGAATGAATAAACCAAGTTATAAATACGTCACCATATTTACGAATACATGCACTAAGTAAAAAATGGGATTTTGTGGCATAATAATTGCTTTCTTCTAAAAAATGAGTTTGGTTGACATACATAAGGATTTCAAAGCAAGCGGATTACGGGTTATGCCAACTGTGGCAGAATTGCCCAAATCTGACAAAGCTCCAAAATTACAGTATACTTTTATCGTTAGATTATTTGGTGTGTCAACGATTTTGCCTGAAATATCTTGACTTATTGTTAATATATAATTAATTTTCAAGAAAAATATCTGATTTCAGAAAAATTAAGACTTATAGTTTCTTAAAGAGTCAAAAAAATGACTGGATAAAGAACCTTCGTGTTGCTTTATCCCATGAATCAAAAAAACGAAAGCGCATTGTTGATATGTTTATCATTGGCAATTTCATAAAGGCTGTTGCAATAATTCTCCATTATGTTCTTACCTTTTATATGTGGATCGTAATCGCTCGAGCAATACTTTCCTGGGTAAATCCGGATCCTTATAATCCAATCGTCCGTTTTATCCATAATGTCACCGAACCGGTGCTGTATCGAATCCGCGCAAAAATCCCCATCAACTTTGGCGGTATCGATTTTTCACCGATCATCGTTATTCTAGGTGTGATATTTTTACAAAACTTTGTCGTCAACAGTCTGTTAAGACTGTCCACAACTTTTATGTAATAAAAAAAGGAGGGTGATCTCTGATGAAAATGACGCCCCTTGATATTCAGCAACAGCAGTTTAAAATTAAGTTTAGAGGCTTTGATGTACGGGAAGTAGATACATTTCTTGAACAGATGGCGGATGCCTTCGAATCACTGCAAAGTGAGAATAACCGCTTGCATCAGGAAATCAAACGGCTTCAGCTTGAGACTCAGGGGTATAGAGAGCGCGAAGAAAGCTTTAAACGTGCAATGCTGAATTCTCAGAAAGTTTTGGAACAGATGAAGCAAAATGCCAGAAAATCAGCGGAATTGGTTGTTGCTGAAGCAGAGGTTAAAGCAGAAAAAATCCTCAGTAGAGCACAAAACAGACTTTCACAACTTCATGAAGATATAATAGAGTTGAAGCGACAACGATCGCAGATTGAGGTTCAAATCCGCTCCGTTATTGAGGGACATGCCAAACTCCTTGAAATTGGAAAAGAGGAATCTATAATCAGGGAAGAAGAAGATAGCAAGCTAAAACTCTTTAAACAGTCTGAATAAATAGGTAGATTGATATGGCAAAAATTGATGCGTTTTTCAAATTGATGCATGAGCAGGGAGCCTCTGATCTCCATCTTGTGTCCGGACTACCGCCCGCACTTCGTATTAGAGGCGACATGGAAAGGATTAAATATAAAGTCCTTGAGAATGACGAACTGAAATTGATGCTCTATGAAATTGCACCCGAGGCTAAAATAAAGCAATTTGAAGAAACCGGTGATATCGATTTTGGTTATGAAATACCCGGAGTTGCCAGGTACCGGTCAAATTTCTTTATGCAAAAAAATGGTTGTGGCGCAGTTTTCAGGCAAATTCCTGAAGAAATCATGACCGCCGAGCAGCTGGGCCTTCCGAATGTAATATCCAAACTGGCGTCACTTCCCAGGGGGCTGGTTCTAGTCACCGGGCCCACAGGAAGCGGCAAGTCGACGACATTGGCCGCCATCGTCGATGTTGCCAACCGCACCCGAAAAGACCACATCATCACCGTCGAAGATCCAATCGAATTTGTACACCAAAGCCAAGGGTGCATCGTAAACCATCGTGAGGTAGGAATCCATACCAAGTCATTTAGTGCGGCATTAAGGGGTGCTTTAAGAGAAGACCCGGATATCATTCTGGTTGGGGAAATGCGAGACCTTGAAACCATATCGCTCGCCATAGAAGCCGCATCTACCGGACACCTTGTTTTTGGTACTTTGCATACCATGAGTGCACCGAAAACCATTGATCGTATCATCGAGGTTTTTCCTGCAACCGAACAGGCACAGATCCGTTCAACCTTATCTGATGGAATTCGGGCGGTTATCTCACAGGTTTTGTTTAAAAGAATTGATAAAAAAGCCCTTTGTGTTGCCTTGGAAATATTGATTGCGACACCGGCAGCCCGAAATCTTATCCGTGAAGGAAAAACACATCAAATTCCTTCTGTAATTCAAACAGGGAAAAAATACGGCATGATTCTTTTGGATGATGCCATTATGGAATTGTATGAAAAAGGGTGGATAAGTGCTGATGATGCCTACCTCAAATCCAATGACAAGGGAAGATTCAGAAATTTTATAAAAAATCCGCCGGCAGACTTTACCGAGGCCTAACAAATTGTGAGGTTATATTTTGAAAAAACAGGAAATTGATCATATACTTGCAAGAATGCTGGATTCCTATGACAATGTTTCCGATCTGAATATTACCGTGGGAAAACCATTTCAGGTCGAGACTTCGGGCGATCTCGCTGTTGTGGATCTCGAGCCTAAGTTTGATGAAATCACCCCTTTTCAGTCTGAAATTTTCGCTCTTAACCTGATCAACCAGAGCCGGAGGCTCACCGAAACGCTTTTACTCGAGGGATCGTGCGATTCATCCTATGAACTTCCCGGAAAGGCACGCTTTAGAGTCAATATCTTTTCCCAGCGGGGGAATTATTCTGTTGTATGCCGCAAACTTTCCCCAAAAATTCCAACCTGCCAGGAATTGGGTCTTCCTGATGCCTTTTTGGAAATGGCTGAAGAAAAAAACGGCTTTGTCTTGATTACAGGTGCCACGGGCAGCGGAAAATCCACCTCGCTGGCTGCTATCCTCAATGAAATTAATGATGTTAGATCCGTTCATATCGTCACCCTCGAAGACCCGGTGGAATATGATCATCCACATAAAAAAGCCACATTTAACCAAAGGGAGATGGGAGAGGATTTCGACGCTTTTGCCACTGGCTTAAGAGCAGCCCTTCGACAGGCGCCCAAAGTAATATTGGTGGGCGAGATGCGCGATAGGGAATCACTGGAGATCGGTTTGAGTGCGGCTGAGACCGGCCATCTGGTTTTAAGTACGTTACATACCATGGATGCCGGACAGACAATCAACAGAATCCTCGGTATGTTTCCCACAGAAGAAGAAAATCAGATACGCACTCGAATCGCCGATTCAATCCGATGGATCGTGTGCCAGAGACTGCTTCCCAAAGTGGGTGGCGGACGGGTTGCCGCTTTTGAAATTTTGCGTACCAATCTTCGTGTTAAAGATTCAATTTTGCATGGAGAGTCAGAAGGTAAAACATTTTATGATATTATCCAGGCTGGAAAAGCGTTCGGCATGGTAACCTTTGACGATTATATCTTGGGTCTCTATGAAAAAGGGGTCATTACCCAGGATACCGCTATGGCTTATGCATCTCGAAAGGACGTGCTGGGCCGAGGAATTGACACCATCAAAACTGTCCGAGGAGAAGCCACAACAGACATTGAAGATTTGAAGGTTGATCATGATTATGGCAAGACTTCGCGTTGATCGAGTCTTGCCGGTTTTTTATCCGTAATATCCCGATACAGGCAAAAAAAATGAACATTTCATGCGAAAACTGTCGAAGCAAGTTTAAAATTCCGGACGAAAAGGTTCCTAAAGGACAAATGTTTTCACTGACCTGCCCTCAGTGTAACACCAAGGTCGTGGTCGATACACACTCCGACACTCTCTCTTTGTCAGATACCGATTCGGAATCAATAGACAAATCCAAACCCGAAAAGGAAAAAACGATTATTGATGAAGTTGACGCCAATACTTACGATGCTTCGGATAAACCTTTTGACTTCGTGGAAGAGGGTGTGAAAACAGCCCTTTTGTGTGAGCCCGATGCCGCCTTAAAAACGAAGATCAAAACGGGCTTGCATAATATGGACTATCATATCACAGCCCCCCAGTTGCCAAAAGATGCTCTCAAGCAAATGCGATTTCATGTTTTTGACATGGTGGTGTTAAACGAGAGGTTCGGCACCCAAAATCCGGATATGAATCCTGTCCACAGATATCTGGACCGCCTCAACATGTCCACCCGGCGAAACATTTTTGTGACTCTCATTACTGACCGTTACCGTACCATGGACAATATGACGGCTTTTAACAAAAGCGTTAACCTGATTATCAATCTTAAAAACATCGATGAAATAGAAAAAATCCTTAGACGCGGAATCGCCGATTATGAGGCATTCTATCGTGTTTATAAGCGAGCTCTTATTAAAGCCGGTAGGGTCTAATCTGAATTTCTCATGAAGAACATTTGACAGAAGGGAAAAATAAAGGGTTAAAAACCCGTTTAACCCGTATTGTTGTTTCTGATAACCAGTGAATCCCAAGCCTAAATTGAGCGATGAAATATACGTGCACAGACTATCGGATTGAAATGATTCTTGTGAGCCTCAAGCAGCGTCTTAAACAAGAAGACCTGAATGACGCGGAAAAACAGGATATCATTTTACAAATTGAAAAAATTGAAGCGGCGATGGGGCTCGATTAATATTGGATCGGCATCAGTTTATCTACTTACTATTGCTGATAATCCGCAACCCTTCCAACGTTAAGTTCGGTTCAACAACTTCTATGGTCTCAGATACCTGACACATGAGATCTGCCAAACCACCTGTAGCGATGATTTGGGGATTCGTACCCATTTCAGCCTTCATACGCTTGACCATTCCATCGACAAGACCTGCATATCCGTAAATAATTCCCGCCTTAATACTGCTTGAGGTATCTTTGCCGATCACGCTTTTGGGGGGAATAAAGATCTCGACCCTAGGAAGTCTTGATGCTTTTATAAAAAGTGCTTCAGAAGAAATCATGATGCCGGGACTAATTGCGCCACCTAAGTATTCCCCTTTTTCAGAAATAGAATCAAAGGTTGTTGCCGTTCCAAAATCTATCACGATTAAGCTCGTTTGGTATTTGTGGAATGCTGCAACCGCATTAACGATCCTGTCTGCTCCGACTTCTGATGGGTTTTTGTATCGTATCGGCAGTTTTGGAGCGGACCTGGCATCCACCCAATGGGGTATATGTCCAAGATATTTGCGACAGAAAGAATCTAGAATGGTAACCATGGGTGGAACGACACAAGAAATAATGGTTTTGTGAATATTTCTGGAATTGATATTGCCTTCGGAAAAAAGATTGCTGGCAAGAATGTTAAACTCATCTTCAGTCGTACGCCGTTCAGTTCGTATTCGCCAATTTTGAACGAGATGTTTGTCGTCGTAAACGCCGATTACCATATTTGTATTGCCAACATCAATAACAAGGAGCATATGACAAAATCCTTTTTTTAACGAATTCTTTTTTGGTCAATAATTTTTACTTTAAAAATTTCAGGTTTTGCATCAGTCAGTGTGGTTTTAACCGGCAATGTTATGGTCGCACGCTTATTATAAACCCCCGGTTTCAATCCTTTAAGGTCAACATAGACCTGAACCCCGTTACTCCCGAAAAGTTTTTCGATCATATTAACAGGCCCCTTAACTTTTATCGTTATTGCCGGCGGCGTAATACGGTATACATACAAACTCCCATCTCCCTGAACTGGAATATTATCAAATGTTTTGGTTGCCAGCCGTTCTTTTATAAACACGGTTGCAAGAATAATTTTCGAAGAATCAACGAGCTTAAGATTTTGCACAAGGTCCAGAGCCACCTCTTTTTTAAAAGAACCGGATAATCCTTTTATATTGATGGGTTTTGTTGAAACCTTATCCATCTGGCCCAGCGTATCTTCAGATCCTCGCAGAATCACCGACATGGGTTCGGCTTTTAAACCAACAACCATAAATCCTTTGGCTGGCTTTCCGGTTAGAGAAATATTGACAGGAAGCTTTTTTTTAATTTCATTTTCCACTTTAACGGTGATCCAGTCGGGATTTATTTTTAAAATTGAAATCCCGTTGGGAAGTGAAATCTGAGCCTGATGTATTGGTATAACATTAACCCCTATATTTACCCCGGACAGGTCAATTGTATATTTTATCTTCAGATCAGAAAAGGTTCGTATGATTGACTTCGGACCGCGGACATGCACTTCTATGCCTGTAAAGGGGGCGTTTGTTATGATCAGTCCTTCAGGAATTTTTTCAGAGTCTACCGGAATAAATATATCGGCTTCCTGGATGGATGCATAAGGCCATAATAAAAATATGCCAACCCCAATAAAGAAAAGCAGAATTAAAACTCCTAAACTTCGGTAACTTAAAATAGAAAAGGTGCTAGGGTTGGTCATCGCAAGTTTTAATTAAGATAATTAATTGGTTTCCATCCAGAAATGGGCATTAATTGCAATTTCATGAAAATGATCAATAGGATATATCCTATAAAAAATTTTGTGCGTTTTTTATGGCATCTATTGTTTTTACGGTTACACGAGTGTTGGCAACATCGTGGACCCGAACGATATGGGCACCATTCAAAATAGCGGCAGCAACTGAAGCTTGGGTTCCGCTCTCTGTCATCGCCGAATCGGCATTGATCTCTTCAACAGTATTATTTTTAAGAAGATTTCGAATAAACGCCTTTCTTGAAGTCCCAATCATAATAGGGACTTTCAACGTTTTAAATTCTTGTAAGCGCTGAATTAATAAAAGATTATGCCCGACGGTTTTCCCAAAACCGATCCCGGGATCAATGATGATTTTCAATCTTGAAATTCCTTTATTTTCAGCTTGCTCTATTGCATTTTCAAAAAATGTTTTGATTTCACCGATGAGGTCATCATAAAAGGGTTCCATCTGCATGGTTTTTGGGTTTCCAAGCATATGCATCAAAACTACTGGAACCCCGTAATCTACCGCAACATTTGCCATTTTCGGATCGAAACTCAGAGACGATACGTCATTTATCATGGCAGCACCGGCTTTGATGGCCTGTTCGGCCACATCGGCTTTGGTTGTATCGATAGAAATGGGAATCGGTATGTGCTTTGAAAGTTTTTCAATCACTGGGACAACTCGCAGAATTTCTTCTTCTTCAGATACCTGATTTGAAAATGGCCGTGTAGATTCCCCACCAATATCAAGGATGTCCGCACCGTCTTCAAATAGTTTATAACCCTGAGCGACTGCATCATCGAATGTAAAAAACTTTCCACCGTCCGAAAATGAATCCGGGGTCACGTTCAATACACCCATAATGCAGGTGCGTTTACCAAAATCCAGGCGGTGTTTGCCCCATGCAAGGCTGTATGCTTTCATTTGAGATAGATTCTTAGAATTTATTGAAAAGTAGCTGAGTAAACAGGTGGTTAACTTGGATTAAGATGCCTCTTGATCGCTTTCAGAATCTGCTTCGGTTTCTATTTTTTCCGCGTTAACTTCTGCTTGGTTCTCTTTTACCGTTTCTTCGCTTTTTGGCTTATTTGATGGGAAC
>Ga0316194_10000613_pt1 | contig 23562 bp, 19 predicted proteins | sample CroRivsedime1_MG_FD_204936 | JGI IMG/M metagenome (GOLD analysis project Ga0316194, IMG submission 204936) | Coastal sediment microbial communities from Maine, United States - Cross River sediment 1 | ecosystem: Environmental > Aquatic > Marine > Coastal > Sediment | place: USA: Maine...
GGACCTCCACCAACCGGTCGGCAAACCGGGCACACTCCTCAAGTTCAGAGGCCGATAGGTCGTCTGCATAAACCATGGCACTGTCCTGATCGGTGCGCAGGGTTTGCTCACCGCGGCCTTCACTACCTAGCGCGAGATAGGCGGCTTTCCCGGGCAGCCTAATTCCTTCTGTTGATTCCATGAGATCAATGATGCGTTCTGTGAAACCGTCGTTGAAGTGGGCTATCAGGTGTACCAGGCTCCTGGTGTCCGCACCGGCGTCCATGGCACTGTGAACCATATCGATAATGCTGCTGCTGATGCTCTGCAGGTCAGTGAAGGTTTCGGCTGTTTGAATCTCCTGGGTAAGGTAGAGCGGGCTACGGGTCTGCAGGCTGAGCAGGTCAGTCGCATTAATGATGCCGATCAGTTCCTGGTTCTCATCGATGACCGCAAGCCGGTGAATATTGTTTTTTGCCATTTTGAAAATGGCTTCGAATACATATGCAGAATGTCTGACAGTGATGACGCCGGTATGCATGACGTCGCGGACCTTGTGAGCCGTGAGGTTCGCTCCGTCTTCAGCCATTATGTCCCGCAGGTCCCGTACCGAAAGGATGCCGATCTGGGCGTTGGCGTCGACGACAACAAGGCCGGCAATGTTCTGGTCACGCATCAGGCGTGCTGCTTCAATCACGCCGATATCGGGCGAACAGGTGACCGCAGGACTGCGGCAGACATTGTTTACATGCAGGAAGAAAAAACTCTCTTCGTTAAAACTGCTGCCGGGCATAATGGTTCCCTTAGAGATAGACTGAAATCAAAACATTGTCTATGGATTCGGCATATTATGCAACAAATCGATGACATCATTGGATAATAAATAAGCACGATTTAATAAACAAAACAGGGCGATTTGATAAACAAAACAGGGCATGGACTACCAAACGTGTGTTTTGCTGCTATACTTGTGACGCGTCAAAACAAGTCTTCTGAAAGCGATCGATTCTGCGTATGTTTAGTGGCCTAATTGACAAAAACGAAACAACGTTATATTTTTTTGTTGACTCAACGGCGAGACTCAAGCTATCTTCTGTTCAACCTCATATTTATTGGGGTTTTTGCCCCTTAACAAAAAAAACGATGGTTAAAATCTGATTTTTTTGGTCTTTTAAAAAGTTTTTATTTTACCCGATACTGCCGGGATTTACGGCCCTGATATCAAACGTTGTAACTGGAAATTAAAACCTTGTCTCCCTCAAGCTGACCAACAGTCGCAACAGGGGGAGACCAAACGGCATCGGATCAGTCTTCGGAAGTTTTCCGAGCAGAATTAAGGAGGTGGTTGGCGAAATAATTCTTTTTTGCAGCATCGTAAGTATTTTTAACTAACCTGAAGGAGGTTTTTATGAGTGAAGATGCAGGAAAAGCTTATTGGTTTGCGACACTGAAGCTCATTGCAGGTGTTCTCTTTGTGTGGTTCATCGTGTCCTATGGATTTGGTATCCTCTTTGCCCAGTCGCTGAACAGCATTAAACTCGGCGGTTACCCGATGGGGTTCTGGTGGGCACAGCAGGGGTCCATGTATGTCTTTGTTGCCTTGATTTTCATCTACGCCAAGTTGATGGGTAATCTCGACAAAAAATTCGACGTTCACGAAGAGTAAGGGAGGATAACTGATGAGTCTTCAAGCTACTATTTATCTCGTTGTCGGCCTTACCTTTGCTTTGTACATCGGTATCGCCATCTGGGCTCGTGCAGGCAGCACGAGCGAATTTTACGTTGCCGGCAGTGGTGTTCACCCTGTTCTGAACGGTATGGCAACCGGCGCTGACTGGATGTCCGCAGCGTCCTTTATCTCCATGGCCGGCCTGATCGCCGGTATGGGTTACGGTGGTGGCCTGTTCCTGATGGGTTGGACCGGTGGCTACGTTCTCCTGGCCATGCTGCTGGCACCTTACCTGCGTAAGTTCGGTAAGTTTACCGTGCCCCAGTTCGTCGGTGACCGTTACTACTCCAAGGGCGCAAGCTCAGTGGCCGTTATCTGCCTGATCATTGCTTCGACAACCTACATCATCGGCCAGATGACTGGCGTCGGTGTTGCATTCTCCCGTTTCCTGGGCGTTTCCAACCACGTTGGCATCTTCGTCGGTATGGGTATCGTTTTCATGTACGCGGTGTTCGGCGGCATGAAAGGCATCACCTACACTCAGGTTGCTCAGTACTGCGTTCTGATCATTGCCTACACCATCCCCGCGATCTTCATCTCCATGGCCCTGACCGGCAATCCTTTGCCGCAGCTCGGCCTAGGTGGTGACTTCGTCGGTACCGACATGACTCTGCTGGCCAAAGTCGACCAGGTCGCAATGGACCTCGGCTTCCCGCAGTACACAACCTCGACCCGTATCAGCACCCTGAACATGTTTGTCTACACCTTCTCCCTGATGATCGGTACCGCGGGTCTGCCGCACGTTATTATCCGTTTCTTCACGGTTCCCAAGGTTAAGGACGCACGTGCTTCCGCTGGTTGGGCACTGGTTTTCATCGCCATCCTGTACACCACCGCTCCTGGCGTTGCCGCCATGGCGAAACTGAACCTGCACGCGACCGTCAACAAGGCTGTCAAAGGCGGCGGCGACCTGTTCGCAGCTGAAAACAGCATCATGTACGATGAGCGTCCCGACTGGATGAAGCGTTGGGAAGTCACCGGCCTGCTCAAGTTCGAAGACAAGAACGGCGACGGCCGCATCCAGTACTACAATGACAAGAATCCGCCTGCGGGCGCTGTTGCTGCCGGTTGGGCTGGTAACGAGTTGAGCGTTAACCGCGACATCATCGTTTTGGCCAACCCTGAAATCGCCAGGCTGCCCAACTGGGTTATCGCTCTGGTTGCTGCCGGTGGTCTGGCTGCTGCACTCTCGACTGCGGCCGGTCTGTTGCTGGCCATCTCGTCAGCGATTTCCCATGACCTGCTGAAGGACATGTGGATGCCTGATCTGTCCGAGAAGGGCGAGCTGTTGGCCGGTAAGATCGCTATGGCATGTTCCATCGTTGTGGCCGGCTACCTTGGCCTCAACCCGCCTGACTTCGCAGCCGGTACCGTGGCGATCGCCTTCGGTCTCGCTGCAAGCTCGATTTTCCCCGCTCTGATGATGGGTATCTTCAACAAGAAGATGAACAAGGAAGGCGCCATCTGCGGCATGCTCGCAGGCATCGGCTTCACGATGCTCTACGTGTTCGCTCACAAAGGTCTCTTCTTCATCAAGGGCACCGAGTTCCTCGGCCTCTTCGGCGGCAAAGCGAACTTCTTCCTCGGCATCGAGCCGAACGCAATCGGTGGTATCGGTGCACTGGTGAACTTTGCTGTCGCTTATGTGGTCAGCAAGGTCACTCCTGATCCGCCCGAGCATATTCAGCACCTGGTGGAAAGCGTGCGTATCCCGCGCGGTGCCAAGGCTGTTGATGGCTCTCACATCCACTAAGTTTCAGTGCAAATGCTCTGATTGGGCTTTTGTCTGATCATTTGACCCCGCCAGCCAGTCTGGCGGGGTTTTTTTCAAGATTTTCATTGATCGACCCGCCAAGCTCGGGTAAAAAGATTACAAATTTATCCCAATTATTGACTTGGGATCTCTGGAGTAAAGAATGTTAAAGTTTGACATCAGTTCAGTGATTACCTGGATCCTTTTTTTGGCCCTGTTCCCGATGGCGTTTATCTGGTTGCGCCGGGCCTACCGCATCTTCGTCAAAAAGAATTATTCCGAGGTCGCGCTGAAACGCGGCGAAGCGCCAGCAGACCCTGCAAAATGGGCACCGGCGACCGGTATTGTCAATCTTCTTGCAGGCGGTACCGCGCTCGTGACGATCATCGGCGTCCTGCTCTACCCTGCAACCGGCATCTCAACTGTTTTTAAAGATTACAGGAACTGGAGTGCGGTTGCCGGTGTGACGATCTGGTTCAAGGTCTTTGCCGATTACATTGTCAGCCGCCAGGCCCACCCGTTTATTATCAAGAAAAACAAGGACCAGCCCGGTAAAGAAAAAGGCTGATCCCTTGCCCGGATGAAAACACCTTGGGCTATATCAATGATCTGTTATAATCCCGGATAAATCAGACACCCAACAACCAAAGGAGGATGCTTATGACTTATCGAATGATACATTCCTGCATCCGGGTTATGAATCTGGAGAGATCGGAGAAGTTTTATACTGAGGCGCTTGGTTTTACAGTGGCTCGTCGCAAGGATTACTCAGAACACAAGTTCACCTTGAGCTATCTGCGCTCGCCGGGCAGTGACTTCGAACTCGAATTGACCTGGAACCACGATCAGGCCGAGCCCTACGAACTGGGCAACGGTTACTCCCACCTCGCCGTTTCCGTTGCCGACCTGGAAGCTTCACACCAGCGCCACGAAGAGATGGGCCTGAATCCGAAGCCACTCAAGGGCCTGCCGGGCCAGGGTGCACGTTTCTACTTCCTGTCAGATCCGGACGGATATCTGGTTGAGGTCGTCAGGGAATAGGTTACGACTCCCGATGCTGCTTCTAGAGCATGTTAAATCTCATCGCGGGTCAAAACAATAAATTCATATTTCTATATGTTATAGCCATGAGCAATAAAAAGGCGGACCCGATATTTAACGGGTCCGCCTTTTTATTATGGAGCCGCTGATCCGATTCGAACGGACGACCTGCTCATTACGAGTGAGCTTCACGCGCGCGTACTGGTGCAGAAACCTTGCTCTAACGTGTGCTAAATAATGTCTTGGATGATCTAAAGAATCAGTTGCAGTAATCCTTATAAGAAAACCCCGCCCTGTAAGTCAGGGAGAGACTTCACTTTACTGTTAATCGTAATTTACAAGAATTTAGCGTTGAGAAGGTAGCACAATTACGTCGGGAGGAAGACGGCACTCTTACTCTTTTGTCCAACGGTCTACGAGCTGTTCTTTAAATCACCTTCTCCTTGATGACAATCTGAGAATCACCTACACTGTTGCCTTCTGATTGCACTCACAGGAGATTTCATGGATCCATTACAGCTTCGCTTTAAATCTTTAAAAAATACTCTTTCAGAACAGGTCATCGGGCAGCCACAGTTGATCGAACGCTTGCTGATTGCTCTTCTGGCCGACGGCCATCTATTGGTCGAGGGGGCACCAGGGCTGGCAAAGACCCGTGCTATCCGTCAACTTGGTGAACTGCTGGCGGGAAGTTTTCACCGCATCCAGTTTACTCCCGATCTGCTTCCCGCTGACCTGACCGGAACCGATGTCTATCGTGCGGAAGAAGGTTCTTTTGCTTTTGTGCAGGGACCGCTATTCCATAATCTGATTCTGGCTGATGAGATCAATCGCGCCCCGGCCAAGGTGCAGTCGGCTCTGCTTGAAGCGATGGCTGAACGACAGATCAGTGTCGGGCAAAAGACCTATCCATTGGATGATCCCTTTTTGGTCATGGCAACTCAGAACCCCATTGAACAGGAAGGAACCTACCCGCTTCCGGAGGCCCAGCTCGACCGTTTTCTGCTGCACATCCGGGTCGATTACCCTGCCGTTGAGACGGAGCGGCAGATCCTTGAGTTGGCACGACGTGAAGCGGCTGGTCAGATCGGCAACGCAGCACCTCAAGCCGAGTTGACTCTGCTGACAGCGGATGAGTTGCGTCAGGCGCGACAGCAGGTGTTGGATCTTTACCTGGCGGACAACCTGCAGGAATATCTGCTGCAGCTGGTACTGGCGACCCGGCAGCCGCAACCTTATGGTGAAGAACTGCAGTCGGCCATTCAATATGGCGCCAGCCCGCGTGCCAGTATTGCCCTAGATCGTTGCGTCCGGGCGCGTGCCTGGCTGGCGGGGCGTGATCACGTCCTGCCTGAAGATATTCAGAATCTGGCCTTCGATGTTCTCCGGCACCGTCTGATTCTCAGCTACGAGGCGGAAGCCAACGGGATGAACGCTGATCGCCTGATATCCGAACTGATTGCGCGGGTGCCGGTGCCCTGATGCCCGTCAAGTCGTCAGCTGCAACAAACTCGCCGGTGACCATCACTCTGGCGGAACTGATCGCGCTGGGTGATCATCTGCCTTCGGCGAAGGTTCTCCCCGGTCGGCGCATGGCAGCGCAACAGGGTGGCTATCGCAGCCGCTTTCACGGCCGGGGGATGGAGTTCGCAGAGGTGCGCGCCTATCTGCCCGGGGATGATGTCCGGAGCATCGACTGGCGGGTCACTGCCCGGCGCGGCAAAGTCCACACCAAGCTGTTTCATGAAGAGCGCGAACGGCCAGTGCTGATTGCTCTTGATTACCGAAGGCCGATGTTTTTTGCCACCCGAGGCTGTTTCAAGGCAGTCCAGGCTTCGAAGTTGGCGGCCCTGTTCGCCTGGCAGGCGGTGTCGCGCGGGGATCGTGTGGGAGGGTTTCTCTTTTCTGAAGAGAGAAACCTTGAGCTGCGTCCAGAACGAGGGAAAAAGGGCGTTTTGCAGCTGTTACGTCAGATGGTCGCTGACCCAGTCTGGCAACGGTCACCCCATCAACCTTTTGCCCCCCAGCAACGTCTGGCCGCAACTCTGCAACGTTTGCAGCGGGTTGCCCGCCCTGGAAGCCTGATTTTGTTGCTGAGCGATTTCAGCCAGTGGGATGACGAGGTGCAAAAGCAGCTGGCACTGCTCAGGCGTCATTGTGAACTGGGGCTGGTCCATTGCTACGATCCCCTTGAGGTCGAGCTGCCGCCAGTCGGCTTCTATCGTTTAAGCGATGGTCAGCGCGACCTGACCATCGAGACGGGGGACAGGGCCACACGGGCTCAGTATCAGGACAATTTCAAGCAGCGTTGCCAGCAGCTTGAAGAGTTCTGTCGCAGTCAACGGAGTCGACTTATCCTTTTACCGACAGATGCAGACCCGCGTGATTGTCTTTCCGGCATAAGCAGGGGGGGCTGAGATGCCGACGGACCTACCGTTACGCGATATTCACCTCCCTGCAGAGGTCGGGGTCTGGCCGTTGGCTCCCGGTTGGTGGTTGTTGTTCGGTTTGTTGGCTGTCGCTGCTTTTTTCACCTGGAGATATTGGCAAGGCCGCCGTCTGCGTCGTCTTGCTCTTGCCCGCCTGGAACAATTAACTGAAATCCCGGATACAGAGCTGGCGACGGCTCTGTCTCGCCTGTTGCGGCAGGCCGTGATCAGTCACTTTCCGCAGGATTATGCCGGACTCATCGGCCAGGAATGGCTTGATTTTCTCGATCGTCCCTTCAATGACCATCCTTTTACTCAGGGTGTCGGCCGTTCCCTGCTCGATGCGCCTTATAGACATGATGCGCAGATCGACAGGCAGGCACTGGTGGCGCTTTGTCGTCGCTGGCTGAAACAGCTCCCACCGCAACCGTTGTGGCAGAGGAGGGGATGATGATCCATTTTGAGTGGCCCTGGGCTTTCACTCTCCTGGCTCTCCCCTGGTTGATCTATAAGCTCTGCCCCCCCGCGCTGGCCGCAGAAGAGGCGGCTCTCTGGGTTCCCAGTCTTTCTCCGTTTACTGACATGCAGTATCGAAAAGGGCGTAAAAAATCCAGATGGCAACTTCTTTTGGCGATCTGCTGCTGGTTTCTGCTGGTCGTGGCAACCGCTCGGCCACAATGGTTGGGTGACCCGATTGAGTTGCCGATAAGCGGCCGCGACCTGGTGTTGGCTGTCGATCTTTCCGGCAGTATGAAAACCAAGGATTTCCGCCTCAATGGTGAAAATGTCAACCGACTGGTCGCGCTCAAGCAGGTGGCAGACTCTTTTATTCAGCGGCGGGTCGGTGATCGTTTGGGGTTGATTCTTTTTGGCGAGCAGGCTTATGTCCAGACACCGCTTACTTTTGACCTGCGAACCGTGCAGCAGTTACTGGATGAGTCGGCAATCGGTCTGGCAGGTGAGCGAACCTCTATCGGCGATGCTATCGGTCTCGCCGTCAAGCGATTTAAAGACACCGGCAACGGAGAGCAGGTTCTGATTCTGTTAACCGACGGTGCCAACACTGCAGGGCGGTTGACACCATTAAAAGCGGCAGAACTCGCCGCTATGAATGGGTTGAAAATCTACACCGTCGGCATGGGTGCAGAGGCCATGTCGGTGCGGAGGTTTTTCACTCGAGAGACGATTAACCCCTCTGCTGACCTTGATGAAAACACCTTGATTGCGATCGCTCAAAAGACCGGCGGACGCTATTTCCGGGCTCGTGATACGGAGGAATTGACCGAAATCTACGCGGAGCTTGATCGCCTTGAGCCGGTGGAAAAGGAGCATGAGGTCTTCAGGCCGATCTCTGAACTCTATCCTTGGCCCCTCGGGATGGCTCTGGGAGTCGCGCTATTGCTCTTTCTGGTTCCGCTGATCCCGACCGGGAGACATCGATGAACAGTTTTCATTTTCTGCGCCCGGAATGGTTTCTGTCCTTGCCCCCTTTGCTGCTGTTGCTGTTCTGGTATGCTCGCCGACAGCTTCGCAGTCAGAGCTGGCAGGCCGTCTGCGATCCCGAACTGCTGCCGCACCTGCTGTTGGGCCGATCCGTGCGGCGGGCCAATTGGCCTGTCTGGCTGCTGCTGACTGGTTTACTGCTGACGGTCTTTGCGCTGGCCGGGCCGGTCTGGGAACGTCGGCCGCAGCCGGTCTTCCGGCAGCAATCGGCGCTGGTGATTCTTTTTGATCTCTCCAGGTCTATGCAGGCCGCTGATCTGAAGCCGACCCGTTTTGTTCGGGCGCAACGCAAAATTGAAGATTTGCTCCGGCAACGGGATGAAGGTCAGACAGCCTTGGTTGTTTTCGCCGCCGATGCGTTTACCGTCACCCCGCTGACTGATGACCGTCACACCATTGAGACCCTGCTCAAAAGTCTCGATCCCGAGATCATGCCTGTTCAGGGGAGCAATCCAGCACAGGCGATCGAACTGGGACAGGACCTTTTGCTGCAGTCGGGTTTGACCTCTGGACGACTGCTGCTGGTCACTGATGAAGATGAACCATCTTCTGCAATCGATGCAGCGAGGCGTTTACAGCAGCAGAGGTATGAATTGGCGGTGCTCGGGGTCGGCAGTCCGAATGGCGCACCGATCCCTCAACCCGGCGGTGGCTTTTTCAAGGATGGCCAGGGGAACGTCGTCTTGCCCAAGCTCAATCGGTCAGGCTTGCAGAAGCTTGCGAGTGCCGGGGGGGGCGACTATCGCGAGATCAGTATTGATGACAGCGATCTTAATGCTTTGCTTGCCGGGCTCAATGATCGGCGACTCAACCAGAACCAGCAGGAGGAAGAGAACTCCGGTGCGACCGGAGATCATTGGCGTGAGGAAGGGATTTGGCTGCTCTGTCCCCTGACCTTGCTGGCTGCTCTGGCCTTTCGACGAGGCTGGTTGCTGGTCTTGCCAATTCTACTTCTTGTTCCTTCCCCTGCCGAGGCCTTGAGTTGGAACGACTTCTGGCTTACCTCTGATCAACAGGCAACTCAATCTTTTAAAGAGCAGGATTATTCTAAGGCCGCCGAACAGTTTCAGGATCATCGATGGAAAGCCAGCGCGCTTTATAAAGTGGGGGATTATGACGCTGCGGCTGCGCAGCTGGAAAATCCGCAGACCGCAGACGATTGGTACAATTTGGGAAATATCCAGGCCAGAAAAGGCGATCTTTTTGCTGCTCTTGATGCTTATCAGCAAGCGCTGGAACTGCAACCAGACCATGACGATGCGCGCTTCAATAAAGAGCTGGTGGAAAAGACGATGCAACAACAGGAACAGGAGCAGCAACAGCAGCAGGACGACAAAGAGGCGCCAAACAAACCAGAGCAGCAGAACTCCAACGAAAAAAATAACCCCTCACAGAGGCCGAAATCAACGTCCGAGTCACTCGAAAATCCTGAGGGTGAAAAGGCCAGGCCAAATAAGTCGGAAGGGTCGGAAACTGAGCAGGAAGCAGATCCCTCCACTCAGTCCTCGCCACCTGAAGATGAAAACAAGGAGAAAGCTGACCCGGATCAGCAGACTCGATCTGAGGCCGGGCAGAGTTCCAGTCAAGATCAGCAAGAGTCGCTTAGCGCATCAGAACAATTCCCCGAAGACACTCCTGAAAGTCCTGAGCAGCGGGAATCACGCTTGCTGTTACAGCAGATCCCGGATGATCCGGGAGGCTTGCTGCGACGCAAGTTTCTCTATCAGTACCGCCAGCGCGGTCAACAACGCGAATCGGATCGATCATGGTAAGCAGATATTGCATCATAGTTATGACGTTAATAGTTTGCGGCCTCTGGTCCGGCCCGGCATCGGCGCTCAACGTTGAGGCGCTGGTCGGTCAGAACCGAATCGGCATGGGCGAAAGCTTACAACTCCAATTGCAACTGGATGGCAGCCCTGATGCAGAGCCGGATTTCAGCTCGCTGGAGGAAAACTGGGACATACTCAATCGCTCCCAGAGCAGCCAAATGCAGATCAACAACGGCAACATCAGCCGTTCGACTGTCTACAGTTTGACGCTGATGCCGCGCACAGAGGGAGCATTGTCGATTCCGGCGATCTGTTTTGGGAAAGACTGTTCCTTGCCGATCTCTGTTGAGGTTTTGCCAAATTCGTCTCTCGACGAACCGGGCAAGCAACCGGTTATCCTGGAAACGGAAGTCAGCTCCCATCAGGTCGTGGCATTAGGGCAGCTGGTTCTTAAGGTTCGCCTGTCAGTTAAATACAGGCTGCCGGTCGGTCAGCTCAGTGATCCACAAACCGAAGGGGTTGACGCACTTGTCAATAAGCTGGGGCCTGGTGTTCAAAAGCATGAGAGGCGAAAAGACGGACAGCTTTATCAGGTCATCGAACGGACCTACGTGATTTTTCCGCAAGAGAGTGGTCAGCTGGTGATTCCACCTCTTCAGTATGATGGGATTGTTCCCGGCAAACCTACCCGGTTCGATCCTTTTGCCAGACAGGGGATGCAGATCCGTCGGACCTCGGAACCTGTGCAGGTCGAGGTCTTGCCGTTGCCGGAGGATCTGGGGCAACGCCCCTGGATTCCCGCCACTGCTGTTTCACTACAGGATGATTGGCAAAACCGGTCACCCAAACTGGTCGTCGGCGAACCCGCGACGCGAACCCTGCGGCTTAGTGCCGAGGGGGTGCTCTCAGCACAGCTCCCCGAACTGAAGCCTTCAGCACCAGAAGAGTTTAAACTTTATTTTGATCAGCCTCTTCGTGAAGATCGAAGGCATTCTCAAGGGACGACAGGGGTTCTGGAACAGCAAATCTCTTTGGTGCCAACTAAGGCCGGTCGCTATCGGTTGCCAGCGATCGACCTGGACTGGTGGGATGTCAAGTCTGGCGAGTGGCGAACCGCCCATCTGGATGCTAAGGAGGTCAATGTCGCACCTGCTGTTGTTTCTGGTGTCCCTGAGCCTGATTCGTTAGAGCAGCCAGTTCCATCCGAAACGCCACCACCCGTGTCCGAAGACCAGCGGTCGCATGACCTGGCAAAAGAGCAAACAGAGACAAGCCCTTCAGGCTTCTGGCCCTGGTTGAGTCTCGTTCTGGCAATTGGCTGGACGATGACGTTGGTATTGCTTGTGATAAAGAGAAAAAGACATGAAAAACCGAAGACCGAAAAGGACAGGGATGTATCGATAGACGAAAAGAATGCTCGGCGAGTCGCTATAAACGCCGCGCGACAGAGTGACCCTCAAGCAACCCGGCAGGCACTGGTATTATGGAGTCAGAGCATGTGGCCTGAGAGACCGGGTAGCTATGAAAAGTTATTAAATACTGTGGACGATGACTTTCGTAATGAACTTGAGGTTTTGGATCTTTGTATCTATGGCGAGAATTCACCCCCTTGGGATGGACGGCAGTTAGCAGGTTGTATCGCAGAATGGAATCTCCCTGAAAGCCAGAAAGGCGGCAAGGGATTACCAGAGCTTTATCCTGGACGGGATCAGTAAGAAAGAATTGGTGCCATTTTGTTGTTTCTCAGGGGCAGTGGGAATATCTTATTTCTGCCTATTTTACGTCCCTTGATATTCAAGAACGAAATTAACGGGGCAATATTTATCGAATGATGTGGGGCAGGGTTACTATAAGACCTCCTGCATTGATTTGATCATTCAGGATTGAACGAAATGTTAAATCTTACTGATCCTGACAAATAAAGATCCCTGTTCTCGATGCTATCGCTGTCTTTGAATAGGGGCGTTTTTTTTCTTCGGAATTACGAAATATCAGACTGTTTATTCGCAAATAAGGCCCTTATAAAAAAAGGGACAAAGGTGTATAACCTAAGTCCCTGTTTTTATGGAGCCGCTGATCCGATTCGAACGGACGACCTGCTCATTACGAGTGAGCTGCTCTACCAGCTGAGCTACAGCGGCAAACATAAACAAGGTTCAGATACTTAGCATAATCTGCTTGCTCTTTCAATCAATTTCAGGGAGCTTAGCGGTCTTCATGATTTGCATGGCAAGGATCAGGAGAGGCAGGTTTCCAGGTCTTCCCACAGGTCCTCGATGTCTTCGAGACCGACCGATATACGCAACAGCCGCTTTGAGATCCCCTGGCGGATTTTGTCCTCTGCCGGGATCGCCCCGTGCGACATTGACCAGCAATGGGTGAGGATGGTTTCGACGCCGCCGAGACTCGGAGCTATGATCGGCAATTTGACCTTGCCAAGGAGCTCTTTCACCTGCTGCTCTTCGCGGAGCTCAAAGGAAAGAACCGCTCCTGCCCCGCAAGCCTGCGAAAAATGCAGCTGCCGACCTTTGAAATTATCAAGTCCCGGGTACCATACCCTGCCGACGGCCGGATGCTCTGTCAGTCGTCGAGCGAGTTCCCCGGCGGAACGCTGGCTTGCATCGAGCCTCACCTGGAGAGTCTTAATGCCCCTGGAGAGCAGGAAGGAATCAAAGGGTGACAGGACAGCGCCGAAAGCATTCTGAAAATACTTGAGCCGCTTGCCAAGGTCTCTGTCGTTGACTGCCACCAGGCCTGCCAGAATGTCGCTGTGGCCACCGAGGAACTTGGTCGCGCTGTGGATGGTGATATCGATCCCCAGGTCCAGTGGTCGTTGCAGCAAGGGGGTCATAAAGGTGTTGTCCAGTATGGTGATCAAGCTGTGCTGCCGGGCAATTTCAACCATCGCTCGCAGGTCAGTGATCTGGAAGAGTGGGTTGGACGGAGTTTCCAGGAAAAGTGCTCTGGTTCGTGGTGTGATCGCTGATTTGACGGCTTCTGTGTCCGTGGTATCGACCAGGCTGCAGGAGATCCCTTGCTGCGGCAGGACTCCGGTGATGAAGCGCCAGGATCCTCCGTAAAGGTCTGCCGAAGCAATCAGGTGGTCACCGCTTTCGAGCAGGGCAAGGGCGCTGCCGATGGCGGTCATTCCCGAGGAATAAGCAAAGCCGCGGGTTCCACCTTCAAGCAGGGCGATGGCATCTTCGACCTGCTCCCGGCTTGGATTGCCGCTACGGGCGTAATCGTACTCTCCAGGGGTACCATCTTCATGGTGGTAGGTGGACGCCTGGTAGATCGGTACCGTTGCTGCTCCGGTCGCAGGGTCACGATCCTTGCCCTGGTGGACCAGTAAAGTTGCCGGACGATAGTCTTTCCTGTTCATATGCTAGTTCTCCTGCTTGATATTGAGCCACAAAGACGCTAAGGCACAAAGTAGAATGCTTAACGTTAACGATAAATGGAAAGCTTCAAAATAGTTTGATTGTCAGATCTGTTGGCGCAGGAAACTTGCAACTTGAGCTCTTTCCCTTGTCGTGCCTTTGAGCCTTGGTGGCTTCTCTTTTAAGCTAAAGCCTGTTCCAAATCAGCGATGATGTCTTCAGGTGACTCAATGCCCACCGAGAGACGCAGCAGGCGCTCACAGATGCCCAGGCGCTGCCGTTCGGCTTCCGGGATGTCACCGTGGGTCTGCACGGCCGGCAGGGTCATCAGCGATTCGACACCACCCAGGCTTTCGGCAAATGAAATCAACTGCAGGCGCTTGAGGGTCGTACGTGCGGTTTCTTCTGTATCGACGCGAAAGGAGAGCATGCCGCCAAAACCACTGGCCTGCCTGCATGATAGCTCATGGCCGGGATGTTTCACCAGTCCAGGATAATAGATGTCGGTGACTTTAGGGTGGTCCTTCAACCAGTCGGCAACCAGCATGGCATTTTTGCAGTGGCGTTCAATGCGTAGCGTCAGTGTCTTGAGACTTCGCAGCAGCAGCCAGCAGTCAATCGGCGGCAGGATCGCTCCGGTTGAATTCTGCAGAAAGTAAAGCCTCTCACCCAGGGCTTCGTCCCGGGCGACCAGAACGCCGGCACAGAGGTCATTGTGCCCGCCGAGGTATTTGGTCGCACTGTAGATAACCAGGTCCGCACCGAATGCAAAGGGGCGCTGCAGGATCGGACTCAAAAAGGTATTGTCGACAGCATATAGCAGATTATATTGACGACACAACTTTCCAAGCGCCTCCAGATCAGAGATCCCGAGTAGAGGATTCCCTGGGGTTTCAAGCAAAAGCGCTTTGGTCTTAGCTGTAATAGCTGATTCGACCGCTTCTGTATTGGTCGTATCGACGTAAGTCGCGGTCAGGCCAAAACTGGCGAAAATCTGGTCAAGGACGCGATAGGTCCCACCGTAGAGATCTTCGCTGACAACCAGGTGATCTCCATGAGAGAAATGCAGGAAAAAGGTTGTCAGTGCGGCCATCCCTGAAGAAAAGACTAGTCCGCGGGCACCACCTTCGAGTTTCGCCAACCCTTCTTCGAGAACCTGCCTGGTCGGATTGCCTGAACGCGTATAGTCATACCCGGTCGATTCACCAACCCCGGGATGGCGGTAAGTGGCGCTCGGGTGGATCGGGATGCTGATCGCTCCGGTCCGGTCGTCGAAGCCGACACCCAGCTGAACCAGGTTGGTTTCAAGGGTGTAAGATTTTTCTCTGTTCATCTGACCTCCTCGGTTATGGAGAAGAGCATGAAAAGGCCCCTTCTCGGATTTTGAGAAGGGGCCTGAAGAGACAATCATCTGATGTTCTCTAAGCTCCGTCCTCATCTTCCTCCGGAAATCCGGAGCAGGAATTAGCACCTGTCATCTACTTTTACTGAAAGCAACAGTAGATCGGTTGCTGTGGCTTCGCAGGGCCTGTCCCTCCACCACTCTCGATAAAGACGCTGCTGGTAAGCAGCTATTTAACAACAGAAATAAAGAATTACAGCGCAATTGTCAACGCAAAAAGGAATCATTGAGCATTGCCAATTCGCAAATCTCTGGTGAAAATCTCAGACAATCCCCTCATAGAGGACGCTGCTTAGGTAGCGTTCACCCGAATCGGGCAGAATGACCACAATGTTCTTTCCCTTGAATTCAGGTTGTGTTGCAAGCCTAGCTGCAACCGCTACCGCAGCACCGCAGGAGATGCCGGCCAGTATCCCTTCTTCGCTAGCTAGCCGCCGCGCGTATTCGATCGCCTCTTCGTTGCTGACCTGCTCTACGCGATCGACCAGACTCAACTCCAGAGTATCCGGTATAAATCCGGCACCGATGCCCTGGATCTTGTGTGGCCCAGGCTCGAGAACCTCACCGGCGATTTTCTGGGTGATCACAGGGCTATCCACCGGCTCAACAGCGACTGAAATAATCTGTTTGCCGCGGATTTCCTTGAAGTATCGTGATACACCGGTGATGGTGCCTCCAGTGCCGACTCCGGAGATAAACACATCCACATCACCTTCGGTATCGTCCCAGATTTCCGGTCCTGTCGTCTTGACATGAATCGCCGGGTTAGCCGGATTCTTGAATTGATGTAGGAGAACATATCGCTGCGGGTCACTGGCAGCAGTGGCCTCAGCCTCAGCTATGGCACCGCCCATGCCTTTTGCACCGGGGGTCAGTACGAGGTTGGCACCGAGTGCCTTAAGCACTTTGCGGCGCTCCAAACTCATGGTCTCAGGCATGGTCAGGGTGATTGGGATACCGCGTGCGGCTGCGACGAAGGCGAGCGCGATTCCTGTGTTACCGCTGGTCGGTTCGATTAATTCACGACCGGGACCAAGTAAACCCTTCTCCTCGGCATCCCAAATCATCGATGCGCCGATGCGACATTTGACTGAATAAGCCGGATTGCGCCCTTCGATCTTGGCGAGTATTGTCGCACCTCCTTTGGCGCCGACACGATTCAGACGCACCAGAGGAGTGCGCCCTATTGATAGTGAATTATCAGAATAAACCTGGCCCATATCTGACTCCTTGCCACAAGTGTATGTTAAGTGAACAACGTTATAATCAAACAGTAAAAAGTAGTCGCTAGAGTAGTGTTCGCCGGGACTTTACTCGACGAAACATAAAAGCACATAATCATTGCTTGTAAGAAAGAATAGTAAAGCGTACTAAAAGAGTCAAGAATAAAAATTGATAATTAAGTTGCCAATGCGGGTTACGAGAAGAATCACCTGAAGGTTAAGCCAAAGACAGGAGAGGCCTTTGCCGATTTGCCAGCAAAGGCCATGTTGCATTGATTCTGTAAGAGATTTTTAGTGGCGCGTATGACACTTGGCGCAAGGGAAGGTATCTATGTCCTGGTCGTTGAATTTGCACTCATCACAAGACATTTCCATATCTCCCCAGACCGGTCTGGTGAAGTTCGGGGCCTCTGTGGAGAGTTTGCTCTTGCTGGATTTTTTAGTCAGATCTTTTTGCATGGTTCTCTCCTTTCTGTGAATAATGACATCACATAAGGTACATATTAGGCGAAGTTGCTAAGTTATCAAGCTTTTTTTATTTTATTAAGCGGTACTTAATAAATAGACGAGATATATGATGTTTATCTACTTAAGCTAAACAACAACTGTATTGTGGGGAGTGAATGTCACCAGGGAAGAAATGGCAGAGAAATAAAATCAGCCGCCGAGATAGGCTTTTTTGACTTCGGGGTTTTCTAGGAGTTCCTGGCCGGTTCCCTCGGCGACGATATTGCCGGTGTCGAGCACGTAACCGCGGTGGGCCAGGTGCAGGGCGAGGTTGGCGTTCTGTTCGACGAGCAGGATGGTCATCCCCTCTTCGTTGAGCTGCTTCAGCTTGCGGAACAGCTCGTACTTGAGTACCGGAGCCAGTCCCATTGAAGGCTCATCCAGCAGCAGGACCTTGCAGCCGGTCATCAGCGCCCGGCCGACTGCCAACATCTGTTGTTCGCCACCGGAGAGCGATTCACTGCGTTGCTTGCGACGTTCCTTCAGTCGCGGGAACAGGTCGAAGATCCGTTCGTATTCGGCCTCAAGATCGGCACCCTTGGTACGGGAATAGGTGGCAATCTTCAAATTCTCCATGACCGACAGGTTGCCGAAGATTCGTCGTCCTTCAGGAGAGAGAGCGAGGTGCATCTTTTTCACTACGTCGCTTGGCCTGGCCTTGAGGATCGATTCGCCCATGAACCTGATATCGCCGCCAACCACGCGCGGGGCTTCCGGCGGTGGCAGCCGGGTGATGGAGTAGAGGCTGGTGGTCTTGCCTGCGCCGTTGGCGCCGATCAGGGTGACGATTTCGCCTTCGTTAACATGAAAGCTGATGCCGTGCAGCGCCTGAATATTGCCATACTTGACTTCGAGATTTTCGACTTGCAGAAGCATCAGATATTATCGTCTCCCAGGTAGGCGGTGATGACCGCCTGATTGTTGCGGATCTGGTCCGGGTTGCCTTCGGCGATGGTTTCCCCGAAGTCGATCACCTTGATCTGCGTCGCGAGTTCCATCATGACATCCATGTGGTGCTCGATCATCCAGATGGTCACATCAAAGTTATCGTGAATCCAGCGTATCAGACGAATCAGCTCTTTGGCGTCGGCCGAATTGAGCCCGGCGGCCGGTTCGTCGAGCAGCAGCAGCTTTGGGTGAGTCGACAGGGCCCGGGCGATCTCCAGTTTGCGCTGGGTACCGTAGGGGAGGTTCTTCGGCAACTCATCGGCATAACGTTTCAGGTCGAAGACGTCGAGCAGTTCGGCGGCCTCCTTTGCAATCTCTTCCTCACGTGTTTTGTAGCGCTTGGTGCGTACCACGGAGTGGAAGAATCCGTATCCCAACCAGTAATGTTGGGCGACCCGGATGTTGTCGAGCACGTTCATGTCGTTCCAGAGGCGAATGTTCTGAAAGGTGCGGGCGACGCCGAGGGCAGTCACCTTGTGTGGTCGCAGCCCGGCAGTCGGCACTCCGCAGGCGAGGATCTCTCCCTCGGTTGGCTGGTAAAATCCGCTGACCAGGTTGAACACGGTGGTCTTGCCGGCCCCATTGGGACCGATCAGCCCGATCAGTTCGCCCGGCATCAGGCGGACATTGAAATCGTTGACCGCTGTCAATCCACCGAAGCGCTGCGTCAGGTTGCGGATTTCCAGGACAGGTGTCGTGTCGGTCTGTGTCTGTGTCTGTGTCATCACTTAAACCTGTAGAATTTTTTCAGCCAGGGGAAGACATCGCTCAACTCGCGGTTGCCCATGATCCCTTCCGGTCGGAATTGCATGACGATGACCAGCAGCAGGGGAATCATCACCCACTTGATGACGCCCGCAGATGGTTCCCAGTCGGGAAACATCATGGTGACAGGTGAGAGCAGGCCGTCGACGATCGCCTGGGAGCGGAGCACTTCCAGCAGACCGGTGAAGATGATGGCGGAAATGACGGCACCGGACAGAGAGCCCATGCCGCCGAGATACACCATAACCAAGGCCTCGGTCGATTTAAGAATGTTGAAAGACTGCGGATTTACGTAGCCGATGATGTGCGCGTAAAGTCCGCCAGCACATCCTGCCAGTCCGGCGGCGACCATAAAGTTGATAATCTTGATCTTGTTGGTGTTGACGCTCATGATCTCGGCGGCCACCTCGTCCTGGCAGATGGCATTGACGCCCTTGCCGTAGGTGGAGGAGATGAAGCGACGGATCACCCAGACAGTGAAAATGGTGAAGTTGATGACCCAGAAAAGCATCCAGGGGCCATCGAAAATGTCGATCATAGCCCAGACAGTATCTTTCATGCCCTGAAAACCGCGTGAACCGCCGATGAAGTCCATGTTCTCTATGGCCGAGATGATCATGTAGTTGACGGCAATGGAAATGATCGCCAGGTAGTCGTCGCGGGTTTTGAAGGACGGCACCGATACCAGCAGAGAGGAGACTGCTGCTACCGCTCCGCCGATCAGCACGATGATCGGGAAAACGATCAACACCGAGGCTGCCGGCAATAACGGGTCGCCGAACTTGCTGCCGAAACATAATACCGACAGGATCGAAGAGATATAAGCGCCGATGCACATGAAGGCCGCGTGGCCACAGGTGAATTCGCCCATATTGCCGTTAACCAGGTTCAGGCTGGTTGACATCATGATGTTGATGCCGATGGTCATGGCAACAATCTGGATATAGCTGTCGATGATGCGGAAGTGGGCCGCGAACAACAGGCCGATGGCAAAAATGACCAGCAGGATGTTGAGAGAATATTTTTTCATAGAGTATTTCTCCCAACCTATATCTTGGTCGACTGCGGCATACCGAACAGCCCGGTCGGCTTCATCCACAGAATCAACAGCAAAATGGTGAAAGCGAACAGATCGCGGTAGGTCGAGGGGAAGACTGAAACCACGCCTACCTCAATGAAACCAAGCAGGAAGCCGCCCACAAACGCCCCCTTGATATCACCGATACCGCCGACCACCGCGGCGATAAACGCCTTCCAGCCGATCAGCATGCCCATGAACGGTTCCAGAACCGGGTAGCTCATGGCGAACAACAGTCCGGCCAGACCGGCAAATCCAGAGCCGAGGATAAAGGTGACGACGATGATGTTGTCGACGGGAATGCCCATCAGCGGGATGGCAAATTTGTCATATGAAATGGCGCGCATCGCCATCCCGACCCGGGTGCGGGTGACCACCCATTGCAGGAACAGGAAGACCAGAATAGCGGCCACGATGACCATCACTTTAAGGTTGGTCAGGGTGATGCCGCCAATATTCCAGATCTGTTTTTCAACCAGTTCGGGAAACTTCAAACGGCTGGCGCCGAGCACGGCCAGATTCGAGTACTCCAGGATCAACCCGCACATCAGGGCGGTGATGACCACGTAGAGCCGGTGCGCACCTTTGCGTCGCAGGGGACGGTAAGCGACTCGCTCCAGGGTTACGCCGACCAGCGAGGTCAGGACCATGGTCAGGGGCACGATCACGATAAAGGCCATCACCGGCGAGAGCCCGACGAGTGGGCCGATAAGGAATCCGGCAAGGAAAAACGAAATGTAGGCCCCGACCATGAAGATATCGCCGTGGGCGAAGTTGATCAGGCGCAACACCCCGTAGACCAGGGTGTACCCGAGGGCGATGAGAGCGTAGAAGCTCCCCCACTGCAAGGCGTTCAAGACATTCTGAATGATGAAATCCACGAGACGCTACTTCCTTGAAATAATTATTATGGATGTTGCAAAACTCACTGGCTGTGAAGATGCTTTTATTCGGCGCTCTACTTTAATCTTTTTTTGTCAATGCATCAATCGTTGATTTTCTGGTCTTTGATTCCCAAAACGGGATTGGACAAAAAAGGACGGGGGTCCACGGACCCCCGTCTTTTTTCTTGCTTAATGTGTGTTGCCTGTTATGGGCAAACGGACTCTTCGAAAACAAAGGTGCCTTCGTCGGAGACTTTAACTACGACAGCGCACTTGATCGGGTCGCCCTGCTCATTAAACTTGGACGAGCCGGTGATGCCGTCAAACGACTTGATGGCGGCGAGACCGTCACGGATGGCTGCGCGCATTTTGCGCGGGTTGGAGTCGACCATGCCGGCGTTCTTGATCCCTTCGAGCATCAGACCAATGGAATCCCAGGTCAGGGCAGCGTAGTCAGCTGGCTCTTCACCGTACTTTTCCTTGTAGCGGTCGATAAAGACCTTGGTCGCGCCCGTGGCGCCGGCAGCAGCGTAATGGGTTGAGAAGTATTGGCCGTTGCACTGCTCGCCACAGAGTTTGACCAGGTCCGGGGTGCCCCAGGAGTCGGAACCCATGAAGGGCCCTTTGTAACCCAAGTCGCGCGCCTGCGGGATAATCAGGGCGACCTGGTTGTAGTTTTCCGGCACAAAGATGAAGTCCGGCTTGGCAGCGATGATGGTGGTCAGCTGGGCGGAGAAATCCTGGTCTTTGGTGCCATTCGACTCGTAGGCGACGACCGGGCCGAGCCCCTTGGCTTCCCAGGCAGCTTTAAATACTTCTGCCAAACCGACAGAATAGTCGTTGGCGATGTCGAAGAGCACAGCTGCGGTCTTGGCACCGAATTTTTTGGCCGCAAAGTCGGCGATGACTGGCCCCTGGAAGGGATCGAGGAAGGCGGCACGGAAAACCCAGGGACGGTCCAGAGTCGTATTGGGATTGGTAGACCAGGGGCTGATCATCGGCACCCGGTTTTCGTTGGCGGTACCGCCACCAGGGACAGCCTGCTTGGAGGAGTTAGGCCCGATAATCGCCACGACCTCTTCCTGTTCGATCAGTTTGAGGGCAGCGTTGACTGCCGAGTCGGCCTTGGCCTCATTGTCCATGTAGATGAACTCGAGCATGTACTTTTTGCCGCCGACTTCCAGTCCACCGGCACCATTGATGTCGGCTTTATACATCTCAGCGGCATTTTTGGAGCCTTCGCCGACTTCCGGAATATCACCGGTCAGGGGAATGTTGAAGCCGATTTTGATCGTGTCAGCTGCGATCGCAGGGGCCGCGAACAGGGCGACCAAGGCCAGAACTACAAGAAATCTCAGGTTTTTCATTTGTCTCCTCCATTGGGTTGGTTTGAGCAATAAACACCGGATTGCCACGAAACGTGGAACTACCACAATGTGATATCTATTTGCCTTGTAAAACCAGACGTTTAAGTACACCAGCCCAAAGCATGTTTGTCAAGCTCTGCGGGTTATTTTATTGCTTCGGAATTAATTTTTTACCGTAGCGCACCTGGTGGCCTGTGATCAGATGCAACCCAGGCGGGAGTCCCTTTCACAGGTTCGTGGCAAAAGCCCTTCATCAATAAGTGATTTTGGCAAATCGCGATTGGATCGAAGCCCGCAGAGCATCATCCAGGGTCATGATGCCCTGGGCTTCCAGAAGTGGGATCAGCTTGAGTAACACTTCCGCAGTGACCAGGGCATCGCCGAGAGCTGTATGACGGCCAACGATTGTGATGTTGAAACGCTCGGCTATGGCATCAAGTGAGTGCCCTTCCAGGTTCGGATGTACCACGGATGACAATAGCAGCGTATCGAGGACCGGATTGTCGAAGTGCAGTCCGATATCCTCTTCTTTCAGCTGCAGGAACCGCATGTCAAATGCTGCGTTGTGGGCCACCAGAACCGAATCCTTAACAAAAGCATGGAATTTCGGCAAGACTTCCGTGATGACCGGTTGTGACGGCAGCAGGTCCGGGTCAATGCCGTGAATTTTCACCGAAGTTTTCGGCACTGCACGCTGTGGATTGACCAGCTGATCGATTGTTTCGTTATGCAAAAGTCGACTGTTGAGGATGCGAACTGCGCCGAGTTGGATGATCTCGTCTCCCTCGGAGGGGTTCAGGCCGGTTGTCTCGGTATCGAAAGCCACGTAGGTGAGATTGCGAAGCGCAACCCCGCCTAAAGCTTCCTGGCCGGGCTGATGGAAGAGGTCGAATTCGAACGAGACCGGCCGGGGGGGGATGAAAGATGGCATGTCCGCGGCTTCCTCGACGAGGGCTGTCGGCAGGGTTGCCTCGGCGCCGTTGCAGTATGTCTCGTCGGTCTTGCAAATTGTCACGGCCCCGCCGTGCTTGTCGATGATCGCTCCCGGGGAGTCTGTGGTCCCGGCGCTGTCCATGAACAGCGACAATGCCAGCCAGTCACGGATCGACTGGCTTGGTACACTCTGGTCTGCCCATTGCAGTACAAGCGATGCAAAAGAGTCGTCAGTCTGTGTAATGTGCAGTGAAATTGATGAGACGCCATGCTCGGCCTTGAGCAGGCCGGCAAGAGTCGTGATGGCCTGGAGAATCGCGTAGCTGTCTATCTTCAGCCAGAAATGTCCTCCAACACTGGATTCGACCTCTATGGTAAAGCGCTCCCGGAGGTTTTTTGCGACCAGCGACAAAAACGTATCGGCCAGGACGTTTTCGCGGTTGCCATAGGCTTGACGGTGCTCGCTGTAGAGTTGCCTGGCCATGGCCAGGTATTCTTTGAGATCACTGGAGACCTGGTCGATCGCCTCACGGTGCCGTTCGCAGTCTTTGTCTGCCATGGCCGGAACATCTTGGGGTGTTTTGATTTCCCGGTGGAGTTTGCCCAGAGAGTTCTGCACGGCATCGATCATCTTCTGCAACATTCTGTCGCGGTCACTGTCGGCATCGACTTCGCCGGTAATGTCTTCCAGTGACAAGACGAAACCGGTGATCTTAAGAATTTCCTCACCGTTGCCGGTGACCGCGGCCATGTTGACCCTGATAAACCTGTCACCACACAGTTTGGTCATCAGGCCACGGGCCGGCTTGACCTGGCCCTGTTCAAAGGCGTGATTCATCATGTCCAGAGCGTGGACCAGGGGGTCTCTC
>Ga0316194_10000614_pt1 | contig 23540 bp, 20 predicted proteins | sample CroRivsedime1_MG_FD_204936 | JGI IMG/M metagenome (GOLD analysis project Ga0316194, IMG submission 204936) | Coastal sediment microbial communities from Maine, United States - Cross River sediment 1 | ecosystem: Environmental > Aquatic > Marine > Coastal > Sediment | place: USA: Maine...
TGACGGTCGAGGAGCCCTTGATGCCGAGCTTGTGCTCCTCGGCCCCGGTGCTCAGGTTCTCGGCACCCCGTTCGACGAGAAAGGCCGTGACACCCGCACCTTCGAGATTGGCGAAGACGATGAAGAGGTGAGCCCAGGCGCCGTTGGTGATCCACATCTTGGTGCCGTTGAGGACAAACGACTTGCCATCTTCGGTCAGCTTCGCTGTGGTTTTCAGAGCTGCCGCATCCGAGCCGCTGTCTGGCTCGGTCAGGGCGTAGGCTCCGAGGTATTCGACGGTGCCGAGCTTGGGCAGGTACTTCTTCTTTTGCTCTTCGGTGCCGAAGTAGGCGATCGGGATGGTGCCGATTCCCACATGACAAGAGAAGGTAACGCACCACGAGGCGGAGCCACCGGTGGTCAGGGCCTCGACGACCAGTGTCGAGGTGGCTTTGTCGAGCTCCAACCCACCGTACTCTTCCGGGATGTCGATCGAGGTGAGCCCGAGCTCCCCGACCTCGCGCATAAGCTCCATGGTGAGCTCTTCGTTTGGCGCCGCGAGATCGTCCTTGACCTCGTCGATCCTCTGGGAGGCGAACTCGAGCACCATGCGCTCGATCTCCCGCTGTTCGTCTGTGAAGGCCTCTCGTGTGAAGATCGGCTGCACAACCGGGTCGAGCAGAAACGCCCCGCCTCTGGGTGGTCCCTCGGGCGCGGCCTCACCAGAAGCCTGGCTCATCTCCGGCTCGGCTTGGATCTTGGGTTTTGAAGTCGTCATGAGATCCCCTTTCCTCGACAGCCATGCGCTGCGATGCGGCAAGGCTCCGTGGGTGGTGCAATCGAAGTCTCCAACCTACACAAACATCCCGCCTTGCGGTTCAACCGCCGCTTCGGGCGTCATCAGCGTGACTGGCCACCACGGCCACGTCCTTACTACTTGAGCCGCGGTGCGTCAATCAGTATAGCAGTTTTTGCTGCACTGCGGCAGAGAGGTTTCGAGAGGCTGGTTGTGGGACAATGGTGGCTAGCGGAAGGAGGTAGACCTCGTGAGACTGATAACCGCAGGAGACCTGATGAACCCGGAGGTTCTCACGGTGCGAGAGGACATGAGCGTGCGCGCCTTGGCGAGCTTCCTGGTGGATAACGAGATTACCGGAGCGCCGGTGGAGGATCTCTCCGGCAAGCTGGTCGGTGTTGTCTCTCTGGTGGATATCGTTTCGGTTGCTTCGGACTCCGGAGGCGTGGCGTCGGATCAGTCGAATCCGGACTTCTTTGTGCGGGGCTGGGAGGACAAGATCGATCTGGAGGAGATGATCGAATTCCGCGTCGACAACGAGAATCTGAAGGTCGAGGAGATCATGACCCCCACGATCTACTCGGTGTCCGAAGACACCACCGTCTCGGATGTCGCCACGATGATGCTGAAGGGGCACCTTCATAGGCTGTTGGTGACCCGTGACGAGAAACCGGTCGGCATCGTCTCCACCTCCGACCTTCTCGGCCTGCTCATCGAAGGAAAGTAACCCCCACCCGCCGCCCGGGGGTTGAGGCGTTCGGACTGCGTCCGACCGGTCTTTGGGGGCTTGGGGATCGAGACGGCCGATCGAACCAGGGATCTCCCTCGTCTGCGGCCTCACCCGACCATGCCCCTCCGACGAGGGAGACCCATGGCCCGATCTACCACCGTCGAGACACATTGAGAATCCGACTGCTGACGCACCCCCTACGCCCTTAAGCCCTTACACCCCTATGCCCTTGCTGCCTCTAGCGGTGCCAGAGGTTCATTCGGGTGGTTCGACAGGGGGCGTCTCGTCGAGCGCAGGGCAAGGGCCGCGGAAGTACAGCGGAGATCCGGCGCGAAGACGTGACGAGGTGGCGGCCGCCCCGCTGCTTGGTGGCTAGCGGTTCAGCGCGCCGAGCCACTCGAGCACTCGAGCTTCCTGATAGTTGTAGAACGGATTGTGCCGCAGGCGCATGAGCCAGTCGGCGGGGAACCTCAGCAGGTTGCGCTCGCCGCGGACGTCCAGGTGGCCGAGAAAGATGATCTCCTCGTTCGGTGCTGGGCCGCGTCCGTACAGGGGGTCGTCCGGCGGAAAGGGAAGAGCGACATGCGACAGGGAGATCACGCCAGCTGGCCAGAAGGCGTGCATGGTCTCGGTAGAGACCCGAGAGGACATGGGAGCCTTGCTGCGAGTCACGACACCGGTGCTCTGGTCGTCCTCGTTGGTGATCAAGGTCAGCGCGAACGGCAGGCTGACATCGCCCATGAGTCGGGCAGTGAGCGGCCCCGGATCCGAGACCAGAACTGATTGGGCGACCCTGCGCCGGTTGATGTCGTACAGCACCAACTCGTGCCGCCCGGGCGCCAGGTGCTCCAGCAGGTTGTCGACGACGGCATCGACGGAGACGGTCGCATCGACCGCCGAGAGGAACGCGAGGGTCGGTGGAAAGTCCTCGATCAGGCCATCGCCGGCGCGCTCTTCCACCGCTCTGGCCACACGCCGCGTGAGACGGAACACCTGATCCCCGGCATTGGTAGTGAAGGAGTTGTACTTGAAGGGGTCGTACTCCGGCTGGATGTCGGTCCAGGCGAGCTTCTCCAAGCCGGGGAGCACAGAGATTCTGCTCATCCATTTTGCCAGTGCCGCGGCCCGACTCACTCCGATCGCCGGTGAGAGCAGAACCAGACTCTTCGGAGCCGGAGAGGCACCATCATCAAGAGCCTCCAGGGTGAAGTTCAACGCCAAAGGCGCACCGTTGGAGTAGCCGATGATGTGGACACCATTCGGGCCAACCTTCGACCCCAGGTGGCTCATCGCGAGCCGAACCGCCGCCGCCATGTCCTCCCACCTGGCGTACTTGTATCCCGAAGGCGCCGTCCCATGACCGGGGAGCCGGAGCCCCACCACCCAATAACCATGCTGGTGGAGCACCTCACCGAGAGCGCGGAGGCTATAGGGCGAGTCCGACATGCCGTGCAGCAGCAGCACGCCGCCGACAGGCTCGGCGGAGGCCAGCTCGAAGCTGCGGTTCCAATTGCGATCCCAGCGTTTCGGATCGGACGCGCTGCCTGAGCTGTAACGGACGAGCTCGTACTCGGGGCCGGTGGCGGTCGGAGCGTAGACCTTCTCGTCGAGCTGGGCGAACAACTCGTCCTCCAACTTCAGGTAGTCGTCGAAGGTCGAGACCTCGTCCGCGCGACGAGCCGTGAACTCTGCGGTGAGTTTTTCCGTGTGCCAGGGCTCGAGGCTCGGGCCGCTGCGCTTGGTGTGGATGTAGAGTGCCAACACCCCCACGACGAAGCCGAGGATCGCTACCAGAAGATAAAGGCCTGCACGCTTGGCTTTGGATGGGATCACGGTTCGCTCTCCTCGATGACCTCCCAATAGGGAAGCCCGTTTTTTGACTGCGTACGCAGTGCGGACCTCTCTGCCGAACCCCTACCCGTACTCAGCAACTCCGCGAGATCGGCCGCGACCGCGGGGTGGAAGAAGAAGTACTCGTGCCCCAGGATCTGGTAGCGACCAGCCGGTGAAACGTCGATCGTCTCCATTCCGGGGGCAACCGTCAGGAGCTCCCCTGCCTGGCCCAGGCGGGGAGAGCCGTTCAGTCGACGCGACACCTTGAGAGGCGTGTCGTTGCTGGAGGCGTACAGGGTAATGCTCTCGGCCATCGGTTCGAGTCTCGGCAGGAGCCCGACGAAGACCTCGGAGTCTATGTCAGGGGCGAGAAGTACCCAGCGGCCGATGACGGGCCGGTCGGCCGAGCTCTCCTCCAAACTCTCCAGGGTCATGGTCATACCTCGTGCTCCCAGGCTGTGGGACAGCACGTGGACATTCTCGGAGCCGAAGCGATCGGAGAGCTGCTCGAGCGTCTCCGCCAGAAACGGAACGCTCCACTCGAGATCCGCCACGTCGGATGCGTAGTCAGTGGCGTCGCCGTTCGAGGGCCAGCTGAGCATGAGAACCGTGGCCTCGCCTTCTAGAGCCCTTTGGATCTCGACCGCCCGCCGACAGCCCCGCTTGAAGTCGTAGCTGTAGCCGTGTACGAAGACCACGATGCCACCTGCGGAGGTGCTCTCCCGCTCACTCGACACCTGAGCCCAGAAGACCTCGGGATCCTCTTCTTCATCGATACGCAGCTCCGCGGTCTCTTTCGGTACGTAGAAAGGCACCTTGGCAGCGACGTCCTCCAGGATCGGAATGGGTTGGAACTCGGCCTCACAGGTACCGAAGCTGGGACTGCCTCGCTCCCCTCCGAATCGCACCACCTCGGGTACCTCGAGCTCCTCTCGAACCCGGTTCGTGACGAAGAAGATGCTGGCGGTGGCGGTGTCCGCGACGTCGGTCTCCTGAGCTCCAGCTGCACAGGGAATCAGGAGCAAAGCGAGGGCCAGAAGCCTGGTGGACAGTTTCTTGTGTGTCATGCGTTCCCGTGGGTGGCCATGGATCGAGACCGGGCCGATTATAGTCGCGTGTTCCCGGAGCCCGCCGCTAGCGGGAAGTGGAGCTCAACCCTGAGACCGGACCAGGTCCCTCAGCGGGACTGCCGTACGGATGCGCAGGTCGAAGATGTGGTCTGTGGTGGTAAAGCGGTTCAGCACGGTATCTCGAGCCTTCTGAGCCGTATACCGAAACTCCAGAGTCCAATTGCTGCTGAGGACATAGCCGAGACCGACGGTCAGCCGTAGGCGTTCGGCGAAGTAATCGGGTGCGTCACCCCCCAAGTCGCCAAAGGCTTCGCCCATGAGCGGTACGTACCAGGCCTTTTCTCCGATGGTAGGTTGATTGAGCGGGATGAAGGCCGCCAGACGATAGCGGGAGCGAAGACCGAAATCGGTCTCGCCCGAGTCTCGCTGTTCGACCCATCGCTGCTCGAGTCGGAACCGATGTTGGATATCGAGCTCCCGCCCCGCCAGCCTTCCCTTCGGCCAGAACACAATGGCGCCCTGCCAGGTACGAAGCTCGAACAGATCGGAGAGGCCTTCCGAGAAGGTGTAGTAGCCTCCGACGCCACAGTCGAAGGCCACCCGTTTCGAATATACGTAGGAGAAGTTCCCTCGCGTATGGAGTCGTGACCACTCGCCGAGGACATCCTCCGTCGACATCAGCTCCCGGTATCCGAGATCCCAGGACGCTCGCCACTTCTCGCCGAGCCTGTATTGATACTCGTACTGAACCCAGGCCTGGGCATCGCTCTCATCGACTTCCTGTGCAACGGCAGACACCGCTGCGACGAACACCCACGCAGCGAAACCCACGACAAGAAGGAGAGGACGAGACCTACACACGGCTCGCCATTATCTCAGGGGTGATGGCAAGACGGTCGTCTGTGCCGGGGTTTGGTTGCTCTTGACGAAAGGGAACCAATTTGGTACTAATTACACTTCATCCCCGGATGAAGTCTCACTGATTTTGTCAACTGGCAGGCGCGTTAGGCGCCGTTGGAGGTACCCATGAAGAATTTCATCACTCTCGTCGTTCTGGTCGTTGGAGTCGCTGTAGGAATCGGGTGCAGCGCACCCAAGGAGGAGGCACCGTCCGAGGTCACTGAGGATTTCGGGCACTTCCACCCCAAGGGCAAGCCGCCATCCGAGCACACGCTGGCGGTTTTCGAGGAAGCGCGGAATACCCTGCCTTTCGAAGACAGGCAGGATTACGAGGAGTGGGAGCGAGGATACATAGCGGGCCGCGAAGAACTCCAGATTATGGCGGACGCCGGCAACGTCGCCTGGGACATGGAGCGCTACCAATTCCTGAACGAGCCGGAGAAGATTGATAGCGTTCACCCGTCTCTGCTGCGCATCTCACAGCTGAACATGAACTACGGTCTCTACGAGGTCATTCCCGGCATCTACCAGGTGCGCGGCTTCGACCTCGCGCAGCTGACCTTCATCCGAGGCAAGACGGGCTGGATCGTATTCGATCCGCTGACAGCTCTCGAATCCGCGAGAGCGGCGAAAGAACTTGTTGACAGACATCTTGAAGAACTCCCAATTGTTGCGGTCGTCTACTCGCACAGCCATTTCGACCACTTCGGCGGGATCCGAGGGATAGTCGACGAGCAAGATGTTGCGGCCGGCAAGGTAGAAATCATCGCTCCGCGCGATTTCATGGCATTCGCCATAGCCGAGGCCGTATATGCGGGCAACGCAATGAGTCGACGGGGCTTCTTTCAGTACGGAACCTTGTTGCCAGCCAGCCCGTACGGGCATGCAGGACAGGGCCTGGGGCAGAACGTCGCCGCCGGAAATTCTGGACTGATCGCACCAACGCGGATTGTCGAAGACGCCGCGGAGACCATTGAGGTCGACGGAATCGAGATGATCTTCCAGAACACGCCGGATACCGAGGCACCGTCTGAGATGAACACCTACATCCCGTCGATGAAGACGTTGTGGATGGCCGAAAACCTTGTTGCGTCTGTACACAATATCTATACGCTGCGCGGCGCGATGGTGCGTGACGCATTGCGCTGGTCAAAGTACATCAACGAGGCGCTCTACGCATTTGGCCAAGAGGCCGAAGTCATGATCGCCTCGCATCACTGGCCGCGCTGGGGCAACGACCGTATCCAGGAGGTGATGAAGGCACAGCGGGACATCTACGCGCACCAGAACAACCAGGTGCTGCACTATGCGAACCAGGGCGTAACGATCAACGAGATTCACAATGTGTATCGGGCACCGAACAGTTTGCAGGAGGGCTGGTTGACGCGCTTCTACCACGGGTCCCAGGAGAATAACTCGCGTGGTGTCATCAACAAGTACCTGGGCCACTGGGATACAAATCCGGCCACGCTGATTCCGTTATCGCCAAGGGACTCTGCACCCCTTTATGTCGAGATGATGGGCGGGTCGGACAAGATCATGGCCAAGGGCCGGGAACTGCAGGACGCGGGCATGTACCGTCATGCGGTCGAGATCCTGGATCGGCTCGTATTTGCCGAGCCCGAGAATCAGCCCGCCAAAGATCTTCTTGCCGATGTCTATGAACAAATCGGCTACCAGCAGGAGAATCCAGGGCTGCGCAACGCGTTTCTGGCGGGTGCATTCGAACTGCGGTCGGGAATTCCAGAGGGCAGTCCGCCGAAGTCCACAGGTCCGGACATGATTCGGGCGATGACGACCGGTCTCTTCCTCGATTTTCTCGGTATTCGCATGGACAGCACCCAGGCTGAGGATTTCGAGTTCACGATCAACCTCGCGACGCCTGACAATGGCGAAAAGTATGTCATTGAGCTGAGCAATGCGACCCTGACCAACATCGAGGGATATCAGGCCGAAGATGCCGATCTCACGATCACGATCAATCGCTCCGACCTCGAGCAGGTGATGATGGGCGTCAAGTCATTCATGGCGCAGATCGAGGATGGGACGGCGCAGACCGAAGGAGATCTCGGCGTGCTGGAGCAGTTGGCTTCTACGATGATCGACTTTGACTTGTTCTTCGAGATCCTGCCGGGCACCAAGGGGCCGTCTGCCGAGTCGGATGCGAACGACTTCGAAGCCGAGATTCCAGTCATTCATGAGTGATCAGTGCCGTCAACGTGATCGTGCTGTGACTTCAATGAGCACGGAGGAGAGTCCTGTGACCCAAAGCATGCGCCGACTCGCCATTCGAAGACGGAGGTGCGCGATCGTTTTGACGGTTGTGCTTGCGTTCCCCGGTTCCAACGTGTTCGCAAAGGAGGAAGCGACAGACGAGGACTTTCCCTACGAGGAATCTATCGACTACGACGGCGACGGGGACGTCGATGAGGGCGACCTCGCCCGGGCCGCTCAGAATCCGGTGGGCGATCTCATCAGCCTACCGTTCCAGAACAACATGAATTTCGACGTCGGGCCCGCTGAGCGGACGCAGAACGTGCTCAACATTCAGCCCGTGTGGCCGATCAGCATGGGCGAGAAATGGAACCTGATCACCCGCACCATTCTGCCGGTAATCAGCCAGCCCGCGCCGGGATCCGATCGCACCAACGGCCTGGGCGATCTGAGCTTCACCGGTTTCCTTTCACCGAAGAAGCCGGGCAAGGTCATCTGGGGCGCCGGGCCGGTGATCGTCTTTCCCACCGCCACGGATGAGGTTCTGGGAGCCGAGAAGTGGAGCCTCGGGCCATCGTTCGTGGCCCTCACCATGAAGGGACCGTGGGTCCTCGGCGCGCTGGCCAGCAACGTCTGGTCGGTAGCCGGCGAGGACGAGCGCGCCGACGTCAACTTCTTCCTCGCGCAGTACTTCGTCAACTACAACTATCCCAGCGGCTGGTACCTGACGAGCGCACCCATCGTCACCGCCAACTGGGAGGCCGACAGTGGCAACCAGTGGACGGTCCCCTTCGGCGGCGGCATTGGTAAGGTGTTCGCCATCGGTCGCCAACCGCTGAACATCAACACGCAGTTCTTCTACAACGTAGACAAGCCGACCTTTGGGGCCCAATGGCAGTGGCGCTGGCAGATCCAGCTGCTGTTTCCGAAGTAGCTGCACAGGTCACCGCTCGGCCGGAGGAACTTCCAGCGTCGTCTGGAAGTCATGAAGTTGACCTGGCCACCGTGCGGCTCAGTGCTAGCATCAACCAACCGTGTCGCGTTGGGTGCCATCAGGAAGGCGCGCTGGGAGAAATGTCATGAATCGGATGGGTCTGCTGATCGTTGCCACAGTTCTCTTGGTCGGGTGTGCCAGCTCTCATGTGGTCGACGCCGGGCCAGAGGCTGCGGTCACCTACGATGGCCTGGTTCCCGTCGACAGCGCGAATGTCGAGAACTTCTGGGCAAAGCCCGACATCGACTACACCAGCTACACAAAGATCCTGCTCTTGACCCCGGAGTTCGAGTTCCGGATGCAGGGCCATGACGCCGAGGGTAGGGTCGGCACCGAGGAATTCCCCCTATCCGATGCCGACAAGCAGAGCCTGGCCGAGACGGTCGGGGGGATCTTTCTGGAAGAGTTGGCGAACAAACAGTACTTCACCTTCGTCGAGGAGCCAGGTCCCGATGTGATGGGTCTGGAGGTACGAATTCTCGACTTCGTTGCCCTGGTTCCGAAGCGTGGCGAACGGGACGATTCCGGCGAGGTCTATTTCAGCTCGGTAGGTGAGATGACGCTGGTCGTCGAGGCCCATGATTCGCTTACTGGCGAGATCCTGATCAGGGCCGTCGAGCGCCGTGCAGCGGGAGGCGCCTTCGAAGGGATCCACAGCAGCCGCACGAATGGCTGGGCCGAGATTAAGCCAATGGCGCGTTATTGGGCCGGGCTGATTCGTGAGCGCCTCGATCAGATCCACGAAGCCGGAACCCTCTTCTAGCTCGAAGTCGAATCAAGGCTGCCGAGTAGGTGCCGACAGTCGCCGGCCGTGAGCACCTCGGTCACCGAGCGGTCGATGGCCTCACAGATCGCCTCCAGATCGAGGTGATCTTCACCCCGGCCGAAGGGTTCTTCGACCCATCGGGCGATGGCCTCGCCGGCGACCACGATGTAGGTGATCAACATCGTGAGGACAACTGTCCAGGCGCCGAAACTCGCGGCCAACGCCCAGGGCAGAAGGATCAGAACAGCAAGGATGCTCTGACGAGTGAAAGCTCGCCAGGAGACCGAGGGCAGGGTCGTCTTGATTCTCTCGCAAGCGCCACAGACGTCGAGCAGTATGCGGGCCTCTGAGTCCAGAACCCAGAGTCGCTCGTCCGACAGCCTTCCTTCCGCCTGCCACTGACCGAAGACACCATAGAGTCGCCTGGCGATATAGCTCGGGAGGTGAATCGGTGAAGCGCTGTCGTTCTCGAATCCCGGGAGGCGCTTCAAATCGGCCTCGTCGCGCAGGTGGTCCTTCAAACCCATGCTGAAGGCGACGATGAGGTTCCTGATCGACTGAAGCTCTTCTGGCTCGGCAGGCTGCAACTCGCGGACCTTGACCGCCAGGTTCCGGCTGACGTTCACGAGGGTTCCCCAGAGCTTGCGAGCCTCCCACCAGCGGTCGTAGGCGGCATTGACCCGAAAACCGATGAGCAGAGCCAACGCGAACGAGAGCACCGCGCTGGCACCAGCCAGAAGCCCAGGGGTCTCGACAGCGTATCGGCGGGCAAGCAGCAGGGGCAGGCAGCTGTAGGCTCCCATGAGGAATGCCCACTTGGTGGCGGTCAGCAGAGGCGCGGTGAGTCCCAGTTGTTTCTTCATCGTCGACTCTCGGAGTTCGGTCGCGAGGTCACTCCTACCAACGATCCATCCCGGCGACGTGAACCGCGAGCTTCTCCAGTTCCTCGAACGAGGCGGGAGGATCTGTGAGACCTGGGCCCTCAGGCCCCAGCACCTCTCGGGTCGCCAGATCATAGACACCGAACGCCACCTTGCAGTCGGAGGGAATCGCCGGGCCGAGAACCTGTTGCAGCGTCATGGCGGAAAGAGCGGCATTGATCACCACAGAGACTCCAGCCAGTCGAGCTCGGTAGGTGGCCTCATCGTCAGTCGCCGGGTGCTGTGTTCCTTCCAGGGCCTTGGCCGCTGTTCGGACCGCCACAAAGATGTGCTCTACGACCGATCGCAGACCCAGAGTGCTGGTCATCGCAGGGGTGGTGGAGGGATTGAGGTAGGCGTCGACTGCCGCGTTGACCGCACCGCAGCCGCTGTGGCCGAGAACGACCATCAGCTTGACGCTCCCTCCGAGATGCTGCGCTGCGTAGTTCAGGCTACCAATGGACTCGTTCCCGATTACGTTGCCCGCGAGGCTAACTACAAACAGCTTATTGAGAGGCTCGAAGAAGAGCAGCTCGGTAGGGACGCGTGCATCCGAGCACGACAGCACGGCCGCAAAGGGGTGATGCTCCGGTGCGACGCCAGCTTTAGCCTCCAGCACACCCTTGAGGTCGCTGGGAAAGACCAGTCTCTGAGAGGCAGGTGAGCCCTCGCTCCACAGGCTCGCGAAGCGAGCGTTTCCTTTTGCGAGTCGAGCTCGGGCTTGCTCCGCATCGGTCGGCTGTTCCTGCTTGTCCTGATTGCTCGGGTCATGCTGAAAGACGATTTCGAACATCTCGGAATCTCCTAAAAAAGACAAGCAATCACTGAGCCGGAATGCCGATCGAAGAGAGCCCCGTGCTGAGAGTGACTTTTCGCTGCGATTGACAGCTCCAAACTGCGGCTTGGAGAGCCTTCTGCTCGGTTGACGGGTCGAAGCGCAGCGCCAGCGCTACTCACCGCGAATGTCCGGGCGCGAGCCCGCTGTCGAGCCCGCGGTCCGGCAGGCGGATCAGATCGGTTTGGTACCTTACCTCGGCCCGACCTCTGTGAGCTGGATCGGATCTGAAGCGAGCTTGGCGACTGCGACTTTGCCGTTCGCCTCGTCCCAGGTGAGCTCTGCGCCCAGCATGATCTGTCCAGTGCCCCTGCCTTCCGAATCCAGCGTCAGCTCGATCAGGGTGATGCTGTAGTTGGGCATGCGCTTACCGGTCCACATCTCGACGAAGTTCATCGGTCGATCGGAGGCGAGGATGATCTCATGGCCACCGCCTTCGGTGGGAACTGCGCGAGCGTAGCGCAACGCCTCGGAGACCGTCTGGATGTCCCGAATCGTGCCGACCTGATACTGCTTCTCCAAGGCGTTGGTCAGGGACTTGGTCGGGCTCTTTTTGAGCGCGTCGAGCACGCCGTCGCGTTCGTCGTCACTGGTCCAGCGGGTGACTCTGATCTCGAGATACGCACTTTCGCCCCGGCCCGCCCGGCTGACGTTGGCCAGATTCAGTGCAGTGGCATTGAAGTCCAGCGGCAGAAGACTGTCCAGCGTGGCTTCCTCGGCCAGCGACTGCCCGGGAAAGGCAAAGACCGCGAGGCCGAGTCCACTCACTGCGACAACGATCACCTTTAGGAGGTACATCACTTTCTTGCTGCGCATCGATCTCTCCTTTCTTGGTCGCCCCTGGGCCCGAGTCTGGCCTATCGACATCGGCTACGCGGGCGATCGCCGCCCAATCTGCGGCATGAGTCAAAGTCTACAGCAATGCTGTTCCGCCCGCCTACCGGCGGCGAATCGGCAGCCTGCTCCAGAAACGATCGAGTGGCCCCTTGGGGCTAGACCCCGCAGCTTGACAACTCGCCGATCTTGAATATACTTGTAACATGCAACTAAATACACCGACGCTGAAACTGGCGTATCTGACCTCCTCCCTGGTCCGAAAGCTGCGGCTTCTAGAGCGTCAGGAGATGGCCTGCTGCGGCGTTCCTGTGTCACAGGCAATGGTTCTTCAGGCTCTCCACAAGAGCGGGGGCTCGCTTCGAATGGGTGACGTGGCTGAAGTTCTCGGTGTCGTTCAGAGTACGGCCACCCGGCTGGTGGAGCCACTGGTCGAGCAGAAGTGCGTGCGCCGGGAGACGGCTCCGGAGGATGGCAGGGTGGTGGTCATCACCCTGACCCCGAAGGGCCGAGGTTGGGCCGAGGAGGCCCTTGCAGGCTCCTTGCGCTGGAGCGAGGAAGTGCTTGCACGGATCCCAGAGGCTCGGCGACCCGAGGTCCTCGGTGCCTTGGAAGCGTTGGTGGGGGCAGTGGACGACTGTTGCAGTGGAAGTGCCGACGAGATGAGCTGTGGAGAATCCACACAATCGTGCACCCCGGTGGAGCGGGGAGCCTGAACGAAAGGACGATGAAGATGACTGAAGCAGTGAAGACAGAAGACAAGAACAAGATCCGTGACGAGGTGAGGAAGGCCTACGCAGCCAGGGTCGTGGAAGGAAGTAGCTGTTGTGGCCCCACCTCCTGTTGCACCCCGGACGAGGTGGCAACCAAGGTCCCGGCGAGGAGCGCCGACGCCCACCAGGCAGCTGCCCTACGCATGGGCTATTCGGCCGAGGAGGTCGAAGCGGTGCCGGAGAACGCCAATCTCGGCCTTGGTTGTGGGGCACCCTTACACCACGCCAAGCCACAGCCTGGCGAGACCGTCTTGGATCTCGGCTCGGGTGCAGGATTCGACGCCTTCCTGGCCGCCCAGTCTGTAGGCGAAGAGGGCAAAGTCATCGGCGTGGACATGACCCCCGAGATGCTCGCCCAGGCCAGGGCCAATGCCGAAGCGGGTGGCTACGGGAACGTCGAGTTCCGCCAGGGCCTGATCGAGGAGATGCCGGTGGAGGACGGGGAGGTGGATGTGATCATCTCCAACTGCGTCATCAACCTCTCGCCCGACAAAGCTGCGGTCTTTAAGGAGGCATACCGTGTGCTGCGGCCCGGGGGCCGAGTGGCCGTTTCCGACATCGTGCTGAAGGCACCCCTGCCGGAGGCGATCGCAGACAGCATCGCCGCCTACGTTGGATGTGTAGCCGGCGCCTCGCTGCTTGACGACTACATCGGCTTCTTGCGCGAAGCGGGCTTTGAAGACATCGAAGTCGCCGAGACTCGAAAGGCTGTAGAATCCCTGGCCGAGGACGACCCCATCGTTCTCAGTGTCCTGGAGGGGACCGGCGCATCTTCGTACGACGATCTCGCATCGGAGATCCGGGGAGTGGCCGGTCGGGTTCTCAGTGCGAAGATCACGGCTCGTAAACCCTGAAAGCTCCTATCTCGGGAGGTCGCTCCTCGTCGGGCTGGTGTTGGTGGCCAGCCTGGCGTTGAGCGCCTGCCGACCGGAGTCTACTGACCAGGCTTCACCGGCAGCAGCAGCCGTTGCTCCGCCGGAAGACGGTCCGCGACTCGTTCTCCTGCTGGTGGTGGATCAGTTCAGCGCCAACGAGCTGGAGCGGATCGGTCCCTACTTCACCGGCGGTTTCCGAACGCTACTGGATCGGGGTGTGAGCTTCACCCAGGCCTACCACGCTCACGCCGCAACCGAGACCGCTCCCGGGCATGCCACGCTGGCCACCGGGTGCTTTCCCAGGCACCACGGCATCGTCAGCAATCGGTGGATCGAAGAGGGCAGCCTGGTGAGTCAGTATGCGATCGACGACGATCTTTTCGACGAGTCACCAAGAGAGCTCGAAAGGGCCACCCTGGGAGACTGGATCAAGGCGAGCTATCCGGAATCGAAGGTCTTCGCGGCCAGTGGCAAGGATCGGGCAGCCATCCTCATGGGTGGGATGGAGGCCGATGGTGCCTTCTGGTACGACGAGGAGATCGGCGGATACGAGACTTCGGAGTACTACACCGAACCAGACTGGCTCGACAGCTTCAACGCGAAGAAGCTCCTGAATTCGAGGTTCGGACAAACATGGGAGGCCCTGCCGCTGGCGCCGGAGGTCATCGAAGAGCTTCAGCTACGGAAGCTGGATTTCGGCCCCCTTCTCCAAGAGCTACCCATTTCCCCCGGCCGCCCACGACCCGCTCCCGACGAGAGCTTTTACACTGCGATACGAGACTCACCCTGGTGGGACGAGTACCTGGCTCAGTTCGCCCGCTTCCTCATCGAGGCCGAGGGCCTGGGAACAGATGGCTATCCGGATCTGTTGGCTCTGAGCTTCTCGGCGGCAGACTATGTGGGCCACGACCACGGGCCGAACAGTCGGGAGTATGTCGATCTCCTCCTGCGTCTGGACCGTACGCTGGGTGAGCTGCTGGACTTCATTGACGAGCGGATGGGACTCGAGAACACCATCATCGCAATGAGCTCCGATCATGGGGTGGTTCCGGTGCCCGAGGTACGCCACGATCAGGGCCTGGACGGTCGGCGGGTGGGCTCGGAGACGGTGGTCTGTCTTCAGCAGGTCGGTCAGCAACTGGCGAAGAAGTACGGTGTGGACAGCTGGCTGGTTCCAGGGCCAAGGTTGGCCCCCGGTTTGATCGAGCTGACAGGTCGACCCCGAGTCGAGCTGGAGGAGGAGACCGCTGGTCTGCTGGAGCAATGTCCTGGGGTCGAGGCGATCTGGACCGGCTCGGAGCTGCTCTCTGGGGTGGACGAGAGCGAACATGTCCGGTGGCTGTACGCGAACAGCTACTATCCTGAGCGCAGCCCCGATTTCTTGATCCAGTTCGAGGAGTACTTCATGTCGTCGGTGAGCCTTGTCACCTCTCATGGCTCGCCCTACTCCTATGACACCCATGTGCCCTTCGTGGTTCTGGCGCCGGGCCTGGAGCCGGAGAACCTGGACATTCCTGTCCGCACGGTCGATCTGGCCCCCACGCTGGCCAACCTGGCAGGCATTCCGATTCCCGATGAAGTGGATGGTTGGGCCGTCATCGACCCCGCGACTCCATCTCCCTGAACCCGCCCTCCCAGCCGTCTTGGGGCTTGGGTCCTGGGTAACAGGGGCATAGGGCAGTAGGGGCCTAAGGGGGTAGGGGTTGAGTCGGGTGGCGCCTCTCCTGGCCGATCGTCCTGCTCTCCCGCGTACTTCCTCGGACCCTGCTATGCGCTCGATGAGGCGCCCCCTGTCGAACCACCCGAATGAACCTCTTGCCACCGATGATGGCAATAGGGGCCTAGGGGCTTAAGAGCGTAGGGGCCTGGGGCTTGAGCCTCTGTTCCCCCAAGCCCTCAAAGACTGGCCGGAAGCAATGCCCGGCCACTTCATCCCCCACTGCCCCAAGGATCGGCAGGGAGATACGACCGGACGCCTCAACCCTAGGCCGGGCGGGTGGGGGCCCAGGGGTTCTTGCAGCGGAAGGGAGGATAGCCCCCTGGGGGCCTGCCCCCGGGCTGACCTCACAAGATCGTGGTCATCTGTCGAGATCCCAAGTACCAGAAGTAGGCCGGAAGGTACGCTCGGCCACTTCACCCTTTCACTGCCCCAAGGATCGGTCGGCGAAGTCGCCGACCGCCTCAACCCCAAGCCCTCAAAGGCCGGCCGGAAGGAACGCCCGGACGGTTCAACCCCAGAGCGAGCCCGGCACAGCCGGGCTACGCGACATAGACCGTTTTGATGTTGACGAATTCGCGTATCCCGAACGAACCGAGCTCGCGGCCATAGCCTGAGCCCTTGATACCGCCGAAGGGCAGCCGCGGATCGGACTTCACGAAAGCGTTGACGAAGCAGGATCCGGCTTGCAGGCGCTTCGCGGCGATCTCCTCTCCTCGTGCGACGTCGCGTGTGAAGACGGCCGCTCCCAATCCGAAGGCCGTGTCGTTGGCGACACGGATGGCCTCCTCTTCATCGACCACCGGGAGCACGGCGGCCACCGGCCCGAAAAGCTCTTCCTCGTAGGCGGCCATTCCGGCAGTGACATCTGTTAGCACGGTCGGGGGATAGAAGGCTCCCGGGCCCTCGGGCACGTCGCCTCCCAGCAGGCAGCGGGCTCCGGCCTGCAGGCTGCGCTCGACCTGGTCGTGCAGCTCGCCACGCAGGTCGGCGCGGGCCATGGGCCCGACCTCGGTGTCGTCCTGCATGGGGTCGCCGACCTTTTGGCGCCGCATGAGCTCCACGAGCCGTTTCTCGAACTCTTCCCGGATCGCGTCCGGAACGACAAAGCGCTTGGCCGCAATACAGCTCTGACCCGTGTTGAGAATGCGGCCGGTCACACATGCGGCCACGGCGAGATCCAGATCGGCGTCCTCGAGAATGACATAGGGGTCGCTACCCCCCAGCTCCAGAACCGTCTTCTTGAGCAGAGAACCAGCCAGGGCCGCCACCTTGCGACCGGCAGGCGTGCTGCCCGTGAGGGTCACGGCCTGGACCTTCGGGTGCTCGATAGCGGTACTTGCGGACCGACCGCCGAGGACCAGAGTCCGAAAGGTGCCGTCGGGATAGCCCGCATCGCGGAAGAGGGCCTCGATGGCGAGGGCACAGCCCTGCACGTTGCTGGCATGCTTCAGCGCCGCCGTGTTGCCGGCCATCAGAGCCGGTGCCGCGAAGCGCAGCACCTGCCAGAAAGGGAAGTTCCAGGGCATGACTGCCAGCACCACGCCGAGAGGCTCGAAGCAGACGTAGCTCTTGGCGGCGTCGGTCCCGATGATCTCCGGTGACAGGAAGTCTTCAGCGTTCTGCGCGTAGTAATCGCAGACCCAGGAGCACTTGTCGACCTCGGCCCGGGCCTGGGTGACGGGCTTACCCATCTCACGGGTCATGAGCTCGGCGAGCTCGTCGCGGCGCTCTCGTAGAAGGCCGCCAACCCTCGCCAGTAGCTGCGCCCGGTGCTGAAAGTCGGTACAGCTCCACTCCAGAAATGCGTTGTGGCAGCCGACGAGAACCTCGTCCACCTGCTCTGGGGACATCTCGTCGTAGGTAGCGATCAACTCGCCGGAAGCAGGGTTCAGGCTTTCGAGTTTCATGTGGGTTCCTCGGTTCGCTAGACGATCAAGGCGATCACCAGACTTATGGCGAGCACTGTATTGGTAGCCAGGTTCCAGATCACGTTGGCGCCGAGGGCCGGCAGCGGCACCGGCTCCAGCGGAGCCGTCAGAGCCCAGCGGGTCGGTGCGATCAGCGCCAGGCTGGGAAGACAGGCCAGAAGGCAGATGGTAGGCAGGGCGCCGATGGCAACTGCGACAACGAGGCAGACAGGTACCATCCAAGCGGCGACCACATAGGCCCGTGCGGCGCCGACACGTCCCAACAGACGAACCAGATTCCTGCGTCCCCCCTCCCGGTCAGCCACTTCGTCCGGGAACTCGTTGAGCAGCAGCAGATTCAAGGTCATGAAGAACGGGGGGATGGAGGCTGCCAGGGCCGCTGGCCCGAGCTCACCTCCCTGCACCAGGGCTGTACCGAGCACGGGCAGGGTTCCCAGCCCGAGACCAGCGAAGACCTCACCAACGTAAGCCCGGGCGAGCAAGTCGCTGTAACCGAGCACGCTGACGGCGCCTAGAACGAAGATCGGCAACAGCTTCCAGCCGATCTGGGACAGGAAGTAGATGCCGATCACAAGACCCAGGAGAGCTGCTCCGAGACCGAGGTGCAGTGCTGCGCTGGCCGGGAGCGCCCCCGAAGGCAGGGTCCCGCTACCCCCGCTGAAAGGGGTGCGCTCGGTGGCCAGATCGATACCGCGTCGGAAGTCGCTGTACTCGTTCAGCGAGTTGACCGACACGTGCATGGCGGTCAGACCGATGAGAGCCAGGAGCGTGTTGAACGGGTCGAAGGCGCCCTCGTAGGCTGCCGCTGCGGCACCCACCGCCACCAGGGTCACCGGCAGCAGCAGGAACTTGGCGCGGGCGATGCCGAGAAAAGCCTTCATAGGATGGCTCTACACGGCCCGGGCCGGCTAGTAGTTGGCACCCTCCCAGTCGTCTCCCAGACAGATACCGAGCTCCCGGGCCGTGCATACGGTATCGGAGTCCAAGGGCACGGTCTTCATGCGGCTCGTCGCTTCGGTCAGGGGTACTGTTTTGACCAGAGGTGGATCGAGAGCCACCATGACGTCGGATTCACCTTCGGCCAGGACCCTCACCGCAGCGGCACCGAAGCGCAGCGCCAGGACCCTGTCCCGGGCTGTGGGTGTGCCGCCCCGTTGCAGGTGACCTAGGACCACGGTCCGGGTCTCCTTGCCGGTCCGATCGGTGATCTGATCGGCGACCTGCTCTGCGCAGCCTCCGAGCCGGATCTCCCTTCCCAGTTCCTTGGGGCCCCGAGTCACCATCTCGCCGCCGATGGGCCGAGCGCCTTCGGCCACCACCACCAAGCTGAAACGGCGTCCTCGTGCCTCACGACTCATGATCTTTCGGCAGACAACGTCGATGTCGAAGGGTATCTCTGGAATTAGAGCCACGTCGGCACCCCCCGCTATCGCGGAGTGCAGGGCGATCCACCCCGCGTAACGCCCCATGACCTCGACTGTGAAGACCCGTTCGTGAGCCTCGGCCGTGGAGTGGAGCCGACCGACTGCCTCGGTGGCTACCATGACAGCGGTATCGAAGCCGAAGGTGACGACGGTACCGGCCAGATCATTGTCGATGGTCTTGGGTACGCCGACAACCGGGATGCCCTTTTCTGCCAATCGATGCGCGATACGCATGGAGCCATCCCCGCCGATGGCAATGATGGCATCGAGACCGAGGCGGTGGAAGTTCTCGACCAACTCGTTGGACCGGTCGATTGTGGTCTCGGTGCCATCCGGCAGCTTCATCGGCATCTCGAACGGGTCGCCCTTGTTGGCCGTGCCCAGGATCGTGCCTCCCAAGTGGGTGATGCCGCGCACGCGTCCATGGTCGAGGGTCTCGATCTTGCTGGTGTCGAGAAGCCCGGCGTAGCCTTTCTGAATGCCGACGACCTCCCAACCGCGCCGGATGCTGGACAGCACGATGGCTCGAAGAACGGCATTGAGCCCTGGCGCGTCGCCACCTCCCGTATTCACGGCGATTCGGCGGATCTTGTCGGTAGTCATGGAGGCTCCTCGAGGAAAGCGGTGATCAGTCCATGAGTCTATCTCGCTCTCTGCCCTGAGGTAGAGTGCCGCCCGGAGAGTGAGCGATGCCGGAAGAGCCGCACCAGGAGGGAATCGCGTCCGGGCGTGTGGCTTTCGCCTTTCGCCCCTGGGTTCGGCGAAGCTGTCGGAAGGCGATGTTCTGGGGAGTCGGGGTCGTGGCGCTTCTGGGAGGGGTGGCCTGGATCTTCAAGACCCCGGGCTCGGCGCCGCTCGGACGAGCCTTCGGAGTGCTGCTGTTTTATGGCGTGCTGTTCTGGCTGACGCTTCTCAAGATCTGGTGGACGGCTGGTAAGCCGGCCGTCGTCGTGGGTATCAACTTCCTCTCCTACCAACCTCTGCATACCTTCCAGAGGCGCCGGATTCCCTATGCCCGCGTGCTCTCCTGCGCGCCTCGCAAAGAGACCGAGTCACTGCGCATCGTGCACGAGAAGAAGCCCGGGCAGGGCCGTGAGTTCTTCCTGAACCTGGCGGTCGTCGACGGACGCCACTCGTTTCTCGACCTGCTCGGCGAGCGTCTCGAGGCCGCCGGCCTCAAACCCGTAGCGAACGAGCCCAACAGCTGGAATCGACCTGGCTGGCACGAGCCTGGCGTAGGGCAGTAGGGGCGCATAAGGGCCTAGGGGTAGTGAGGGCTTGGGCCTTGGAAACGGGGGACACAATACTCATTTCAAACGTTAGTGGGGGCAGAAGGGACGGGCTCGCGAGTCCTGTCCCACTCGCCGATCGAAATGAGTATTGTGTCCCTCGCTAGTCCCAGGTCCTGAGGATTTCGTTGACGAAGGCCTTCCAGTCGGAACGGGCGGCGTGGGCGCGGTCGAGGGACCATTCGGGGTCGCGGTGGTAGGCGGCTGGTGTGCCGCCGCTCAGCGAGATCGAGTCGGGCTCGAGTCCGGCGGCAGCGAGGCGCGCGATGCCGGCCAGCCCGGGCTCTTCTTCTGCCGACACCTCGACCCTGACCTGGGCGAGATCGGCGATCAGATCTACGAGAGCCCTTGAACGGGTCAGTTTTCCACTCAAGCGGAAGACGTCCGCCGTCGCCCCAGCGGCGGCAAGCGCCTCGAAACAGTCCACGACTCGCATGGCCACGCCGACCAGCACACCATCGACAAGCTCACGAGGCGAGGTGTGAGCAGCGGTTTCCTGGACGACCGTCCGGATCTCGGGTCGCCACCAGGGTGTACCGAGCCCGGCAAGCGCCGGCAGGACTCGAGGCAGGCGTTCGGGTTCGAGGGGCTGTTGTCCCCACTCACCCGGACCGAGGCCGGTGACTGAGGAGATCCAGTCCATCGCGGAGCCGGCGCTATTGACGGCCCCTTCGAGTTGGAAGTGGCGTTGCGAGGAGGAGTTGGCGAGAACCGCTGAAAGCAATCCTGGATGGCGGAGGAGACTGTTGCCGGTGCCGGTGAGCACGAAAGCACCCGTGCCGAAGTGGGCCGCCGTGACCCCTTCCTCCCACCCGCCGTGCGCTAGCAGTGCCGCCTGTTGATCGCCGGCCAGGGCGGTCAGGGGTATCCCCCGCCACGCTCCCCGATGTCCGATCGACGGTCTGATCTGCGGCAAGGACGCTTCGGGAATGTCGAACAGGCTGCAGAGCGCCGGGTCCCAGTTGTCGGACTCCAGGTTGTAGAGCAGGGTTCGGCCGGCGAGCCCGCCCTCAGTCGAGGGCTCGCCGGTAAGGTGGTGCATGAGAAAGGCGTCGAGAGTCCCCGCCACCACCTCACCGGATTCGGCGCGCCGCCGAACGTCTGGCCGCGAGCTCAATAGCCGACTCAGCTTGGGTGCGGCGTAGTAGGCAGACAGGCGGAGTCCCGTGCGAGAACCAACCTCCGAGGCGTGCTGGGCGAGACCTTCGACGATGCCGGTGGCACTGCTGTCTTGCCAGGAGATGGCCGGGGTCAGTGCGCGGCCGCCAGCCCTCTCCCAGAGCAGGCAAGTCGAACGCTGACAGGCCAGTCCGATAGCGCTGACAGGTCCGACTCTCCGGAGGCGATCGAGGAGGGTCTCGACACTGCTGAGCAATTCCTGCGGATCATGCTCTACCGACGCGCCGTCGACGCGTACTTTCACGGGCAGCGATGAACTGTGCAGGCAGCGGCCGTCTGGCGAATGGAGCGCACCCTTCGCGAAGGTGGACCCGAGATCCAGTGCCGCCAGCGAAAAGTCCTTCGACGTCATCGGGCTGCCTTCTCGAGGCTCCTGCGGAGCTTTCCCGGGTAGTCGGTGAACACTCCGGCGGCTCCCCGGCTCAGCACGTTGCGGGCGAGGAATGGCCGGTTGATCGTGTAAACCAGGGGTGGCTTGCCGGCTTCCGCCGCCGCCAGCAGGAAATCTCGACGGGCGAGCTTGCGATGGCAATGCAGGCTGAACGATTCCAGTTCGATGGCTGCCGCCAGCAGGGCGGCCGGTTTGCGGTCGCCTATCGGCGCGAGGGGATACCCAGGCAGGCGAACCTTGAGCTCGGCCAGAAGTGGCCAGTCGAAGCTGGAAAGCAGGACCTGGGATCGGGTGCCGAGGGCAGCGGCCAAAGCGTCGCCGATGGCCTTCGGCTCGGCACTTCGTCGTTTGATGTCGAAGTTGAGGGGCTGGGACTTGGGTAGTGCTTGAAGGATCTGTTGGAGAGTGGGGGCCTCGATGCCGCTGCTCTTCTTCAGTGCCCGCCGAAAGCGGTACAGGGTCAGGGATTCAACGGCAGCCTTGCGCTGGAGGCCGGACCTCAGCTCGACATCGTGAAAGGCCACGAGTTGGCCGTCACGGGTCAGCCACAAGTCGAGCTCCACGACGTCGGCGCCCTGCTCGACTGCCAGCAGGAGGCTCTCGAGAGTGTTTTCGGGTGCCTCTCCAGAAGCTCCACGATGAGCCAGGATCCAGGGTGGGGAAGGTAGGTCGAAACTCCTCACTTCGAGCCATTGTGACCGATGGTGGAAGCTGGCGGCAAACCAGACCATCCTGGATTCGGCAGGGGACCCCAGGGGGCTATCCTCCCTGCCGCTGCCAGAACCCCCCGGGGTCCTCCTGCCGAACCTTGGACGCGCCCAAGAGGCTTTCCCCCCCCATCCGGTTGCCGGATCCCCGAGGACCCCTCGCCCGATCCTGACACTCCAGCACCCAGGACCCCAAGGATCAGCCGGCAAATGTGCCGGCTGCCTCAACCCCCAAGCCTTCAAACACCGGCCGGAAGGAACGCCCGGCCGCCTCAACCCCTCGAGGGTCCCACCTGCCCAACCCTCGATGCACCCAAATCGAGGCTGGCGGTAGAATTCTGCTCATGCAGCAGCTCGCCTCACTACCGACGCCAAGTGACCGTCTGTCCGTACCCGGTTTCACCATCGGGCATGGATCCGACACTCAGGGCATGACCGGCGTAACCGTCATCCTCTGCCCGGAAGGAGCCACGGCAGCCGCCGAGGTCCGGGGTACCGCCACCGGTACCCGGCAGTTCGACTCCTTGAGACTCACCCATAGTCTGGCGAGCCGGGCACATGGTGTAGTGCTTGCCGGTGGCAGCGGATTCGGCCTGTCGTGTGCCGACCTGGTCGTCGAGCATCTGGAGCGCGGCGGCTTCGGATTCGACACCGGGCTCGGAGTCGTACCGCTGGTGCCGACCGCCATTCTCTTCGATCTGGGCTTCGGCGACCCGGCCGCTCGCCCCGGTCCCGACCTGGTGGAAGCGGCCCTGATCTCGGCCGCCTCGAGTGCCATCGCTTCGGGCAGCCTTGGAGCAGGGACCGGTGCCACCGTCGGCAAGGCTCTGGGGCCGGCTAACGGCATGAAGGGGGGCTTCGGCTTCGTCAGCTTCAGCCTGCCGGAAGGACCCACAGTCGCCGCCGCTGTTGCCGTCAATGCCTTCGGCGACGTTCGCGATCCCGATACCGGGAAGTGGCTCGCTGGGTGTCGGCTTGCCGCCGACTCACTCGAGCCGGCGGATGCCCGACGGGTCATGATGTCGCTGCCGCCTACCCTGGACCATGCCTGGGAGGGCAACACGACGCTGGCGGTCGTGATGACCGATGCCGACCTGGACAAGGCGGCTCTGCGCAAGGTCTGCGAGATGGCCTTCGGTGGTTTCTACCGCTGCTTCGCTCCTGCGCTATCCCTCTACGATGGCGACCTGGTGGTGACTCTAGCCACCGGCGATGTTCCGGCGCACCTCCATCAGGTCGGGACCCTGGCCGAGATGGCCGTCGCACAGGCCATCGTGCGCGCTATCAAGAAGGCCGACGGCTTCGACGTGCTTCCCGCGTGGCGTGATCTCGCTGGATCCGAAACACCCTAGCCCGCATGCATCATGCGGGGACATCGGACGC
>Ga0316194_10000615_pt1 | contig 23539 bp, 19 predicted proteins | sample CroRivsedime1_MG_FD_204936 | JGI IMG/M metagenome (GOLD analysis project Ga0316194, IMG submission 204936) | Coastal sediment microbial communities from Maine, United States - Cross River sediment 1 | ecosystem: Environmental > Aquatic > Marine > Coastal > Sediment | place: USA: Maine...
ACCGAAACTCTCCGTCTTTTACAGATTCCCGATTCCATACGCGATCTGTGTCGGCATGCCGACATCACCGCCAAAGGGATCCTCCTTGAAATCGCCAAAGCCTCCGACCTCGAGACGATGGCACGCCTCATCCGCGAGATTGTCGAGAACCGCCTCGATCGTGCCGCTATTCGTCAACGCCGAGCCCAGCTCGACAACGTGGCTTCCGAGGGCGACGCCCAAGGGCCGGCTCAAGGTCGGAGACCATGGATGATGAGATTTCGGAATCCCGAGCGTACGTTTTCGTTGTCTTTGTCCTTTAGGACTGAATCGGAGCCCGAACCACGCCAGGTGATTGAGGCGCTTCGCGAAGTCATTCGCGAAATCGAAGCCTCGCTCTCAGAATCCAAACCCCCGGACGCCTGATCAGAGGCGGGGGAGAGTTTCAATGAGAAAAACCCGTGGATATGGCGCCCTTAGAATATTAGGTTTACATAATATAACTTATCGGACATTGCATCTGCTCACGAAATCTGTGGAAAACCACTCCCCTGCGGAAAAACTGTGGACAAACCCCTGGGAAGACAAATTCAACATCAAAATCTCTCGACGGTTCAAAGGCACCTGTAAAAGGTGTAGAATTTTTCGGATGATCTTTTTTCTCCATCCGTCCCGGGAGTTGCGCGCATGAAGGTACTCGGTGTCATCGATCGTTTGATGATTCGCGAGATCCTACCGCCGACGGCGCTGGGATTCATGACCTACACCTTCATGGTGGTAATGCGCGGAATTTTCAACCTGATCGAGCAGATTCTGGTGCGGGGAGTTGCCATCAAGGACGCGCTTCAGGTTCTCTTGATTACCCTCCCCCATATCGTCGTTCTGACGATCCCCATGAGCTTTCTCTTTGGTGTACTGCTCGCTGTGGGCCGGATGAATGCGGAGAACGAGATCGTCGCTATGCAAGCTGGCGGCATCCCGGCAAGACGCCTTCTTCGACCGATCGTGGCCCTCGGCATTCTGCTGACCTTGCTCAACGGCTACCTTTATCTTGTCGTGATTCCAGGCTCCGGGCGTGAGCTTCGCGAATTGAAGGTCCGTCTTTTCGCGGAGGCAAAGAACCTCGGCCGAATCGAACCCGGTGTCTTTCACGAACAACTCCCAAATGTCCTGTTGTACCTTCGGAACGCTGATATGGACACCGGAGAGTGGAGCGACGTTCTGTTCTTTGACAGCAGCGACCCCACCGAGGAGAGGCTGACCCTCGCCAAGCGAGGACGTATGGTGACTGCCGGGGTTGATGCCAAAACGACCACTGGCGAAATGCCGGAGGTGGAACAGTGGATTCGGCTCGAAGACGTTGTGACCCATCAGTTTTCTCGGACCGAACCTGAAACCTACCGAATCAATAGAACAAGATCACAACTTTTCCGACCCGACATGGGAGGCGGTGGAACGGTTCGCTTTCGTCTCGGAATGAGCGAACGGGAAACGACCGAGCTCATCGGCTTTCTCCGTGGTGGCAACTTGAGTTCATCGGAAGGTCCGGTCAGTACTCTCGATGAGAGCGATATCGAGGTTGAACGACGCCACGCTGGTGTAGAACTCAACAAACGCCTTGCAATCCCATTCGCGTGTGTGGTTTTCGCTTTTCTCGCCCTTCCGCTCGGCGTCGGCTCCCGCTCGGGTGGGAGGGGCCGTGGTTTCGTCGTTTCGGTCGGAGTCGTTCTGGTCTACTATCTCGTCGCCAATCAGGGGGAAATGATGGCCATGGAGGGCCGTGTCCCGCCATGGCTCGGTATCTGGCTGCCCAATATCGTGCTGATGGTCGTCGCGCTCTATCTCATGACACGCATGGGACGGTGGCTGGGTGAACGGGAAAAGGCAGAGAACCCGGTGTCACGGGTCGTGAAGTTCATTCGGGAGTGGAAAGCCAGACGGCAGGAAGGTGGACACAACGGCCGCGCCGAAGCCCCACATACCGGGAGCATTCCGATCCAGGTGCAGCGTCGAAGATATGCCAGCCGCTTTCCAGCCCTCTTCGATCGTTACATCACGAGGCGCCTGTTACCGCCCCTTTTGTTGGTGGTGTTCAGTACCGCCCTGTTGTACGTCGTGGCCGATCTCAGCGGCAACGTCGAGGATATGGCAAGGAACAGCGTGCCCGCTGGGGTGATCCTGGCGTATTACGCCAACCTCGTGCCACAAGTCTTCCTCGACGTCACTCCATTTGCGCTGATGATCTCAGTTCTGATCCTGCTCACGCTGCTCGAGCGGCAACAGGAAATGACGGCACTCAAGGCGGCGGGGATTTCCCTGTTTCGACTGACGATACCGGTTCTCCTCGTCGCGGCGGTTGCTGCGGCCAGCCTTTGGATTCTCGGCGAGGTGGTAGTGCCAAACGCGAACCGTGAAGCGCAACGACTCCTCGACAGGATCAAGGGACGGGAGACGACCCGAACCTATCGCGCCAGCGACCGTCAGTGGCTCCTCTCCCGCGATAGTGAATCGCTCTACAACTTTTTGCGGTATGACGAACCCTCGAACACGTTGATTCGTTTCACGATGTTCCGGGTCGACGAAGACATGGAGCTGAATTTTTATCTGTTCAGCCGAAGGGTTCGGTACTTCGACGGAGTGTGGGTCGCCGACTCCGGCTGGTTCCGCCAGATCTTCCCGGACGGAACCGACGAATTCAGGCGTATTACGGCGCCGATGAAGCTCGAAATACCCGAGGGACCAGGTTATTTCGGCCAGGAGTATCGCCGACCATCGGAGATGTCTGTGGGGGAGCTCGCGTCATACATTCACGAGCTTGTCGATTCCGGCTACAGACCCAACAAGCTCATTGTTCGCTGGCATCAGAAATTCGCCTATCCCCTCTCCGCCTTCGTCATGGTCCTCCTCGCTCTGCCATACGGCCTCAACCGTGGAGGGCGTAGGGTCACAACCATGCAGGGAGTCGCGATCGCGCTCATTCTCGGCATCGCGTATTTCATGTCGACCGCCCTCTTCGGGAGGCTCGGCGAGGTTGATGTTCTCCCGCCGATCATCGGCGCCTGGACTCCGGTTGTCCTCGCCATTCTCTTCGCCATCAACCGCATGACGACTCTCAGAACTTGAGGCGTGTTCGATGTCGGCATGCCGACATTGGCCTCAGGTTGAATTCCGATGATCCGCTGACTGTGTCATAACAGCGTGAAATCGCCTTCGCAGTGGATGGAGATCATTTCCCCTCTGCGCGGGGTGGTTTCGATTCGTCAACATCGCATAGACGGTTTTTGTCACAGGTTCGCACCACACCGAGACCCCGGTGAATCCGGTATGACCGAAAGCCGTGTCCGACAGCGCCTGCCCTGCCGAGCAACCCGGTGTCGAGGCCAGCTGCCAACCCCAACCCCTCCCCTGCTCGAAGCCCTGGGTTTGGAGAGCTGTCGCTTCAGCTGCCTCCTCAGATGACAGCAGGATTCCTCCACCTGGGAGATATTCCGAAGCCAGAGCCACAACCCCTCGTGCGGTGCCGAAGAGTCCTGCGTTGCCGGCAATACCGCCGAGAAAACGTGCGTTGCCGTCGTCGGGGAGACTTCGCCCGGAGGGCGGAATCCACCGTTGTTCGAAACCAAGGTCTTTGACCAATCGCATCTCCAATGCAGGGTGAGGAGCGTAGCCTATAAGAGACTGAGTCGCTAGATCAGGTCGAAAACCGAGTTCGCCCTCTAAGGCAACCACCCTCAGAACCTCGCGCTGAAAAAGTGAATCCAAATCCTCGTCCGCGACCCGTGCCAGCATCAATCCGAGAATGATAAAACCGACGCAAGAGTAGACCACTCGCGCACCCGGTCGTCCCTCCAATCCAACTTCGCCAAGCCTTGGCACCAGGAGATCGAGACGACCCTCCGCGAGGCAGTAGAGTGGCAGCCACGACGGCAGGCCGGCCGTGTGCGTCAGAAGCTGTTGCACTTCGAGGTCGCCAACATCCGTCTCACGGACCTCATCCAGCACCTCCCCTACCCGCGTCGTTGCGGCCATGACGCGACTGCGAATTGCAAGCAGGGTCAGCGTCGTCGTTACCAGCGGTTTGGTCAGCGACGCAAGATCGAACCAGGTTTCTCCAGAGACCTCGGCGCGTTCCGGAGACACCGTTGCATGACCCAGAACTTCGGAGGAGATCTCCCCTCCTGCCCTCCCCCACGCGGCCACGGCAGCCGGCGCAGATCCAGCACGGATTGCGCGCTGCAGGAGCTCACGGAGGTTTTGGTTGCACTCAGTCACTTTCTTGGTTCGAAGGGTTCAGGGGTGTGGGCCGGTGATCCGCGTCAATGCTGACGTAGGTGATTTCCGCTTCCGTCACCTTGGCCTCTTCGGCGCGATCCCATCCGCGGGCGGCGGTGACCTTGACCCGGACCGTGATGGAAGTCTTCCCGATGCGAACGAGCTCGGTGTAGAACGAGACCAGGTCGCCGACAAAGACTGGCTGCAGAAAGACAACCTCCTTCATCGCGACAGTCACCACTCGTTCTGCGCCGTGGTACCGGGCCTCCTCAGCGCCGGCCTGGTCGATGTAGGAAAGGATGACCCCACCGAAGATGGTGCCGGCAGGATTGGTGTCGCGCGGCATCATCAGGACCCGAGTCTTTGGCTGCGTTCGACTGTCGTCCATCTCGTCCTCCCCTGGCATCGTCACTGAGTATATCGCCAGCACCCGCTTCTAAAGCCGGGTCCAGACAGTGCATAGATCCCAGATACCAGATACCGGATACCGGATGAAGGCAAGAAATGGCACCGGTTCTGGGCGGGTGGGCGGATCTGGGATCCGGCATCCGGAATCTGGGATCTGGTTTCGGGCCTCCCCAGCTCCCTGGCGCGTGAGTCTTTGACCCCGCAGGACGTTCCCCTCATAATCCTCCGATGTCCCGTTTTTCCGCTTGGCTCCCCGACCTGGCCCGCAAAGAGCCCGCAAAGAGTCTTGTCATCTCCTACCAGGTTCCAGCGGGCGCACCACCACCGGTGGACGTCGACCAAAGGGTGGCGGAAGCGTTGCGCACGTCCACGCTCACAGCTACTCGAGACAGCACCTCGAGCTGGCAAACGACCCTTCAATGGCAAACACGGGTGTTCGGTCTCATCCCCCGCGATGTCGATGAAGATGTGACCCTCCACCTGGTACAGCATCCAGATTTCTGGGAGCTCAGCGTTGACTGTCATCCTCTCGAGACCCACGGCGCGCACGCTGCAGGCTTTGCCGGCGTGTTGTTCGTGGCGGCGTCAGTCTGGATAGCGAGCGGAATCGCCACCGGTGCCGTGGCCGCTCTGGCCGCAATCCTCGCCGGGACCCTCTTGGTCGAGGTCACCCGACAGTGGGCCTTCGACGCTCTCGCAAGACGGTTACGGTTGCTTGCTGAAGATGTGGGCAGCTCCCTGTGGCCCGGTCGACCGGCGCAGATCGTCGAACTCGATTGATTATTCTGCGGGAACGGTCTCGTCCCTGACCAACTGTTCCGGATCGGGCAGATCCTCGGGGCGTTCGAGACCGAAGTGAACAAGAAACTCTTTCGAGGTCCGGTAGAGGAACGGTTTTCCGACCACCTTCTTGCGCCCGGCCATTCTCAGGAGCTTGCGGTCGAGCAGAGTCCTGACCACACTCGCCGAGTTGGCGCCGCGAATGAAATTGATCTCGGGGAGCGTTACCGGCTGTCGGTGTGCGATGATCGCCAACACCTCGAGGGCCGCCTGTGACAGGCGCTGCCGTGCAGCGATGCCGTGATAGCTTCTCAGATAGGAATCGAGGGCCGCAGGCGTAACACAGCGCCAGCCGTCCGCAACTTTTTCGAGGCGGATCCCGCTGTCGGGGCGGTCCCACGAATCTACCATCGAGGTGAGGGCGTCATTGACCTTTTCCGCGCCCACATCTTCGTCGTCAAGCGCCTCGACCAAAGCCACAACCGCGACCGGCCCGTTGGCGGTCAGGAGGATCGCCTCGATCGAAGCGGTGAGAGTCTCTCTATCCACTGTTCTCTCCGTGACGCAGCAGTTCTTTGGCGCTGAGCTGCCGGTCGCCCGGACGCAGGTAGATCTCGGCGAACGCTTTCCGCTGTTCCACGAACACCCCCCGCAGCCGGACAAGTTCGAGTGCGGCAACAATGACCGTCACCACCTCCTCCGGGTCGGATCGCGAGTTCAGATGCCGAAGCAGCGGCACCAACCCGTCCGTATTCACCTGCTGGTAGATATCGGTCATCTTCTCTTCCACTTTGTAGCGAAGAGGGAGAACTTCGATCGGTGGCGGGTGAGAGGCCTCAAAGCGTTGCATAACCTCGAGATAGGTCTGAGCGAGCAGCCGGAGGTCGACATCCTCCCAATCGAGTTCCGGTTCAGCCGGCGAACTGATTTTTGTTTCAACATCGGCCGTCCAAAGGCAGCGTCTCACGATATCGCTGTCGTGCAAATATGACGCGAGCTCCTTGACTCTCCGGTAGGCAAGCAGTCGTTCGACCAATTCGTCCCGCGGATCCTCGTCGCTCTCGACGACACTGGGTAACAGCATCTTCGATTTCAGGTGCAGCAGCCACGAGGCCATCCACAGGAAATCGCCGGCGATATCGAGGTCGAGTTCCTGCATCGCTCGCAAATGCGCATGGTACTGGTCGCAGATGCTGACGATAGGGATGTCATAGATCGACACCTCGTTCTTCCGAATGAGGTGCATCAGCAGATCGAGTGGGCCCGAGAAGACCGTCAGCTCGACCGGCGGTACGTTCGATTCCGGTTCCCCCGTCGTCATCATCGCGGGGGAGTATACATGCGCTCCCCTGCCTGCGCGCCACCTCAATTCGCACCTTGGCTGGACTGGGATACAGGATGCAGGGTACAGGGTTCAGGGTACAGGGCCCACCCACACTCTCCTGTACCTTGAACCTGGGTGGGTGGGTGGGCGGGTGAACCCTGGACCCGGGTGGGAGGGTGGGTTGGCGGTGTTACACTCCCCGCGCACATCGAGCACTGGAGGAAATTTTGGAGTATTGGAACGGCCAAATGGATCTCTTTGCAGCGAACCCCCAGCGCGAGGTGAAGGTGGGTGACAAGGTCGTTGTATTCGACCTCGAAACCCAACGTTCATTCGCCGAAGTTGGCGGCCGCAGCCAGTTCCACCGGCTCGGAGTCTCGGTTGGGGTCGCATACCGCTATGATCGCGATGAGTTCCTGGTCGTCAACGAGGAAACGATCTCGGAGCTCATCGAGCTCCTTGTCGATGCCACCCTGGTCGTCGGCTACAACATCCGCGGTTTTGACTATGAGGTCCTCCGCGCCTACACCGAGGAAAACCTCCAGAAGCTCCCGACCCTCGACCTGATGTTCGACCTCGAGGAACGCCTCGGCTTCAGGCCTAAGCTCGACAGCGTCGCTTCGGCAACCCTCGGCGAGGGCAAGAGTGCGGACGGGATGCAGGCGCTCGAGTGGTGGAGGCTCGGCGAAATCGACAAGATCATCGAGTACTGTCAGGAAGACGTTCGGGTCACGCGCGATCTGTATGACTTCGGAAAGCGCAATCGATGGGTGCAGGTGTCACGATTCGGCGGCAAGCCGCGCAAAGTCGAGGTCGAATGGTGAAATCTCTTTAATACTTGTAATTGGAGAAAGTGTTTCATTTAGAATTAATCTTTTTGCGACAAATTTCACTCATCTCATGATGATCCGGGAAGCCCAGCCGTTTCAAAATTGATGTCATCAGCCCGCTCGCGGGACCGAGTCCGGTCTGGGCCGTGCGGTACTCGCGGGCCGCGGCCCTCGATCTTCCCAGCCTTTCGAGCACGCAGGCGAGAAGAAAACGAACCTCATCCATCTCCGGCGCGAGGTAAAGCGCAGCCCGGTACGCGTGCGCCGCTTTCTCTGGATCTGTCAATCGTTCGAAAGCAACACCCTCGAGCGCATGGGCGACGGCGCTCTCTGGAAGTTCGTGCCTGAGAGCCGCCAACCCAGCAACCGCACGTTGGTGGTGCCCTTCTTCCAGTGTTCTGATCATTGCCTCGAGACGGACATCAAACGAGGGAACCGAATCAACATCATCGGAGGGCATTCGGGGCATCGGGACCGGGTCGGCGTTTTGAACCGGAGTGGTCTTCACCGCGTCGTCGGCGATCACGTTTTCTGCGCCCTCGTCACTGGACTTCGGACGCTGCCGGTAGCAGAAGCAGTTTCCGAGATCTCTCGCTTGCAGCCTCGTTCCAAGGTGAATCAACGACTCGCTCGGACCCAGAAAAACTGTTCCGTCGGGTTCGAGCATCTCTTCTACGCTCTCGATCACCCGCCGCTGAATTTCAGGCCGAAAGTAGATCAGCACGTTGCGTAGGAAAATCACATCGAAGAGCTCGCCCCCGAGATCCAGCGGCTGCTCGACCAGATTCAGGCGTCGGTACTCGATGCGCCGACGAAGCTCGGGATTGAGCTCGTAATATCGATCGTGGCGCACGAAATGACGCTCGAGGGTCGCAGCAGGAACTCGACCAACCGCTCGGGGTCCGTAGACACCCTTTTTGGCATCAGCGAGGGCAGCCTCATCCACGTCAGTCGCAAGCACGTTCCACTGCCAGTCTCCGACAATCGGGTGGTCGGCGAGCACAATGGCCAGAGTCGCGGCTTCTTCCCCGCGAGCGCAGCCCGCACACCACACCCGGAGGCGCCGGCCGGTCCGCCGTCCCGCTACCTCACCGAGAATCGTGTTCTCGAGCGCCTCGAACTGGGAATGGGCACGAAAGAGGTACGACTCTTTGATTGTGATCTTGCTGAGAATGTGCCGCCATTCTTCTGAATCGGGGTGTCGACGGAGGTAGTCGATATATCGCTCCACTCCTGAAAAACCACCCCTGGCAGCTCTTTCCCGGACAAACGATGCCAGCGAATCAGTGCTTCGATCGCCGATCACGAATCCACTCGCATTTTCGATGAGCTGCGCGAATTCGTGGATCAGCTCACTCATCCGCTTTTGCTCTACCCGCCCTTGCAAGAAGGCGACCAATCTGCGGTGGTGCGAGAGCATATGTGGCGGCTCGACGATCGATTGCGGCGCGCGGCATTCCATAGACGGCACACGAGGCTTCGCTTTGAACAACGGTCAGGACATTCGCGCTCCGCAGCCTCGCCATCGCTTCGGCGCCGTCCGAGCCCATCCCCGAAAGGAGAACCGCAGCGACCCGGTTCGGAGGCTGATCGTACAAGCTCCGAAAGAGCACCTCGACGGCAGGACGGTGCCCCCCTACAGGCGCCGCCAATTGATCGAGCCGTAACACGCCGCCTCGATCAACCAACATATGATGGCCCGATGGGGCGACCCGCACCTTGCCGGAACCCAGTCGTTCGCCGTGCCGCGCGACAGCCACATCCATCCCGAGCTCAGTCGTCAGCCACTCTGCGAGGGCGCCTTCGAAGCCCTGGGCGATGTGCTGGACTACAGCCAAACCGACTCGAGTACGGCGACCAACGGCAGCCAACAGCTCATACAACGCTCCCGGACCTCCGGTGGACGCACCGACCGCGACGTACCGGAGCTCACGACTGATCTCGGGGGTGTCGTCCGGTTCGGGCGACACCCCCTCCCCTACCCCTGATTCAAATCCTACGTGCCGCACCGCCTCGCTCAGGGTCTGACCGAGGGTGTTCCACTCCGACGTTGACTCCGGTTTGGCAAAGACCGCGACCACACCGAGGTTGTGAAGACTCATGGCGGTCCGGGTGTTCTCACGGCTCCGTTTGGGCGTCAGAGCGAAGATCGGGATCCGCCCCCCAGCGGTGATCCGTTTGACCAGTGCGCGGCCACCCAGGGACGGCAGATCGAGGTCGAGGACAATCGCCGACGGCTTCTTCTCAGCCGCCAGGCGGGCGACTTCTCTGCCGTCATTTGAGTCGCCCACAACTTCGATTTCCGGCGCCTGTTCGAGTAACCGGCGAAGGACCGCTCGCACGGAAAGCGAGCGATCCGCCAAGATCACCGTTACTCTGCCGCTGCTCACTGCCCGCCGCCACCCACACGATTGATCAGAGCGACCAGCTCGCGCAGGTCGAGGCCCTGTTTCGTCAGATAGGCATCAGCCCCGGACTCGAGGCCGGCAAGACGGTCGGATGGACGGTCGAGGGTCGACACGACGACGATCGGGAGATCGGCATGCTCGGTTTCGTTGCGGAGTCGCCGCGTTAGGTCCAATCCGTCCACTCCCGGCATCTCGATGTCAGTCACAAGACAGTCCACGGGCTCTCGCGCGAGGGCGAGCATCGCGTCGTCAGCAGACCCGACACCGGTGACTGTGAACCCGGCATCCTCGAGCAGGCGACGCATCATCTCCCTCGTCACTCGAGAGTCGTCCACGAGCAGCACGTGGATCGGCACCGCCGTTGTTGCGGGGCGAGTCTCACGCGGAACGTTATCGTCCAGAAAGGGCACCAGACGCTGCAGCGAAAGGACCGGCACCGGCCGCCCACTCGCGAGCAGGGCGACGCCGTCCATTGCTTCAGGCGCCCCCGCGACTCGGGGCAGAGGCCGTACAATCACCTCCTCCTCACCGATGATGGAATCCGCCACGAGCGCGACAACGCTGCCCCCGACCATCATCTCCACCATCACGCCGGTTTCGGATGGACGCTCGCCGAGTAGTTCCGCGAGAAATCGTGCATCGACGATCTTTCCCCGAACCCGGAGCACACGCCGATCATCTTCGACCTCTACCATCTCCCGTGTGATGCTGCGGTAGGCGCGGACCGATGACGCCGGCACCGCCACCTGGTGTGCGCCGATCCCCAGAACCAGAACTCGGTCGCCGCGCCGCGCGACCGGCACCTCGACGTTGATCTCGGTCCCCTCGCCGACCCTGGACTCGATCCACAAATCGCCACCCGCCGACCGCACCGTGGCCGCCACGGCGTCGAGACCGATGCCGCGTCCCGAAATTTCGGACATCTCCTCGCGAGTGGTGAACCCTGGACGGAAAAGAAACTGGAGGGCATCGGAGATCTCGATCGCCTGAGCCTCGTCGGGGGTCACGATCTGGCGATCCACCGCCGTTTTCACAACTGCATCGATATCGATCCCACGGCCGTCGTCAGCCACCCGGATGCGAACCCTGTCTCCCTCTTCTTCCGCCTCGATCTGGATGTTCCCGACCTCCGCTTTTCCCGCATTCTTGCGTTCGTTCGGGCTTTCGATCCCGTGATCCACTGAGTTTCGCACCAGGTGAAGAAATGCTTCCCGGAGCGCATTCACGATCCGTCGATCGAGCTGGGCGTCTCCGGCCTTCACCCGCACCTCGACACTTTTTTCGAGGGATGCCGCAAGCTCTCGCGCATGGCCCGCGAGATTCGTCAGAAATGGTTTCAGGGGCTGCACCTGGAGACGAAGAAGGGCGTCAAGCTGGCGGTCGCTGAGCCGGCGGAAGATCCGTTGTCCGGCTTCAAACTCCATCGCCACTTGACGCAGCGAAATCGCCAGGGTCGCGAGGACCTGCCTCGGGTCGCGTTCGCCGACACCCCCCTCGGCCAGCGCGGCGAGTCTGAAAATGCGATCCGCGAGTCCCTCTGCTGCCACCGAAACCACCCGCAATCGTGCACCGCGATCTGCGAGGTCGTCGACCACTCCGGAAGCGACCCGAATTTCATCGCGACCGCGGTGGGTACGGCCGGATGCGTGGGTCTTATATTCCGCTGCGGTTTCCGAACCCGTCTCCGGTTTTTCACCAATGTCGGCGAGGGAGTCCACCAACAACCGAAGGTGATCAGCGATCACCTCGAGCTCACGGCGTTGCGCCGGTTCGGCGCCCTCGAACAAGTCTTCCGCCTGATGGCACGCGTCAGCGACTTCCCGGAAACCCATCATCCGGCTCGCGCCCTTGAGTGCGTGCAGTTCTCGTCTGAGTTGAGTCGACGCCCCCTGGTCTTCTCCCGGGCTCGTGGCCAGTTCGAGGATTCGATCCAAACGCTCGCCGGCTTCTTCGAGGAAAAGGGCGCGCAGATCGTCGTCAGGCGTTTTCTTATTCAGATCTTCGTCCAGTTCAAAAGGTTCACGTCGACCCCGAGGGTGCCGACCATCTCATCGTCGGCATCTCGTACCGCCATCGCGATCGTGAAGCAGGGATCGTCGGTCAAGAGCGATTCGTAGATTGGGGTCACAGCCGCGCGACCATCCCTCGAGAGTGCCTGGAACCACGGCCGATCGGCATAGTTCTGGCCGACCGCGGCGCCCCCCGGATGCTCCCGATCTCCAACCAGGTCGCGGTTGGCGGCAAATGAGATCATCGACCCGGAAAGATCAACCAGGTAGGCGAGCTCGAGGTATGGGCACTCCTCGAGTAAATCCTCGAGGACACCGCCGACTGCCTCCAAATTCCCGGAGTAATTTCGCAAGCGATCCGTCCAGCGCGCGAGGAGGTGCTTGAGAGAGTGTTCGGAGTCAATGCGGAAGCTTTGAGTGAGGAGCTGGATCGACAGGGCGAGCTGGTTGAGGCGTTCTGCGGCGCCTGTGTACTGTCCCAATCCGTCCGCGATGCGCTGCACGACCTCGCTCACCTCGCGGAGGGTCAACACGACCTGGTCTGACGCGGTCCCCTGCTCCTGGGTCGCGAGCGAGATCTCGCGTGCCGCGCTGGCGGTTTCAGCAAGGGCCCTTCGGAGCTGCGCGATGGCCTCCTGAGTGTGCTTTCCGCCTTCGAGAACCTGATGCGCTGCCTTGGTCCCCTCTTCCGTCGCAACCACCACGCCCCGGATCGATCCTGAAAATTCATCGAGATGAGTCCGCACTGAATCCACCGATTCGCGTGAGCGCTCAGCGAGACGCCGGACCTCGTCGGCGACCACGGCAAATCGTTCGCCGTGCTCGCCGGCGGCGGACGCCTCGATGGCCGCGTTGAGGGCCAGGATATGGGTCTCCTGCGCAATCTCTGTGATCAGATCCAGAACCCGGTAGATCTCTCTCGAGCGACTGCCGAGCGTGTCGGCACGACCAGCGATCGCGTCCATATGTTGACGTACCGCCTCGACACCGGAAACGGCCGATTCGAGGGCGGCGGCGCCCTCATCTCCAGCAGTTTCGGAATGCGCTGCGAGCTCCGCTTGGATCGAGGCGTTGCTAGCGATCTGGCCGGCAGTGCGCGCCAGCTCCTCGGTCGTAGCGGTGATCTCGACGACCGCTGCCGCCTGTTGGCTGGAGGCCGAGGCGAGCTCCGAAGAGATTCGCTGGACGGTGCCGGCGGAGTTCGCGACCTCGACCGAAGATGATTGAATCTGTTGGATCAGTGCCGCAAGGGCCCGGTTTGCCGCTTCCACCGCCCTGCTCATGTCCTCCGGCAAGCCACCAAGGCGCTCGCGAGCTGCCACCAGGTCGCCGTGTCGAAGATCTTCGAGAGATGAACCCAGCACCTCGCACTGTTCGTCGAAGCTGAGTTGGAACGCTCGGTAGTCCCTCAATTTACGCCGCGTGGGGAGATGAACCAACAACGCATAGCCTACAACCGCGAGGAGGCCGGTCACCAGAAACGCCCGAAGAAACCAGCCCTCGGCAGGTCCGTCAACTGTTGCCTCGAGAAAGGCACCGCCGACCAAAACGACAACGACGATCAGGCCGGGCCCCAACCAGCCTCGCAAGCCGCCCTTGCTCTGTGGATCAGCCATCTGTCGCCCCCGACTCGTCCCTCTCCTCCCGCAGGAGTTCTTGCGTATTCAGCACTCTCACCTCTTCTCCCTCGAGCTTCACCGTTTCGCCCGCGTAACCAGCATCCGGGCCGCCACCGATTTTCCTGGGCAGGCGCACGACACGAAGAACCTCATCGACAGCCAGACCCAACACGGATTGGCGGCGCGTGCGCCCCCGGCCCAGGATGACCGTCGAGCGGTGGCGAGCGTTCGAAACGCCACCCTCCGCCAACACCTGAAGGTCGAGGACCGGCAGCGGTTCGCCGCCATACTGAGCCAGGCCAACGAGATGGGGTTGTGATCCAGGGACCGCAAAGCAACGCAGCCGCCGGACCACCCGCACCACGTCTGATGTGGGAAGAGCGCAGCTCATACTGCCCGTTCTGACGAGCAGAAAGCGCTCATGTGGTTCATCTCGAGTCATTTCCTGAACCATAGCGATCAGAATAGCACCCGGTGTCAGATTCCAGATGCCAGATACCGGATTCCAGATCCGCTCGTTCTCACGGAACAGCTACTATCTTCTGCCCTCATCTGGCATCCGGCACCCGGTATCCGGCATCTCCCGTTGCTTGTTCGACCTCGGACCAGTCAAGCTGCGAGCCGCGGGCGCTGTGCGGAATCAGGAAGATCCCCATCATCACCACCCAGCCAAGCGTCACCGCCAACCTCGTGTTGGCCCGTCGCCACGCCAGGATGGTCGCCGGGAGCCATGCGAGGAAGGCAATCAGGGTCTTGTTGTCGGTCAGGTCATGGCCGAACGGCCAACCGGTCCAAAACGCCCCGAAGGCAAACTTCTGGACAAGCGGACCCAGCATCAGCCCACCGACCACCAGCAACGCCATCGATACAAGCACCAGGCCACGGGCCCGGGGTGCGCCGGGCCGGAGGACTTCGAAGAGCGCCCTCGACGACACCAGCATGCTGAGAAACATCGCGAGGATATGCGGAATCAGCACGTGTGCCGGAACGCTTGCCCGGTACCGTGCCACCACCGCCTCGCTCTCGGGAATCGATATCACCTCGGCTGCGAATTCGAGCAGGATTCGATACTCGACCTTGCCGGCCGCAGGTTGCGGTGGGATGCGTGCCTCGAACTCCCCGTCGGTGTTCGTAGTCATCGGCTGGCGCCGAAAGGCCTCGTCGGTCGGGAAGCGTCGCCACTCCAGAATCGCCCGGGTAGCGTTCGACGGAATCGGGATGGTAATGCGGAGCTCGTCCCGGCCCTCGTTGGACCGTGGCAGACTGAAGCTGACGGCCCCTCCATTCGGTAGAGCTTCCGCTCCCCGGATCGGGTAACTCGGGCCCGTCATCCTCTGGAAAACGGCGAGCAGAACCGTGACCACGAAGGCCGCGATCCACAGGGCCGCGGAGGTTCTGCGAGAACCCATCGTTCCCCGGGCTCAATCCATCTCGATGGCTTTGGCGACCATCTCCTCGATCGTGCCCGGCTCGACCTCTTCGAGCTCATAGCGGATATTTGCGATCGGCTTGTTGACCGAAATAATCCGTTTGAGATCAATCGGCGTGCCCTCGACCACGACGTCCGCGTCGGTCGCGTTGATGGTGTCCTCGAGATCCTTGACCTGTTGGTCACCGTAGCCCATTGCCGGCAGAATCCGCGCCGCATTGGGATACTTCTCGTAGGTCGCCTTGATTGTGCCGACCGCGTTGGGACGGGCATCGACGATTTCGGCCGCACCTGCCTGTTTGGCGGCAAACCACCCAGCGCCGTACTCCATGCCACCGTGCGTGAGCGTCGGTCCGTCCTCGACCACCAGGGCGCGCTTGCCGGCAATCAGCTCCGGTTCGTCGGCGGTGATCACCGAACGGCACTTGATGGTCCGTGCCCCGGGGTTGGCCTCGTGACACGTGTCGAGCACCTGTTCGACCTTGACCGGATCCGCTGTGTCGACCTTGTTGACGATCAGGAGGTGAGAGATGCGGAGGTTGGTTTCGCCCGGGTAGTAGGACAGCTCGTGACCGGCGCGGTGGGGATCGACGAGCGTAATGTGGAGGTCCGGGCGGTAAAAGGGCGTGTCGTTGTTGCCGCCGTCCCACAGGATCACATCAGCTTCCTTTTCGGCCTCGCGGACGATCATCTCGTAGTCGACCCCGGCATAAACCACAATACCGTTGTCGATGTGGGGCTCGTACTCCTCGCGCTCCTCGATCGTGCAGCGGTGGCGATCGAGGTCCTCGTAAGTCTCGAAACGTTGGCATGCCTGCTTGGCGAGATCACCATAGGGCATGGGGTGGCGAATTGCCACCACACGCTTGCCCATCTCCTTGAGGAGGCGCGAAACATAGCGGGTGGTCTGCGATTTGCCGACACCGGTGCGGACCGCGGTGATGGCGATGACCGGTTTGGTCGATTCGATCATTGTCTTGGTGGCGGAGCAGATGCCGAAATGCGGGCCCCAGCCGATGACCTCGGAACCCTTGTTCATGACGTAGGTGTGGGGAACGTCTGAGTAGCTAAACCACACCTCATCAATATCGTTTTCGGTAATCAGCTTCCGAAGATCATCTTCAGGGAGAATCGGAATGCCGTCCGGGTAAAGCGACCCGGCGAGCTCGGGCGGGTATGTCCGGTCATCAATATCGGGGATCTGGGTGGCGGTGAAGGCCACCACATTGTAGTCCTCGTTGTCGCGAAACAGACAGTTGAAATTGTGGAAATCGCGGCCAGCCGCACCCATGATGACGACCTTGGTCCGTGCCATGAGTTGCCTCCTCGGGGGAACCGTCGTGCCCGACGGTCACGCCGCCGGGTAAAGCTGAACCGGCGACGGCGGGTATGATACCACCCGCCCACCCAGTAATCAGTTATCAGTCATCAGTTATCAGTTGGTGAGTCCGCGGGGCTGGGCGGGAGGTACTGATTACTGATCACTGGCTACTGATTACTTGCGCTTACTCCCACTCAATCGTACCGGGAGGTTTGGACGTCACGTCATACACAACGCGATTTATCCCGGCGACTTCATTGACCACGCGGCGCGCGATACGGTCGAGCACATCCGGTGGGAACCGATACCAGTCGGCGGTCATGAAGTCCGTGGTGGTGACCGCGCGCAAGGCGAGTACGTTTTCGTAGGTCCGTGAGTCGCCCATAACGCCAACGCTCTTGACCGGCAAGAGAACGCACAGCGCCTGTGAGATTTCATCGTAGAGCCCCGCCGCACGGATCTCTTCAATCACGATGGCATCGGCCTCCTGCAGGGTCCGGACACGGCCGGGTTCGATTGCGCCGAGAATCCTCACCGCCAGCCCCGGCCCTGGGAAGGGGTGGCGCCAAACGAAATCGTGTGGAAGGCCGAGCTCCTCCCCTACCCTGCGAACTTCATCCTTGAAGAGATCACGCAACGGTTCCACCAGATCGAGGCCGAGGCGATCGGGCAGGCCACCGACATTATGGTGGGTCTTGATCACCGCCGCGGTGCCGCGGACACCCGACGACTCGATCACGTCCGGGTACAGAGTTCCCTGGGCGAGATAACGTGCGTCTGAGAATCGCGCGGCCTCGGCCTCAAACACCTCTACGAATTCGCGGCCGATGATCTTGCGCTTTTCCTCGGGGTCTTCGATGCCGGCCAGGGCGTTGAAGAATCGCTCGGAAGCGTCCACCCGATCGAGATCAAAACCGAACTCAGCGAAGCTCCGCTCCACCGCATCGCCCTCGTCCTTCCGCAGCAGCCCCGTATCGACAAAGATCGGCACGACCCGATCGCCGATGGCCTCACGCAACAGGACCGCGGTCACCGAGGAGTCGACGCCACCCGAAACCCCGCAAATCACCTTGCCGTCAGCAATATTCGTTTCAAGATCCGCCACCAGCTCATGCCGGATAGCAGCCGGGTTCCAGTCACGCTTTGCCCGGGCTAGGGCGATGAAATGTTCCAACATGGTCGTACCGTGCGGGGTATGCCGAACCTCCGGGTGGAATTGGAGACCGACGAACCGTCGCGAAGGGTCGTACATGGCCGCCACCTCGGTGGTAGACGTTGTGGCCAGGACCTCGAAACCGTCCGGCATTCTCTCGACAAGGTCACCGTGACTCATCCAGACCGGCTGTTGGTACGGCGTACCCGCGAACACCGATCCCTCCTGAACCACCTCGAGTTCCGCCAGCCCGTACTCACGTTGGGATGAGGACCGCACTTGGCCACCCAGGTCGCGAGCCATGAGGTGAAGGCCGTAGCAGATACCGAGCACCGGCACACCGAGATCGAAAACGACAGGATCCGCCTGAAGCGCGCCATCCTCGAAGACGCTCGCCGGCCCGCCAGAAAGCACAATTGCGATCGGCGCCGCATCTCGGATCTCTTCGCCGCCGAGATCTCCCCGTTCGACCACTGTCTTCACCCCGAGCTCGCGCAGTCGTCGGGCGATGAGTTGGGTGTATTGCGATCCATAATCGAGGATGAGGATGATTTCGTGCTGCATCTGCTCTCCGTCAGGGCTGGAGAATAGCAGAGGCGCTTCTTACGATCCCGTTCCCGAACCCGATCCCGATCCCGATTTCTTTCACCAAGCCGTTCGGGCGGTCAATCGACAACAAAACCAAGGAAAACCCGATGAGGCAGTACGACAGGTCGTCGGGAACGGGTTCGGGATCGGGATCGGGATCGGATGGAGGCTAGTGATCCACATACCCTCGCGGCGCCCGAACCTCGACATCTTTTCCTTCCACTCCTACCCTGACCTTGTGCCATCGTCCGTCGTTCTGCCGGTTGTTCGGGTAATACCCGAGCACGTACTGCTCGCGCAGCTCCCTCAGGATGCTGATGAAGACGGGAGAGATCTCGTCCGGTGCACCTACCTCGAGTATCCGTCCGCCACTCTCATCCACGATCTGGGTCAACAGACCGAACTGCTCATGGTATTGGACCGAGTCCCTCCATGCGGAGGTCATGTTGACTCCGCCGTCGGGTCCCTGGCCATTGCCGCCGTCCGAAATGCGGATCCAATAGATCAACGCATTGCTCTTACGGGCAACGTCAAAGACGTGAGGCATCCCCACGACGCTGTGGGTATCGACTCCGTCCGAGAGCAATATCATCACCCGCCTTCCCTGCCTTTGGGCGATCAGCTCCAGGGCCACGAAGAGGTGGTCCTGCATAGCGGTACCACCGCGCGCCTCGGTGCTGCTGAGACCCGCCGTCAAGACCTCCTTGGCATCGGTGATCGCGGTGATGCTGAGGAGCTGGTCTGAAAAGACCATCACCTGGGCCTGATCGAGCGCCTTCATACCGTGAACAAAGGACGAGGCACCGGCAACCGCCGATTCGATCTTCTCACCAAACATCGAAGCGCTCGCATCGATGAGGAGGACGGCGGTAAACGGCAGGTCACCACGAGCGAAAGTAACCAGCTCCTGGGGCTCGCCCTCGTCGATCACGGTGAAGCGCTCCCCCTCGATATCGAGCACTCGTTCGCCCCCACGGGTCACCGAAACGTAGAGTTGCTGGAGCTCGACCTCGTAGTCGCCGGATATCGGAATCGGCTGGGTGGTCACCGAGTGCGAGGCCTCGTTTCCTTCGACGTCCAGAGCCACAACCGAAAAGTGGTGCGGCACATTATTCTCCCCAAGGTCGACATGCATGCGATATGGCTCCATCGACAGGGTGCCGATTGGACGCCCATCGACTTGAAACTCGATTTCGGCGATGTCTGCACGAGACACCGCTTCGACGACGACATCGAGTTCACCGATGACGAAATCCCCGTTTTGAGGTTCAACGATGGTGACCCAGATATCCTGTGAACCCGCAGGCGAAGATGCCAACAACGATAAACCCAGAATCAGGCAGAAAGACCTCAACCCGCACCTCCTGCGCCCACGGCCGCCTTGAGAGCGGGCAACCCCTCCGAAGCCCGTATGTTCAGGTGGGCCTGACTCGCGCTGACGCCCAATGCCGGCCACTCAGCGTAGCGTGCACGAGGTGAAACACCTCGCCCCGCCGGCGGTAGCTCATTGAGCACCTCGATGGCTTCGTCATGGCGGCCGGATCTTTCGAGGATCGAAGCGAGCAAGATCCACAGCCGTTGATCGTTGGGCAAGAGTTCGAGGGCCGCTCGAACCTCCCTTTCCGCCTCTGGGGGCAGCTTGGTTTTTTCGGCCGTCAGTTGAACCAGTTCTTGAGCCGCGATCGCTTCGATCCAGGGAGGCGCTCCTGTCCCCAGCAAACCCCTCAGGAGTTCCTCTCCAGCCGCACTCCTGCCGGTGCGGATCAGGTTGATACCGAGACGCAGCCGGCCCTCTTCGAAGGCGGGATAGGTATCCACGAGACTTTGGTATGCCGATACGGCTTCGGGATAATCGGATAACCGCTCGTAACTGAAACCGAGTGTGAGCATGGCGGGGCGGTACCCGCGGTTGAGTCGTAGCGCGTGCTCGAGGAGGTCTCGGGCTGCGCTCGACGCGCCGGCCTGGGCGAGATCAGATGCGAGATTGACCATCAGCCCTTCTGAAAAACCGAAGTACGGTTTCGCGCGTCCGAGCTCTTCCGCATATGTGATCGCCATTTTCCGAGCATGTGCGGAAAGTTTTCCCTCACGACGCGCCGAATAACCCCGATAGAGGTCCCGGTGCAACAGTGCCATAGGCATCAGGCAGTTCGGGTTCTTTTTTGCCAATGCCCTCGCCTCGCTGAGCTCGGCCTCGCTCAAAGTCAAAATGGCTGTCCACGATTGGCCCACGACCACACGTCGCTCGAGTTCGGCAACCATTTTCCGGGCCGCCACGGCATCGCCCTCGCCGAGCGGACGGAGCGCGCGACGGTAGGCGGCCCGGATGTCCTGTTTCTTGAGCTTCCGCCCCGCTTCAGGTGCTTCGGCAGAGGCGTCCATACCGACAAAAATCGCCGGATCGCCAGCGCCGGCCCATCCCCGCGTCTCTCCCTCCCCCACCACGGCCAATCGCGTGGCTCGCCGGAGCACCTCACCGACGTTTTCATCCGCCAGCGTGACGACGAGGCTGTATTCACCCGGGGGGAGATCAACGGGCGTCAGGACGATCCGCCGAAACTGAAAGTCACCCGACGGGGAATCAGCGAATCGAACCAGGGGCTCGAATACCGTCCGCCCAATCTCGTTCAGAATCCGAACCCCGATGATCGCGCTTTCGTCCCAGCCTCCACCCCCGATGTAGACCTCAGCAGTTTGATTCTCGACCAGCGTTGGTTTGGCCGCAGGTAAAAATCCTCCCCCGCTCCCGACAGCAAAGGCAACGTCTACCCCTTGTTGCCGCGCGACGGTCCAACCGGTTTCTGGATCGGGAAATAGTGGTGGCAGAAGTTGCGGCGACGGGTCTTCGGCGGTTGGAAGGGTCAGAAGGGCCCACGACATGAAGTAGTTGCCGGTGCCTCTGTTTTGAACCATCACCCTGAGTGTGTAGTCACCCGGGTCCAAGGCGAATTGCCCAACAAACTTCAGTCCCGAACCGATGATGTTGTCTCGATAGCCTTCGGTTTCCAGTACCAGGCCCTGAGCGATGAAGTCAACGACCCGGCCCTCTCCGTCGACCACGTAGGCATAGATGCCGATCACCATCCTGCGCGCGCTAGGACCCTCGAGCAGCGTTCCGCCATCAACCTCTATCACGAACGGCACATCGAGACGGCCGGATTCATCGCGCCCTGCAAGCGTCCAGATCAGCGCACCTTCAACAGCGCCGCCTGCCTGGCCCGACAGCAGCAGGGCGCCGGTGCGAGCCTCGACCGCTCCGACATCCATTGTCTCCAGAACATCAGTTGGCTGGAGGTGTTCGGTTTGGGGCGCCGCGCCGGGTACCGCAGGAATCAAAACGGCGATTCCGACCGCGAGCACAACTGCCTTCAAACCTTCGTCGAGACGCAGTGTTCGAACGCCCATTACCGGCGGCATTTTCATCAACCGTCAACGCCGGCAGAGTCGCCAACCAGGACCTCGATGGCCGTTACCGATTCCGTACGCCCAATATCATCGCGCACGCCCACCACGATGCGCTGTTTCCCGGGCCGCATCGCCAAACGCAAGGTGAAGCCAGCCTGCTGGCTCAGGGCGGCGGCGAGATGGGCGTTTGCCACAGGCACCGGGTATTCGCGAATCTGCGGCGACGACAGCCCGCCCCGTTCGTCGCGCACGGTGAGGAGGATCGATATCTGTCCACGGTGTTCTTCCTCCGCGGGTATCAGAACGAGTCCCCCGATCGGCACGGTGATGATCACTGGCACCAAATACGTGCCATCGCCCCGACGCGTGATCTCACCGTTGGCCAACGCGATCCCGAGAGGATTGTCAGCGACACCGTGAACGGCAGCCGCCATGGTGAGGTCGGCCATCCGCTCCGAGCGCGGGACATCAAGGTATCCCTCACGGTGACGGACACGGACATCGTCCCGCTTGACCCTGACTTCGAGCCGGTGGTATTTACCGTCGCCCACGTGCGTTGGTTCGAAGGCGACCGAGTAATAGCTGGCGAGCTCCACCGAAACCGTGTCGAGCTGTTCGGAGAGTGCCGGCGAGTTCACGAGCGGACGGCCCCCGGTTATTCCGGCCATGTAGCTCATCGTGAGGTCCTCACTCGTCGCCTGGTCGGCCGCGAGCCCATACTCATCCATCAACCGCGTTTCGGCCGACGTCGCCCGCGCCTGCCCGGATCCCAATGCGGACAGGGTGTAGATGCTCACCCGATGCCCATTGGCGAAACGGGCGAGGTCGTTGAAATCCCTGCCGAGGTTGTGGCGAGACGCCCGGAGAAATGCGCGCTTGGACTCAAGCTGAAAAGCCGGAATGTCGCCAAAGGTCTGGGCCCATGCCCTGTACAACCTCTCTCCCGGCCGTGCCTCGACACCGTCGCTGACGAGTAACATGGCCTTTCGACCACGCAATCCGGAGAGCGAACGGATCATTCGTTTCTGGTTTGCGATGCCGTTTCGAATGCGGTGCACCGTTTGTTCTGCGTAGGAGTCAATATTCTGCAAAAGGCTGTAGCCGGCAGCCTCGAGGATGTCGAGTGACCCTTGACGACTGAGAGAGGCTGCGGTGATCGAGTTTTCCATTTCTCGTAAGATCCGATCCTCGTCCAGCCGCCGCGACAACGAGGCCGACCCCTGAATCTCGCCGAGTGCGGCAATCACCTCATCGGTTTCTTCGCTGAACGGTTGATCGACGTGCATGCCTCCGTCATAGCGGACCAGCATCACCTGGAGATCGGCAGGGAGCTCCGAGCCCAGAAACCCGCTCAGGTGATCTACAGCCGCTTGCCGACGTCCCCGACTGAGGTTAGTGTCGTCAAAGAAGATCACGAGATAAAGGTCCTGCTCCGGACCGTTGTCCGTCCACTGGCCATCGTGCTCCGGCGAATCGCCGGTGCTCGGTTCGACGACACCAGGGGCGGCGTAGAAGTGCGAGATCGTCACCGGGGTGCCATCCTCGAAGATCTCGAAGTCCTCGAGGCTCAGGCCCTGCACCGGTCGTCCGTCGCGTTCGGAGACGAAGACCTCGACGCTGACAAGAGGCACCTCCACCGGTGCAAAAAATGTGGCCTGAGGCTGATCCGATTCTCGCGCGGTGGTGGCGACGGAAACGAGAGCTGCCGCCAGAGCGACACCAAAGATCCGGTTCACCGATTTGACCATCCCCTACCTCGTTTCTAGACTGGACCCTTCGAAGAATGCCCGAGGCCATCCGATCTGTAGAGGTTACTACGATCTTCCTATTCGGTTGTTTGGCAGTCTATGCAAAGATGCGTGCTTGCTATCGTTACCTGAGTCGTCGAGCAACCTCACCACCAATCCATCCCCTGATGGAGTCTCCGAGATTCATCCGACGACGATTTGACCTGATTACGCGGCACGGCTACGATCCGCCTTGGTAAAACTCGAGGCAAAGGATGGTCCATGGC
>Ga0316194_10000617_pt1 | contig 23505 bp, 20 predicted proteins | sample CroRivsedime1_MG_FD_204936 | JGI IMG/M metagenome (GOLD analysis project Ga0316194, IMG submission 204936) | Coastal sediment microbial communities from Maine, United States - Cross River sediment 1 | ecosystem: Environmental > Aquatic > Marine > Coastal > Sediment | place: USA: Maine...
TCTGCCTGAAGGTGTGATCCGCACGACTGGTGAGTTCGACGTGGATGTGCAGCTGCACTCCGACGTCACCGTGAGCATCAAGCTCAACGTAGTGGCTGAGTAACTCTCAGTTGCCGGGTCGTTTTCCGCTTGCAATAGCAGGCGGAAAATCCCAGTCTGTCTTCCCGTTTAGTGTAATAGATTGAGATGGCTGAAGAGTCGGCCGGGTCCGATAACAAATCCCCCTCCAGTGAGTCCGATCGCGAAGCGCCAAGTGACGCTCAAGCGGCCTATATGGACCTTGGTCCGATCGAAGACCCTGGTATCCCTGAGGGCGCAGACGACTACCAACCGCCTTTCGAACCGACCTCAGGCACCTCTGCTGAGGCACCGGCAGGAGCCCTCAGCGGATCAGGAGCCCTCAGCGGATCAGGAGCCCTCAGCGGATCAGGAGCCCTCAGCGGATCAGGAGCCCTCAGCGGATCAGAAGCCGTCAGCGCACCTGTAGGTGCTGCCGTCGCCAGCTTGCGCTCACGCACAAGTGCTCTAAAAGTACCGCCGCATTCATTGGATGCTGAGCAATCTGTGCTCGGCGGTCTGATGCTGGATGACGATGCCTGGTTCAATGTTGCCGAAGTCATTGGCCCGAAAGATTTCTACCGTCATAGCCACGAGATCATCTTCGAGGCCATGGAAGATCTGGCAGCAGATGACCAGCCGCTGGATGCGGTGACCATTGCCGAACGCCTGCAGTCTAAAGGACTGCTCGATAAAGCCGGCGGACTGGCTTATCTGGGTGAGCTGGCCGATGCTACGCCCGGCGCCAGCAACGTCGTCGCTTACGCACGCATTGTCCGCGAGTACTCCACGTTAAGGCAGCTGATTGGTGCCGCCAACCAGATTGCCGAGTCGGCGTTTAATCCGGAAGGTCAGCCCAGCGATGATCTGCTCAATCAGGCGGAGCAGGCAATATTCGCGATTGCCGAAGGGCGGCTGAAAGATGGTGGCCCTGAGCGCGTGGTGCCGTTGCTGACCCGTACAGTCGATCGGGTTGAGAAGCTCTACGCTACTCGTGAGCCGATTACCGGTATCGCCACCGGTTTCGATGATCTGGATAAGAAGACCGCAGGCCTGCAGCCGTCGGATCTGATTATTGTCGCCGGCCGACCCTCTATGGGTAAGACGTCGGTCGCGATGAACCTTGTCGAACACGCGTTGATGCACAGCGACTCCTCCGTGCTGGTGTTCAGCATGGAGATGCCCGGCGAGCAGCTGATCCTGAGGATGCTGTCATCACTGGGTCGAATTGATCAGACCCGTCTGCGCTCCGGTGAGATGCATGAAGACGACTGGCCGCGCTTCACCTCTGCGGTCAGCCAGCTGCGAGACAAAAAACTCTATATCGACGATACCCCGGCGCTCAGTCCAAACGATATCCGCACGCGTGCGCGCCGGGTTGCCCGGGAAGCGGGCGGGCTGGATATGATCATGGTCGACTACCTGCAGCTGATGCGCGGCAATGGCAAGGTTGAAAACCGCACCACCGAAATCTCCGAGATATCGAGATCGCTGAAAGCCATCGCCAAGGAAATGCGCTGTCCGGTAGTCGCGCTGTCGCAGCTGAACCGGGCGTTGGAAAATCGCACCGACCGGCGGCCGGTGATGGCTGACCTGCGTGAATCCGGAGCGATCGAGCAGGACGCAGACGTGATTCTGTTCATCTATCGCGATGAGGTCTACAACCCGGAGTCAGATGCCAAAGGCACGGCAGAACTCATCATCGGCAAACAGCGTAACGGCCCGATCGGCACCGTGCGGCTGTCTTTCATCGGCAACCTAACCAAATTTGAGAATCTGGCGCCGGAGCGTTATGCCGATTTCGGTCCGATGGAATAAACCTTGGCGAGAAGCAAAGCGAAATCGAAGGTTGCCTTTGTCTGTGTCGATTGTGGTGCCGAACACCGTCAGTGGCAGGGGCAGTGTGCCAGCTGTCAGACCTGGAATACTCTAAAGCAGATTACCGTGGGTCCGGTGCCGGAAGCCCGGGTCGGATACAGCGGCACCCAGTCAGAGGTCAAACGCTTAGCGGAAGTCACCACCGAAGAAGCGCCGAGAATCGAAACGGGTTTTACCGAACTTGACCGGGTACTTGGTGGCGGGCTGGTGCCGGGTTCGGTGGTATTGATTGGTGGTGACCCGGGTGCGGGGAAAAGCACTCTACTGCTTCAGGTCAGCTGTGCCCTGGCGAGCCGGGAAGAAATTCTCTATGTCACCGGCGAAGAATCTCTGCAGCAGCTGGCGATGCGAGCTGACCGACTTGGCCTTCCGACCGAGCGCCTTCGGGTTGCGTCAGAAACCCGTGCCGGTGCCATTGCCGGCATCATCAACGAACATAAACCGAAAGTCGTGATTCTTGATTCAGTGCAGGTGCTGGAGCTGGAATCCGTTGATTCCACCCCGGGCAGCGTCACTCAGGTCAGGGAAACCGCGGCGTTTTTCACGCGACTGGCGAAACAGACCGGCACGGTCATTGTACTGGTGGGTCATGTCACCAAAGAAGGCAGCCTGGCGGGTCCGAAGGTGCTCGAACACATGATCGATTGTTTCATGATGCTCGACAGCGCCGCAGGCAGTCGCTACCGCACCCTGCGGGGCCAGAAGAATCGTTTTGGTGCGGTAAACGAACTCGGCGTGTTTGCGATGACCGATCAGGGTATGCGCGAAGTCGCGAATCCATCGGCGATCTTTCTGCAGCGCGGCGATCAGAGTTCGCCCGGCAGCGTGGTCACGGTGAGCTGGGAAGGTACCCGTCCGCTGCTGGTGGAACTGCAGGCGCTGGTTGACCAGGTCCACGGCAGCTATGGCAAACGTCTCGCGGTAGGTATCGACCAGCAGCGTCTGGCCATGCATCTGGCGGTACTGCATCGCCATTGCGGCATCATGCTCGGGGATCAGGATGTGTTTGCCAACGTGGTGGGTGGTGTGCGCATTACTGAGACTGGCGCTGACCTGGCGGTACTGCTGGCGGTGCTGTCTTCATTCAAAAACCGGGTGTTGCCGAAGAGTCTGATCGTGTTTGGCGAGCTCGGACTGACCGGCGAGGTTCGACCTGTCGCCAACGGTCAGGAGAGAATTTCAGAAGCCCGCAAACATGGCTTCACACAGGCCATTGTGCCGTTTGCCAATCGGCCTAAGAAGGTGCTTGAAGGCATGACGGTGCATGGGGTCAAAAATCTCGCTGGCGCGTTGGATATTCTGGAAACCTTGTAACCCGCCGGCGACGAATAGATCTGATACTTCAGGGGGAGTAGACCATGCGTTATCTGGGTAGTTGTCTCATTGGCTTGTTGGTGGTCGGACTGGCAGCGTCAGCATCGGCTGCGATGCTGGGTTTTCGCGATGCTGACACTCAGTTGGCGACGGAGCAGGCATTTAAAACCCGGCTGCGCTCTGAAGATCAGGCGAACTGGGCCCGGACCCTGACCGCCCGCCCGCACCATGCCGGCTCTCCTCAAGGGCAAGCCAACGTTGCTTTTATTGCGCAAGCGTTCGAAAGCTGGGGCTTTGAGGTTGATGTGGAAACGTTCGACATCCTGTTACCGTTTCCGTTCGAGCGCGAGCTGGAACTGCTCGCGCCCACGTCGTTCACCGCATCGCTGATCGAAGATATCGTGACAGGGGATGAAAGTTCGGCTCAGCGCGATGAAGTTCTCCCACCTTATAACGCCTTCTCGATTGACGGTGAGGTGACTGCTGAGCTGGTGTTCGTCAATTACGGCATTCCCGAAGACTACGAGCTGCTGGAACGTTACGGTATTGATGTGACCGGCAAGATTGTGATCGCCAAGTACGGCCGATCCTGGCGGGGCATCAAACCTAAACTGGCAGCGGAAAAAGGTGCCATCGGCACCCTCATCTACTCCGATCCCGGCGACGATGGTTACGCGGCCGGAGATGTTTATCCAGATGGCCCCTGGAAGAATGCCAGCGGCGTGCAACGCGGTTCGGTGATGGATATGCCGCTGTATCCCGGCGATGTCCTGACTCCGGGTAAACCGGCCATCAAAGGCACCCGGCGGCTGAAGCAAGATCAGGCGCCGACCATTACCAAAATTCCCGTGCTGCCGATTTCGTATCGGGATGCACAGCCGCTGCTGGCAGCACTCGGCGGTGAAGTGGTGCCGCCGGAATGGCGCGGTGGACTGCCGATCACCTATCACCTCGGGCCGGGTCCGGCGAGGGTGCGGCTTAAGCTCGAATTTGACTGGCAGCGTATCGAAATCCGTAATGTGGTCGCCCGCTGGCCGGGTTCGGAGTTTCCCGACGAGTGGGTGCTGCGTGGTAATCATCATGATGGCTGGAATCATGGAGCCGCGGATCCAATCTCTGGACTGGTGGCGCTGATGTCGGAAGCCAAAGCCCTGGCGGAGCTGGCGAAAGCCGGGCAACCGCCTCGGCGAACGGTTGTCTATGCGGCGTGGGATGCTGAGGAGCCGGGTTTGATTGGCTCCACAGAATGGGTAGAAAAACACCTGAAGACACTTGATGAAAAAGCGGTCGTATACGTCAACACCGACGGCAACAGCCGGGGTTTTCCCAGCCTCGGTGGCAGTCACACCCTGGAGCCGTTCTTCAACGAAGTAGCTAACGCGGTGACGGACCCGCAAACGGGAGTCAGTGTCGCTGAACGGCTGCGCGCCGTGATCAGTACTGGTGAAGATGCCGAGCGGCGGGCTGATCTGGAATCCCGTGAAGACCTTCGGTTGAACCCGCTGGGTTCCGGGTCGGATTACACGCCGTTTCTGCAGCATGCGGGTATCGCATCGGCGAACCTGGCTTTTGGTGGCGAAGGAAACGGCGGCAGCTATCACACTCTGTATGACACCTACGAACACTACACGCGTTTTCGCGATCCGGGTTTTGTTTATGGAGTGACTCTGTCGGAACTGGCCGGCATTGCCACTCTGCGGATGGCCAATGCAGACGTACTGCCGTTCCGCTTTTCCGGACTGGTCGACAATCTGCAGACCTACCTTGAAGAAATTACTGAGCTGGCAGAGACCGAGCGAGCGGCAGCAGAGCGAGTGAACACTCTGCTGGTCTCCGGTAAATACGAACTGGCCCTGGATCCTCAGAAAACCCTCGGTCCACCCGCGGCGCAACCACCAGTGCCGCATTTCAATTTTGCGCCACTGCAGAACGCGCTTGCTGACCTGACCGCGGTTGCAACGCAGCTGGATGCATCGCTCGACAGCAACCTTACCCCCACTGAGCTGGAGGCGGTGAACCGGATGCTGTTTCGCAGTGAGCGGCAGTTGACCTCGGTTGACGGTCTGCCCGGGCGCGACTGGTATACCCACCAGATTTACGCGCCGGGTTTCTACACCGGCTACGGGGTAAAGACGCTGCCCAGAGTTCGGGAAGCGATCGAGGCGCAGCTGTATGAAGACGTCGATATTCAGATTGCGAAGACCGCGGCAACGCTCGCCGAGTTCACGAACTACCTGCGTGATCTGGCGGAGTTGCTGGCCGAAAAATAACGGCCATCAACCCGGTGTCAGCGCGTCAGCGGTTTGTACTTCACACGCTGAGGCGCGAGATCGTCGCCTGACGCCGCCAGTCGCTTCTTGTGATCAGCTTCGTAGTCGGAGAAGTTGCCGTTGAACCACTCTGCGTGTGAGTCGCCTTCGAAAGCCAGAATGTGAGTAGCGATTCGATCCAGAAACCAGCGATCGTGCGAAATTACCATCACGGTGCCGGGGAAATTTAACAGCGCTTCCTCCAGCGCCCGCAGGGTTTCCACATCCAGGTCGTTGGTGGGTTCGTCGAGCAGCAGCACGTTGCCGCCGCTGCGCAACAGCTTGGCCAGGTGCACCCGGTTGCGTTCGCCCCCCGATAAATCACCTACCCGCTTCTGCTGATCGGCGCCTTTGAAGTTGAACCGGGAGACATAGGCTCTCGACTGCACTTCGTATTTGCCGATACGCATGATGTCCTGACCATCGGAGATTTCTTCCCACACCGATTTACTGCCGTCCAGCGTATCGCGGCTCTGATCCACGTAGGCAAGCTGCACGGTGTCTCCGAGCTCTACGTCTCCGCTGTCGGGTTTTTCCTGGCTGGTCAGCATTTTGAAGAAGGTACTTTTACCGGCGCCGTTGCCACCAATTATGCCGACAATCGCACCCTGGGGAATGCTGCAGTCGAGATCATCAATCAACAGGCGATCTTCGAAGCCTTTGTTCAGATGGTGAACATCGATCACCTTGTCACCCAGACGTTCACCCGGTGGAATGTACAGTTCGGCGGTTTCGTTGCGCGCCTGGGTCTCGCTCGACATCAGTTCTTCGAATCGATTGAGTCGTGCTTTGCTTTTTGCCTGGCGGGCCTTCGGATTCGAGCGCACCCATTCCAGTTCGGACTTGATGGATCTCTGTCTGGCTTGCTCCTGTGACGATTCCTGTTCCAGGCGCTTTTCTTTGGCTTCCAGCCAGGTGCTGTAGTTGCCTTCGAACGGAATACCGCGACCCCGGTCGAGTTCTAAAATCCAGCCGGCAACGTTGTCGAGAAAATAGCGATCGTGGGTGACTGCCACCACAGTGCCTGGATAGTCATCCAGAAACCGTTCCAGCCAGGCGACACTCTCAGCGTCGAGATGGTTGGTTGGTTCATCAAGCAGGAGCATGTCCGGATTCGACAGCAGCAGAGAACACAGCGCGACCCTGCGTCGCTCACCACCAGAAAGTTTGCTGACATCGGCCTCCCACGGTGGCAGACGCAGAGCGTCGGCGGCGATCTCAAGGGTTCGATCAACTTCCCAGCCGTTCACTGCATCAATTTTTGTCTGCAACTCACCCTGGCGTTCCAGCAGTTCGTTCATTGCCTCATCGCTCATCGGCTCGGCAAACCGGTCAGCGATCTGGTTGTACTCATTGAGCATGGCCATGGTCTCGCCCATGCCCAGTTCGACATTGCCGCGCACATCGAGAGATTCGTCGAGTTGCGGTTCCTGGGGCAGGTAACCGACCTTGATGTCTTTCTGTGGTCGCGCTTCGCCGTCGAATTCAGTGTCCACGCCAGCCATGATTCTGAGCAGCGATGACTTACCAGAGCCGTTCAAACCCAGGACGCCGATTTTGGCGCCGGGAAAAAAGCTCAACGATATGTTTTCCAAGATGGTGCGTTTAGGCGGGACAGTCTTGCTGACCCCTTGCATGGTGTAGACGTATTGCGCCAAGAGACTGATCGCCAACGGTTGAAAGCGCGCAACCTTACTGCGCGCAACCGGCTCCTGCAATCGGGCTAGACGAATTCCGGGTAGTCGGGCGTCCACATGGCAGCGAAGGCTGCATCGAGCATGGATTCAGGCTTTTTGTTGCTGGCCAGACCCTCGGCGAATGCCTGTTCAGCGACTGCGGCCGCGCAGTGCGCGGTAACTTCCCGAAGCCGACTGACATCCGGATACAGCAGGCCTCTGGCCAGTTCAGCTTCTGTGATCTGCCCGGCCAGAGCCTGCGAGGCCTGAGTGATCATCGTGTCGGTGATTTCGCTGGCCCCAGCGAGCAGCGCGCCCAGCCCAATCGCCGGGAAAACGAAAACATTGTTGCCCTGACCGATCTCGATGGTGCGTCCGTTGTGCGTAACTGGTGCAAATGGGCTGCCAGTGGCGATCAAAGCCTGGCCGTCACTCCAGCGAACCAGGTCTTCAGGCGTGGCTTCCGAGTTTGCCGTAGGGTTCGACATCGGCAGAATAACCGGCTGGCTGACGTTTCCAGTCATGGTGCGTACCAGGGATTCGTGGAAAGCGCCCGGCTGGCCTGAAGTTCCAATCAACACCGTAGGTTTATAGGCGGCGACCAGGGCTTCTAACGAACGGTCCTCAACCAGACCATGTTTTGTCGCGAATTTGCCCGGCCAGGCCAGGTCCCGTTTGTACTCATCACGGAAATTCTGGTCGTCCACCAGCAGGCCCTGGCTGTCCAGGGCGGCGATGTGCTGATACATCTGATCGGATTTGACGCCTTCAAGGAGCAGAGCAGCCTCGATCTGTCGGGCGATGCCCAGTCCGGCGGCGCCAGCACCGAGGATGACGATGCGCTGGTCGCGGAGGTTTTCCTTTTTAATGCGCAGCGCGCTGAACAGTCCTGCCAGCGCGACCGCGCCGGTGCCCTGAATGTCATCGTTGAACGACAGCAGGCGCTGCCGGTAGCGTTCCATAATCGCAAGCGCGTTGTCCTTGCGGAAGTCTTCCCACTGCAGCAGCGCGTCGGGAAACAGCGACTGGAATGCTTCGACAAACTCTTCTACCAGGCTGTCGTAGTCGGTCCCGGTTAACCGTTCCCGCGGCCATCCCAGGTACAGGTCATTCTGCAGCAGATCTCGATTATTGGTGCCTACGTCCAGGCTGATTGGCAGGGTTCGAGCTGGATCGATTCCGGCACCGGCCGTATAAAGCGCCAGTTTGCCGATCGAAATAGCCATACCACCTGCGCCCTGGTCGCCAATGCCGAGGATGGACTCATTGTCGGTCACCACTGCCAGCTGAATGTCCCGATCGCCTACAGCGCTGGCCATGACCTCGCCGATCCGTCCGCGATGCTCTGGCGTGATCCAGATCCCGCGGCCGCGCTCGAACACAGCGCTGAAGCGCTGGGTGGCAAGACCCACGGTCGGGGTATAGACGATGGGCATCAGCTCGTAGAGATGATCTGTCAGTACCCGATAGTAAAGGTGCTCATTGCGGTCCTGCAGGGCCATCAGACTGCGGTACTTGTCGATTGGTTCCGGCGTCTGCTCCAGCTTTTCGTAAAAGCGGATGGCCTGCTGATCCTGGGTGTTCTGCTCTGAAGGCATCAGTCCGGACAATCCGAGCAGCCGGCGTTCGGCTGGGCTGAATGCGGTGCCTTTATAGAGCAGCGGATTGCGCAGCACATCCTGGCCGCGGGCGGTGGTGGAAATGGTCTTTGTCATAGTCGCTCGATCCTGAGGGCGGCGACGATAGCAAACCTGGGCCGGAGTGTCCCGTATGCCTGCGTTTCACCTGCGACGTGAAGGATTTGCTTATCGGCCGTGCTTTGGGTGCGTTAGAATGCCGCGTTTTCCCAAGGATGTGAGCAGACCATGTTCGACAGCTCCCAGAAAATTGCTGGTTTTGACGATGAAATTGCCGAGGCTATTGCCCTGGAGAATCGGCGCCAGGAAGAACATATCGAGCTGATTGCATCAGAAAACTATACCAGTCCCAGGGTGATGGAAGCCCAGGGCAGCACGATGACCAATAAATACGCCGAAGGTTATCCTCACAAACGCTACTACGGTGGCTGTGAGTATGTGGATCAGGCGGAAGTGCTGGCCATTGATCGGGTGAAAGCCCTGTTTGGTGCCGACTATGCCAACGTTCAGCCACATTCCGGGTCTCAGGCCAATGCTGCCGTGTACCTGGCGCTGCTGAGCGCGGGCGACACCATTCTCGGGATGAGTCTCGATGCGGGCGGTCATCTGACCCACGGCGCCAAGCCGAATTTTTCCGGCAAAACCTACCACGCGGTGCAATACGGCCTGAATGAAGCTACTGGTGAAGTGGATTACGATCAGGTCGCTTCGCTGGCAGCTGAGCACCAGCCGAAGATGATCATTGCCGGTTTCTCGGCCTACTCGCGCACGCTTGACTGGCAGCGCTTCCGTGATATCGCAGACAGTGTTGGCGCCTACCTGATGGTCGACATGGCGCATGTCGCCGGGCTGGTGGCGGCCGGGCTGTACCCGAACCCGGTGACCATTGCCGATGTCACCACCTCAACGACTCACAAGACTCTGCGGGGACCCCGCGGTGGCATCATACTCGCGCGTTCAAACTCGGAGATCGAAAAGAAACTCAACTCCGCGGTGTTTCCCGGTTCCCAGGGTGGACCGCTGATGCACGTGATCGCCGCCAAGGCGGTGGGTTTCAAAGAGGCCATGACTCAAGAGTTCCGAGCCTATCAGCAGCAGGTCCTGCTGAATGCAAAGGCGATGGCGGAAGGCTTCCAGGCCCGCGGCTATGACGTGGTCTCCGGCGGCACTGACAATCATCTGTTTCTGCTCGATCTGATCAGCAAAGACATTACCGGCAAAGATGCCGATGCAGCACTTGGTCGAGCGAACATTACCGTGAACAAGAACGCGGTACCTGGTGATCCCCGTTCACCCTTTGTCACCAGTGGCTTGCGCATCGGCACTCCGGCGGTCACCACGCGGGGGTTCAGCGCCGGTGAGTGCGCAACCCTGACCGGCTGGATGTGTGATGTGCTGGACGACATAGAGAACGACAACATGATCGCCAGCGTTCAGCAAAAAGTTCTGCAGCTGTGTCTGCAGTTCCCGGTGTATCAGGCAAATGCCTTGTGAGGCTGTGATTGCATTGCCCGTTCTGTGGTGCTGATGACACCAAAGTCATAGATTCCCGCCTTGTTGCGGAAGGCGACTCGGTGCGTCGCCGGCGTGAATGCCAGACCTGCGGAGAGCGCTACACCACCTTCGAAACGGCTGAACTGGTCATGCCGAGAATCGTCAAAAGCAACGGCATCCGCGAACCCTTTGATGAAAACAAGCTGCGCCGGGGCATGCAGCGGGCGCTGGAGAAGCGCCCGGTGGGTATCGAGGCGATCGACAGCAGTCTCAATCGGATCATGCACGAACTGCGCTCCACGGGAGAGCGGGAACTGCCGTCGCGGCGGGTTGGCGAGGCGGTCATGCGCGAACTGCGGAAAATGGACGGCGTTGCCTATGTCCGGTTTGCGTCCGTTTACCGCGATTTTCAGGATGTCAGTGAATTTTCTGAAGCCATCGCCAAGCTGGCGGACGCTGATCCCGTGGAAGATCCGGAGCAGTGATGCTGAAAGATTCTGATCATCTGTTTCTGGATGCGGCCATCGAACTCGCCAGAGGCGGCGAGTACAGCGCAGCACCAAATCCGCGAGTGGGCTGTGTGATTGTGCGTGATGGCGAAGTGCTTGGCCGGGGTTGGCACGTTCGGGCGGGTGAAGGCCATGCTGAAGTCAACGCTTTGCGCGACGCCGGCGATCGGGACGTTACCGGAGCAACAGTCTATGTGAGTCTTGAGCCCTGCGCCTTTGAAGGTAGAACGCCAGCCTGCAGCCAGACGCTGATCAAAGCCGGCATCGGTCGGGTGGTGGCGGCAATGAGCGACCCCCATCCCAAAGTGGCCGGGCAGGGATTTTCTGAACTGAAGAACGCGGGGGTGCATGTCGACATCCTCGAACTGCCTCAGGCCCGGGCGCTCAATCCCGGCTACCTGAGCCGGATGACCCGTGGCCGGCCCTGGATAACGCTGAAAGTAGCCATATCCGCAGATGGACGCACGGCGATGGCCAATGGCGAAAGTCAGTGGATTACCGGGCGTGAGGCGCGCTCAGACGTGCAACGCTGGCGGGCGCGCAGCTGTGCAGTGATCACCGGTGCAGGAACCGTGCTCGCCGACGACCCGCAGTTGAATGTGCGTGATCGTGCTTGTGCGGTGCAAACACGGATCCGTCAGCCGCTGCGTATCGTTCTGGACAGCACTTTGCGGACTCCGGCTGATGCGCAGATATACACCGGCGAAGGCGACGCGCTGGTGGTATATGCGGATTCAGCCGCACAACCGCAGGCTGCAGTTGAGCATCTGCTATGCGGAAAGGGCCGGGTTGACCTGCCGCAGCTGCTTGATCAGCTTGCCGAACGCCAGATCAACGAAGTTCTTGTAGAAGCTGGCCCGCGTCTGCTCGGATCGTTTCTTGGGCTTGGTCTGTGGGACGAACTGCTGGTGTATCAGGCCGGCAAGCTGCTCGGCAGTGACGCCCAGCCGATGGCGGAGCTGTCAATAAACCACATGAGCGACGCTCTAGACGCTACAATTCGCGACTGCCAGCGGTTTGGCGACGACTTGCGCTTGCGCCTCGTGCCTCGGCACGATCAGACGGAACAGTAATGAAATCGAATGTATGGGCCAGGCGGCGTGCACGACGCGCACTCGTCCAGGCGGTTTATCAGTGGCAGATGGCGGACGGTGACCTGGTCCGGATTGAAGCAGATTTTCTGTCCAGCGGTTCATTGGATAAAGCCGACGTGGAGTTTTTTCGCGAGCTGCTGGGAGCCACCTTGACCAATGTGGGCGAACTCGACGAACAGCTTCTGCCGCTGCTGGATCGGGAGCTTTCGAGTCTTGATCAGATTGAGCTGGCGGTGCTGCGTCTTGGCGCCCTGGAACTCAAAGACCGTATCGACATCCCTTATCGGGTGGTTATCAGCGAATATGTCGAACTTGCCAAGACCTTTGGTGCTGAGGATGGTCACAAGTATGTCAACGGCGTGCTCGACAAGCTGGCACTGACCCTGCGTCCGCTCGAAACTTCCAGTGAACGAGTTTGAGCTGATCGAAACGATTCTCTCCGGACTGGGAGAGGCAACTGAGGGGGCCGATGTAATTGTTGGCCCCGGTGACGACTGCTCGGCAATCCGTATCCCAACTGGCGAACTGCTGGTTTCCAGCATCGATTCACTCCTCGTTGATGTCCATTTCCCAGCTTCAGCACCGGCTCAATTAGTCGGTTACCGCGCTTTGATGGTGGCTTTGTCGGATCTTGCGGCAATGGGCGCAAGACCGGTGCAGGTGCTGGTTAGTTTGACCCTGGATGCAGCGGATCCAGTCTGGGTTACCGCGCTTGCACAGGGTATGGCGGCAGCCGCCGGCAAAGCCGGCGTACCGATTGTTGGCGGCAACATCGCTCGCGGCAGCCTGGCGATTCATGTCAGTGTGCATGGATGCGTGCTGCAGCAGGGCATGCTGCTGCGCTCAGGTGCACAACCCGGAGACCAGATATTTGTTACTGGTGTGCTGGGAGGTGCTGCGGCGGCATTGCAGCGAGGCCTACTCTCGGGTGACGAGATCGAGCTGGACGTGCTGAACAGTGCCTACTTCCAACCCCAAGCCAGGCTCAAAGAGGGGCAGTTGCTGCGCGGGGTTGCCAGCAGTGCCATGGATGTGTCTGATGGTTTGTTGCAGGATCTGACTCACCTGGTTGAGGCCAGTGAGGTGGGTGCCCGAATAGACAGCGGTCGGATACCCATTACCGAGGGAGCCAGCCTTGATCAGGCTCTGTCTGGCGGCGATGACTATGAGTTGCTGTTCACCAGCCACAAATCGCTTCCGGAGCTGGCGGTCCCGGTCACGGCCATAGGTGAGGTTGTTGCACAGCGGGGGCTTTGGCTGGATGGTCAGCCGGTAACCGGTTCCGGCTATCAGCACTTTTAGAGTGTCAAAGTCGCACAAGAAAAAATTCAGAAAGTGAAAAACCCCAAAACAAACAAGTCAGCAACAGAGCGCGAAACAAAGGCGGACAGAATCTGATGGGGGACGCAACAAGCAGCTACAAACTCAGCTGGCGCGATGGCAGCGACCCCGAGGTGTTTTTTATCTGTGGTTTCGGCTCCGGATTCGTACCCTTTGCGCCAGGCACCTGGGGCAGTCTGCTGGCAGTGGCGATCTGGTGGTTTGCATTGAGCCCGTTAAGTCTGGTGGTGCAGTTGCTGTTGATTGCTGGCGTTTATCTGCTGGGCAGCTGGGCGACGGGCCGGGTGCAGAAGCGCTATGGCATTGTTGATGATGGGGCGATTGTTGTTGATGAATTTGTCGGTCAGTGGCTGGCGTTGCTGGCGCTACCGCTGGAGCTTGTCTGGGTGGCTGCGGGGTTTGCGCTGTTCCGACTGTTCGACATCTGGAAACCGGGGCCGATCAGATGGCTGGAACGCAACCTCGCTGGAGCTCAGGGTGTAATGGCCGACGACGTTCTCGCCGGTATCGCTGCTGCCGCTGTGCTGCAGGTCACATTTCACAGCTTTTTCTGATCGCCGCTTACCCACCCGGGGCTCGGGTCTTAGTACACTGATGCAACGTGACTCCATCAGGATGACCCGATGGCCAATTGGATCGGCCGATCTATAAAATCATCACTGCGCAAAGCTTCCTGCCTCGCGCTGCTGTGCGTCGTGCTGCCGTCTGCCGTGTTGGCTGTGCCGCCAGTGGAAATTGTTGGCTTGTTCAAGAACCAGGCCGTGGTCCAGGTGGGCAGCGTGCAACGCCTGATGAAGGTCGGACAGACCTCCCCTGAAGGAGTAGAGCTGTTGTCTGCCGACACAGCGCAGGCGCAAGTGCGCTATCAGGGCGAGACCTACACACTTTCGCTCAGCAATCGTGTTCACAGCGGATTCCGTCAGGCGGAAAAAGCCTCAGTCACTATCCCCTCTGACGACATGGGGCAATATCGGGTGCGCGGGGCGATCAACAGTCAGTACGTTAACTTTCTGGTTGATACTGGTGCTTCCGTGCTGGCCATGAGTTCCCGGGAAGCGGGCCGTCTCGGTATAGATTATGAGCGCGGTCAGCGCGGCCAGGTGCAGACTGCTCAGGGGACCGCCGATTCCTATTTTTTGATTATTGATCGGGTCACAGTTGCCGGCATTATCGCGCATAACGTTCAGGCGGCGATCATCGATGGCAATTATCCGGTAGAGATTCTGCTGGGTATGTCATTCCTGCGTCAGGTGTCGATGCAGGAAAACAGCGGCGTCATGATCCTGACACAGAAGTTCTAGCCTGTTTCGACCGGTCGGCGACAGACGCTTTACGAAACCCGATCGACGATGGCGTGGGCGATGACATTCAGCAGATCGTGCTGCATGCCGGCGCGCTTCAGCATGGGTTCCGCTTCCGCGAGCAATTCATTGGCGTGTGCACGTGCCTGTTCGAGTCCCAGCAGCGCCGGATAAGTACTCTTGTTGGCTTTCTGATCGGAGCCGGCGGGTTTACCCAGCATTTCTGTGGTCTGGGTGACATCCAGAATGTCATCGACGACCTGAAACGCCAGACCAATTCGGGTCGCAAATTCGGTGAGCAGCACATAGGTTTCAGCATCCAGATTGGAGTTGCCGAACAGTGCGCCAATCTGTACTGAAGCTTTGATCAGCGCGCCGGTTTTTGCCGCATGCAGAGATTGCAGTTCGGTCAGGCTCAGTGATTTGTTTTCGCTGGCCAGGTCAAAACTCTGACCGCCCACCATACCCTGCCATCCCGAGGCTTCTGCCAGTACCCGTACCGCGGTCAGGCGCACATCTGTGCGCGAACCCGGGGCGGTTGCCAGCAGCTCAAATGCCAGCGCCTGCAGCGCGTCCCCGGCGAGAATGGCGGTAGCCTCACCATATTTGATGTGGCCGCTCGGCAGACCGTGGCGGAGCTCGTCGTCGTCCATGGCCGGAAGATCGTCGTGCAGCAGCGAGTAGGCGTGGATGAACTCCACCGCGCACGCGGGTGCAAGTGCATCTTCCAGCGCGCCGCCGAGACCCGTGCAGGTAGCGCAGACCAGCAGCGGTCGGATGCGTTTACCACCGGACAGACCCGAATAGCGCATCGCGTCGACCAGCACCGGGCTAATTTCCGAGTGTGCCGGCAGATAGTGTTGCAGTGCGTCTTCTATGGTGGTCTTGAGAGACAGCAGCTCAGGTGTCATCAGGGTCATCGAGATCCAGATCATCGAGAGTGTTGGCTTCGGTCAGCACCTTGACCTTGAGTTCGGCGTTTTTCAGCGCGCCCTGGCAGTGCCGGGTAAGCTTTACGCCCCGTTCAAACGCTCGCAGCGAGTCTTCTAAAGACAGCTCGCCGGTTTCCATCTGTTCTACCAGGGCTTCAAGTTCGCCAAGGGCGCTTTCGAAGTCCACGTCTGCCAGCTCAGCGCTGTCTGGCGCCTGCGGTTGTTCTGCCTGTTTGCTCATGGCTGCACGGTACCCGTGCGCTGCGGGGGTGGCAAGGGTGCAGATGTGCCAGCAGACCCGCCCCGGGCGAGGTTCTTATTTGTGTCTAGACTGATGACATATAGGTGGGTATCTGGAATTAGACACCGTGGATCTCGCAACCCTGGTGGGAATTATCGGCGCGTTCAGCGTCGTCATCGCCTCAATGGTGATGGCAGGCCCGGCGGCCATGTTTATCAACGTGCCCAGCCTGATGATTGTGCTGGTCGGCACGCTGGTGGGGCTGGTTGCGATGCTTGCCAATATGGGCGATCCCAAATCAATTGGTCCGGCGATGGCTGTTGCGCTGCTGACGACTGTGTATGGGACGATGTTTGCGAACATGTTTGCGCTGCCAATTGCTGACAAGCTCGGTCTGCGCCGTGAAGAAGAAGCCCGGGTGAAGTCCATGATCATCGACGCTCTGCTGGCGATACAGGGTAGTCAGAATCCCCGGGTGATCGATTCCATGCTCAAGACCTATCTGCCGGAATCCATGCGAGCAGAAGCCAAGTGACGGAGCGCCCACGTGAGCGATGCTGCGGAAGAATTCCGCTCCGATGACAACAGCGGTAGACGTGGCGGATGGATCATCACCTTCGCCGACCTGATGTCGCTGCTCATGTGCTTCTTTGTATTGTTGCTGTCATTCTCAGAAATGGAAGTGCTTCGTTCAGAAGATCCGACCCTCTATGAACAGGTCCGACAGGAACTGATTGAACGCTTTGAACTCGCTCCGGAGGAGGTGTTTCAGCCAACCTGGCGTGAGGGTTCGCCGCTGAGTTTCCAGGCGCCGGTAACCGGATCATTGCTGAGCAGACCGGCTGTCTCCAGCCTGGACAGTTGTCCACGAATTTCCCACGCGGCTACCGGCTGACCGCGATCCCGCAAAAAAGTCGCCACATCGCCCGGGCGAAATTCAGGTCGCTGCGCGGCCAGTTCCTGGATGATGAGATAGATGGCGTCGATGCGGCGTTGGTCTGTGGTCAAGGCTCTGTTCTCAAGGTGAATTCAGGACTCGTAAATATCACTGGCGTGATATCGGACAGATTATACGGTTGTTCTGTGTCGTCTACCTAGTCCCGCCAGGGTTTTCCCTGCTCGTACGCGCGCAGGTGGCCGTTCAGTTCTCCGAGCAGATCGGCGTCCTCGGGGTCGACTTTGGCAATCGCCTGTTGCTGAGCAGCGATGGCTTCAGGGAACCTGCCCAGCTCGGCATAAGCCGCAGCCAGGGTGTCCAGATAAGCGGGTGAGGGTTTCAACGCCACCGCCTGCTCTGCATGCACCAGCGCCAGTTCACCATTGCGTAGTTCGTCATCGGGCGTGGTCGCCAGCAGCCAGGCGTAGTCATTGTGCGCGGCCATGGTGTCCAGCGCGGCTGCACGGGACAACCAGGACATTGCCCCAGCCACGTCGTCTGCGGCCAGGTTCAGATAGACCAGACGCATCTGCGCCGGCACAACGTCGGCTTCCGCTGCTTTCTGATACCAGCCCTTCGCGGTCTGGATATTCTCCGGGACGCCAACGCCAGCCTCATACAGGTGACCAAGACCCAGATAGGCAGCTGGGTTGCCGGCTTGTGCAGCTTCTTCGAACAGCTCTCTGGCTCGATTGGCATTCTCGGGAACGCCCATTCCGGTCAGGTACTGATGAGCGAGGCTCACTTTGGCACTGCTGGAGCCGGCCTCAGCGGCCTGTGCGAACAGCTCAGCAGCCAGGCTCGCATCAGCCTCACCAAACTCACCGTTCTGATGCATATAGGCCAGCGCCACCAGGGCTTCCCGGCTGCCGGCAGCTTGCGCCTTCTCATACCAGCTGCGTGCGGTCTCAGGCTCAGGAGAATCGGTGTAAGGCTCGCGGTAGCTGCGGGCCAGATAGGCCATCGCCGCAATGTTCCCGCTCTCGGCGGAATCAGCAAGCCACTTGCGCGCTTGCACAAGGTCGGTTTCCACACCGGCACCCTCCAGGTAGGCAAAACCCACCTGTAGCATTGCCCCCGGGTGACCTGAAGCAGCCGCCTTCTGAAACAGATTGAACGCCAGAGTCTGATCCTGGCTGACGCCACGACCGCGGAAATACAGATCCCCCAGCGCTGCCAGCGCACCAGGATTGTCCGGATTAAATTCAAGCGCGCGGTGATAGTCTTTACCAGCCGAAACAAAAGACCCCTGTGCAAAGTAGCTGTAGCCGCGCAGGTAGTAGGCCCGCGAGCGAGCTGCACCCGAAAGCCGATAGTCGATGATGACTGGATTCAGATAGGTGCGCGCAAGTGAGTACTTACTCTCTTCGAGCAGCTTTACTGATTGATCTATATAGCCAGACGAGTCGAGCGCCCAGGCGCCTGCTGATGGCAGCAGCAAACCCAGCAGGCACAAACGTAATCTGGTGATGATCATGGAAAGGAACCAAACAGCTTCTTCAGTGGTCTCATATTATGAACGGTTTCAGTGATGTCGGGCTCAATCGGCTTCACTGGATCGTGTTAAAGTTCGATCTACTGCTAAGACAGCTATTTAGCGGGCAGGTTCTAAGAACCTCCGGCTGATGGCTCACCAGTCTTTCTTTAAGAATTGGGGGCGACTTGGCTTCGACGCGGGTAGCAGAGCTTGAGGTGCATGCCGAGAGGGTAGTGACTCTCGTTAAACAATCGCTGTAACTTTTATAGTTGCCAATGACGAAAACTACGCACTAGCGGCCTAAAAAACCCGCTTACGTTGATTAACCGCGCCTGTGAGGTGAAATCGACGGCAATGTACACAGGATCGCGTGGAGGTCTCGCCCGGGGCCAAAGCGTTAAAACCAATCGGGATCGCTGATTACACCCTGACCGTTGGGTCGTTTGAGGCTAAATTAGTTAACGGAACCTAAGCATGTAGATCCAATAGCCGAGTGCCAGCGGACGCGGGTTCAACTCCCGCCGCCTCCACCAACAGACCGTCCCAGGAAACCCTGAGACATCCCGAAAGCCCGCATCTTGCGGGCTTTTTTGTTTCCAGACTCCGACAGAACGCTCCAGTCCCCCCGACCTGTGCGGTCTCTCCCGATCTGAGGTAGGGTTGAGCGCTCTACGTTTGAGCACTCCGGAAGTGCCAGAAAGGCCTTCGAGTGGAGAAATCGATGGTAAAGCGATCAGGAGACCGCCGTGTCTAAGCAGCGCCGGCCACAGGCCTACTACGACGACATCAAGACTCGTTTCAAGGTGGAGCGGGATCTGCGGCTCGACGAACGGCCGCCAGGGACCGAACAGTACACATCGGAATTCACCGGGGGCCTGGCACGCTATGCGGTCGATCCCCATGCTGGTGAAATCGAAAACCGGGATCCCATTGAAGATACGGTTGAGGTGCTGTTCATCGGGGGAGGTTTTTCGGCGCTGCTTACCTCTGCTCGACTGCGGGAAAAAGGCATCGAGAGCATCCGCATTGTCGAGAAAGGTGCCGATGTCGGCGGCACGTGGTACTGGAATCGCTATCCTGGCGTTGCCTGTGACGTGGTCTCCTATGACTACCTACCGCTCCTCGACGAGATGGATTACGTGCCGGTGAATCACTATTCCCGGGGCCCCGAGATTTATTCGCATTGCCAGGCGATCGCCAGGAAATACAACCTCTACGATCTTGCCGTGTTCAATACCACCGTCATCAATACCGTCTGGGATGAAGACGATGCACTCTGGCACGTCGAGACGGATCGTGGTGACCGCATGAAAGCGCAGTTCGTGATCTGTGCCAACGGCACGCTGTCGAAACCGAAGCTCTCGAAGATTGAAGGCATGACGTCCTTCAAAGGCCACAGTTTTCACACGTCACGCTGGGATTATGCCTACACCGGCGAGAAGCTTGAGAATCTTCAGGACAAGGTGGTCGGCATCATCGGCACGGGCGCCAGCGCTGTGCAGATTGTGCCTGAACTGGGCAAGTCAGCGAAGGAACTCTATGTCTTCCAGCGCACACCGTCCTCCATCGACGTCCGCGATGACTGGCCGACAGACCCGAATTGGGCGCGGCGTCTGAGGCCTGGCTGGCAGGCCACGCGGCGCGAAAAGGTGCTTGCCGCTGTTGAGCGCTCTCCGGAACAGCAGGGTCGTCTGGATGCGATGTCGCCCGAAGACAAACTGCGCGAGCAGGAAAATCAGAATATCGACTACATGATGCGTATTCACCGACGCATCGATGAGATCGTCAAAGATCCGGAAACGGCGCAGGCTCTGAAGCCCTGGTATATGTTCATGTGCAAGCGGCCTTGCTTCCACAATGAGTATCTACCCACCTTCAATCTGCCGAACGTTCACCTTGTTGATACTCATGGCAAGGGGATCACCCAGATCACAGAACAGGGACCGGTGTTTGAAGACAAGCTCTACGAAGTTGACGTGCTCATCTACGCCACAGGTTTTGAAGTTCAGCAGACTGGTATCTACAACAACATAGTCGGCAGAGGCGGACTGAATCTATCAGACAAGTACACGGACGGGATTCGTACCGTGCTTGGTATTCATACAGCAGGCTATCCCAACCTCTTCATCATGGGCGGCTATCAGGCATCTTTTCAGTTCAACCTGACAGACATGCTGCAGACCCAGGGCGATCACATCGCCGAGTGCATCGACTATGTTCGTCGCAACGGCTACCACAGCCTGGATCCCACCGACGAAGCTGAGGAGTGGTGGGTGCAGGAAGTGATTGCCCACCGTGGTAAGACGAGCCGGAATCAGGACTGCACACCTGGCTATTACAACTTTGAAGGTGCGCAGAACCGTCGCCAGGATGGTAACTACAACGGCGGCTTCCGCCGCTACTTCCGACATCAGAGAGGCGTTCGGGAGCGGATTGCGGACAATTTTGTGCTGCGGTAATGAGATGAACGACGATCAGATCATCCTGGATGCGGTAGATAAGTTTCTGGAACGGGAAGTCGCGCCGATCGCCAGAGACTATGAGCTTGCCGATGAGTATCCGCATGAAATGGTTGAGAAGATGCGGACATTGGGTCTGTTCGGTGCAACGATCGGCACACAGTACGGTGGCATGGGACTTTCAGCGGAGACCTACGCACAGATCGTAGAACGGGTCTCGGCGGTGTGGATGAGTGTTTGTGGAATATTCAATTCACACCTGATCATGAGCGCCGCGCTGGAAAAGTTCGGTACCACTGAACTCAAAGAGGAGTATCTGCCGCGCATGGCCACCGGTGAACTGCGCGGTGGCATCGCGCTCACTGAACCCGACTGTGGCACTGATCTGCAGGCTATTCGAACACGAGCCGTCAGCACTGATAAGGACTATCTGGTGACCGGGACCAAACAGTGGATTACCAACTCAGTCGAAGGCAATATTCTCGCAGTGCTGGTTAAGACCGACCCGGCCGCCGAGCCCCGACACCGTGGGATGAGCCTGCTGCTGATCGAAAAAGATATGGGTTATCAGGCGCACAAACTGGCCAAACTCGGCTATCGAGGCGTCGATACCGGTGAGGTAGTTTTCGACTCCGTGCGAGTACCGGCTGCCAATCTGATCGGAGAAAAAGAAGGTCAGGGCTTAAAACAGATTCTTTCCGGACTGGCGCTGGGTCGGATCAATGTGGCCGCTCGGGGGGTCGGCGTGGCGCGTGCAGCATTGGATGCCAGTGTGAGCTATGCGCAGGTGCGGAAGACTTTCGGCGAGCCTATTGGCTCTCATCAGGCCATCCAGATCAAACTGGCAGACATGGCGACGAAGGTAGAAGCATCACGTCTGCTGACACAGAAAGCGGCCCAGGCTTACGACAGCGGAGCGCGCTGTGACCTGGAGGCAGGCATGGCCAAGCTGTTCGCCACCGAGACGGCAATGGAGAACAGCAGCGAAGCGCTGCGTATTCATGGTGCGTATGGCTACTCACCAGAGAATGTTGTGGAACGCTACTATCGCGATGCGCCCCTGCTGGTTGTCGGAGAGGGCACCAACGAGTTACAGCGCATCATCATTGCCCGTCAGCTGCTGGAGAGAAACCCGATATAAACTACGGCTCGGTCTCCAGTTGCTGCTGTCCAAACCTGCCGTTAGTCAGACAGCAGCAACACCTCTTTCCTTCTGTCAGGGTCAATCAGCGATATAGCTCAAATCCAATCGATGCCGGAGCAGCGTCTGTTGCACGGAAACAACTGAGTCTGCATTCAGCTCCGCGAGCCGATCAGCTTCACGTTTGTCAAAAGCGGCTTCCATCCGCTGTTGCGGATTCATCAGCGGCGAGTTCAGATCTTCCAGGCTGGTCGCCGACGTGATCCGATAGACATTGCCGGTGTTCAGCCACGGCGAGTAGGTATTCCAGTAGGCGTCCGGATCCACCTTGGCGGTTGCTTCCACCAGTTTCATCAACCATTGCTCGAACTGGTCGTTAGCACCAGTTTCGACCTTCACATGATAGGTATACCAGAGCTCAACCTTCTGCGGATCAAGATCAGGATCCGCACGGCCGAGTTCCGGACGCCGGAGATAGATTCTTCGCTCCGAGTGCTGAACAACACCATCGAGACCCCCGACCAGATTCCGCCAGGCATCATCACCATGCACCTGCAGATAGCCGATCGGCTCGCGGAGATCAGTGAAATCGGTATGAAAACTGATATGGGTATACAAGCCACCATCCGTGATCAGTCCGCTTTCGATGATTCGATTGGTGGATGCGTCTGCAGACTTGTCAGCTGCGGCAAGTTCTTTGAGAAACATTTCATAGTCGGCATTCCTGCCGACGTGGATGGTGGAGTTTCTGATCAGGGCGAAGCCTGGCCAGTCGGCTTCTTCGGCATATGAAAGCGGTGATATCAGAATCAGCGCTGCGGTGAGCAACGCAGGAAAATTGCGAGCTAGCAACATCGTAATCTCCTACTCTTTGTTGAGTATTCGTATCAAGTAAGAATCGTTAAGAAAGCGATCCGATACGGTGCGACTACTACGTGCTGCAGACTGCTCAAACTGGTCGCGCTACTACCGCTTGTGTACTTCATCGGTACTGCGGGCTCTCGCTGTGGTTTAAGACCACAGGCAAGATAGTGATTCATGGAGCAGGAAAACTCAATGGCCTTTTAGAGGTCGTATCCTGGTTCGTGATCCCGCCCGTTGCTTACGTCAGCATCCGGTGCGCACCCAGCATCCGCTCATGAATCTGAATGTTTTCCGGACAGGCACCCGTGCAGGGCGCAGCACAAGACACACACGCAGAGGCATTGTGTTCCAGCTTCGCATAGAGCTGCATGGCCTGCTTCTGGTCGCCATAGTCCTCAAAGTACATGCGATGCCGCAGCACATCCGCAATCGGAACGCTGGATGGGCAGGAACCCAGGCAACTCGAGCAGTGCTGGAAACAGTGGGTTCCGGCGATCAGATTGTCGTACTTCTCGAGAACAGCCACATCGTTGCTGTTCAGCGCCTGACCCGATGCGTACAGGTACTCATCCAGGTGCTGGTCGTTGTGGAATGAGATCACCAGATTGGAAACGTTCGGGTTGGAGAGCACCCACTTGAATGCTGCCTGGGTATAGCTGTCTGCTTCAACGCGAAAATCCGCCAGACCATTGTGCTTGGCACCCTTGAGGGTTTTCATCGCCACAATGCCGATGCCTTTTGCGGCGGCACGCTCGACGATGTCGTTGAGCGATGGCCACGCGCCGTGGTGATAGGCGAGCATCATGACCTCGAAACGGCCACTGTCGATTGCAGTATCGGCGAC
>Ga0316194_10000618_pt1 | contig 23501 bp, 18 predicted proteins | sample CroRivsedime1_MG_FD_204936 | JGI IMG/M metagenome (GOLD analysis project Ga0316194, IMG submission 204936) | Coastal sediment microbial communities from Maine, United States - Cross River sediment 1 | ecosystem: Environmental > Aquatic > Marine > Coastal > Sediment | place: USA: Maine...
TTACAAAAAAAATATGATGATCATCCCAAGCGGGCGAAAGACCTTGAGCATCTTATGACCATTATGGAACGATATGATAATCTTGAACGTTTTTTAGCCGATATGGCATTAGAGCCTCCGAATACGAGTTCCCATGACGGTTTTTTTGCGGACAATCCAGACAACGACCGTTTAATTCTTTCCACCATTCACTCTGCCAAAGGCCTTGAGTGGCACACGGTTTTTATTATATGGGCTCTTGACGGACGATTCCCGTCGACCCATGCCGTTCATGATGAAAAAGCACTTGAAGAAGAGTTAAGACTTATCTATGTTGCAGCCACCCGGGCCAAGGAACACCTTTTTTTCACCTATCCCGGGGCCGTTTATGACAGAATCTCCGGGAGGGTGTTAAACCGGCCCTGCCGTTTTCTGGATGATATCCCCGATGATATTCTCGAAAAGTGTTCGGCGATGACATTTTAGATGTTTGAAAATATTATCCCATGGAGCATAACAAAATAGTTAATTTAGGTTTATGATTGATTCAAGAATTAAGCCGTGGTATGTCTCCCAAAATCACTGCCAATGAGAATTGAACCTCCCTGTACAAGATGCAGGCAATGCGTTAACTGTTGCGGCACAGCCCGTCGCTTCTTAATCGTATTAATTTGAGAATTATGCCTCAAGAGTATTACATCTTGATTATCGGTTACATTTTTGGTTTTTACATGGCCTGGAACATCGGCGCCAATGATGTGGCCAACTCCATGGCTTCTTCTGTGGGCGCCAAGGCGATCACCATTCGCCAGGCCATATTTCTTGCCGGAATTTTGAATATCGTTGGTGCTGTATTTATTGGATCCCACGTGACCAATACCATTCGTAAGGGTATTGTCTCGACGGATATCATGACCGATCCTCATGTGGCCCTTATCGGTGCGCTTTCAGCCCTTCTTGCCGCAGCGCTTTGGGTCAGTTTTGCTACTTGGAAATCTTTACCCGTTTCTACTACCCATTCGATTGTCGGGGCCATGATCGGTTTCGGAATTATGGCCGGAGGCTTTACAGTCATCCATTGGGGCAAACTTTTTGCTGTGGTGCTGAGCTGGATCGTTTCACCGCTATTTAGCATCATTATCTCCTATTTAATTTTCAAAGCTATCGTACGATTAATACTTTCAAAAAAGGACACATTTACCCGAGCATTAAAATTATCTCCGTTTTTTATCGGCATTACTTTCTTCGTTGTCGTCTTATCGTTTTTGTTTAAAACCCCTCTGGGGAAAAAGATGAACTTGGGTCCACCGGCATCTGTGACAGCTGCTATTTTCCTGTCTGTTTTATTGGGATATTTAGGGATGGCGGCTTTGAAAAGATTTGTTAAAGACAGGGAATCCGGAGCGGAGGGGATCTTCAAGCGTATACAGGTGGGAACCGCCTGCTATGTTGCCCTTGCCCAGGGTGCAAACGATGTGGCCAATGCCATCGGTCCTTTGGCGGTGATTTATTTTATAGTAAAAACCGGTAGTGTCGGTGCTAAAGTTCCGGTGCCTGTTTTTCTTCTCTTGTTTGGCGGTGTCGGCATTGCCTGCGGCATCGCCATGGCCGGTCACCGTGTCATGGACACTATGGGCAAAAAAATTACAACACTGAGTAATACACGTGGGTTTGCCGTTGAATTTTCAGCGGCAACGACGGTCCTTGTGGCTTCAAAAATGGGCCTTCCGGTTTCTACAACCCATGCGGCCGTCGGCGGCGTTTTGGGCGTAGGCTTGGCACGCGGAATCGAGGCGGTTAACTTTGGCATTGTTTTCAAAATTATGTTATACTGGGTATTAACCGTGCCTGCTTCAGCGATTACCAGCATGGCCATTTTTAAACTACTTCAAATCATTTTATAAAAGGAGATGGCAATGCGATTACCATTTTTTTCAATGTTCATGACATCACCTTTTGAAGGCCTTCAGGAACATGCCGAAAAGGTAAAAGAATGTGGCTGGGCGTTTCAGCAGGCCATTGAGTGTCATCTTTCAGAAAAATGCAAAACATTTGAAGAGTTCAGACAGGAAGTTATCCAGCTGGAGAGTGACGCTGACGCCATCAAACGACGTATCCGCGGGCATCTGCCCAAAGGGACCCTGATGCCGGTTTATAATTTTCTGTTGTTCAGATACTTAAGAGAACAGGATCAAGTTATCGATGCCGTCGAAGATGCGCTTGATTGGATCTCTTTTAGAACCGAACCTGGGATTCCCGCTGAACTTGAAAAAGACTTTGTCAATCTGGCGGACGCTGTAATCGAACCCATCGAACAGCTCAGTGAGATGGTTTCCGAAGCAAGAAAATACTTTAAAAATTATTCCGAAGCCCAACGGGTGGTGATCAAAAATATTATCCATACGCTACGCCAGAAGGAACATGAGGCCGATAAAGTAGAAGACATGGTTAAGCAAAAGGTGCTGAATATGGATATTGATGCCGTCACCGTTTTTCACATCGTCAGACTGGCTGAAATAATCGGCTCCATTGCAGATCATGCCGAAAATGCCGGTGACATGATGCGAGCCATGGTTGCCAGATAGGGTTTTTCCGATTATCAACGGTTACTGCAAAATCTATTTCAAGATGGGGGCAACTCTGATTTTTCAATGATCCCGGAATGATATAGAAATGATTCAACATCCCGCCAAAAGACTTCCCAACTCGGCGGACAATCGTTATGTCCGCTTTTATAGGTGATCATGGTGCCGTTATGAGATGCCTTGTAAAGGGTCATTCCATGGGAATAGGGAATGACCTCGTCGAACTTGCCATGGATAACGAGTATCGGTCCCTTATAGGCGCGGACAGCTGCAAGATTATCAAACGGGTCTCGGATCAGAAACGCGGGCGCAAGGTATCTTTTTGCAAATGATCGGACACTGATAAAGGCAGACATGAGAATCAGTGCAGCAGAAGGTCGTTGGGCGGCAAGTACGCACACCCCTCCACCGCCGACGGAACGACCGAATAAAATGATTTTGGCCGGGTCCACATCTTGGCGTTCAATGAGAACATCGTAAGCGCGATTGAATGCCTCCGTGATATTTTTTTGTGAGGGCGTCCCTTCGGACCGTCCGTACCCCGGATACTCCACAAGGAACACCCCGATTCCAAGATCATTGAATTTTTTTAATTCATGGGGCCAAAAATCGATGAGTTCCCCGTTTCCGTGGGCGAAAAAAACCGCCGGTGCCGGCTCGTTGACCGAATCCGGCGGTAGAAACCAGGCCTCGATTTTTCCAGCACCTGTATCTATCCAAATCTTTTCCACAAAGGGAATATCTTCATCTTTAGAAGGCGTTTCGATAAGATAACGAGGAAACAGCATCTGTCGCTGAATAAGGAAGAGTAAGCCACAGTAGGCAAGGTATATTAATAGCGTCCATGTAACAATTTTTACCACCATATCTTTCATCATACCGTATTGGATTCTTAATAATTTATCAAACTTTCTTTTTAAAGCTTTCAGCGGGTTAGCCTTCCGGGCTAAAAAATGTGCAGATATTGCGGTTTTTTTTTCTTGACATACTACATATAGTATGGAAGGTTTGGATTCGAAACTTTCCAGCAGACCTGCCGATTAATTTTCGCAAGTTTTAAAAGATTTTTTTTGGTTTTTTAGGCAGCACCGTTTTTACTCGATAAGGCTGATAACAACCTCATCCAAATAGAATGCAATTCGATTTCCCGGCACTGAAAGAGTGACAATTTCGAATTAATAGAAATTTTAGGGTTGATCAAAACTTGATAGAATCGGAATTTCTTTTTTTGAGCAGAAAAGTCCCCCGGACGCCTCGGAGACGAGAATGTTGCGGGCAGGCCTCGGAAAACATCGGCAAGCGATGCAATACTTGTCATATCTTAACTTACATGGTACGGATATGAATAATCTCTTTCGCATAACGGCGACAACAGTCATATAGGAGTACGGCAATGGGTTCAAAGGGAAAAATTCTAATTATCGATGATGGACATTTCGACTTAACCGCGTACAAATGGGATGATCAACTATTTTCGGATATCCTTGCCAAGGACAATCCAATTGAAACTGACCAGGCCCTGGACATCAGCCGATTTTTAAGAAAAGAAATTGCCAATATGAAAAATCATACCATCACCATGCCGATTATCGATAAAATGATCCAGACAAAATTGGTCGAATACGGTTTAACTCAAACTTCGCCCATTCGGCTGGATAAATCCATCTTTGTAAAGAATGGACTTCATCTTTCAAACAATGCTAAAAGCGTATTGAAAAGAAGATATCTTAAAAAAGACAACAACGGCAAATTGGTCGAAACGCCGGAAAAGATGTTTAGAAGGGTGGCCCGACATATTGCAAAGGCGGAAAAAAAACACGGTAATGACGCGGATGTGAAAAAGATGGAAAATATTTTCTACAATATGATGACCGAGCTCAAATTTCTACCCAATTCACCCACGCTGATGAACTCGGGACGGAGGCTGGGCCAACTGGCGGCCTGTTTTGTCCTTCCCGTAGAAGACAGTATGGAAGGTATTTTCGATTCATTGAAAAATGCGGCAATTATACACAAATCAGGTGGAGGTACGGGTTTTTCTTTTTCCCGCTTGCGTCCAAAAGACAGCAGGGTGGGAACCACCGGCGGCATCGCCTCCGGACCGGTTTCGTTTATGAAAATCTTCAATACGGCGACTGAGCAGGTCAAACAGGGTGGGACTCGCAGAGGGGCAAACATGGCGATTCTAAGGGTTGACCATCCGGATATTATGGAATTTATCCACAGCAAAAAAAAACATAAAGAATTGAACAACTTTAATATCTCCGTCGGTATTACGGACTCTTTCATGGAAGCTGTAAAGAAAGGTGATAATTATCGTCTGATAGACCCGCGGGACAAAAAAAAGGTTTTAGAGTTGAATGCCGCCGAAGTTTACCACGCTTTAGTAAAACAGGCCTGGGAAAACGGAGATCCAGGAATCATCTTTTTGGACAGACTCAACAGGGATAATCCGACCCCTGCTTTGGGAGAGATTGAAAGTACAAACCCTTGCGGAGAACAACCCCTACTCCCAATGGAATCCTGCAACCTTGGATCCATCAATCTGGCAAAGTTTATTACATACAATAACGAAGTGCCGACCATCGATTTCAAACACTTGAAAGATATTGTATGGTTGAGTGTCCGCTTTTTGGACAACACCATCGATATGTCCAAATATCCCCTTCCGGAAATCGAAAAAATGGTGCAGGGCAATCGCAAAATCGGCCTTGGGGTCATGGGGTTTGCAGATCTGCTCTATCAGTTGAAAATTCCCTATAACTCGGAGAGGGCGCTTGAGATCGCAGAAGAAGTGATGGGATTTATTCAAGAAGAGTCTCATGAAGCCTCAAAACATCTGGCCGAGGAGAGGGGCGTTTTCCCCAATTTCGATAAAAGCATCTTCAAAAAAAAGGACGGCTGTACCTATCGAAATGCTGCGACCACAACCATTGCGCCGACCGGCACGTTAAGTATCATAGCAGATTGCTCCAGCGGGGTCGAACCGCTGTTCGCATTGAGTTTTGTCAGAAACGTTATGGATGATGACAAGCTCTTGGAGGTCAACCCCTACTTTGAGAATGAAGCAAAAAAAAGAGGCTTTTATAGTTCTGAGTTGATGGATGCCATTGCCATGGAAGGCGGCATTCAGCATTTAAACGAAATACCCGAAGATCTTCGCGAGGTCTTTGTAACCGCACATGACATTTCTGCCGAATGGCATATCCGTATGCAGGCCGCTTTTCAAAAGCACACGGACAATGCTGTTTCAAAGACCGTAAACCTATCCCGGGATGCCACCGTAGACGATGTACAAAAAATTTATGATCTGGCTTACGAGTTGGATTGTAAGGGCGTCACCATTTACAGAGACGGGAGCAAGGAAAATCAGGTCCTTTCCTACGCCGGAAAGGATGCACCTTTAACCTCTCTGGCCGCTACGGTCAAAGAACGGCCTGAAACACTGGAAGGGTTTACCTCCAGAATGAAAACAGGCATGGGCCAGCTCTACGTCACGGTCACTGAATATGAAGGGCAGCCCTTTGAAGTGTTTGCAACCATTGGCAAATCAGGAAGATCCACCACTGCCAAGACAGAAGCCATCGGCAGGCTCGTTTCGCTTGCTTTGAGATCAGGGGTAAAGGTAGGAAATATTGTTGAGCAGCTGAAAGGTATCGGTGGAGAACATCCTGTATTTCAAGATGGGGGTCTGGTTTTATCGATCCCGGATGCCATCGGCAGAATTCTAGAAAAAAGGTATTTGAAAGACGGCTCCTACAAGAAAAGCAGATACGGTAACAGCCTCCTTGGAGAAATCTGCCCGGAATGCAGCCACACGGTCAGTTTTGAAGAGGGCTGTATGATCTGTCATTTCTGCGGCTTTACAAAATGCTCTTAGCCTGGTTTATGTTTCTCTGGTTTTATGCACGACAATCCTGAATGAGCCAAAACATTCAATTTCATGCGTAAAAGACTTTTTGTAAGTTCATCAAGACCACGTACCGATGATGCGTATCGATCAAAATCCTGTATTTAGAAAATCTTTCATTCCTTGGTATGACTCTGAAACCGCATGTATCATTGTTATCATATTCATGCTCGTCGTTTTTTTATTTGGCGTTGCAGGGATTTCGGTGGCACATGAAAATGTGAAATATCAAGAGGAAATTTGGGTTGCAGTTCTTCTGGTTGTAATGAGCGGATGGGTCCTGCTTACCACCACAATTCGGCTGATGAAAAGATATATCCGCCGATCATCAAAATAACCGTCCTGAATTTCTTACATCAGCTGATAAATAAATACAGCTTATTGCTCACAAGGATCAGTCCCACAATAATTAACAGGACGCCTGCGACGGCATTGACGTATTTCAACGCCTTTGATGCCTTTTTAATAAAAATCAACAGGAAATTGATAAAAATTGACAGGACAATAAAAGGTAGGGCCAACCCGGCTGAATAGATGGCAAGGAGGAAAATTCCCTGCCATACGGTCTCCTGGCTCCCGGCAATAATAAGAATTGATCCTAGCAATGGCCCGATACAGGGACTCCATCCGGCGCCAAAGGCCATTCCGATGATAAGCGTTCCGAAAAAATGTATGGGCTTCTTTTCCATGGTAATTCGCTTTTCAAAATCGAGGCCGGGTATTCGGATTAAACCGGTTAAATGAATCCCCAGAATTATAATAAAAACACCTCCGATTATCCGTATCGAATTTTTATACTTGTACATCAAACTGCCGAGGAAAGAAGCTGAAGCACCCATAAGGATGAAGACCAGGGAAAATCCAAGAACGAATAAAAAAGTTGAAAGAAATACTTTTTTCCTGATTTCTGAATTATAACCTCGGGTCAGCTCTTCCAGGGAGAAGCCCGTAATAAATGTAAAGTATGCCGGAATTAGCGGCAGCACACACGGTGATAAAAAAGAGAGAAGTCCTGCGATAAATGCCGCGGGATATGATACGGTTTCAGCGAACATTGTATAATGAATAAAATTTGTGTGTAATGGTTCGAATCAGAATTTAGTTCATGCCTGACTGAAGACCCTCAACATTACGTTGCTTTCAGGCACTGATGGTTACCCTCCTGCGATCAGGGGAATTAGAAACACCTCTGAATTCTCGGGAATCAGAGTCTTCTCAAAATAGGGTCTGGATACATGGGTATCGTTGATGCGAACAACCGCATAATGATGGGAATCGTCTAAATCTCTGATCAGATCCGCAACGGTCATTCCCTCATACCAGGACCGCTGCTTTCCGTTGATCCTGAACATCATTCAACCCCATGTGCCTTAAGTAACTCCAGGACATCCGGGAAATCGATACCCAGACGCGTTACGGTTTCAAGGGTTGGAATTCCATTGGCGGTCCATCCTCGGCGTTTATATACGGCATCCTTAAGTTCTTCATAAAGCGCCTCACGAAATTTTCGGAGCCGCCGGCTTTTTTCTTCCGTATCCATTCCTGTGATATCGACGTGATGTTTTTCCACAAGCTCTTTGTCGTAACGCTCGTGTCGTGATTCATATTCAATCGGTTTTACCGGCCCCACCGCTCGATAGGGAATGTCGTCATGATCCCGCTGTCCAAAACCCATTTTGAGGTTGAAAATGCGCTGGAAATTGTAAACTGCTTCACTCATCCGAATAATTCCGTCGGGTGTCGTCTCTTTTCCGGTAACCGCAGTGTAATATTCAGCATACCACTCTACGTGTTTCATAACCTTTGCAGGCTCTGGGGTGTCTTTGTTATCTTCAGGTATAATATCGTTCCAGGGAAGTTTACAGAGTCCACATAAACCGAACCATGTTCTAAACATTGGAAACCAGTGGAGCGCTTCTGCCTTTTGTTCGAAGGTCGGCATAAAATTGTGCACCATATCGAGAAAGATCAACCAGGCTTCATCATGCTGCGGCCCTTTGAGGGCTAGACCATAACCCCCCTGTTGGGCAAGGGATTCTTTGGTCATATACTCTGAGAATTCCAAACCCTTGGCTTCCATCCCGATATCCTGCATGATGTGAGGATCCGCTTTATAGTCTCTGGCAAAGATCGACTTCATTTGGCGGACGCCTTGCCCCACAATTAACCCAAAACCGTCGCCTTCAGCCATTTGGTGAACCATCTCAAGGGCCGCCAGCCGGTTGCCGAACGAAAGATGGATTCCTCGAGTATGGGTTTCGTCGACCAGGCCCATCTCAAAGCATTCCATGGCAAATGCGATGCTCGTGCCCACTGAAATCGTGTCGAGGCCATAGGCGTCGCAATAGAAATTCATCTCAACAATCGTGTGGGGATCGAAAATTCCCAGATTTGAGCCGCACCCCGCGATGGTCTCGTATTCAGGGCCGTCTACAAAAACTTTGGTCCCTTTGTAGGGTCCGGTCAGCGGAACAAAGTCTTTGACACCATGGGAACAGGCAACCGTGCACCCCGTCCAGCAGCCATCATAACCCGCGTCGAATATGCGTCTGTACACCTCTTGGCCGACATTGACTGCTTCTGGATGGTTTCCATACTGAAAATTGTTGGTGGGCAGCAAATCAAAATCATTCATAATCGTGACAAGGTGGGTGGTGCCGATGGTTGCCATCTCATTCTGCTTGGGATCAAGTTCAACAATCTCTTTGGAGTGTTTTCTTCCGACCGTTTTTAATGCATTCTTATCTGCAGGATTATTTGTGTCGACTTTAACGGTATCCCATCGTGCCACAATGGCTTTAATCCCTTTGTCAGCCAAGACGCTGCCGATTCCGCCACGCCCGGCCTGCTTGTATCTGGCCCGCTTTCGTTTCAAATCATACCAGGTAAAATTGAGGCATCCCATCCGTGTATTTTTTGCACCAGGACCTGTGGAAACAACAGAAATATGTCGGGGCTTTCCCTGTGCAAAGTGTTCTGTCAATATGGCTGAAAGGTCATAAGAGTCGTTCGGCAACCCCGATGTTTCTAAAATTTCCACTTTTTCATCAATGCCATCAATTAGAATTACGATATCCTTTTCGGTCTTCCCCTTGACTTCTAAGGCATCAAATCCGGAAAATTTGAGGTAAGGCCCGAAATATCCCCCGACATTGGAGTCTATAACAGAACCTGTTAAAGGAGAAATGGTGGTCACAATACTTTTTCCGGAGCCCGGATATAAAGGGGTTCCGCCCATAGGCCCCGATGAGATGCATATTGCATTATCCGGATCCGTCCATTTTGTCGAGCTTTTAACTGCATGCCAGAGCAGCCAGAGATCAAATCCCTTACCGCCGATGAATACTTCTTTCATTATTTCGTCAACAGGCTTAACAGAAATGTCCGGGACAGAGATATCTACAAAAAGGGTTTGATTGGCATAACCTTTTTCTATAATAGGTCTGTCATAATAGAAAGTCTTTACGGATTCCATTTTATATTCCAAATTCATATCAGCCCTTTATAATTTATTGGCAACCGTTATTTTTAAAATTTCGGGTTACAATTTCACCCAGTTCCTTGGATCGCTGGGTAGCGACTTCAACGGCATTGATAAGGGTGGTTCGGAGTCCCCCTTTTTCCAGAGTATGAATTCCGGCAATTGCTGTTCCCCCGGGAGATGTCACCATGTCTTTTAATCTGCCGGGATGTTCTTTGGTCTCCATCAACAATTTTGCAGCACCCAAAACTGTCTGGGTTGAAAGAAACAGGGCGTCTTCCCTTGCCAGTCCTACTTTTACGCCGGCGTCCGCCAAAGCATCGACAATCAGAAAAATGTAGGCAGGCCCACTGCCGCTTAAACCGGTGATGGCGTCCATGAGGATATTTTCTTTAAGGAAGATGCTTTTGCCCATGGAATCGAAGATCGCCATTGAAAGTTCGATGTCCTCTTGGGTGGCATTATCCCCTGCCGCAATAACCGAGGCACTTTCTTTAACAAAGGCTGCAATGTTGGGCATGACCCGAATAAGGCGCAAATCTTTTTTTAGACACGACTCTATTGCAGCCAGAGGAACACCGGCAGCAATCGAAATGATGAGCTTGGACATGTCCAGGCAAGATGTTGTTTCCTTCAATACCGAAGCAATAATCTGGGGCTTGACCGCGTAGATAACTATATCTGAAATTTCAACTGCTTCGATGTTGTTTGTCAGTGTGGCCACTCCATATTTTTCATTAACGGATTCAAGCTTGTCTTTCCGAACATCTGTGCAAATGATATTCTCGGGACTGGTTGATTCCGAACCGATGAGCCCGCTCACAAGGGCTTCTCCCATATTTCCTGTGCCGATGATACCGATTTTTTTGTCTTTTAACATGAATACCATTCTCCCTTAACTGTTTATAATTATTCAATCTATATTGTTTTTTGCATAAAATTTGCGGTGTTTGACACCATATAATGCAGCGGGTTCGCAAACAGGTGCTTTGGCCGCCGGCAAATCTGCGTTTGATCCGCCTGAGACAGAACCGGAAGAACCCCATAAAGCTTCAAAGGGTAAATCTGTTAACCTGTCTTTTATCGTCTGATTATTTAATGTGTCAACGATTTTGCCTGAAATATCTTGACTTATTGTTAATATATCATTAAATTTTTAAGAAATATTAACCGTTTTTCAAGATACTACAGTCTCTTTAATTCATTAATCAAAAAGACAAAGATCGTTTTGGATATGTTTATCGTTGGCAATTTTTTAATGGCTGTCGCAATTATTCTTCGTTATGTTCTTACGTTTTATATGTGGATCGTTATCGCGCGGGCGGTACTTTCGTGGGTGAATCCAGATCCCTATAATCCCATCGTCCGGTTTATCCATAATGTGACGGAACCGGTGCTGTACCGAATCCGCGAAAAAATCCCCGTCAACTTTGGCGGTATCGATTTTTCTCCGATTATTGTTATACTTGGCTTGATATTTCTGCAAAATTTTGTTGTCAACAGCCTCTTGAGATTATCTTCAAATTTTATGTAATCAAAAAAACAGGTGATACATCATGAAAATTACACCCCTTGATATTCAGCAACAGCAGTTTAAAACAAGGTTCAGAGGCTTTGATATCCGGGAGGTGGACACATTTCTCGAACAAATGGCTGATGTTTTGGAATCGTTACAAAGTGAGAATAAGCGCTTACGTATTGAAATAAAACGGCTTCAACTCGAAGGTCAGGGATATCGGGAGCGCGAAGAGAGTTTTAAGCGTGCCATGCTGAATTCCCAGAAAGTTTTGGAACAGATGAAGCAAAACGCCAGGAAATCGGCAGAGTTGGTTGTTGCTGAAGCGGAGGTTACGGCGGAAAAAATCCTTAATAGGGCGCAAAACCGACTGGCACAGCTTCATGAAGATATTACTGAATTAAAACGGCAACGCATGCAGATTGAACTTCAGATTCGGTCAGTTATTGAAAGCTATGCCAAGCTCCTTGAAATCGGAAAAGAAGACGCCAGAATCAGGGAGGAGGAAGATGATAAACTAAAGCTGTTAAGACAATCTGAATAAGCGGATAGAGCGATATGGCAAAAATTGATGCGTTTTTTAAATTGATGAATGAACAGAATGCCTCAGATCTTCACCTTGTATCCGGCCAGCCGCCTGCACTCCGAATAAGGGGTGAAATGGAGAGGATAAAATATAAGGTGATGGAAAATGATGACCTGAAAGCCATGCTCTATGAAATTGCGCCCGAACACAAGATCAAGGTGTTTGAGGAGACAGGAGATGTCGATTTCGGATATGAAATACCCGGTATTGCCAGATATCGATCAAATTTCTTTATGCAGAGGAATGGCGTTGGTGCCGTTTTTAGGCAAATTCCTGAAAAGATAATGACCGCCGAACAACTGGGTCTTCCCAATGTAATATCAAAACTGGCCTCACTCCCAAGAGGTCTGGTTTTGGTTACCGGACCGACTGGAAGCGGCAAATCGACCACCTTGGCCGCCATCATCGATGTTGCAAACCGTACCCGAAAGGATCATATAATTACCATTGAAGATCCCATCGAATTTGTTCACAAGAGCCAAAGTTGCATTGTAAACCACCGAGAAGTTGGAATTCATACCAGATCATTCAGCACGGCGTTAAGGGGTGCTTTGCGAGAGGACCCGGACATCATTCTTGTGGGTGAAATGAGGGATCTTGAAACCATATCGCTTGCCATAGAAGCCGCGTCAACCGGCCACCTTGTTTTTGGCACCTTGCATACCATGAGCGCAGCAAAAACCATAGATCGTATCATTGAGGTGTTCCCTGCAAGTGAACAGGCTCAGATCCGTTCGACACTGGCTGATGGAATCCGGTCGGTTATCGCCCAAGTCTTATTTAAAAGAGTCGATACAAATGGCCTCTGCGCCGCCCTTGAAATATTGATTGCAACTCCAGCGGCCCGAAATCTTATCCGCGAAGGTAAAACCCACCAGATTCCTTCGGTAATTCAGACCGGGAAAAAATACGGCATGCAGCTTTTGGATGATGCCATTATGGAACTCCTTAACAAAGGGTGGATCGGGTCTGACGACGCTTATGCCAAAGCCAATGACAAAGGAAGGTTCAGAGACTTTTTGAAGAATCCGCCCGCTGACTTTACCGAAGCATGACAATCTTATGAGGATATATTTTGAAAAAACAGGAGATTGATCATATTTTAGCAAGATTGCTGGATGCCTACGACAATGTTTCAGATCTGAATATTACCGTTGGAAAACCATTTCAGGTTGAAACTTCAAGCGAACTTACTGCGGTGGATATGGACCCACCGTTTCATGAAATTACCCCTTTTCAGGCTGAAATTTTTGCCCTCAATCTTATCAACAAGAACCGACGGCTCACAGAGAACCTCTTGCTTGAGGGGTCATGTGATTCTTCCTATGAACTCCCCGGCAAGGCTCGCTTCAGAATCAACATCTTTTCCCAGCGAGGGAATTATTCCATTATTTTGCGGAAACTTGCAACCAAGATTCCTACCTGCCAGGAACTAGGCATCCCCGATTCCTTTTTAGAAATGGCTGAGGAGAAGAACGGCATCATCCTGATCACAGGTGCCACCGGCTGTGGAAAATCGACTTCTCTGGCTGCCATCCTCAACGAGATTAATGATACCCGATCGGTTCATATTGTGACGCTTGAAGATCCGGTGGAGTTTGATCATCCGCATAAAAAAGCCACGTTCAACCAGCGGGAGATGGGAGAGGATTTTGACACATTTTCCACCGGCTTAAGAGCAGCCCTGCGACAGGCTCCAAAAGTGATTCTGGTGGGAGAGATGCGCGACCGGGTAACGTTGGATATCGCTCTCAGTGCTGCCGAGACCGGGCATTTGGTTTTAAGCACCCTCCACACGGTGGATGCCGGACAGACAATTAACCGTATCCTCGGGATGTTCCCTCCAGAAGAAGAAAGTCAAATACGTACCCGTCTTGCTGATATGGTTCGCTGGATCGTATGCCAGAGGCTGCTTCCCAAGGTCGGCGGAGGACGGGTTGCGGCCTTTGAGATAATGGGTACCAACCTTCGTGTTAAAGACTCAATCCTGCATGGAGAATCCGAAGGTAAAACTTTCTATGATATCATCCAGGCCGGAAAAGCATTCGGAATGACCACCTTTGACGATTACATTGTAGGATTGTACGAACAGGGTCTCATCTCCCAAGAGACAGCCATGGCTTACAGCTCTCGAAAAGGTGAAGTGGGCCGCGGCATCGACGTGGTTAAGAGCGCTCGGGGAGAGACTACGACGGATATTGAGGACCTCAAGGTCGACCATGAATACGGAAAGGCCGGGAGAGAATAATCAAAAAGGCCGAAACCTTTGTCGGTTGAACTGTAACCGCGGGTCCGTTTGAATTTCAGGGATTTAACAGGGCAAGCGAATATTAAAATGGATAAAATTCCTTGCCGCTGTTGCGAAGCTTTTCCGCAAGACAGAACATGAACTGCAGCGTGTTGGAGCGCAGTTGAAATCCCACGCGGGGCTGCAGGGAATGTTCAATCTCAATAAAGGAAAAATAATGGATGTTGTGTGTCAAAAATGCCAGACGAAGTTTAAAATTCCGGACGAAAAGATCCCAAAGGGACAGTCCTTTTCGTTAGCCTGTCCCCAGTGTGAAAACAAAGTGTTTGTCGATCCCCAAAATCCCGCAACATCATCATCCGATAGGATGACCGCTTCATTACCCAACTCCGATGTGGAAAAGGAAAAGGCAATCATTGATGAAGTCGACGCAGGCTCCTATGATGCTTCGGACAAACCGTTTGATTTTGTTGAAGAGGGTGTTGAGACAGCCCTTTTATGCGAACCCGACCCGGCTGTTCGATCGAAGGTCATAACCGCTCTGTATAACATGGGATATCATACCACGGCACCCCAGCTTCCCAAAGACGCTCTCAAACAAATGCGATTTCACGTTTTCGATGTGGTCGTTCTCAATGAACGGTTCGGCACCCAGGATCCAAACATGAACAACGTCCTCAAGTATCTGGACCGCCTCAATATGTCCATACGCAGGAATATTTTTGTGGCCCTCGTCACCTCCCGATTCAGGACCATGGACGACATGGCGGCCTTTCACAAAAGTGTTAACCTGATTATCAACCTTAAGAATATAAACGAAATAGAAAAAATTCTGAGACGCGGAAAAACCGATTTTGAGAACTTCTACCGTGTCTACAAGCAGTCCCTTATAAAAACCGGTAGAATCTAATCGGTGAAATATCCCGGATAATCCGAATTGCTCATGATAAACTATACCTGTGCCGACTATCGGATCGAAATGATCCTCCTGAGTCTCAGGCAGCGTCTGCAGCGTGAAGATCTGAGTGAGGAAGAAAGAAACGATATCATTTTACAGATGAAAAAACTCGAAGCAGCGATGGAGCTTGATTAATTAGAAGCTATCTCAAAATAATCTTTTGGCCCAATCTCGGCGTTGGAGACTCGTTTTAAGTCCTCGACATACTTTTGAGTATGCCTGCGGGTTAAAACTCGGCTCCGCCTTGATCTTGAACCAAAATCTTTATTTTGAGATGGCTTCTAATACGTTCGGCAAAACGGCGTCTAAAAACTGTTGCTGATGATTCGCAACCCCTCCAAGGTTAAAGCCGGCTCAACAACCTCGATCATCTCAGATACCTGATACATAAGGTCTGCCAGACCGCCTGTGGCGATGACGCGGGGATTCGTGCCCATTTCCATCTTCATCCGCTTGACCATCCCGTCCACCAGGCCGGCATATCCAAAAATAATTCCGGCCTTGATACTGCTCGCGGTATCTTTTCCGATGACACTTTCAGGTGGAACAAAAATTTCAACCCGGGGGAGTCTGGATGCTTTTATGAAAAGTGCTTCAGAAGAAATCATAATTCCGGGGCTGATCGCGCCCCCCAGGTATTCGCCTTTCTCAGAAATGGAATCAAACGTTGTTGCCGTGCCAAAATCTATCACGATGAGGCTGGTTTGGAATTTATGAAATGCCGCAACCGCGTTGACGATCCTGTCTGCGCCCACTTCAGATGGGTTTTTATATCGGATTGGCAACTTTGGAGCGGACCTGGCATCCACCCAATGTGGTGAATGGCCAAGATATTTTCGACAGAACGAATCGAGGATGGTTATCATGGGTGGAACGACGCAGGAGATAACGGTTTTGTCGATATCGCTGGAATCAATATTGCTGCCTGCAAATAGGTTGGTAGCAAGTATGTTAAACTCATCTTCAGTTGTTCGTCTTTCCGTACGGATTCGCCAGTTCTGAATCAGATGATTGCCATCGTAAACTCCGATGACAGCATTTGTGTTGCCGACATCAATAACCAGGAGCATATTATAAATTCCTTTTTTGACGAATTCTTTTTAGCTTAGCTCGCCTCTTTGGCGGCTATAACAGAGGGATTTATTATTAAAATAGAGATTCCGCCGGAAGCGGAATGCGGTATCAAAATTCGACCCAATAATCACCGGGATAAATCCTGTGAAGTATTCTGTGCATTTTTTATGGCGTCAACAATTTTTACAGTTATTCGTGTATTTGCGACATCGTGGACCCTGACCATATGGGCACCGTTTAAGACGGCGGCGGCAACAGAAGCCTGGCTTCCGGTCTCTACCATGGTCGATTCGGGATCGATATCTTCAACCGATGGATCTTTAAGGATGTTTCGTAAAAAAGCTTTTCTCGAAGTTCCGATCATTATAGGAACATCCAGGGTTTTAAATTCCTTCAAGTACTTAATTAATAAAAGATTATGCTCCAGGGTTTTTCCGAAGCCGATCCCTGGGTCGATGATGACTTTTGATCTTGAAATCCCTTGATTTTCAGCGCGATCCACGGCCTTTTCAAAGAACGCTTTGATTTCTGTGATAGGGTCAACATACACGGGTTCAGTCTGCATCGATTTAGGGGTTCCAAGCATATGCATCAGGATTACAGGGACCGTGTATTCTACCGCGACATCCGCCATTTTCGAATCGAATCGAAGCGACGATATGTCGTTTATCATTGAGGCCCCGGCCTTTATGGCTTGCCGGGCCACACTGGCTTTGGTTGTATCGATGGAAATGGGAATCGATATGCGGTTTGCGAGCCGCTCGATGACGGGGACAACTCTCCGGATTTCTTCTTCTTCAGATACCGGATCTGAAAATGGTCGTGTGGATTCCCCGCCGATGTCGAGGATGTCAGCGCCATCTTCAAAAAGTTTTTGGCCCTGATATACTGCATCCTCGAATGAAAAAAAATTTCCACCGTCTGAAAATGAGTCCGGCGTTACATTCAATACCCCCATAATACACGTGCGGTGACCGAGAGCCAGACGGTGCTTATCCCATTTAAGGTGGTATGTTTTCATAAAAAAATTATGTCAATTTTCAATTCGATCGCTAATCCCTCGGCCCCGTTGAATAAGGATCTTTACTTTGCTCCTACAAGACTTTGACGAGTTCCGTCGAGTCGCTTCCGGGTAAAGGAACGCTGGGCGTAAAAAGGCATGCCATGAATCAAAACAGGGTATGATGGTTGGGTTAAGACGCCGCCGGATCGCTTTCGGTTTCTTCCTTGGTTTCTACTTGATTTGTTTCAACCTCTGTTTGGGGCTCTTCAACCGCTTCTTCGTCTTTAATAATTTTTGAGGAAAATTCGAATCCCGGTTTCATAGAGAGTATGAGCGCATCGAGTTCTTTTCCTAAAACCGTCTCTTTTTCGAGCAGAAGGTCGGCTAAGGCATGAAGAATATCTAAATTTTCTTCCAAAACGTTTTTAGCGATATTGTAAGCTTTTTGGACCAGCCGACTTATTTCTTCATCAATTTTCCTGGCTGTGTCCTCAGAATAATCCCTATGTTGCGCAATTTCCCGGCCAAGAAAAATATGATCTTCCTCTTTGGCATATGAAAGCGGGCCCAGCACATCACTCATGCCCCAATTGCGTATCATCTTCTGTGCAACATCGGTTGCCTGTTTAATGTCGTTGGCAGCGCCTGTGCTAATGCGGCTGAAAACGATTTCTTCGGCCACCCGGCCGCCAAAAGCAATGGACAATTCGCTTTCAAGCTGGTCCTTATATTTAAAATCGCTCTCTTCGGGCAAAAACCATGTGATGCCGGCGGCCCGCCCCCGGGGAATAATGGTTATTTTGTTGACGGCATCTGTTCCGGGGAGAAAACGGGCAACAAGGGCATGTCCGCCTTCATGATATGCCGTGGTCTTTCTGTCTTCCTCTCTGATGACTTTAGACTTCCGTTCCAGACCCATGTAAACTTTATCTTTGGAATCTTCCAGGTCCGACATATCAACTTTTTCTTTGTTTCTTTTAGCAGCTAAAAGGGCCGCTTCATTCACAAGGTTCTCTAAATCTGCACCTGAGAAACCGGGTGTGCCTTTTGCCAGTACAACAGGATTGACATCAGGCGCAACCGATGTTTTTTTCATGTGAACTTTAAGGATTTTTTCACGGCCGAGAATATCCGGCAGGGGCACGACCACCTGACGATCAAACCGGCCGGGACGTAAAAGCGCAGGGTCAAGTACATCAGGACGGTTCGTGGCGGATATAAGGATCACACCCTCATTCGATTCAAACCCGTCCATTTCAACCAGAAGTTGATTTAACGTCTGTTCCCTCTCATCATGACCTCCCCCGAGTCCGGCTCCCCTGTGCCTTCCAACAGCATCGATTTCGTCAATAAAAATTATGCAGGGGGCGTTCTTTTTTCCCTGGACAAATAGATCTCTGACACGCGACGCTCCAACACCGACAAACATTTCTACGAAATCTGAACCGCTGATATGAAAAAATGGAACATCGGCTTCACCTGCAATGGCACGTGCAAGGAGGGTTTTGCCTGTGCCGGGTGATCCCATCAAAAGCACGCCTTTGGGTATCCTTCCGCCAAGCCGGGTAAATTTTTTAGGTTCTCTTAAAAACTCGATAATTTCTCCGAGTTCTTCTTTGGCTTCATCGATGCCGGCAACATCTTCAAAAGTGACTTTTTTCGATTGATCAGATTGCAAACGGGCTCGGCTTTTGCCGAAAGACATAGCTTTCCCGCCTCCAGATTGCATTTGACGCATAAAAAATATCCATACGCCGATAAGTACAATCATCGGGAACCATGAAACCAGTATTGACATATACCATGGGGAGTCGCTTTCAGGTTTGGCGTTAATGGAGACACCTTTTTCCCGGAGGATTTTGATGAGATCGCTGTCCTGGGGTGCATATATTTTGAAGCGAGTTTGGTTTACATCCGTAACAAAAAGCTGTTGTCCCTGTATAACGACCTCAGAAACGCGCTCATTATCGACCATGGCAAGAAATTCAGTATAGCTGATATTGGTTTCTGCCATGTGCTGTTGATTGAAAAGGTTATACAGCATGATCATCATCAGCGTGATGACTATCCATAAAGCCAGATTTTTGTAAAAAGGATTCAAAAGACTTAACCCCCTTGAAAGACGATTAATGATACGTTAAAAGTTAATATTAATCATCATTGTCAATTAGGCAAGAAAAAGTTCCACTTTCAGTACCTTTCTGGTTGAAGGCGTCATTTTAACGGATTCATCCGCTCTATGGCCGACAACCCAAATTATTTTCTCTCGGCTCAGTAGAATAGGGCATTTTATCCGCTCATTTCTCGGAACTTTTTTATCAATAAAGAATTTTTTCAACTTTTGCGTTCCGGCCATACCCATTGGCCTAAAAACGTCTCCCGGCCGGTAGTTCCTCAAAACCATCGGAAAACTTAAAGTGTCTATATCAAAAAAAACGGTATATTGTCCAGCAGAACAATAATCAGGTATGGTTTCGGTGCTCATTTCAGTAAATTCCAAATGTGCGCCGATTTCTTTTATAAATATAGATTCGGGTTTTATTATTTTGTATTCAAAATCAAACGGTTTGGGCGGGTCGGATTTCACATCTAGATTACGTAATGCGCTTTTTTCCCGGGTAATCAACAGAACGTCTCCGCTTCGTCGGATTCTGATACGATCCGGAAGATCGAGTCTCCCATAAGTCGGCCCTTTTTCCAAAAGGCGAAGTACAGCGTCTATGTTGACAAAGCTAATGCGCCGTAAATCCCCTTTTATTCTTGAGATTCCTTTTCTTAATATTCGCCGTTGTGCTGCTGTATGCAATCGAACGAGCATTGAGACAGAGAACGTAATACCATCATCCTGAACGTTGAGAACGCTTTTTTCAAAAAGCGGGTGAATTACATCTTCAATCCACGCTTCTTCAGAATGTATAATGGATGAAAGCCGGTTTAGTGTTTCAGAAATCTTCGGGTTATAAGCGGTTTTTAACAACGGAATTAATTTGTGGCGCACTCTGTTTCTTAAATATCTTGTATCCCTGTTGGATGGGTCAGAAACGTATTTCAATCTATTTTGCTTTAAATAATCGATGATTTCGGATCGGCTTAATTTTATCAACGGCCGGATAATCTTCCCGTCTCTTACCGGCGGAATACCTGTAAGGCCCAGAGGTCCGCTTCCTCGGAAAAGATTCATCAAAACAAGTTCTGCATTATCGTCAGAATGATGTCCAAGTGCAATTTTATTGTATCGGTGTGTTTCCGCGACTCGGTATAAAAAGGTGTATCGAACGCGCCGGGCCGCTTCTTCCAGTGAAAGCTTGTTTTTAATCTGATATTCATGAACATCCTCTTTATGAATATGGCAAGGCAGGTCCAACCGATTTGAAAGGGTTTCAACGAATGCAGCTTCTTTGTCTGAATCGTTCTGGCGGAGGCAGTGATTTAGATGGGCAATACCAAGTTTAAGGGAAAAACGGGCGGCCAATGCACGTAGCACATGAAGAAGGGCGACGGAATCAGGTCCGCCGGAGACACCAACGACAACGGAATCTTTCTCTTTCAGCATTCCATAGGCGTTAACGGTCTCATCGACAATTCGTAATAACTTGTTATTCAAATCTTTGTGCAATGCTGGCATGAACCTGTTACTATTAACAACTCGGCATTTTAAGAAATTGTATAAAAATCAAGAACTTTAATTATGAAACAGGGCTCCGCCGATGTCAATAAAAAACACTGGATATCACGCATGTCCAGTGATGCTAATTTGCGGATATGTTGCGCAATATGTTGGTTGAACTGCAACAGCTCCACCGGTTGGATGCTAAAATGAGAAAGTATTGATGTGATGGAATATTGGAATCATAAAAATTCAAATTTTAGATCGACGAAACCATATGGGCATAAAAATGCGAAACAATTTTATAACTTGAATTTTTTTTTTATCGATTATATTCATAGTCATGGTTGTGCTAGGTGGGGAGCTAGCGGTGCCCTATTCCCGAAATCCGCTTCATGCGGGGCTGAATCCCCTCTAAAGGGTTTGAACCTGGGAGCCTATAAGTCATCCTGATCGGCCGCCGCGCAACAGACGGTTACGAACCTCGTCAGGTCCGGAAGGAAGCAGCGATAAGTAATGCAGTCTGTGTCGTGGATCGATCCCGGTCATATTTTGGCTTATTATTTTTCAGCAAAGATTCGATAGAGGGTGCACAACCAAATTTTTTTCCTTTTCATTTTTTGTGGTGTTCTTGGGCCCTCTAAATTCCATAATCTAAAATTCCCATTTCCGGCTTGACAATATTATAGACAGTCTTATTTTCTTAGCAATGTTGTGGTTTTAGTCTGCATTTTTTCAATCTGGCTGGCAAATATTTAATAAATTGGGAGAAAACAACGGCTGATGGCAAAAAGCAAGAAAATCAAAGTTCACACGAAGGGTGAAGAAACCGTTATTGAAGACAAAATCGATCAAAAGGAAGATGCGAACAAAGAAGAAAAAGTTGAGACCGTTGATCCTCTCAAAGAGATGGAAGATAAAGTTGAATCCATCAAACAGGAAGCCAAAGAGAATCATGATCGTTTGTTGAGGGTGTCCGCCGAGTTTGAGAATTACCAAAAGCGTGCTGCACGCGAAATGAATGATTTCAGGAAGTTTGCCAATGAAAGCTTTGTAAAGGCGATGCTTCCGGTGGTCGACAACTTAGATCGCGCCATCGAATCCTCAAGCAATGATAAACATGCCGACAGCTCGATGTTAGAAGGTGTCAATATGACCCTCAAGGAAATACTCAAAGTCTTTGAGCAATTTGGTGTAAAACCCTTTGAGTCCGTTGGAAAGACCTTCGATCCGAGTTTACATCAGGCGGTCATGCAAGAAGAAACCGAAACACATCCCGAAAACTCTGTAGTTAAGGAGTTACAAAAAGGATATATGATGCATGACCGGCTCCTTAGGCCTGCCATGGTTGTTGTATCCAAAACAAAAACAACGCCTGAAAACCAGAAAAACACAGATCAAGAAGAGATAAAGGAAACATAGAAAAAAGACTATCGATAAAAGTTAGGAGGAAAACAAATGGGTAAAGTCATTGGAATTGATTTGGGCACCACAAATTCCTGTGTGGCCGTCATGGAAGGTAGCGAAGCAAAGGTCATCACAAACCCCGAAGGAGGGCGAACCACCCCTTCCATCGTCGCCGTTTCAGAAAGCGGGGAAAGATTGGTCGGTCAAATCGCAAAACGACAGGCCATAACCAATCCGGAGAACACGGTTTTTGCGGTAAAACGGCTTATCGGCCGCAAGTATGCTTCAAAGGAAGTGCAGGACGATAAAAAAATACTGCCTTACAAAATTGAGCAGGCTAAAAATGGTGATGTCCATATTAATCTCAGGGGGAAGTCGAACAGCCCGGCAGAGATATCATCGTTCATTTTGGCAAACATTAAACATACCGCCGAAGAATATCTCGGAGAGAAAATAACCGACGCCGTTGTGACAGTGCCTGCCTATTTCAATGACAGCCAGCGCCAGGCGACCAAAGACGCCGGAAAGATTGCCGGTCTCAATGTACTCAGGATTATCAATGAACCCACGGCCGCCTCTCTGGCATACGGTCTCGATAAGAAAAAAGAAGAAAAAATCGCCGTTTTTGACCTAGGCGGCGGTACTTTTGACATATCCATTCTTGAAATCGGAGAAGGGGTTTTTGAGGTCAAGTCCACCAACGGCGATACTCATCTTGGCGGTGAAGATTTCGATCTCCGGCTTATCGATTACCTTGCGAGTGAATTCAAAAAAGACCAGGGGATCGATATCAGAAACGACAAGATGGCATTGCAGCGGCTCAAAGAAGCTGCTGAAAAGGCAAAAATGGAACTCTCCACATCCATGGAAACGGATGTTAATCTTCCATTCATAACAGCCGATTCCAGTGGTCCCAAACACCTTAACATAAAAATTACACGAGCCAAGCTTGAAAGCCTTATCAGCGATCTTCTTGACAACCTGGAAAAACCTTGCCGAATTGCGCTCAAGGATGCAGCTCTGTCACCCAACGATATTAATGAGGTTATTCTTGTGGGTGGTATGACACGCATGCCGGCGGTTCAGGGACGCGTCAAAAAGATTTTTGGTAAAGAACCCCACAAAGGTGTTAATCCCGACGAGGTCG
>Ga0316194_10000619_pt1 | contig 23456 bp, 22 predicted proteins | sample CroRivsedime1_MG_FD_204936 | JGI IMG/M metagenome (GOLD analysis project Ga0316194, IMG submission 204936) | Coastal sediment microbial communities from Maine, United States - Cross River sediment 1 | ecosystem: Environmental > Aquatic > Marine > Coastal > Sediment | place: USA: Maine...
AAACGGAACCTGCGCAAGGCCATCATGGTTTCGGCGGCCGACGCCAAGGTTCTCAAGCACATGCTCGTCGGGATGAAGTGAGGAGGCTGAAATGCGCGTCAAACGATCGTCCAATCGCAAGGATCGCCGAAAGAAGATTCTCAAGCTCGCCGAAGGCTACTGGGGAGGCAAGTCGCGCCTCCACCGGACCGCCAAGATCCAGGTCGAGAAGTCGCTGCAGTACGCCTATCGCGACCGCAAGCAGCGCAAGCGGCATTTCCGCAGCCTCTGGATCACCCGGATCAACGCCGCGGCGCGGCTCAACGGAACAACCTACTCGGTCTTCATCAACGGACTGAAGAACGCCGGCTGTGAGCTTGATCGCAAGGTCCTGGCCGACATCGCCGTCCGCGATCCCAAGGCCTTCACCGAGCTGGTCGAGCTGGCCAAGAGCACGGGCTGAGGTTGTCGTGGGGCTCGAGCGCCTGAGGAAGGTGCGGGCGTCCTTTGTCGCCGATCTGGCGGCCGCGGGGAGCGATCCGGATGCGGTCGAGAAGCTCCGGGTCGCCTATGCCGGCCGCAAATCGGGTCTGTTGCAGGACCTGACAGCCGCATTGCGTGGGTTGCCCAACGAGGCCAAGCGCGACTATGGCCAGGCTCTCAACGAACTGAAGAAGTTCGTCGAGAACGGACTCAAGCAGGCCAAGGACCGGGCGGCCGCGTCGGCGGGGTCGTCTGCGGTCGGCCGGGTCGACGTGACCCTGCCCGGCAGGGCCCTGCCGCGGGGCGCCGAGCACCCGGTCCACCTGGTCCGGCGCCGCATCGAGGAGATCTTCCTCCGGATGGGCTACGACGTCGAGAGCGGCCCCGAGATCGAGGATGACTGGCACAACTTCGAGGCGCTCAACATCCCGCCCGACCATCCGGCGCGGGATGACCAGGACACCTTCTACGTCGGCTCGAACCTCCTGCGAACCCATACCTCGCCCGTCCAAGCGCGGGTGATGGAGCGCAGGCAGCCACCCATCCGGATCGTCGTACCCGGTCGTGTCTACCGCCGAGATTCGGACCTCCGACACTCGCCCATGTTCCACCAGCTCGAAGGGTTGGTGGTGGATGAGGGGATCACCGTCGGCAATCTCAAGGCGACGCTGGAGACTTTCCTGCACTCGTTGTTCTCCGATGATGTCCAGGTTCGTCTGCGGCCGGGATATTTCCCGTTCACCGAGCCGTCGGCCGAGGTCGACATCTCGTGCATCTTCTGTGACATGAAGGGGTGCGGCGTGTGCTCGGGCTCGGGCTGGATTGAGATCCTGGGTTCCGGGATGGTGGATCCGAGGGTCTTCGAGGCCGTGGGCATCGATCCCGAACGCTACACCGGGTTCGCCTTCGGCCTCGGTCTCGACCGGGTGGCCATGCTGCAGTACGGAATCCCCGACCTCCGGCAGCTTTTTGCCGGTGACCAACGATTGACGAGGCAGTTCGAATGAACTTCGATGCAGCCTGGCTGATGGATCTCCTGGATGGCGCGCCCGGCGCCGATGAGATGACCGACAAGCTCACGGCGTGCGGCTTCCTGGTGGAGCTGCGCGAGGAGGGTGACGGCGGCGAAATCTGGGATGTCGAGGTCACCACCAACCGACCCGACGCCATGAATCACCGCGGTCTCGCCCGCGAAGCCGCGCTCGCCGCCGGTGCGACCCTCAAGCCGTTTGAATTCGAGCTTGATGAGAGCGATGAGCCGTCGTCCGATCTCGCCACGGTGGAGATCGACGACCCGACGATGTGCACCCGCTTCTGCGCCCGGGTGATCCGCGGCGTGGCTGCGGCAAGCTCGCCCGAGTGGATGCAGCGGCGGCTCGCGAACTCCGGCGTGCGGCCCATCAGCGCCATCGTCGATGTCACCAACTATGTTTTGCTCGAGCTCGGTCAGCCGCTTCACGCCTATGATCTCGCCAAGGTCGGCGGCGCCAAGCTCATCGCCCGTCGGGCGGTGGCCGGCGAGAGTCTCGCGACCCTCGACGGCGAGACCCGCAAGCTCGAGCCCGGGATGCCCGTCATCGCCGATGCCTACGATGTGGTCGGTCTCGCCGGGATCATGGGTGGCGCCGACTCCGAGATCGGGGACGATACCGTCGATGTATTGCTCGAGGCCGCCAACTTCGACGCCCTGAGTATTCGTCGTGCGGCACGCAAGCTCGGGATGCACACCGAGGCCTCGCACCGGTTCGAGCGGGGCGCGGATCCCGAGCTGCCACCCCTGGCCATCGACTACGCCGCCGCCCTCATCGCCGAGTTCACCGGTGGAACGGTGTGTCGCGGACGCATTGATGTCCGTCCCCGGCCGTGGGAGCCTCACGAGTTGACGACCACCGCGTCCAAGGTCTCGTCATTCATGGGTCTCGAGATTCCCCTCGCCCGCCTGGTCGAAATCGCGGAAGGTCTCGATCTTGCCCCCCGGGCGGAAGGAGACACGATCATCTGCAGTGTGCCCTCCTACCGGGTCGATCTCGAACGCGAGGCCGATCTCATTGAAGAGTTCGTCCGTCACGTGGGCTTTGATGTCATTCCGGCGAAGTTGCCGGTCCTGGCCACCGCGCCCGGTCGCCGCAACCCCAACTGGGAGCTGGTTGATCGTGCTCGTTCGGCTGCGGTGAACTCCGGCCTCGCCGAGGTCATGACCTGGTCCTTCATCGATCCCGCTTCCGACGCCGAGGTGGAGAGTCTGCCGCTCTGTCCCGGCACCGCTGTTGAGCTGGACAATCCCCTCGCGAGCACCCAGGCCACCATGCGGCGGTCGCTCCTTCCCGGGCTGTTGTCAGCCGTACGGGACAATTTAAATCAGGGCGAGCGATCCGTGGCTGTCTTCGAGCAGGGCCGGGTGTTCTGGCTCGCGGACGACGCCCCCGCCGAGGGAGAGCGGCTCGCAGCCGCCCTGGTCGGCTCGGCGCCGGGAGAACATCGGGCCGTCGACTTTGCAGATCTCAAGGGAGTAGTTGAGGGAATGGCGGACGAGCTCGGATTTCCACCCCTCAAGTGGCGGCGCGGCGGTGGTCCCTGGCTCGACGAGGCTCAGGGAGCCGTCATCGAGACCGATGGCGGCCGGATCGTCGGCTGCGCCGGCAGGGTCGCGTCCGCGGTCACAACGCGATGGGAGATCAAGGCCCCGGTCTTCGCTGCCGAGCTCGATCTGGCGGCGGCGGCGCGGGAGATCCCGCTGCCGAAGTTTGTCGAGCTGCCCCGCTACCCGGCGGTGACGGCGGACATGACCATCGAGCACCCAATGGATCTGAGCTTCGCCGAGCTCCACGTGGCGGTTCACGATCTGGCCGGCGACCTGGTGGAGGCCATTGATCTCCAGAACCGCTTTTCCGGCAAAGGTCTTCCTTCGGGGGCCGTCCGGTCAACATTGAGACTGACGTATCGTGCCGCCGACCGGTCGCTGACCCAGAACGAGGTCAACGAACAACAGGAGGCGCTCCGTGAGGGTCTGAGCCAGCGCCTCGGCGTGACCTTCGCGTGATGGATATCCAAGGGAGTTTGCCATGGCAATGGAATCGGTCCTGAAACAGCTGGAATCCCGAATCGAAGAGCTCGTTGAGGCCTACAGCGGCGCCGTCTCGACCTCAGCCGAGCTCGAAGCCAGAGTCGGTGATCTCGAGACCGAGATCGCAGAGCTCAAGACCCAGCTGTCGGGCCAATCAGAGGCCGGCGAACGAGTGGCCTCGCTCGAGAAACAGCGCGACGAGCTCGCCGCGCGTCTCGAAAAGGTGCTCGGTCTCATCGATGGTGTGCTCACCAAGGGCGCTTCAGCAAACTGAATCGGTCAGCGGTCCCCGCGAGCTGAGGGTGGAGCAGACCGAAGCGTGGCATCGATCCGTGCCGCGGCTTCCCGATGGCCGAGGTTGACGAGCAGCTGAGCCCTGTACCTCTCGTGTTGCGGGTCGGGCGGTGGGCTGCGCCACACCCACCAGGCCACTTGCCCGGTGATCGTGAGTGCCATCACCACCGCGATCCAGGGTGTGAAACCGCGCCCCAGGCGACCGAGCCCCCAAACCAGGAGCGTCGCCGCGAGCGCCGCTGCAGCCACCCAGACGACCCCGGCGGGCACGCCGACGGCAGAACTGACGATGGTCGGGGCCACAACACCGTCCCGGAGACTCGGAAGAACAATCTGACCCAACGGGTTCGAGAACTCCGGTGGGAAGAACGGGGTGACCACAATGGTAAGAAAGCCGCGTGTCGCGGACAGCGCGACGACCCATGCCAACACCGGTAGCCCCGACCTGTGTCGTGCCATCGCTGCGATGGCTACCATGGTCGGCATGACGAGCAGTGGGATCGCCGGGACCAGGTGGCGGGCGGCGGCGCACCAACCGGCCTGCCAGTCCACGAAACCGGCGGCGAAAGCGATATAGACGATGATGGCGGCGGTCAGCGGCGCCACATCCCTCCACCCGCGTCGCCGGTGCATGAGCCACAGACCGATCGGGGCGAAGAGCAGCAGCGGCGAGTAAAAGAAGAGACCACGCGCGGAACTGAACAGCACCCCCCAGAGACCCTCAATGGTGGGCAGAGATACACCGCTCAGTCCGGCGGCGTGAATCTGCTGGAACCCGGGGTCGGCCTTGAACGCGTAACCGGTCAGCCAAGGAGCGCCGAAAGCAACCTGGTGATAGACCAGCGCCGGCAACAGCCCGATCGCGAGACCGGCGAAGGCGGATCCGAGCTGCGGCCCGGGAACTCGACGGAACACCAAAGAGCCGAAGACGATGGCGACCAGCAGGACGGTGGGGTACTCGGTGGCGATGGCCAACCCCGCCGAGACCCCGCCCAGAAAAGCCGTTCGCGTCCCGCCCGAGGCGTCGCCGGGTTGCAGGAGGACGACCCATGCGATCGCGATGAGAACCGCCGCGGGAGCGTGACCGAAAAAGACCGTCCCATAGGACCACAACGGCGTGCCGAGGGCTGCGATGAGCGCCAGGGGGAGCCAGCCTTCGGTCGGAAGATCCGGGGTCTTGGCGGCAACGAAGAAGCACAGAAGCGCCGTGCCCAGGGCCACGAGTACGCCGGTCAGGAGGTGGCGGAGTGGCCAGTACCGCGGCAGATCGGTGTCGGGGATGGAGGGCAGCAAGGATCCCGAGAGCCACACCACAGGTACGGCGGCGAGCGAGAGGCCGGGCGCCTTGTCCGCCCGCAGGCGGCCGTCGCTCCGCGCCACATCCTCCGAAAGGCCATAGACCCGCGCTGGGCTGTCGAGATCCACGGTCGCCCAGGTCGAGATGGCGAGAGCGAGCTCGATGCGAACCAGCTCGTTGGGGTTGGTGGCGGGTGGGTGGCCGGCCAAGGGGAGCAGATAGAGACCCACCACCGCGATCACAACCGCGATCGTGCGACGCCGGTGCCGAGAACCCGGTGGGTGAGGCGGTGCATCCATCTGCTGTACACGACCATAACCGGTGGCGTCGGCAGAGACAATCCTCGATCGGAGGTCACACCCCTCGCCGGCCTTCTGCAGCAACCGGTGATGCACAGCCCTTCGCTGACTTCGCGGAGAATCCCGGTCGAAGGTGTGGGCTCATCGCGGTGAGACCCGGGTTCGATACTGTATACTCATCAATGGGAAGGAGTGATGAATGGCAACCGTTCGAGCGACCGTCGAGATCTTCGGCCAACGGCTCGGACTTCGTGCGGATGGAGACGCGACCCGGCTGCAGGAAATCGCCCGGTTCGTGGACTCGCGGATGCGTGAGGTTGCCGATCGGAGCTCCAGTGTCGACACGGTCAAGATCGCGGTCTTGACCGCACTCAATATTGCTGACGAGCTCTTTTTAGAGCGTGAGACGGATCAGGACGTCCGGCAGAAACGTTTGGAGAAACAAGCAGAGCGACTCGTCATGAAAGTCGAAGAGGCCATGAGGCCCGATGTTACGGGTGCTGAAAATTAGGACTTGGAGGTCCCTGCGCGGTTGGTGATGAGTGAAACTATCGTTGAACCAACACCTATTTGAAGGGTTGCCGGGTTTTCCCGTTTCGATGCCTGCCCCACGGCGGGAGACAGGCGGGGGACAGGTGCCCACCTGTTGTACGCAGGTTCAAATAGGGTTGCTCACACGGCCGTAGTGGGGGCCTCCCTTTAGCTTTCATAGTCGTTTCTCCTGATGCCGGTCGGTCTGATCGCTCCTTGACATAGTAGGGGGTGGATCGTGGACTTACGGTTGATCGCAGCCCTTGTTGTGCTGCTGGTCGCGATCCTCGGATTGGTTGTGGTCTGGGTGCTGTGGCGCCGCTCGCGCAGCGCGGCACTCAGATTGGTCGCCAATGCCGAGAAGCAGGCAAAGAGGGTCATCGCACGAGCCGAGATTGATGGCGAGCGTCTTCGAAAGGACGTGGAAATCGTGGCTCGCGAGCGGTTGCTCGCGGCGCGGACCGAGTTCGAGCGGGAGACCCGAGGACAACGGCTTGAACTCGTCGGACTCGAACAGACCCTCCAGGAGAAGAAGAACGAGATCGACGGGCGGTCGGAGCAGATCTTGGAACGCGAAGCCGCGATGGCCAAGCTCGAAGAGGAACTCCACAGTCAAGAAGCCATGCTCGGCGTTCGTGGCGAGGAATTGGAAACCGCCCTCGCCGAGGAGCGGGTCAAGCTCGAACAGATTGCCGGGCTGACAACCGAACAGGCCAAGCAGGAGCTCCTGAGGAGTCTGGAAAACGAGGCGCGGATGGACGCCGCCAACCTGGTTCGGAAGATCGAGGAGGAAAACACCGAGAAGGCCAAGGAGAGGGCCCGTCGGGTGATCTCCATGGCGATTCAGCGGATCGCCTCCGAGCATGTGGTCGAGAGCACCGTTTCGGTGGTCGACCTGCCGTCGGACGAGATGAAGGGTCGGATCATCGGCCGTGAGGGGCGAAATATCCGCGCCTTCGAGCAGGCCACCGGCGTCGACCTCATCGTCGATGACACCCCGGAGGCGGTGATCCTTTCGTGCTTCGAGCCGGTGCGGCGTGAGATCGCGAGACGCGCCCTTGAAAGCCTGATCCAGGATGGCCGTATCCACCCGGGACGGATCGAGGAATTGGTGGGCAAGGTCAAGGCGGAGATGGATGAGAAGCTCCTCGCCGATGGTGAGGCCGCGGCCCTCGAAGTCGGGATTCCCGACATCCATCCCGAGCTTCAAAAGCTCATCGGTCGCCTCCAGTTTCGATCGTCCTACGGCCAGAACGCGCTCAAGCACTCCATGGAAGTGGCGTGGCTCGCCAACCATATGGCGGCGGAGCTCGGCGCCAATGCCGAGGTCGCGAAGCGCGCCGGTCTGGTCCACGACATCGGCAAGGCGGTGGACCGCGAGATGGACGGCACCCACCTCGAGCTCGGTCGTGAAATGCTCAGGAAGTACGGTGAGAGCGACGAGGTGATCCACGCCATGGAGTGCCACCACGGCGACTACGATCCACACTCGGTGGAGGCGGTCCTGGTGACGGCGGCGGACGCCCTGTCGGCGGCCCGTCCGGGCGCACGACGCGAAATCCTGGAGAACTACATCAAGCGCCTCGAAAAGCTCGAGGGCATGGCCACAGATTTCGAGGGTGTGGAGAAAGCCTACGCCATCCAGGCCGGCCGCGAGCTTCGGATCATCGTCGAGAGTGAGAAGATCGGTGATGACAAGGCCGTGTGGCTCGCCCGCGATGTTGCAAAGAAAGTCGAAGCGGAGCTCACCTATCCGGGTCAGATCAAGGTGACGGTGATCCGAGAAACCCGGGCCGTGGAATACGCTCGGTGATCCGCCTTCTCTTCATTGGCGACATCATGGGGTCGGCCGGTCGCAAGGCGGTGGCCGGGGGCCTCGAGTCCCTGGTCGATCGCGAGCAGGTCGATTTCGTGGTCGCCAATGTGGAAAACGCAGCCGGTGGCTTCGGCATCACCGCTGCGGTGCTCTCCGAGCTCGAGCGTTTCCCGGTGGACGTCTGGACCACGGGCAACCACGTCTGGGACAAGAAGGAGGGTGTGCCGCTGCTCGACGCGCACCCGAGTTTGTTACGACCCGCCAACTACCCGGACGGCAACCCGGGGCGCGGATGGTGCGTCGAGGAGACCGCCGCCGGTGTGCCGGTGGCGGTGGTCAACCTCCAGGGCCAGGCGATGATGCCGCCCATCGACAACGCGTTTCGAAAAGCCGATGCGGTTCTCGAGGAGATTAAATCGACCCACCCGGCCGCCAAGATCGTTCTGGTCGATATGCACGCCGAGGCGACATCGGAGAAGCAGGCCATGGGTTGGTATCTCGACGGGCGGGCGACCGCCGTTCTCGGTACCCACACCCATGTCCCCACGGCGGACGAACGGATCCTGCCCAAGGGAACGGCCTTCCAGACCGATGTCGGCATGACGGGGCCGTACGAGTCCATCATCGGGATGAAGCCGGCCAAGGTCCTCGAACGATTCCTCTACAACACGCCCAGGCCCTTCGACCCGGCCAAGCGCGACATCCAGCTCCGGGGGGCGCTCATCGACGCCGATGAGGCGACCGGTAAGGCCACCGCCATCCGGAGGGTCAAGGTGGATGTGAGTTGAACCGCAAAGGCGCGAAGCTATTAGCCCAGCCTTCTGCAAAATTCGAGAATCGGACACTGAGGTTTTCCGACCCTCTTCACCATCAAGCCGGCGAGACGCCGGCTCTACAATGGATCTCAGCCCTTTGTAGTGCTGGCGTCTCGCCGGCACAAAGACCACAAACCATCGTAAGAGAGGGTTTTTGCAAGAGGCTGAGCCTTTAGCTTCTAGCCATTAGCTCCATCACAGGGTTGACTCCAAGGGCACGATTTGTGATGAACCTAACGTCTAACGTCTAACGTCTAACGTCTAACGGCTCACCCGAATCCCGTCCTTCACGACGACCTCACCGTTTTTGACCACGTGACGGATGGGGTTGACGCCGTAGTGATAGACCAGGTGGTGGTAGCTCGGGCCGTTCAGCACGGCGATATCGGCGCGCTTGCCGACCTCGATTGACCCGATCTCGGCCGCCCGACCGATGGCGGCTGCGGCGTTGAGAGTGGCGGCGGTCAGCGCTTCCTCGATGGTGAGACCCATCTCGAGCGTCGCCAGGGCGAGGATTGCCGGCATGGATTCGGTGGGCGAGGAACCCGGGTTGCAGTCGGTGGCCAGGGCGACGGCGCAACCGGCCTCCACCATTCTTCGGGCCGGCGCGTAGTCGGATCGAAGAAAGAACGAGGTTCCCGGAAGCAGCACTCCGATGGTCTCCGATTCAGCCAGGGCGGCGATTCCCCGATCGGTGATGCACATGAGGTGGTCGGCCGACAGGGCGTTGAACTCGACCGCCAGCTCGGTTCCTCCAAGAGGCGTCAGCTCGTCGGCGTGGAGGTGGATTCTCCAGCCGAACGCGTCGGCGTCGGCCAGGAGGCGGCGGGTCTGCTCGAGATCGAAGACACCGTCTTCGCAAAAAACATCCACCGCTTCGGCAAGACCGCGACGGGCGATGCTCGGATGGACCTCCTCCACCACCTCGTTGACCCAGCGCTCGGGATCATCGCGGTGCTCGATGGGGACCTCATGGGCGGCGAGACATGTGGGGTGGAGGTCCACGGGGTGGGCGCGTTGGGCCGCCGCGATGACCTCGAGCAACTTGACCTCGGTGGCCAGATCCAGGCCATAGCCCGACTTGGCCTCAATGGTCGTGGTTCCGTGTTCGAGGAAGGTGTCGAGGCGCGTGAGGGTTCCATCGAGAAGCGTCTCGAACGACGCGGCCCTTGTGGCCTGGACGGTGGCGTTGATCCCGCCCCCCGAGCGCGCGATGTCCATGTAGGACTCGCCGGCGAGGCGGCGGTTGAACTCCTGCTCCCGTGAGCCCGCCCACACCGGGTGCGTATGGGGATCGACAAAGGCGGGGATGACGCAACCGCCGGCGGCATCGAGGGTCTGCCGTGGAGGCGGGAACTTCAGTTCCTGCTCGGCGGCGTCACCGACAAAGATCACATCAGTGCCCTCGCAGCGAATGACGGCCTGAGGAGCAACCGCCAGTCGGCCGAAATCACCGCCTCGCCGCGCCGAATCTCCCATGGGTGTGGCCAACTGGCGCGCACCCCGGATGAGAAGGCTCATCCCGATTTCCCCCCGGTGTTCTCGCCCTTGGGTGAGAGGATCGCGATCTGGGGAGTCGTCCGCTCTTCCTGTTCGCGGGAGCGATCGTCCTCGATGAGGCCCTGGAGCAGCTCGACCATGCGGATCAACTCGGATCTGGTTTCACGGCGACGCTCCCGGAGCTGTTGGATCACGGCGTCGATCTTGCGGGCACGCGCGTTGGCTTCCTCGACCAGACGATCGGCGAGGCCGTGTCCGTCCTCGATGATCTTCTGACCTTCGTCGCGGGCCGTCTCCATGGTCGTCTCCGCCGTCCGTTGAGCGGCGACCAGCGCTTGGTGAAGGGCGGCCTCGCGCTCGCGGAATGAGGCGAGCTCGGTTTCGAGTCGATGGACCTGTTGGCGGAGCTCGCCACGCTCCCGCATCAACGACTCCATGGAGCCGGCGATCTCGGTCAGGTACTCGTGGACCTCGTTGGCGGGGTAGCCACGAAACTTGATGACGAACTTCTTGCCGAGGATGTCGAGCGGAGAGAGCTCGGACATGGTGCGGGCCTCCTTTTCAATCATCCAGTATGCCATGAAACGGTGCGATGTCTGTGATGGGGCTCCGGTTCCCGAACGTTTTGGGCTAGTTGAGCCCGCGGTCCATCGGCCGTTTCTGCGATCGGAGTATTTCGCCCTCGGATATACTCCTGGCGAAGAACTCGCCTGACGGGGTCATTGTCCTGGAGGTTCCATGCCCGAGGTTCAGTTGAGGATCGAAAATCTCCGAAAAACCTTCCACCCCGGTCTCTTCGAGCGGGCGGTGGAGGTGCTCAAGGGTCTCAACCTCGAGGTCGAGCGAGGGGAGATCTTCGGATTCCTCGGTCCCAACGGCGCCGGTAAGACCACGACGATCAAGGCCATCACGGGTCTGGTGAACCTCGACGAGGGTGAGATCTCCATTGGCGGCCATGCCCACGATTCCATGGAGGCCAAGCGTTTGATCGGATTCATGGCGGAGAACCCCTATCTCTACACCTACCTCTCGGGTCGTGAGTACCTCCGGTTCTCGGCCCGGCTTCTGGGAATCGAAGACGCCGAGATCGATGACCGGGTGGAAGGGGCGCTGGGGCAGGTCAGCATGGACCGGAGAGCCGACCAGAAGATGCGCGTCTTCTCAAAGGGGATGCTGCAGCGGATTGCCCTCGCCCAGGCGCTGTTGGGGGAACCGGCGCTGCTCATTCTCGACGAACCCATGAGTGGATTGGATCCCATCGGCCGCCGCGACGTCCGAGACATCATCCTCGCCCAGAAAGACCAGGGTGTGACGGTCTTCTTTTCGAGCCACATCATCCCGGACGTGGAGACCGTCTGCGACCGGGTCGCCACGGTCATCGACGGCTCGGTCAGCGAGATCGGCGCGGTTCGGGACCTCCTTGCCCGAGAGGTCGAGCGCTACGAGGTCACCTTCACCGGTCTCGACCCGAAAGTCCTCACGACGCCACTGGTGTCGGCCCAGATGGGAAGCGATGCCGCATGGGTACGGGTCGATGCCGGCCAGCGGGACGCGCTGATCAGCGAGCTTGCCCGGCAGCGTGCACGTCTGGTCAGTCTGACACCGGTGCGAAGCACCCTCGAGGATCTTCTGTTGCGTCAGTACGAGGAAGGAGCGGCGTCATGACGGCCATCCGGATCATCGCCGCCAACACCTTCCGCGAGGCCCTCCGCGACCGGATTCTCTATCTTTTTCTCGGGTTTTCGATTGTTCTCCTGGCGAGTTCGAAGCTCTTCGGCATTCTCACCGTCGGTGAGCAGGACAAGATCATCAAGGACATGGGCCTTGCCGGAATCCAGTTCTTTCTGATGCTCATCGCGGTGATGATGAGCGTCCTGCTCATCAGTCGTGAGATCGACAGCAAGACCGTTTACTACATCCTCGCCAAACCGGTGAGGCGCTGGCAGTTTCTCCTCGGGAAGTACGTCGGTCTGCTCGCGACCGTGTTGGTCAATCTCTTCCTGATGTCCGTGATGCTGGTCCTCTTCGTGTGGTTGTACGGTGGTGGCTTTGACCCCCGGCTCTTTCTCGCAACCTCGATGATCGGGCTCGAGATGGCGGTCCTGGTCGCCTTCGCGACTCTTTTTTCGGTTCTGACAAAACCGATCCTCGGGTCGGTCTTCACCCTTGCGGTCTTCGTGGTCGGTCACGTCTCGCAGGATCTCTGGCTGCTGACCCGGCACTTGCCGGGTTCAGTCGGTCGAACGCTGGTTTCGCTCCTCTACTACGTGGTTCCCAATCTCGAACGGTTCAATTTCAAGACCGAGGTGGTCCACCAGCTGCCGATTCCGGCCGCCGCGATCGGCCTCTCGCTGGTCTATGGCCTCGTCTTCACCGCGCTCTTGCTGGTTCTCGCCTGTCTGAAGTTCGAAGGGAAAGATCTCCAGTGAAGCGGGTTTGGGTCACGTTGCTCGTGGTCGCCCTCCTCCTGGCCGGGACGGTGGTGGCCGAGAGGGCTCTTCAACGGGTTGAGCGGCCGGATCCGCTGGGTCGAAAGCTGCTCTACCTTCCGAGCGCAGACATGCTCCGATTGGCGAGTCTCGGCAATGCGGGATTGACCGCCGACATCCTCTACCTGTGGTCGATCCAGTATTACGCCCAATACGGTCTCAACGATCGCTTTCTCTACCTGGAGACGGTTTTCGACCTCATCACCGACCTCGACCCGCTCTACCACGACGCCTACCGGGTCGGTGCGTTGATCATTCAGCTGCCGAACACCGACGAAGAGATCCACAAGAAGGCCGTCATTCGCCTCTTCGACAAGGCCCTGCGCAACATGCCCGGCAATCACGAGATCGCCGAGGCGGCGGCCTGGGACATGTACATCCGCTACCGCGACATGGCCAACGCCCTCCGTTATCTGAAGGTGGCGGCGGAGATCCCCGGCTCTCCACATCGCCTCAAACGATTTCTGGGCGCGTGGAGCGAAGACGAGGAGGGGTGGTCATTCGAGAACTCGATCTCCTACTGGGTGGAGGTGCGGGAGACAGCCAAAACGGACTATGATCGGGCGGTCTGTGAGAAACAGATCTACCGCCTCGTCGCGTCCCGCGATGAAGATCTGCTCAACCCTGTCCTCGAGGATTGGACGGCACGCTACGGACGCTGTCCCGACCGCTGGGAATCTCTCGTCGAGGCCGGGTGGTTGGGAGCGGTTCCGGTCGATTACTTCGGCCAGAGCTACCGGATTCTCCCCGAATCCTGCTCGGCGATGGCGACCGAGAGCGTCCGATTCGACTGAGACCCGAAGACGCTTCCGGCTTGCGCCGATAGCCGAAAGCGTCTTCGGGTCCTCGATTACCTCAGTTGTTCACAACCGGCTGAAGAACCTTGGCGAGATGGCGGGCTCTGCCGCACTCCGGATCGTCGGTCAAGGCCCGCTGCAGCTCCTGAACAACCACCGGTCGGAGTTCGGGATCCATCTCGAGGGTCCTGACGAGGTGTTCGAGATCGTCGGGGTGGAGAAGGGTGTATTCGCGCTCGATGAGGAAGGCCTCGGGCACCGACGACCGTCGAACGAGGACCATGGCGACATCGTCCCAGTAGACCGTGGCCCAGCTTTCCGAACGGAACCAGAGGGTTGAAAAGCCGCGCCGTCCGAGGTCCTCTCCGTCCGGGGTCGTGACTCTGATGGGTTCGTGGTAGCGCAGTAGCACGGTGTCGATCCGCCATCGTTCGAGAAGCCCTTCCCAGGCGCCGACATCACTGCGGCCGAAGATCTCCCAGATCTGGCGCAACAGCGGCTCGTGGATCTCGTTGCGATCATCGAGAAAGACCAGCCGGTCGGGGTAGCCCTGGTGGATGAGCCACCCGCCGAATCGGACATCGTTGTAGAGCGGGCCATCGAGAAGGTCATTCTCGGCGAGGAACCGCCGGGCTCGGTCCGGGTACCACCGCTCGGCGAAGGTGAAGCCGGCGTGGGGCCACGGACGTGCCAAGGCGACGACGCCGAGGACCGCAACAAGGGCGAGGCACACCGCGAATCGGACGCGGGCGCGAGCGGGGGTGAGGGTCCGGCCCGGGGCCAGCATCGGCCAGCGAGCGAGCGCCGGGGCCACCGACTGCGGCAGAAGAACGAAGAAGAGGCCGATGTTGCGGATGTGCTTGAGCGCGAGAGCGGCTGTCGCTGTGGTGGTGAGCCAATTCTGTGGGGACCGGCTTCCGAGCACCAGCACTGCCGCAGCGAACGCCATCGCGAGATAGAGCGTCGGGGCGTCCGCGGGGCCGGGCGCGATCCACTCCGGGTTGGGGATGTGGGGCTGCCGGACCATCTCGGCAAGGCGGAAGGGTACGGTCCAGATCAACCAGCCGTGCGGGTTGAGCAGGGGAGCGAGAAACGCTGCGGCAACCCCGATCGCGCCGGAGATGATTGCCGAACCTTCGATGTGGCGTTGGATCACCTGCTCGAGAACCTCGCCGGCGAACCAGACCGCAATCAGAATCGGCGCCACCAGAATTGCGCCGTGAAGGTTGGCGCCGAGAGCCACGACCAGGGCGAGGGGGAGCGGCCACCAGCGGGTGTGCCGGCGCCGAGCGAAGAGCCACATGGCGAGCGGCAGCAGGAGCAGGGTGAAGAGCTCGGGGCGGAGGAAGAATCGTGGTCGGGCGGCGAAGACGCAGATGGCTGCGAGAAGAAGCGCCACCGGAGGGTCGAGCCCGCCGGTGGTCCCGACCCGCACGAGCAGCAGCATGAGTGCGGCCACGATGAGCATCCGCATGATCACCAGCAGGGGGGCGCCGCCGAGATCGAAAAGGACGGCGACGATGATCTGAAACAGCCACTCGTGGTCGATCCACTCGGCCCCGCCCGAGGTGAAACTGAAGACGTCGTGGTCAAGAACCTCACGATGTTCGAGCATCCACCGACCACTGGCGAGGTGCCAGCCGATGGAGGTGTTGGTGATCTCGAAGACACCGATTGCGAGACCGAAGAGCACCGCGGTCACGAGGATGGTCGTCCTAAGACCGTTGCGAGAACCGGGTTCCGGTTCCGGTGGGGAGACGGCGGCGGGAGGCGTTGGCGCTGGCGCCGTCATGGGTTCGGCATCAGGCGTCGTCGGGTTCAGGATCGTCGACCATGTACCGATCCAATTCCTCCTCGAACGCGAGTGATTGGGCCGAGGTCATGCGATCGAGGAAGACGACTCCGTCGAGGTGGTCGAACTCGTGTTGGATGACCCGGGCGTGGAAGCCGCTTGCGGTCAGGCTCAGGCCATCGCCATCCAAGGTTCTGCCCTTGACCTTGATTCTCCGGGCTCGGGGTACGAGGCCGCGCAGGCCTGGGATCGACAGACAGCCTTCCCAGCCCTCCTCGAGCTCGGGGTCGACAATGCGGATCTCGGGGTTGACCACCACGGTAGGCTCGATTTCGAGTGCGCCATCGTGGGCGGGGAGCCAGTATGCGAAGAGACGGAGCTCCTCGGCGACCTGGGGTGCGGCGAGCCCAACGCCCTCCTCCTCGAGCATCGTACGAATGAGACCGCGTCCGAAGTCATGGAGCCGACCGCTCGAAAACCACGCCTCGGGAACCGGCTCGGCGATGGAACGTAGAGCCGGGTGACCCAGGCGGATGACCTCGAGCCGTTGGGCCTCGACGGTCATGGGAGCTGCTACCCGCAGCCGGAGCAGCCGCCGCCGGTCCCGCAGGCGTCGGCGTCGGGTTGGTTTGGATTGTCGACCATGAATCCGGTACCGCGCTGATCGTCAATGAAGTCGACCTTGGCGCCCGTGAGATTGGGTGCCGAGTTCGGGTCCACCAGGACGGTGAGGTCGCCGTTCTCAACCAAGGTGTCACCGTCACGCTCTTCGTCGAAGGTGAATCCGTAGGCATAGCCCGAGCAACCGATGCCCTGGATAAAGATCCGGAGATTCTTGCCTTCGGCTTCGGGCGTCTGCGCGGCAAACTCCTTGACCTTGGCGACGGCCGTGTCAGAAAACGAAATCATCTGTTCCTCCAGTCAATCCGCTCATCAAGCGACGGGCACAGTGAGTGAGCCTATCCCCAAGAGGGGAACGTGGCAAGCCCGCGAGTTATTCGATCCCCTTCTCGGCGAGCCAGCGCTCGGCCTCGATGGCGGCCATGCAGCCGGTGCCGGCGGCGGTGATCGCCTGTCGGTAGACCGAGTCCTGGACGTCGCCACACGCCCACACACCCTCGATCGAGGTCCTGGCGGTTCCGGGGACGGTCGTGATGTAGCCGTTTGAGTCCATGTCGACGGTGCCGGCAAAGACATCGGTGTTGGGCCGGTGGCCGATGGCCATGAAGACGCCCTGAGTCGTGAACTCGCGGACCTCTCCGGTCTGCGTGTCCTTCAAAAGGACGCCCGTGACGCCCCCGTCCTGCGAGCCGAGAATCTCGGTGATGACCGCGTTCCATCGGAACTCGACCTTTGGGTTGTCCATGGCGCGTTGTTGCATGATCTTCGAGGCCCTGAGCTCGTCACGGCGGTGGACAACGGTCACCTTGGAGGCGAACTTGGCGAGGAAGATCGCCTCTTCCATGGCGGTGTCACCGCCCCCGACAACGACAATCTCCTTGTCACGGAAGAAGAACCCATCGCAGGTCGCGCAGGCCGAAACACCGAAACCCATGAGCTCGGACTCGGATTCGAGACCGAGAAGCCTGGCCGAAGCGCCGGTGGCGATGATGAGGGCGTCGCAGGTGATCTTGCCGGAGGAGTCGGTACTGACGCTGAAGGGGTGGCTCTCGAGGTCAACCCCGCTGATCTGATCGAAGATGAAGCGGGTGCCGAAGCGTTCCACCTGGGCCTTGGTGCGCTCCATGAGCTCCGGCCCGAGAATGCCTTCCGGGAAGCCCGGGTAGTTCTCCACCTCGGTGGTGATGGTGAGCTGCCCACCCGGTTGCATGCCCTCGATGACCAGGGGCCCGAGGTCGGCGCGAGCCGCGTAGAGCGCGGCGGTGAGACCCGCGGGACCGGAACCGACGATGAGAACCTTGACGTGTTCGGAATTCATGTGGGCCTCCGTGAGAAATTGGACCAACGAAATCGCGGAAGCGGGAATGCTCACCGCAACCACGCATTATCCATAGAACGAGCGTTGGAGCAAGGGCAAGGGAGCTCTCCCGCGGGTCCGGTTGCTCCTTGCCATGTGAAAGAGACCGAATTTGTATCTATCGATTCTCCTGTTCTTGAGTGGAATTTCGGCTGCGGATGGCGGTGCAACCGGAGGTCTGTCGGCCCTGGCGCGCGCCGGTCAGTGGGATCAGGTTCTTCAGGTGGCCTCGAGGCGGAGGGAGCAACTCCCGCTTCGGCCCGGGGAGGCACTTGTTGCCGCCCACGCGGCGCGGCTTGCGGGGGATTCGACGGCCCAGGCCCATTTTCTCGAGCGGGCGTTGGATTCCGTTGATGTCGGTGCCGTGGCGAGGGTGGAGCTCGCCGAGCTGATCGTCGACGAGGACCCGGCCCGGGCCTTCGATCTGGTCTTCGGTCTTCTTCGACTAGCGCCCTCGAAGCAGCTTCGAGCGGCTGCGAGCGAGATTGTCGAACGCGTCACGACTGCCGGCGTGGACAGCCCCCGGCGATCGGCCCTCGATCGCCTGGTTCCGGCTCTGCAACGAACGACGCGGCGGAAGCTCGAGCTCGCGCTGGCGACGAGCGCCGAACCGCCGGATCGATCCCGGCTGAGCCGTTTGCTCGCCTCATCGACTCGAGATCTCGTGGCGTTGACGGCGGCCAACGATCTCGGGGATCCCGCGAAGCTCGGTGCGGTCGATCGATGGCGGGTGGCCCAAACCTTCTATCGACACGGCTTGTACGAACGAACGGTGCCGATTCTCGAGGCTCTTGACGGGGTCAAGCACAGCCAAATCCCGCAGCGCGAAGTCGCCTATCTTCGGGGTCGCTGTTCATTCCGCCGGGGTGACTGGGCGACGGCCGCCAACTGGTACCGTGCGGCGATCTCGAGAACATCGGCGGGTGAACGCCGAGCTGAACTGGAGGTCCATCTCGGCCGGACCCACGAGCTCGCCGGGGATTTGGATGCGGCGGTCGCGGCCGCGCAGAGGGCGATTCGTAACAGGACAACCGACGACCGGAGACTCTTCCTCGCCCGGCTGCGGCTCCGCCGTGGCGAGCCCGATCTGGCCCAGGCGGGCATCAGCCGGGTGCGTGGCCGGTCGGCTCGGGCCCGTGGCGAGCTCATGCTCGGTCTGTTCGAGCTCAGGGCCGGGGACGACGACGCGGCACGGCGCCGGTTGGCTCGCGTCACCCGCGATCCGTGGCGTGGTCCGTCCGCCGTGATCGCCGCCGAGCTGACGATGGCCTCCGGCGAGCCGTCGGTTGCTCTCGATCTGTTAAGCGCCGCCGCAGAAGGATTCGACCCATTCTGGGCCGAGGAGGCTCGATCGCTGATGACCGGGCTTCTGCCGGAGAGGCTCGAGAGCTGGCGCCGTCAGGAAGCGGCGAGGTTGAACGGTGCGGAAGGAAGGACTCGCCAGCGCTCCATAGCCCGATGGTTGAAATTGGAACCCGACCCTCGACGGATGGTCGATCTCCGAGCCGTTGCAGCCACCGAATTCGGTCTCGAGGGGGAACCGGCGCCGCCTGCATTTCAGCCGGGTCTCGCTGCTCGTCTCTGGGGCATGGGTCTGGGCGCATCCGCCATCCGATGGGATCCCTCCGGCATGCCCCGAAACAACGCTCGTTCGACCTGGTGGACTGCCCGAGCCGAGCTCGAGTTCGGCCAGCCCCGGCTCGCCATCAGCGTGGCTGATGCGGCGCAACGGCAGGCGTCACCGTATCTCCCGTCGCGGGGACTCCCGGTCAGTCTGCGGCAGGCCCTTTATCCGCTGCCCTACGAGTCGACGGTCCGCCGAGCTGCCGCCCGGCACGATCTTCCGTGGTCGCTGCTCGCAGGTGTGGCGCGAGAGGAATCGCGTTGGAACCCCATGGTGGTGTCCAAGGTGGGTGCCCGCGGTCTCATGCAGCTGATGCCGGCCACGGCTGTCGCCACCGGCGCCGCCAACGGCCGCCCGAAGATCAGCCCCGAGGATCTTTTCGAACCGTTCATCAGCCTCGATTTAGGGGCCGCCGAGCTCGGACGGTTGCTCACGGTCTTTGATGGCAACCGAGCCGCGGCGGTGGCGGCGTACAACGCGGGTGAGGTGCAGGCGAAGCTGTGGTTGGATCAGTGCGGCGACGAGTGTACGGAAGCGCGTTTCATGGCCAACGTCAGTTTCTCGGTGACCCGCGGCTACACCGAGAAAGTCCTGGGGGCGGCGGCGGCCTACGACGAGTTGTACGGGGAGTCGTCCGGTGGAACGATCAGCGGACGAACCGAGTGACCTCTCGCTCGTCGAGCGCCCGCTCCACCCAGCGTTCGATCTCGTCGTTGAGCTTGCGTTCGGCGATGAGCTGGTGGAGTTGGTCGTGGACCGAGGTCAGGGGCGGCGCGCTCTCGCCCTGTGACTCGAGCTCGACGGCGAGTCGCCGGTAGGCGGTTTCGATTTCCTGCAGGCTGACACTGATCCTGGATCGGAGCCGCTGCTCGGCATAGGCGTTCGCGGCGCACACCCTGAGGGCGAGCTCGTCGATGTCGGCCTCGCCGAGACCGTTGGCCTCGAGTTCGCCGGAGAGTGAGGCGGCGTCGTCCGCGGCCGACAGCAGGCTGCGACGAACCTCGACCACATCGAGGTCGAGACGGTAGAGCACTCCCGATGCTTCGAGATCGCGGAACTGAACCTCGAGCTGAATCCGGGCCTCCAAGAGAGCGGAGCGGTAGTCGACGTCGGTGGCGCCGAAGGGCCGTTCGATGAGGACGAGAAGCTCGGCCAGATCAACATCGCTGAGCAGCAGAGGTGTCCGATCGACCACTGCCACGACTTCCTCGACCGGTTCTCTGGTGAGATCCTGTGCGGCGGACAAATGGCTGAAAATCAGCAAGATGAAGACGATGGCGCTGGGTTTCACCCTGGTATCATAACAACGTGGCGCCCGCAAAAGGAACCCTCTGGATCGTGGCCACGCCCATCGGCACCCTCGACGATTTCGCACCAAGGGCGCATCAAGTGCTCGGTCAGGTCGAGCTGATTCTCGCCGAAGACACGCGGCGGGCGCGCAAGCTCCTCAACCACATCGGTGTGGTCCCCGGGCGGCGAGTGAGGAGTTTTCACGAGCACAACGAGGCGGATCGCCTGCCGCTGGTGATGGACACCCTCCGCCAAGGAGACTCGGTTGCTCTCATGAGCGACGCGGGAACACCGGTCCTCTCCGATCCCGGTTTCATTCTGGTGCGGGCGGTACGTGAAGAGGGCCTGCCGGTCGCGACGGTGCCGGGCCCGTCCTCGTTCGCCGCCGCTCTCGCGGCTTCGGGTCAACCACCCTTGCCGGCGACCCTGGTGGGATTTCTTCCCGGACGAAAGGGGGCGCGCCGGAGCCGAATCGCCGAGCTTGCCGAGGCGCCATGGACGCTGGTTGTGCTCCTCTCGCCACACCGACTGAGGCTCGAGTTGGAGGATCTGGCGAGCGGTCTTGGCTCTGATCGTCCGGCAACCCTTCTGGCCGAGCTCAGCAAGATGCATGAGAGAGCCGTGACGGGAGCGCTCGGAGACCTCGCCGGCTGCGAGGAAGCCGACAATCCACGTGGGGAGTACGTTCTGGTCGTGGGCCCAGAGTTGCAGACCGGAACCAGCGAGTCGGTGGACCGAGAGCGCATCCGCGCGGCATACGCCATGGCCGTCGATACCGGTCTGGCCCGCAAGGAGGCGCTGAAGGCCGTCGCTGCGAAGCTCGGAGTCGGCCGGCGTGTTGTATTCGATTCCCTGATCGATCATGAGATAAATAAAGAAAAATAAACACCTTAGATGAATTGGGGAAGACGAGCATCGATGCGGTGAAGGGTCGGGCTCGACCGCGTCTGTGTTACCCTGATGCCGACTACTGGAGGTGCCATCATGTTCCGGCGATTCGGGCTGACCATCGGAGCGATGGCCGTGCTCTTTGTGGTGTTGGTCGGGTGCGGAAGCAAGCCGGTTGTGGGGGTCCTCCTGCCGAAGACGGGCGAGGCGGGCAACTACGGCGAATCCATCGAAAGCGGTGTTCGGCTTGCCATCAGCGATGCCCGCGATCGTGAGGAACTTCCTCCAGGCTTCGATGTCGTGTGGGTGGATACCGAATCGAATCCGGACCGAGCGGTCAGCGAGCTGCGACGGCTGGCGTCGGAACGTGGCATCAAGATGGTGATCGGCGGCGCCACGAGCACCGAAGCCCAGGCGCTCGTCGAAGTCCTCGATGAGCTCGAGGTCGTGTGCCTGTCGCCCACGGCTTCGACACCCGGCATCAGCAAGAGGTCGGCGCTTTTCTTTCGGATCTACCCGTCCGACGAGCTCGAGGGTCACACGGCGGCCCGGTTCATGTTCGACCGGCTCGGCCAAGAGCGGATCGTGGTCTATTCAAGCGCCGGCGACTACGCCGCGGGGATCGAGCCGGAGTTCAGAAATCAGTTTGCCGATGCGCTGGGCGGTGAGATCGTCACTCGGGTCGATCTGATGGACGCCGACTGGCGGTCCACATCCGACGCGGTGGTGCCCGGGAGTGGTGTCGGTGCGGTCTACATCATCGGATACGCCCAGCAGATTCTCGAGGTCATGACCCACATCAGGGAGCAAGGCTTCGACGGACGCATCGTCACCACGTCGGCGTTCTTCAACGACAGGATCATCAACGAGGCAGGCGCGACGGCCGAGGGGGTCTTCTTCCCCCTGCCGCCCTTCGATCGAACCTCGGACACGGAACCGGTCCTCGGGTTCGTCAACCGCTACATGGATGCGCTCGGCAAGGCGCCGGATGTGTTTGCGGCCCACGGCTATGACGCCATGTGGCTGACCATCCAGGTGATGACCATTGCCAACCCGCCCAGAACCAACGAGATCCGCAAGGCATTCCACTTTGGGATGAACGAACTCATGGGTGTGACCGGGCCGATCCTTTTCGACGACTATGGGGACGTCAAGCACTACCCCAAGATGTTCATCGTCAATGAAGGACAGGTCCTGAGCTATCAGCGATATATCAAGACCGAGCGCGAACGGATTCTTCGCGAGGTCCAGGACCTCCTCGTCACCGGAGCCGGGAGCAATTAGTCCTCATGACACGTGAGGGCTGATCGATGACCCTGGTTCGTCTACTCTGGCGCCAGCGGGCGCTGGTGGCGGTCTTGGTGCGCCGGGAGCTCAACGCCCGGTACCGGGCTTCGGTCCTCGGTTTTCTCTGGTCGCTGCTGAACCCACTGCTCCTTCTCTTCGTCTACGCGGTGGTCTTCACCTATATCTTCCACCCGCGCTTTCCCGGTGGCGATCCTTATCCTTTGTTTCTGTTCAGCGGCTTGCTGCCGTGGCTGTTCTTCTCGGGCACGGTGCTCGATTCTTCGGTCACCCTCATCGACAACGGACCACTCCTGGCGAAGGTGATGTGTCCGCCGGAGATCTTCCCGGCGGTCACCGTCGTGTCCCATTTTGTCCACCATCTCCTGGCGTTGCCGGTTCTGCTCGCCGCGCTGGTGGTGGCGGCCCTCGCCGGCTGGCACCCCTTTCCCATGACCGTGTGGCTCCTGCCGGTGGCGCTGGTGCCGTGGCTGCTGCTTGCCGGGGGGGCCGCGCTCGGGGTCTCGGCTCTGTCGGTGAAGTTCCGCGACCTTCGCGATCTGGTGGGGCACCTGCTCAACCTGCTCTTCTTTTCGTCCCCCATCATCTACAGCCTCGACGGGCTCGATCTTCCACCATGGCTCGAGCGGATTCTTCGGCTCAATCCGTTGGCCAGCCTCGTGGAGGTCTATCGAGACGTCGTCTTCACGGGCACGATCCCGGGGATCCGTCTCTGGCTGGTTGCCCTCGCCGTGGGGCTGGCCGGGTGGATTCTCGGGGCCTTCATCTTCGTCCACTTTCGCGAGACCCTGGTGGAGTCGGTGTGAAGGGTGGGCTTCGATTCGAGGGCGTCCGTAAGGTCTACCGCTGGCGCGGCAGCCGCGTGCGGAACGAGTCGGTCAAGGGCGCCGTGCTCGGCAGCTGGTGGCGCCGCCGCAGGGTGAAGGCGAAGGAGCACGTTGCTCTCGACGGCATCGATCTCGCCATCGAAGCGGGGGAGGCGGTCGCTCTCATCGGACCCAATGGGTCGGGCAAGTCGACTCTTCTCAAGCTCGCTGGGGGCATTCTGCGGCCCACCCAGGGAATGGTCGATGTCGAGGGTCGGGTGACGGCTCTGATCGAGCTCGGGGCCGGTTTCCATCCCGAGATCACCGGTCGGGAGAACGTGCTCATCAACGGGATGTTGCTCGGACTCAGTCGACCGGAGGTGGAGGCCCGGCTACCGGAGATCTTGGA
>Ga0316194_10000620_pt1 | contig 23445 bp, 18 predicted proteins | sample CroRivsedime1_MG_FD_204936 | JGI IMG/M metagenome (GOLD analysis project Ga0316194, IMG submission 204936) | Coastal sediment microbial communities from Maine, United States - Cross River sediment 1 | ecosystem: Environmental > Aquatic > Marine > Coastal > Sediment | place: USA: Maine...
ACCCCCGAAACGATCATCCGCAAATTGAGAGAAGCTGAAGTCCTGCAAGGCCAGGGCCAGACCATCGCCCAAGCGGTCAAACAGCTGGGCATCACCGAACAGACCTTCTACCGCTGGCGCAAGGAATACGGCGGCATGCGGGTCGATCAGGCCAAGCGCCTCAAGGAACTCGAAGCGGAGAATGCCCGGCTCAAACGCGCCGTGGCTGACCTGACCGTGGACAAACAGATCCTCAAGGAAGTGGTTGAGGGAAAATACTGAGCCCGGCGAGGCGCAGAGACGCCGTGCAGCATGTGAGAGCCAAGTTGGGCTGTTCCGAACGGCGTACTTGCCGGGCGCTGGGCGTGGCCCGCTCCACCGTCCGCTACCTTCCCCAACCGCGCGAAGACGAGTCGGCACTGACCGCCGCGATGACGCGACTGGCCTGCCAATACGGACGATACGGCTATCGCCGGGTGCATGCCCTGCTGCGGGCCGAAGGCTGGCAAGTCAGCCACTCACGGGTGCTGCGGATCTGGCGGCTGGAGGGCCTGAAAGTGCCGCCCAAGCAACCCAAGCGCAGCCGATTGTGGCTGGCCGACGGCTCCTGTATCCGCCTGGCGCCGACGCATCGCAACCACGTCTGGTCGTGGGACTTCGTGTTCGATCGCACGCGGGACGGACGGACGCTGAAGCTGATGGTAGTGATCGATGAGTTCACGCGGCGCTGCCTGGCGATCCACGTGGCCCGACGCATCCGCTCAAAGGAGGCACTGGAGGTCTTTGCCGACTTGATGGTCGAGCATGGAGTGCCGGAGCATATTCGCTCCGACAATGGCCCGGAGATGGTGGCTGAGGAACTGCGCAGCTGGCTGCAGCACATGGGCTCAAAGACCGCTTACATCATGCCGGGTAGCCCATGGGAAAATGGCTACTGCGAATCCTTCAATGGACGGATGCGGGATGAACTGCTGAACGGTGAAATCTTCTACACGCTCAAGGAAGCTCAGGTGATCATCGAACACTGGCGCACCCACTACAACACCAAGCGCCCACACAGTGCGCTGGGCTATCGGCCACCGGCACCCGAAGTCGTGTTGCCGAACGAAGGAATGCGAGAGGTGGAAACAGGCCAAAAGGCCGCTTAGACTAACTTAACAACTGGACCAGTTAATGCGCACCGGTCAGGCCCGTTCAAGCAGTCCTTTTGGTAAGACGGGTGATGCGCCGCGATTTTTACTGACGCCAAGCATTAAATTCAATCTTGAACTAGACTGTGATTACTTGGGGGCGATCAAACCAATTTCTGCTGTTACTCAATAGGCAATAGCTCGCAAGTCAAAGAACTTTGACCATTAACCCGGTCAGACAGTTTGTTCACAAAAATAATCTACCAGGAGTCTCGCAATGAAATTGAAGCTTGAAAAACTCGCGCCTGCCGCAATCCTCTTGCTGGCGCTGCCAATTATCTCGGCCAGTGCCGGTGAAAAGCCTTTTCCACGTGTAATCGACGTTCTGGAAAATTCCTGGCCTGAAGGGTTTGCGATTGGCAAGGGACATACTGCCTATAACGGCTCAGTCGATGGGTCAATCTACAAGGTGGACCTGCGTAGCGGGGAAGGCGAAATTCTGGTCGAGCCTGAGCCTGGCTTCGACCCGTATTTCGACTGTTTCAAGCTCGGGATGCGGGTCGATCCCCGCACCAACTACCTGTTTGTCGCAGGATGTGTGAACGGCGATGCGTATGTTATTGACGCGGATAACGGCGCTACTGTCGAGCGATATCAGCTGGGGCCTGACGGCGAATTCGCTTTACCCAATGATGTGACGATCACCAACGACGGTGCGTACTTCACCGATTCCTATCTGCCGCTCATTTACAAGCTGCCACTGGCCAGTAATGGCGGGATTCCTGACAGCTCCGACGACATTACCGAGATACTTTTACCCGATGAGTTTATTCTCGATCCAGCGAATGACCCCTGTTGTGGCGCGAATGGAATTGTGTCAACACCAGACGGTAAGACACTGATCATCGGTCACTCGAACCTTGCGGCCCTTTACCGGGTGGATCCAGCTACCGGTGACGTGGACGAAATCCAGGTTAATCCGCCTCTCAGCGGCTTTCTGGATGGTCTGGTATTGAAGGGTCGCACCTTGTATATCATGACACCCGGCCCACAAGAAGGGGTCTTTGTCGTGGAATTGGACAAGAGTATGCTCTCAGGGGAATTCGTGGGGATAATTACGGATCCCAACATGAATGGAGTCGCAAGCGGCGCGCTCTTTGGGAAGTCGCTGTACGTGAATAACGCCCATTATGATTCCTTTGACTTTGAAAATGGGGTCATGATCTACTCCGAACGATCGGTTACCAAGTTAAACCGGCACGCGGTGGAAACGCTGGACTAAAAATCTGTTGAGTCTGAATGGGACCCCGCCTCGGTGGGGTTTCGTTTCGGGTTGATCTACAATTCATTTTCCATATTGATTCAACAGGAGTTCACTGTGCTGAAGGAACGTCATTTCTCATTGGTGCGTTACGTCACGATTTCATTGCTATTGTTGTCTTTTAGCCTTTCTGCCCAGGCCGGCAGTTCCGACCTGGTAGGTATGTTGACCGACCAGCTGGGCATTTCCAAGGAACAGGCTGCCGGAAGTTCAGGCGCCATCTTTGACTATGCCAAGCAGAACCTGTCAGCGGATGATTTCGCCACGGTTGCGGAAGGCGTTCCCGACATGGATGGTCTTTTGGCAGCGGCCCCCGCAGCTGAAAGTGACTCTGCGCTGGGTAAGGCCAGCAGTATGCTGGGCGGTTCCGGCGGTTCATTGGGTGGACTGGCCAGCCTGGCCTCGAGCTTTGAGTCGCTCGGCCTTGATGCTGACATGGTTCAGAAGGTCGTACCGATTGTGACCGACTACATTGGCAACGTTTCAGGTGATCAGGCCATGGCATTGCTGCAGGGGCTTTTCTGACCCCTTTCAGGCGCCCCCAAACATCAGCCGGAAGTAATCCGGGCTTGCGCTTTGACAGGATATGAAGATGACGTGAGGAATTTGCTGATAGTCTCGCACGTGCCTTCGGACAACACCCTGCAACTTGCTCAATGGGTGGTATCGGGGGCCGGCAGCGGGAAAGTAAAGGTTGAGTTCACCCGGCCCCTGCAAACAGGTCCGGAGCAGGTGTTGAGTGCAGACGGCATCATCCTGGGTACCACCGAGAATTTCGGCTACATGAGCGGCGCGATGAAGGACTTCTTCGATCGCATCTACTATGCCTGCCTGGAAGAAACCAGGGGCTTGCCATATGCCTTGTTTATCCGTGCCGGCCAGGACGGGCAGGGTGCAAAAACCAGCATCGAGCGAATAGTCACGGGCCTGGGCTGGCGGGCGGTGCAGGAGCCGTTGATCTGTAAGGGTGACGTATCCCAATTCCAGGAGCCGTGCCACCAGTTGGGTGCGCTGATGGCAATGGGCCTGGAACAGGCTATCTTCTGAGCAACGGATCTAGTCCATCTTCGCGATTTCTTCATCCAGCAATCGAATCAGTCCTTCCCGGTCGTAGGTGTACGCCTGGTCTTCATTCAATTCCAACATCCGGCGCAGCAGGGCACGCATCGTCGCGTCAGCGCGGCCAGGGTCGCCCACGATCATGTAGCGCCTCCGCGGATTTTCACTGAACAGGGCCTTGTCAACGGTAGCGGCAATCACTTCCGGCCCCATCATGCCTGACAGGTCGCCCCCCGACAGCACCCAGTTGCCTTCCCACTCTTCCCGGTACAACGAGTCATCGAAATTCAGACCCTTTTCCTTGAGACGGTTATAGATGTTCTTGCCAATATTGGAGTTGAACCCGCCGGGGTCGACGATGCTGACTTTGACATCGAACTTCGCCATCTCCATGGCCAACGCGTCGGTGAAGGCCTCGAGCGCATGCTTGCTCATGCTGTATGGGCCATAAAAGGTCCGCGTCTGCACACCGGCAATCGATCCGATATTGACCACCCGGCCCCTGGATTCAATCAGCAACGGCGCGAAAGCCCTGGTGATGCGGTATGGGCCATAGACATTGACGTCGAAGATAAAGTCCAGGTCTGCCTCTTCCAGCTCGATCAGGGGCGCCGGCAGGCCGACGCCGGCGTTGTTGACGATGGCGTAAAGCCCGCGTTCTGATTCCCTCACGGTTTTGACCGCGGCATCGATCTCGCCCTGCACGGTAACGTCCAGCCGGACCGACTGGATATTGTCGATGGCATTGAGTTCATCGAGGTCTTTTTGCTTACGGGCGCCGGCAAACACGAAGTGCCCCCTGGCGGCCAGTGATTCTGCTATTGCGCGGCCACTGCCTGAACTGGCGCCGGTGACGAGGATGGCTTTCGGGGAGGTTTCAGCGGAGTCTGATCCGGCCTCAGCGAGCGCAACGGTTGGGAGACTTCCCGGCAATGCCATGGACAGGAAAGTGATCAGCACAAATCTAACCATGGTGTTACTCCGTTTTCATCCTGGCCGCAGGATTGCTGTGGTAGCGGTAACCGGTCACCAGGCCGCTGTCATTACGCGTAAAAGTGACCTCGTGGCCCGGTTGCTCATCGCTTCGTACCCAGCGGAAAACGTCGCCCTCAACATGCTTTAAAAGCTCCATGCTGCCGAGGGGATCACTGGTGGGCAGTGAAATGACGGCCAGGCCATCTTTCCATTGAAACACCATGTCTTCTCCGGTCCATGGGCTAATGTCATAACTGCCGACGTATTCGGCCAGCTTCAGGCCGTTGGATTCCGCGTTTTCATCCGGTGTGCCGCCAGCTTCCAGGATGTCGAGTATCGTGCTGGCGTATTGATTGACATTGGCATTGTTCCGGTTTGCCATAACAACGACGCCGAACAGGCTGAGCGGGTCGACATAGATGCGCGTGTTGAAACCGGGACAGCTGCCACCGTGGCCAGTCACGGTACGGTCGTCCTGGCGGTAAATACCAAAAGCCAGGCCCCATGATGTATCCCAGTCCCAATCCATCCAGTGAACCCGTTGCATTTCCTTCAGAGTGTTGGCCGACAGTACCTCGTCACCCGCACCCGCACGCACCCGGAACTGCCAGGAGGCGAACTTCGCCAGGTCAAGCGCTGTGGAGGTAAATCCTGCGGCCGGGGTGATTCCCCTGGCGTCGTAACGCGGCATGACTTTGAGCACGCCTTCACGATTCGGAAAAGCGTATCCGGTTGCGATACGGGGCTCCCTGGCATCCGTCGGAAAGCCGGTATCGGTGTCTGTCAATTTCATCGGCGCCAACAGTTTTTCCCTGACATATGCTTCATAAGGCTGGCCAGACCGGGCCTCGACAATTTCACCGACCAGGGTCAGGCCCAGGTTGGAATACTGAAAATACTGCGACGCTGGATAAAGGGATGACTGGCTGCCCAGCCTCTCTCGGATTTCCGACTGGCTTGGAAAGGGAAAATCAGGCCCCGTCCAATACGGCGAATCGGATTCGCGGGGCAGTCCGGCAGAGTGGGTTAGGATGCTCTCCAGGGTGATCGCGGGGCTGCCGTCATGGGCCTGCTCCAGGTTGAACCAAGGCAGCCACCTGGAAACCGGGTCATCCAGGCGCACTTGCCCCTGGTCCCGCAATTGCATGGCGGCGATGCCGGTAAACAGCTTGGAAATCGAACAGATGCCATAAATCGTGTCCGCACGGGCAGGCTTTTTCTGTTCAATATCAGCCCAGCCTGATGCGCCGCTCCACAGCAATTCCTGGTCGTGCACGATGGCGGCAGACACACCTGGAATACGGTCATAAGCACGCTGGCCAGCTAGCCAGCTCTCGATCAGTGCCAGTTCATTGGCCAGGGTTTTTTCAGATTTCTCCTCAGCGGCATTTGCAGCTGAAAATGCAGATCCGAGCACGAGAACAACGGTCATCAATCCGGCGAGCGGTGTATTTCTGGTCACGGCAGGTATCCTTCTGTTGCAGGTGTTGACGGTCGGCATAGGTTAGCAGTTGACGATAGGGCAGGTAACTATTCGTAGCTGCGGGAACGCAGTTTTTTGAGGTCGGCGCGCTTTTTCTTGGAGTCCAGGCGTTTTTCCCTGGCGGCACGGCCAGGTCGGGTGGGGACCCGTTTTTTCGGCACCTGTGCAGCGGCCAGGATAGCCTGTTGCAGCCGGGTGATCGCCTCATTCCGGTTTTTCTCCTGGGTCCGGTGGTTCTGCGCCTTGATGACCAGCACACCTTCGGCAGTGATCCGCTGATCCTGGCTTCTGATCATCCGCTGTTTGACAGCTTCAGGCAGTGATGAACCGGCGATATCAAACCGCAGGTGAATCGCAGACGCGACCTTGTTCACATTTTGCCCGCCGGCGCCCTGGGCCCGGATGGCGCTGAGTTGGATTTCATCGTCCGCAATCGACAGCCCGTCGTTGATTCGGATCATGCCTGGGCAGGCCTTTGTCGGCGCCGCAGATATATTCTGCCCAGCCCCACCAGGCTGATCAGCATCCAGAATATCTCAACCAGGAAAGCGGACATGTTGAACTCGAAGATCAGCGAATAAAGGATGAACGCGGCGCCAAGCAAATTGACCACGCTGTAGGTCACGCCGGTTGCAGAGAGCTTGCCTATCTGGATCAGGAAATAGCTGCCGATGATCAGGATCACACCGGCATTTCCAATCACATCATAGAACGCGTAGCTCATATTTTTTCCCTGTTGAGTTGCCTCGGTGCATTGGGCGCTAATGATACTCCAATCCATGCACCGTCTCAGTGCACCAACCCGGTGCGTGCACTTGGTTTGAACGGGCCGGGGCTTTCTGAAATCAATAATGTTCATAAAAACATATAGATACGGACAGGCTTTGCATGGCATGAATTCTGCATCTACAAGGATGTTATCCAGACTCGTTATAACAGGAGCATTCATGAAACTGGTCACAGCGATCATCAAGCCATTCAAGCTCGACGATGTGCGGGAAGCCCTGCACGAAGTCGGCATCGCAGGTATCACCGTTACCGAGGTGAAAGGATTCGGGCGTCAGAAAGGCCATACCGAGCTTTATCGCGGCGCGGAATACAACGTCGATTTTCTTCCCAAGCTCAAGCTCGAAACTGCCTGCACGGACGAAGTAGCTGAACTGGTGGTCGAAGCCATTCAGCGCACGGCCGCTACCGGCAAGATAGGCGATGGAAAAATCTTTATCAGTTCCCTCGAGGAAGTGATCCGAATCCGCACCGGTGAAACCGGCGCGCAGGCTATCTAGGGGAGGGAACCATTATGGAAAGCAATATTTTTGAACTGCAGTATGCCATTGACACCTTTTATTTCCTGATTTGTGGCGCGCTCGTCATGTGGATGGCGGCGGGCTTCTCGATGCTCGAGGCCGGCCTGGTCCGGGCCAAGAACACGACGGAGATCCTGACCAAGAACGTGACGCTATATTCGATCGCATGCTTCATGTACCTGGCTACCGGCTACGCCATTATGTATGGCGGCGGCTGGTTCCTGGCCGGCATCGAGGCCTTTGACCTGGAAGGGGTCCTGACCGCTTCTGCCGAAAATGGCTTCGACGGCGACGCCGTCTATTCAGGCGCATCGGACTTTTTCTTCCAGGTGGTGTTCGTGGCCACGGCGATGTCGATCGTGTCCGGTGCTGTCGCGGAGCGCATGAAACTGTGGGCGTTCTTCGCCTTTGCGATCGTCATGACCGGGCTGATCTACCCGCTGGAAGGTTCCTGGACCTGGGGTGGCAAGGACGTTTTCGGACTGTTTAACCTGGGTGAGGATTTCGGTTTCAGCGATTTCGCCGGATCCGGCATTGTTCACATGGCAGGCGCCGCCGCTGCGCTGTCCGGTGTCATGCTGCTCGGCTCGCGGAAAGGCAGATACGGTAAAGACGGGCAGGTTCACGCCATGCCGGGCGCCAACCTGCCACTGGCTACCCTGGGTACCTTCATCCTGTGGATGGGCTGGTTCGGCTTCAATGGCGGTTCCGTACTGAAACTGGGCGATGCCAGCAATGCGCACAGCGTGGCGATGGTTTTCCTCAACACCAATGCCGCCGCCGCAACCGGTCTGATCGGCGCCCTGATCGTGTCACACTTCAAGTTCGGCAAGGCGGACCTGACGATGGCGCTTAACGGTGCGCTGGCTGGCCTGGTGGCGATAACGGCTGAGCCTTCGACGCCAACCGCCCTGCAGGCGTCATTATTTGGCCTGGTGGCCGGTGCACTGGTCGTGTTCAGCATCATCATGCTGGACAAGCTCAAGATCGATGATCCGGTTGGCGCTATTTCCGTGCATGGAACGGTAGGGCTTCTGGGATTGCTGCTGGTGCCCGTAACCAACGAAGGTGCTTCCTATGTCGGTCAGTTGGTCGGCGCAGCCACCATTTTCATATGGGTATTTGGCGCCAGCTTTGTAACCTGGCTGGTGATCAAGCTGGTAATGGGTATCCGGGTCAGCGAAGAGGAAGAATACCTCGGCCTGGATATCGGCGAATGTGGCCTGGAGGCCTATCCGGAGTTCACCGGTAGTTCGTGATACATGACGCCGCAGGCGGCTGATTGACACAGCAGAAAGCAGCCGCCTTCCGGCACAGCCGGGAGCAGGGAAGCGAGACATTTTGAATCATCCTATGGTGCGATTTTAGCCCGGGCATGTCCCGGGCTTTTTTTGCCTGGTCTTTCAGGCGTTCCAGGGAGTAGCCGGGAGGTTTGCTTCTTCGGTGACGTCCAGGAAAGCCCGGGCCTGGGCGGACAGGTACTTGCCCTTGCGCATGACCGTGCCATAACTCCGTTTTGGAAAATAGGCGCTCATGTTTTTTGCGACCAGCTTGTCTTCTTCCTTCAGGCAGATGCCGGTAACGATCGAAATTCCAAAATCCAGTTCCACGTAACGCTTGATGACTTCCCAGCCTCCGACTTCCAGCGTCACATTGAAAGGTACCTGGTGCTGCTGAAACACACGGTCGATCATTCGCCATGTGGTCAGTCGGCGGGGAGGCAGAATCAGGCCATAAGGTGCAATGTCCTCGATCCTCACGGTCTTCCGCCCGGCCAGTTCATGGCCGATGGGCATGATCAGGGCGGGTTCGTAGGAATAGACCGGCTGATAGGAAATGTCCGAAGGCACATCCAGCATCGAACCGATAGCGAAGTCGACTTCATCGTCGCGAATCATCGCCAGGCCATCGCGCCCGGTTACGTTTCGCAATTGCACATGAATGTTGGGAAAGCGTTCGCGAAATTCTTTAACCAGCCGTGGCAACAGGTAAATGATGGTCGATTCGCCGGCCGCGATGACCACTTCGCCGCTGTTCAGGTCACCCTTCATTTGCCGGTTGAAGCGGGAATTGAGTGTGTCCAGGCCTTCGACCAGGGGCCGAGCCATTTCATAAAGTTCCTGACCTTCGCGGGTCATATTGATGCGGGGGCCGTGGCGTTCGAACAATACGGTGTCCAGTTCCCGCTCCAGGGCCCGCACCTGCAGGCTGATGGCGGGCTGGCTGAGGAACAGTTGCTCGGCCGCATCGGTCATCTTGCCAGACTTGGCGACTGCGCAAAAAGCCCGCAATTGCTTGAGCTGATTGCCTTTGTAGTAAAAACGGGGTGATTTTTTAGTCAAAATCAGTGACTTATTAAATTAACTGAACTTATATTAAATACCGGTATATTTAATATGTCAATAAAAGGAGTCTAACGAGTTGCGGCATTCCACAAGCACTGCTTTGCCAGAGGAGAAACCGCACCTCTCTCCATGCCTGCGCTCAACGAAAAGATTGGGTTCGCCTCTGGCTTGCGCCAACCGGCTCACACTAACGAGTTTCGTTTCCCTGCCAGGGTCAGGCTTTCTGGTCTGATAAAAGACTGATCAGGCTGGAGGTGTCCCAGCGGCCGCCGCCTTTGGCCTGGACTTCTGAGTAGAACTGGTCGACCAGGGCGGTTACGGGTAGCTGCGAGCCGTTATTGCGTGCTTCGCTCAGGACGTAGCCCAGGTCCTTGCGCATCCAGTCGACGGCAAAGCCGAAGTTGAATTCGCCATCGACCATGGTGCTGGCGCGGTTGTCCATTTGCCAGGACTGGGCCGCACCCTTGGAAATGACTTCCACCACCGCTTTTTCATCCAGGCCTGCCTTGCCGGCGAAATGCAGCGCTTCGGAAAGCCCCTGCACCAGCCCGGCAATGCAGATCTGGTTAACCATCTTGGCCAATTGGCCGGAACCGGAATCGCCCAGGCGGGCCTGCATGCGGGCGTAGCAGTCGATCAGCGGCGCCGCCTTGCTGACGGCGGTTTCGTCGCCACCGATCATTACGGTCAGTTGCCCGTTTTCGGCGCCCACCTGGCCGCCGGATACGGGTGCGTCAACAAAAGAAAATCCCAGTCCAGCCGCGGTTGCATAAAGCTCGCGCGCGACGTCGGCAGAAGATGTCGTGTGATCGATAAAAACGGCGCCCGGCTTCATGTCTGTAAACGCACCTTCCGGGCCGGTGGTAACGGCACGCAAGTCGTCATCATTGCCCACGCAGCAGAAAACAAAATCAGCCCCTTTCGCGGCGGCCTCCGGTGTGGTTGCAGCCAGGCCCCCGAAATCTGCCACCCATTTCTGCGCCGTGGCAACGGTGCGGTTGTAAACAGTGACTCGGTGACCTGCTTTGGCCAGGTAACCCGCCATCGGGTAGCCCATCACGCCCAGGCCGATAAATGCGACATCATGATTCATTGGTGTTCCTGCTTGTTACCAGTTTTTCAATGGAAATTCATAGGGCTTAAGCGGCGGCCAGGCAAGACCCGACCCCACCAGCATTTCCGCAAAGCGGGGAGTCGATTCAAGGTCGAAAGGTGCGCCACACAGACAACCGTATATCGCCTGTAATAATACGATATGTCCAAAGGGTCTCGCATCAATCATGGCGGCCAGGCGGTTTGCTTCGTTGTGTTTGCCGACTGCCGCAGCAAATATCAGGGCGTCTCGGTCGTTTGGGCCATTCAGCGCAAAGTATTCAGTGACCAGGCCCGACGCAAGCTCGTTATCACCTTGAACGGCGGCAATCAACGCCATTAGTGATAACGACTCGCTTTCAATCCGAAAGCGGTTGTTGGCCACCTGCGTGGCTTTTTCCGTCTGCCCCTGGAAAGCCAGCCCGAGGGCCAGACCCTTTACCAGCCAGGGGTGGCTGGTTATCCGGAGGTATTGCTCGGCACTTTCAGCCGCTTCCTTAGCCTGCCCCATCCACAACAATGCGCCGGTCATATGCACCATCGAGCGGACTCGCAGCGGGTCGCATTGCTGCATCCGGGCAAATCCTTCCAGGGCTATTTGCGCTTTTCCGAAGGGTCCCCCCACCAGGTGCGCCCAAAGCGCGGTTTCACAACCCTTAGTCATCAGGGACAGGTCAGTGAGCGCCCCGAGGCCCTGCCATTGGCCGGTTAACAAGGCCAGGCCAAACTCGGCGTTGCGCAGTTGATTGGCGTTCTTGGCATAGCGAATGGTTTGTTCGTAATCCGTGGTCAGTTCCCCCGGTGCTCGTTCCAGGTCGGCTTTGGTGATGTTTCCGTCCAGTTCGCCGGCGGCCTGGCTGATCACTATATGGCTGCTCAGGTCGGAGTGGTAATGGTATGCCTCGACCATTTCGGGTGACATCGCAATTGCGTTTTCAAACTCGATGTTGGCCTGTTTTAAAAGGCTTATCTGGCTTGGTTCCTGGTGTGCGCGCTCATACAGCCCCATTCCTTTCTGGAAAGATATGAACGCCTCGACGTTGCGCGTGCCGGCGCGCTGCATGCGTTCGCGCATGGAGTCATCCAGGAACACATTCAGTGCACTGGCGACTTTTTCCGCAATGTCCGATTGAACCGCAAAAGTGTCCTGCGTGTGCCGGTCATAGCTTTGTGACCACAAGTGGAAACCATCGCTGGCCCGGATCAGCTGCGCCGTGATACGCAGTTGGTCGCCTGCACGGCGCACCGAGCCTTCCACCACGTGTTCGACACCCAGTTGCTGTGCAATAGTGTCAATGGGCAGATTCGCCCCTTTGAAATGGAAGGCGGAGGTTCGCGCTGTCACCAGCAAATCCGGCAGTTGCGCCAACGCATTGATGATCTCTTCGGTCAATCCGTCGGAGAAATAATCATCATCCGGTCCATTGCTCATTGCCACGAACGGGAGGACAACAACCGATTTTTCGGCGACGATGGTCTGTCCGGGTTCTTTTATCATCGGGGGCGGTTCGTCAGCAGCGGTTTGTGCCGCAGGCGAATGCTCTTCCTGGTTTAACTTATCGAACAGCAGAAAGCCGACAGCACAAACCAGCACCACGATAATGGCGCGATCGAGTTTCCGGCCGGTTCGCCCGGTGATCGATGAACGGCGGTCGACTTCGCTCTCGAGTTTTACTCCGTCGGGCGTCAGTTCAAACACCCATGCCAGGATCAGCGCAGGCAGGAAACCAGCGACGAGCAGAAACAGGATGTAGCGGGCAACCTCGTCCGGAAAATTCAGTATGGGTCCGACAACATCAACGATTTGCAGCAGTAACCAGCTGCCAACAAGGTAAGCGATACCAATTCTGAAGACGTTACGCCGCTTCAGTTCCTCGAACAGGCTCATGCAGAGACGGGATCCAGTCCTAGCGTGGCCCGCTCGGTTTCAAGGTGCTCGACCATTCGGCCCTGGATGGCCTCGTACTCCGGGTCACCTTCGAGATCGCTGAACACGGGCCAGTCTTCGGCAATCCGGGGAGAGGCGACCATTCCGCCATCAACCGCATCGGCAAGCCATTGGAGTGCAACCGGGAAATTTCCGGCGAGCGTATGGTAGGCAGCTTCGTTCAACAGGAAAGCTGGAAGTCTGAGCCCCTGGGCGTTCAGCGAATCGTGGGCGATTCGAACTCTCGCCATCGCATCATCAAAGCGTTGCGCATTGCCCGCTCGTTGATAGGCCAGGGCAATCTCAATCATGCTGTCATACCCGGAAAACCCATCGGATGGAAAATCCGATTCATAGGCATCGAGCGTGGGCCATCGGGATTCCAGGTACTCGATCACTTCATCGGAGCGGCCTGTAACATTCAGAAACTGGAACCAGGTCAGCACATCGCCCTCAGCCGCCAGTTTGGCGCTAAGCAGTGCGGCTTCTTCAAGGCGGCCCAGTCGCTTGAGTCCCAGCACTTTCCAGCTTCGATATCCTTCGGTCGCCAGAAGTTCGTTTTGACCGGTTCTGGCAAGCCCGACCGAATAAAAAATACGGTAAACGCGATCGTTAGGCTGGACAGCCAATGACTCTCTTGCAGAGACAAGACATTCGGCGATATTGCCCTGTGCCAGGCCGATGATGGCATCGGTGACACCCATGGTGGGGTCGGTGGACATAAACGGCCGGGTTTTCTCATTCAGGGCAATCGCCTTGTCTACCTGCCCGAGAATACTGTAAAGCCAGACCAGATTAGCAAACCCGGGTTTATACAAGGGATCTTTCCGCAACACTTCCTCGAGGATGTCACGCGAGTCAGCAGGGCGATTGGACTGTGCATAAGCATTATTCAACCAATTGGCAGCGTCCACCAGGTTCGGATTGATCGAAAGCGCTCTCTCCAGGGCTTCGATTCCCTCGTTCAGTTCTCCGGGTCTGCCGTAGTGATACAGGCCCATGCCCGCCCAGCCTTCGGCAAGCTCCGGGTCCAGTCGCAACGACTGTTCCAGGAACAATCTGGCCTGACTCTCCGCCTGGGGCACGGGGAGATCTCCGTATGAATTGTCTGCCAGAAGCAGCGACGCGATTCCGCGTTGTGCATAAGCCGGCGCATATTCCGGGTCAATTTCTATTACCCTGTCCAGCAACTCGCTGGCTGACTCCAGTGGTTTCTGCATGCGTTCGTACATGCGCTGCCGCGCCAGCAGGTAGAGGTCGAAGGCTTCTGAATCGGTGCGGGTCGCCGTCGTAACTTCCAGTGCTTCGCCGTCCAGCAAATGCGCCTTGAGCTGCTCGAGAATTGCCCTGGCGATCTCATCCTGAATCGCGAACACGTCGGTCAGTTCCCGGTCGTAGGTGTCCGACCACAGGTGAAACCCGTCGTCGACCTGGATCAGTTGGGCGGTAATGCGCACCTTGGTGCCGGATTTGCGCACGGAGCCTTCCAGGATGTGCTCAACGCCAAGTGTTTCTCCGATCTGGCGCAAGTCCTGGTTCTGCCCCTTGAAGGCGAACGAAGAAGTCCGGCCCGCTACTTTCAGGTCTTTGATCCGGGCCAGGGAATTGAGAATTTCCTCGGAGATGCCGTCGGAAAAATATTCCTGCTCGGCATCCGAGGACATGTTGACGAATGGCAGGACAGCGATGGACTTTGCCTGCTCAACCTGGCCTGTGGCTGCCTCCTGTTCCCCAGCGGGGGGCTCAGGTGTGCCTCGCGGCATGAACCGGTCAAACAGCAGAAGTGCAACCGCAATGGTCAACGCGACAATAATGCCGCGGTTCATTTTCTGACCGGTTTTGTGGGTAATTGACTGGCTGCGGTCGACGTGTTTTTCCTTTTTGATGCCCTCTGGAGTCAATTCGAAGGCCCAGGCGAAGACCAGCGCCAGTGGGAATCCGAGCGCGATCGCCAGCATAAAAGCCTGGATTACCCAGTGAGGTGCATCGATGCTCTCCAGTACGATGTCGGCCAACTGGAGGGCCACCCAGGCCGAAACCAGATAGGCGACAGCCACCCGAAATACGTTACGGCGTTTGAGTTCTTCGAAAAAACTCATATCTCGACCGGCTCCAGTCCCAGCTCAGCACGTTGGCCATTGACGTGGTCCACCATGCGTTGCTGTATCGCTTCGAACTCGGGGTCTCCTTCGAAAACTTTGAGCGCCGGTGAAACCCGGGCCAGCCCACCGTCTGCGATAATTGCAATATGGTTATCGACGGCAACGGCCAGTGATTCAAGTGAGCCTTGCCGGTCGCCGGCCATCACCAGGTAGATGGCTTCGTCAACGTACAGAAATGGGTATCGGTAACCCAACGCTAATTGTTGATCAATGGCTTTTCGCGAATGTGCCATCGCTTGATCGAACCGGTTTGAGTCACCGACATTTCCGAATGCCCAGGCAAGGTCCAGCAATGTACCCACACCACCCCTGCCCAGGGGTGGGTAGTCGACAAGATAAGCGTCCACGCTATCCCAGCGCTCGTCAAAAAAGCTCACCACGTCCTCGGCGCGGCCGGCATCAGTCAGCAACAGGATAATCATGCCTACCGTCTCACCGCTCGCTGCCTGCTCCTGCGCCAGCAGGGTGGCCTCCTCGGTCCGTCCAAGTGCCCACAAACTGATGAATCTCTGCCAGGGATTACCCACTTCAGCGGCACGCTCGAACTGTGCCGTGTCCAGAAACCCTCCGGCGAGCCAGCCCTTCACTGAAGCAACATCTGGCCTGGCCTCATGCACCTGTTCTATCAACCGCAGGCCGTTGGCAAAATTTCCTTGTGCGAATTGAAGTTGGGCGTCCAGCTGCAGCAGCATCGGGTCGGTTCCCAGCATGGGACGCACCCGATCGATGAGTGCCTGAGCTTTGTCCAGTTCCATTCGGGCCGTGTGGACCAGAAAAAGGTTATTAAGCCCCGGGCGGTACAAAGGATCGTATTCGACAATTTTCTCTGCTATCGCTATGGATTCTTCCTGTCTGCCCGCGTCGCCGTAGGCAATTTGCAGCCAGTTCATGGCATTAACCAGGTTGGGGTTAATGGCAACGGAGCGCTCCAGGTAATCAATTCTCTGATCGGATTCACCAGGGACATTACTGTAATAAAGGCCCATGCCGGCCAGTGCTTCCGGCTGCTCCGGGTCCAGCCTCAGCGCCTGGTCGAGATAGAGTTTCGCCTGGCTTTGGGACTGCTCCTCGGGTATCGTGCCGTACGACGTGTCCGCCAGGAGCAGCGTGGCAATTCCGCGCTGCGCATATGCCGGGGCGTAATCCGGGTCAATGGCGATCGCACGGTCCAGCACTTCGGCTGCCGATTCCAGGGTCGCCTGGTTGCGTTCGAAGATCCGTTGCTTGCCTTGCAGATACAGGTCGTATGCCTCGGAATTTGTGCGGGTGGAGGATACTACAACGGCCTCTCCGTCCAGCAGGTGCGCCTTGAGTTGTTCCAGGATGGCGGTGGCAATTTCATCCTGGATTGCGAATACATCATCCAGTTCCCGGTCATAGGTGTCCGACCACAGGTGGAAACCATCCTCCACCTGGATAAGCTGCGCAGTAATGCGTACCTTGGTGCCGGCTTTACGCACCGAGCCTTCCAGGATGTGCTCTACACCCAGCGCCGTCCCTATCTTGCGCAGGTCCTGGTTTTGTCCTTTGAAAGCAAAAGAAGAAGTCCGGCCGGCGACTTTCAAATCCTGCACCCGGGCCAGGGAGTTGAGGATTTCTTCTGAAATCCCATCGGAAAAATACTCGTTGCTGGCGTCTTCACTCATGTTGACGAAGGGTAGTACGGCAATTGATTTGTCGTTTGTTTCAGCTTCGGCCGGAGTTTCTGCCTCGCCCGAAATTTCCACCACGGTCACGTCGCGGAGCGGCGCCAGGTAAAACTTGTCCACGGCAAAATAACCCAGTGCAATCACCAGGATGAAGATGATCGCCAGGTTGAGTTTCTGGCCTGTTTCATGAGTAATGGACTCAGTGCGGTCTACGTCTTTCTCTTTCTTGATGCCTTCCGGGGTCATCTCAAACGCCCAGGCGAAAAACAGCGCCAGCGGAAAACCCGCCAGCAATACCAGCAGAATGGTTTTGATGACCCAATCTGGCGCGCCAAAGGGTTCGAGGAAGACGTCTGTGACCTGCGCAAGCAACCACGCCAGCACGACATAAGCCGTGCCGACTTTAAAGACATTGCGTCTTTTCAGCTCTTCAAACAGCCCGGACATTTTTTATTCCTGTAATGAAAGACTCTCCGATCTTATCGGCTGCAGGGCAGATCATACCATCAAAGGTGTTGAGCTTCCCTGCTCCCAGCTTTTAGTGGGTGCGGTCGGCAGGAAGGGGGTCTATCTTGCCCAGGGTTGTCATTTCAATGACATTTTCCCGTTGTTTCGTCATCTCGGATTCAAGTTCATCCACCATGGCCTGGAAACCAGGATGCTTGTGCAGGCCGTTGAAATTGGGATTGAGGTCTGTCTCCCACCGCCAGTAAACCCGCCAGCCCCTGTCGATGATTCGGCGGAGTTCACTGAGCGCCGCTTCATCTTTGCCCAGGATGGCAAGTGCCTCGGCCTTTGCCGGCACCAGCCATGCCCGTTGCGCTCCGGTTGTGAAATAAGGTTTGTCATAGACTTCCAGCGCTCTGTTGAGAAGCTGCCGGTATTGCGCATCCTGGCCTGCGAGCTTCAGCAGCAACGCCAGGTCGACGGCCTGTAGCAGGTTGTCGGCGGTGATCTCCGGTTGAGGTAAAAACAACCGCGGATGGTGTTTGCGAAAGACCTCGATACCTGCTTCCGGCTGACCGCTGGCCAGCGCTTCGTCTCGCTTGATGCGCATGAAAATGCCGTCAGAGTTCCAGCGGTCGGGCAGCTCCAGGTTCAATGCCAGGTTGCTGTACTGCAGAGCAATTTCAAAATTTCCCACCAGGTAATGGTGATGTGCTTGCATGGCCATCGGTTGGGGTTCATTCGTAACCCAATCGTTCAGCCACTCGGACCATTGCTGGGCACCTGTATGGTCATCCAGGATGTCATAGAGGAATACCATCCAGCCGGCCAGTTCAAAATCATCCGGTTCGATTTCCTGCCCAAGACGGATCCAGAAAAGGGCCTGGTCGATCTTGCCCTGGGAAAACCAGGCGCCACCGGCGGGTGCGTAGCCCAAGAGGCTGGCCGGATCGACTTCCCTGATCCGTGCGTAAGCGGTTTGCGCCCCGTCATAATCCTCGAGTGCGCCAAGCGTTCTGGCCTGGACGAACAGCACGGAGGGCGAGAGGGGGTCCAATTCCAGCGCCTGCGTCAGCAGCGGCAAGGCTCGATTCGGTTTACCCGCCCTTTGCAGCATGTTGGCATAGACGGTCATGATGTCCGAGTTGCCCGGGTCCAGTTGCAACGCCTTTTCGAAAGCTTCCTCCGCTCCCGGTTCGCCGAGCAGGCTCTTCAACACGGCAAAAGACATCCAGGCTCTGCCATACATGGGATCGATCTCAAAGGCTTTTTCTATTGCAGCGCTGGCCTCTTCGGCAATTTCGTTAACGTCATGCAAACCGCTGAAAACTCCAGCAGTCAGGGCTGCTGCCAATGCGGAATGTGCATCCACATAACCGGCGTCGAGTGCGATCGCTTTGCGTGCGTATTCCACCGCCTTGTTCAGCGCGACAAATCCATCCCTGCGCAGCAGCTGTCGGGCCATCAGCACATATTGATAGGCTTCCAGGTTTTTCGTGGGTGTCCGGTTCAGTTCTTCGTTCTCCTCGGTGGTCAGCGTGGCCTGCAGCGCGGCGGCGATGGCATGCGCAACTTCGGCCTGGATTTCGAACAGGTTTTCTGCCGTTACCGTGCGGTCATAGGATTCAGCCCATATGTGTTCATCAGTCTTGGCGTTGATCAGCTGCATGTTGATCCGGACCCGTTCACCGGCCTGCTGGATGCCACCTTCCAGCAGGTTGCTGACACCGAGTTCCTTGCCGATTTGTCGCAGGTTCTTGCTGGTGTCGCGGTAAGCCATCACCGAGGTGCGAGAAATGACTTTGAGTTCATGAATTTTTGACAGCTGGGTCAGCAGGTCGTCGTGAATCCCGTCAGAAAAGAACTGCGTATTCTCGGATCCATGGCTGCGGTTGATGAAGGGCAGCACAGCGATGGATTTATCTTCGGGGTCGAGTTGTGGCCTGCTTTCGAGAGCCCGGTTTGAGGCTGCATCTGCGGGGGCAAGCGATTCGGCAAGCTCAGTGGCTGATTCCGATTCATTTACCGGGAACAGGCCCATCCGTTCCGCACCCATCATCAGGATGATCAGCGCGAGCAAGCCAATGATGACCCGGTTCAGTTTCTGCCCGGTTTTTCGGCTGATCGAGCCTGAACGATCAACATCCCGTTCACGTTTTACACCCTGCGGTGTCAATTCAAAGGCCCAGGCAAACAGGAGTGCAGGGATAAATCCAATCGCGATCAGCAATAGCACCGCTTTCGCAACCCAGTCCGGCAACTCCAGGATGGGAGCGATAACATCAACCACCTGCAACAGTAGCCAGCAGACAACAATGTAAGCCGCGCCTACGCGGAATACATTACGCCGCTTGAGCTCTGCGAGCAGGGTCATGTCATTGCTGGCGCGGCGTTTCCGGTTTCGGAGGCTGGGTAAATTCAGGCAGTTCGGTAGATTCAATGACCTGCCCAAAATACAGTGCGTTGATGTACAACCGCTCGGTGCCGCGCCAGAATCCGCGAAATACGGGCGTGTTGGCGAAGCGCACCACCAATCCAGAACCTTTCTTTTCGGCGATCACCGCGGGCTGGCTGCTGAACGCCTCCAGTCGCTCCTCACCAACGAAACCGGCCAGCAACGGATCACTGCTGTAACGCACAGGCGTTGAATAGGGGTTTTCGCTGGGTTTCAATAGTGTGGTCCCGCGGCGGAACAAGGGCAGTTCGCTTCTCGAATAACCAAAAACCAACGGGTGACTCAGGTCCGCCACCGAGGAAACGATGGCGCCGCCGATGACCTGTTTTGCTTTGTCATCGGCAAAATCGGAGTAGGCGCGGGGTTCCAGGGGCTGCTCTTCAAGCGGCATGTCCTCTTCGGCCTGGCATTTGTCCTGTGGATGTTCATAGCACAAACCTTCAGCCCAGGTGGAAGCCCGGTTGATCGCTACCAGGATGCCGCCATCCTTGATCCAACGGGCGATCATCGACTTATTGCCGTTGGTCAGTTCATCGTAGTCCCCATCGGCCATCAGCAGGTGTGTGTAATCCCAGAGATTAATATCCCCCAGGTTTTGCAGATTGACCATGGTCGTGGGTATACGCAGGCGGTGATCCAGCACAAACCACTGCGCGCCGACGCCATAGGAAGAAGTTCCTGAACCTGCCAGCAACAGGGGGTTGATGGGTTTAATAATCTCGAAGTGCTTGGAGCCGAGGTCAGGCCCGGCAACCGTCAAAGTGCTGTTCAGGCTTCTGATCTCAACGCCATCGAGCGCTGCCTGTCTCAGGATATCCTGGTTGGTTTCGAGAGCGTCCTCTGCCTGGATGCCGGTCTGGATAATCAGTGTGCCGCGAGCGAAGGATAGCAGTCCGTTGGTGGTCTGTGCCGAGAAGGGTTTAAGCGCGGTGCGCACCTTGACGCCGGCTGCCAGAAGTTCCTGCAACATGGCGGGAGCGCTGAGCTGATTCCATGGAATGGCCCAGGCGACCGCTTCCGCGACAGGAGCAAAGCCTTCACTGGACTGAGTTTCGGTCTTTGCGCGAGGAAGCTGAGTGACGGTGGCAAAGGGCAGGTTGTAAGCCAGCGGCATGGTCCAGGCGGATACATCGTAGAACGTATTGTCCTGGAAACGCGTTCTTTGCTCCATGATCGCTTCCAGTAATCCGAATTGTTTTTGCCGGGCAGGGATGATCCAGCCATGCCCCGGCTGGAATTCGAATCCTCCCGCTCGGACAGCCTGGTCCAGCGCCTGATATTCGATCTGGTGCAGCTCGAGGATATCCAGGAACTCTTCGGCCCTTGCCGGGTCGCCATCGTCACCTACAACCCAGCCGGCATAGTTCCTGGAGCCGGCACGGTCGAGCATGTCTTCATGAAATCCAGCCTGGTAGGTTTTCAGGCGGTCGCGCATGGACCAGGCGCCTTCGAGTGTGGAAAGCGACATTCTCAGCTGGTTGGCAACCGCCATTTTGAACGTTTCAGTGCCATTGGTAGTCGCCAGTTCCTGGCCCCGGATGGCTTTTTGCTCAAACAAAATACCAATGCTGCCGTTGATGTCCGGGTAGGTCGAACCCTTGCCATAGTAAAAATCGTCATAGGCGTCCTCGGTGAAGTGGGGCTGGCCGGCCTGGTCCATGGCGCGCGAATGATACTGGGCCAGTTCCCGTGTCAGCGCCAGGTTTTCTTCAGGCGTCAATGGGTTCTGCCGCGAGGGGACGCCGGGCTGGAAAAAGAAGCCGGGGTAGCCGCCTTGCTCATGATGATCGGTCAGCACATGGGGCAGCCAGCGGTGGTATTCGACGATCCTGGCGCGTGATTCAGGGTGGACCAGCGGCAACCAGTCGCGGTTCAGGTCAAACAGGTAATGATTGGTGCGCCCGCCCGGCCAGTCCTGTTGATGCTGGCGGGTGACCGGGTCGGCCACCGGCATCTTACCGGCATTGCTGTTGGCCCAGGTCGCAAAGCGGTTGAGGCCATCGGGATTGATGCTCGGATCCACCAGAATGACACTCTCATTGAGCAGGTTCCGAACATGGTCGGAACGTGAAGACGCAAGGTAATAAGCAGCAAGCATTGATGCATTGCTGCCACTGGGTTCATCACCATGGACGCTGTAACCCAGCCAGACGACCAGTGGCCCGCCCCCATCGAGGTGTTGCTGGCGTAGAGCCTCGAGTTGCTGCTGATTGTCTTCACTGGTAATGGTCAGCTGCAACAGGGGCCGCTGTTCATGGGTATGACCAATGACCTTGATGGAGACCCTGGGAGATGCGGCGGCCAGTGTTCGCATGTAGTAGACCAACTGGTCGTGACTGACGTGCCAGTCACCCACTCCCCAACCGAGAACGGATTCAGGTGTCGGGATCGCGGGATCGGGGTCTGCGTCGGGTGGCAGGTATTCCTGCGCGGTTCTCGCGCTCAGTTGCGTAACAATCAGTAATAGCGCCAATCCGGCAATCAGTCTCATAAGGGGTTCCTTTCGTGCAAGCTGGTTATTCTATGAGATACTGCGGCGAAATTCTCCGGTGAATTCATGCCAGAGGTCGAAATTTCACGGTGCTATTCATGAGAACGTTAAAAAAACTCTGCAGTCTGCTGATTCTGATCGCCGCAACGCCGGTGTTTGCCGCCGATGATCTGTCGGCAAAGCTTTCGCAAATAAGCTTACCACCGGGGTTTGAAATCAGTATCTATGCCGAGGGTGTCGAGAATGCGCGACAGTTGGCACTGGGTGACCGTGGCACGGTTTTCACGGGCTCCAGAAAAGCGGGTGTGGTGCATGCCGTGGTCGATCAGAACGGCGATCATGTAGCGGACAGAGTCTACCTGATCGACAAGGATTTGAAATTGCCTTCAGGTATCGAGTTCCGGTTCGGTTCGCTGTATGTCGGGGCGCTCGACCGGATACTGAGGTATGACGACATTGAAAGCTGGCTGGATCAACCACCGGAGCCGGACGTTGTTACCGGGAATTTTCCCGATAAAACTCATCATGGCTGGAAATACCTGCGGTTTGGACCGGACGATATGCTGTACGTGCCGGTGGGTGCTCCCTGCAACATCTGTGACCAGCCGGGATTTGCCCAGATCCGGCGGATCATGGCGGATGGCAGTGGCATGGAAACCTATGCTGAGGGTGTCAGAAATAGCGTCGGCCTGGCGTTCCACCCGCAAACCAAGCAGCTCTGGTTCACTGATAACGGACGCGACCTGATGGGTGATGACATGCCGGGTGATGAGCTCAACCATGCGCCGCGAGCGGGCATGCATTTCGGCTACCCATGGTGTCACCAGGGTGACACGCCCGACCCGGAATTCGGCGAAGGCAAATCCTGCAGCGATTACACCGCGCCGGCGCTCACGCTGGGTGCGCACGTTGCCGCGCTGGGCCTGACTTTCTACACCGGCAGCATGTTTCCCGAATCGTACCGTAACCAGTTATTCATCGCGCAGCATGGTTCCTGGAACCGGAGTGAGAAGGTCGGATACGATATTTTGCTGGTGAAATTGGATGACAATGGACAGGTTTCCGGCAGCGAAGTTTTTGCCAGTGGCTGGCTGCAGGGCCAGGACAACTGGGGGCGGCCCAACGATGTAATGCAAATGCCGGATGGATCTCTGCTGGTTTCAGATGATCAGGCAGGTGCTATTTACCGGATCTCCTGGACCGGGGAGGCGCCGGCACCGTGAGCCTGGTGCAGTTGATTGTCCTGGCCCTGATTCAGGGCTTGACGGAATACCTGCCTGTTTCCAGTTCTGCGCACCTGATCCTCGGCAGCATGGTGCTTGGCTGGCCTGACCAGGGGCTGGTCATTGACACGGCAACCCACCTGGGAACCCTGCTCGCCGTATTGGTTTACTTCCGGCGGGATTTGATCGACATGGCGATGGCCTGGCTCAGGCCGGTAGAGAAACCGGCTGACCGGCTGCATCGCAATATGGCCATGTATCTTGTATTGGCCAGTATCCCCGTGCTGCTGGTCGGCGGTCTTGCGCACCAGTGGATCGAGCTCTGGTTGCGTGACATGCGCGTCGTGGCCTGGAGCACCCTGTTTTTTGGTGTGCTGCTGGGTGTCGCTCACCTGAAAGG
>Ga0316194_10000621_pt1 | contig 23432 bp, 23 predicted proteins | sample CroRivsedime1_MG_FD_204936 | JGI IMG/M metagenome (GOLD analysis project Ga0316194, IMG submission 204936) | Coastal sediment microbial communities from Maine, United States - Cross River sediment 1 | ecosystem: Environmental > Aquatic > Marine > Coastal > Sediment | place: USA: Maine...
GCTGGCGGCCGGCAGGCACCCGGCCCAGCAACGGCTTGCTTTCGAAGAGTTGCTGGCGCATCACCTCAGCCTGAGGCGTGTGCGCCAGCGTACGCAGCAGCTGGCGGCACCGGCCTTTAGCGGCAGCCAGGCACTGCTCGATCGCTATACCCGCAGCTTGCCGTTCACGCTGACCGCGGCACAACAGCGGGTGGTCAGCGAAATTCAACGGGATCTTTCCCGCCAGCACCCGATGGCACGCCTGGTACAGGGCGATGTCGGTTCCGGCAAGACGGTGGTGGCGGCATGTGCGGCGTTAATAGCAGTGCAGGCCGGCTACCAGGTTGCCTTGATGGCACCCACTGAATTGCTCGCTGAACAGCACTACCGCAGTTTCTGTGAGTGGCTGTCAGCACTGGATATCCGTGTTGCCTGGCATGCCGGCAAATCGAAAGGCAAGACACGCACTGCTGCACTGCAGGCCATCAGTGGTGGCGAGGCGGCGGTGGCGGTCGGCACGCACGCCCTGTTTCAGGACGAGGTGGTGTTTTTCCGGCTGGGACTGGTGATTATCGATGAGCAGCATCGCTTCGGTGTGCATCAGCGACTGGCGCTTCGTGACAAGGGCAGGGTGGGCGAGCAGCGCCCGCACCAGCTGGTGATGACGGCAACACCGATACCGCGCACGCTGGCGATGACCGTGTATGCCGACCTGGATACCTCGGTGATTGACGAGTTACCGCCCGGGCGCCAGCCGGTGAAAACGGTGGCGGTCAGTCAGGAGCGCCGCGAGGAAGTGATCCAGTCGGTGCACAAGGCCTGTGCTGCCGGACAGCAGGCCTACTGGGTGTGTACCCTGATTGAAGAATCCGATGTGCTGCAATGCCAGGCAGCCGAGAAAACCGCCGCTTTACTGGCCGAGTGCCTGCCGGAGCTGCGCATCGGACTGGTGCACGGGCGCCTCGCCGCGGCGCAAAAGGAAGCGCTGATGGCGGCCTTCAAGGCCGCATCGCTGGACCTGCTGGTTGCGACGACGGTCATAGAAGTCGGCGTTGATGTGCCGAACGCCTCGCTGATGATTATCGAGAATCCCGAGCGGTTGGGACTGGCGCAACTGCACCAGTTACGTGGGCGCGTGGGACGTGGCGCCCGGCAGAGCAGTTGTGTGTTGCTATACCAGCCGCCGCTCTCGGAGACGGCGCGCGAACGCCTGGCCGTGTTGCGGGCCAGCAATGACGGCTTTGAGATCGCCCGCCGTGACATGGAACTGCGCGGTCCCGGGGAGGTGCTGGGTACCCGCCAGACCGGTGAAATGCAATTTCACATTGCCGACCTGTTGCGTGATGAGTCACTACTGGTTTCCGTGGAGGCCGCTGCCGCCCAGCTGCTGACGCTGGCGCCCGACAATGTGGCACCGTTGATCCGTCGCTGGCTGGGGCAGGCCGTGGATTACGGCGAGGTCTAGCACGCGTGCCACGGAATTCTGCAATCATCCGTAGCAGCGGACCGCGTCCGCGATACCTGCCCGGCACCTGAAATCGCACTTGCGAAGCGCTCCTGCGGAAACCGGTGCACAATCATGCGATAATCCCGCCCCCATCGAACCCTGGTATTGGTCTGCCTTGAAAACAGTTGCTCCGAACAACCGCGCAGGCCGCTGGAAACCCAGCCGCTATTTTCTGCGTAGCAGTATTCCGCAGGATCTGTCCGGCTGGCTGCTGGACACGGCTTCACTGACCTTACGGCTGCAGCGTCTCTGCCCGGGAAAATTCCAGGTGCGGGTACTGTCACAGGCGTGGGGAACCCCCCGCATTGATGAAGCTCGGGTGCTGGAAATAAAGCCGGGTCACGTGGCGATTATCCGCCAGGTACAGCTGCTCTGTGACGGCCAGCCCTGGGTTTATGCGCGCACCGTCATTCCGGTAACATCACTGCGTGGTAAATTGCAGCGTCTTGCACACCTCGGTACGCGTCCGCTGGGTGGCATGTTGTTTGCCGACCCGGGCATGCAACGCGGTGGTGTCGAGTTGGCGCGGATCAGCAGGGGGCAGTCCCTTTATCGGGCCGCGACCTGCCATCAGCGTCAGCGCCCCGCAGCGATCTGGGGACGGCGTTCGGTATTCAGGCTCTGCGGCAGGCCGCTGCTGGTGAGTGAAGTTTTTCTGCCGGGTTTTCCTGCCGGCAGTCCGCCGGCGCCGTGCTGGAGAAGCTCCGGCATGAAGCTGTGACGGGCAGCAACGGACACAGGGATTAAGAAGCGTAAATCAAGCACTATGTCATCATCGATAACCACACGCCTGGCTGATTACGCCCGCCTGATGCGGCTCGACAAGCCGATCGGCATCTTTTTGTTGCTGTGGCCGACGCTCTGGGCACTGATGATTGCCGGTGAAGGACATCCGGATCAAAAGGTCCTGTTGATCTTCGTGCTCGGTGTTGTGCTGATGCGTTCAGCCGGTTGCGTCATCAATGATTACGCCGATCGTGACATTGATCGCCATGTCTCGCGTACCCAGAACCGGCCACTGACCAGCGGGCGTGTTACAACCAGGGAAGCAAAATTCCTGTTCCTGGGGCTCTGCCTGCTGGCCTTCGTGCTGGTACTGCAACTCAACAAGCTAACTATTCTGTTATCCATTGCCGGTGTGCTGCTGGCCGCCATCTACCCCTTCATGAAACGCATTACGCACCTGCCACAGGTATTTCTCGGTGCCGCATTTGGCTGGTCGGTGCCGATGGCTTTTGCCGCACAGACCGGTGCGGTACCGCAAATCGCCTGGCTGATGTTCCTCGCCACACTATTGTGGGCGACTGCCTATGACACCCTCTATGCCATGGTCGACCGTGAAGACGATCTTGCGCTGGGGATCAAGTCGACCGCCATCCTGTTCGGTGATTCCGATCGCAAGATCGTTGGCCTCATCCAGGTGATGGTGTTGTTGTGCCTGTTGATGATCGGTCGCCAGGCGGAAATGGGGAGTATTTACTATATCGGCGTACTGCTCGCTGGCGCGCTGGTGGTTTATCAGCAGTACCTGATTCGCTTTCGTACCCGTGAAGGATGTTTTCAGGCATTCCTGAATAACAACTGGTTCGGGATGGTGATCTTCCTGGGGATTCTGTTCGATTATATGATTGCCTGACAGGATGTTGGCTGGTTTATCAATTCGCGCATGCAATGCGCTCTTACACCATATAGAACATCATTCCCTGTTCATCCCGCACGCGCAATCACCCACACCTCTACCTGTTCCGCGCCGGCCTGTTTTAACACGCGCGCCAGTTCGTTGCTGGTGTGACCGGTGGTCATGACATCGTCGATGATGGCGATATGCCGGGCCACACCACCGCCCTGGACACTGAAGGCATTGCGCAAATTCAGGCGCCGTGCATTGGGGGACAGCAAGGATTGTGGCCGGGTGTCGCGATTGCGCCTGCAAAGCCGGTGATCGCTGCGGATCCCCAGTTCGCGACCGACACGCCGGGCCAGCTCCGTTGCCTGGTTGAAGCCGCGTTCACGCAGACGCGTTCGGTGCAGCGGCACCGGCACCAGCAGCGAGGGCAGGGTGGCTGCACGCGTGGTGAGTCGCGCAGACATGAGTGCCGCCAGCAGCGGCACAATGTCCAGCTCACTGGCGAATTTCAGCTGCTTGATCAGGTAATCGACCGGTGGCCGGTAATGGAACAGAGCCGTCGTGGCATCAAAGGCGGGTGGCTGTTTCTGGCAGTGACCACAACGGCTGTCTTGCGCCAGTGCCGGCAGGGGTGTGCTGCACTGTGTACAGGCATTCCTGATCCAGGGTGACTCAGCCAGGCACTGAGAGCACAGCCGCAGCGCTGTGCCGGTGGCGATACCGCACAGGCGGCACCGGGACGGGAACAGTCGCGATTGTAGCCATCGGGTGTACTTGTAAACCATGTGAGCCCTTTCAGGTTGACAGCGAAAAAGATCCGCCCCATAGTCGCTTTCCATTGAAACGGGGTATGCCAAGCCTATGAATAATCAATCAGCCTGTCTGTCGGATAAACCTGAAAATAGCGTCCGTCATGACTGGTCGCGTGATCAGGTCATGACTATTTTTGAACTGCCTTTCAACGAGTTGTTGTTTCAGGCACAGACCCTGCACCGGCAATATTTCGATCCGAACGCGGTACAGGTGAGCACCCTGCTGAGTATCAAGACCGGCGGCTGCCCGGAAGACTGCAACTATTGTCCGCAGAGCGTGCATCACGATACCGGTCTCGAGCCCGAGCACCTCATGGATGTCGAGGCGGTGGTGACGGCGGCAAAGCGTGCGAAGCAGGCTGGTGCGACGCGCTTTTGCATGGGGGCCGCCTGGCGTAACCCCAAGGGCAAGAATTTTGAGCGTGTGCTCGAGATGGTGAGCCGGGTACAGGCCGAGGGGCTGGAGACCTGTGCGACCCTCGGCATGCTGGATGAAGGGCAGGCGCTCGAGTTAAAACAGGCCGGGCTGGATTACTACAACCATAACCTCGATACCTCCCCGGAATTTTATGGCGACATCATTACCACGCGGACCTACGATGACCGTCTGGATACCCTGACACATGTGCGCGAGGCGGGTATCAATGTCTGCTGTGGCGGCATCGTCGGCCTCGGCGAGGGCCGTGAAGACCGGGTGGCGCTGCTGTGCGAGCTGGCAAACCTGCCGGAGCATCCCGGCAGCGTACCGATCAACCAGCTGGTGAAGGTGGAGGGTACGCCACTTGAGCAGCAGACGGACATCGATGCCATTGAATTCGTGCGCACCATTGCGACCGCGCGCATCCTGATGCCGGCTTCATACGTGCGTCTGTCGGCCGGGCGTAGCGAAATGACGGATGAGATGCAGGCGCTGTGTTTCCTGGCCGGTGCAAACTCTATCTTCTATGGCGAGAAATTACTGACCACCGGTAATCCGGATACCGCCAGGGATGATGCCCTGTTTGACAAGCTGGGCCTGCACCCGGCGTAACACCAGGTGTATCTATTTGCTGCAGGAGCAAATCAATGGCGAATCAATGGGGTCAGACTCGATTGATTTCGATTGATTGAATTAGTGATCTGAGAACCTGACAAATCAATCGAGTCTGACCCCATTGATTAGAGAACCTGACAAATCAATCGAGTCTGACCCCATTGATTCGCGCTCCTACGGTTTCGTTTAACCTCGATGATGAAAAATCTTGCTACACAACTGCAGGCGCGCAGGGATCAGCACCTGTATCGCGAACGACTGGTCGTCGACGGTCCGCAGGGCGTCAACATCCGTGTGGACGGCAGGGACTACCTGTCATTCTGCAGTAACGACTACCTGGGACTTGCCAATCATGCGGACGTCGTCAGCGCCTTCCACCGTGGTGTGGATGAATTCGGCTGTGGCAGCGGTGCGGCACACCTTATCACTGGCCATAGCCGTGCACATCATGCGCTCGAAGAGGAACTCGCTGATTTTGTACAGCGGCCGCGGGCATTACTGTTTTCTACCGGCTACAGTGCCAACCTGGGTGTCATGACAGCGCTGCTGGGACGCGGTGATCGTGTCTTCGAGGACCGCCTCAATCATGCCTCGTTGCTGGATGCGGCCCGCCTGAGTCGTGCCCGGCTGCTGCGTTTTCAACACAACGATGCGGCCGCGTTGGCGTCGCGGCTGGCCGCTTCCCCCGCGTGTGAAACCCTGGTGGCCACCGACGGCGTCTTCAGTATGGATGGCGACATGGCGCCGCTGGCAGCATTGTCTGCCGTCGCCACACGGCATGATGCCTGGATGCTGGTGGATGATGCGCACGGTCTTGGCGTGATTGGTCCGCAGGGCCGCGGCAGTGTTGCACACGCCGGCCTCGGGGTGAACGAGGTGCCAATCCTCATGGGGACCCTGGGCAAGGCGTTCGGTACCTTTGGCGCCTTTGTTGCCGGCAGTGATGAGCTGATCGAAACACTGATTCAGCAGGCGCGTACCTATATATATACGACGGCACCGCCACCCGCGGTGGCTTGTGCGGCCCGTGCGGCCCTGCAACGGGTCAGGGCAGACGACTGGCGGCGCGAGCACCTGCAGCGACTGACCAGGGACTTTCGCAGCGGGGCCAGGCAGCTGGGGCTGACGTTATGTGCTTCGCAGATGCCGATACAGCCGTTGCTCGTCGGCGCTGCCGGGCGGGCATTGCAACTGAGCCAGGCCCTGCGTGAACGGGGAATACTGATCAGCGCCATTCGCCCACCGACGGTTGCCGAGGGTTCGTCACGGCTGCGCATTACGTTTTCGGCTGCGCATAGCGAGGCGCAGGTGCAACAGTTGCTGGCGGCGCTGGATGATGTGGGCATGGCGGCCTGATAGTGAGCAGGTGCAGGCAGTGAGTCTCTATACAGAAACACGCGGCAGCGGACCCGAACTGGTCATGATTCATGGCTGGGGTTTGCACAGTGGCATCTGGGATAAATTCGCGCCCCTGCTGGAAGCGAGCTTTCGGGTCACGCGCGTTGACCTGCCGGGGCACGGTCGCAGTGACTGGCGGGGGGCGACGTCGCTGGATGAGTGGGTCGCTGCGGTGCTGACTGTAGTGCCGGCACCCGCTGTCTGGCTGGGATGGTCACTGGGCGGGCTGCTGGCAAGCCGCGCAGCAATGACGGCACCGGAGAAGGTTGCCGCGCTGCTGACGTTAGCCAGTAGCCCCTGTTTTGTACGCAAGCCGGGTTGGCAGAGTGCGATGCTGCCGTCTTTGCTGGAGAATTTTTCAGCCGAACTGGCCAAGGATTTCGAACGCACGCTGACCCGGTTTCTGTCATTACAGGTACGCGGCAGCGAGCATACCGGTGCCGTGCTGAAAACATTGCGTACGACCCTGCTTGCGCAGGGCCCGCCGGACACGGCAGCGCTGGCTGCCGGCCTGGAGATGTTGCGCGCAACCGATTTGCGCCCGGACATGCAGGCCATCGACTGTCCGATGCTGGTGATCATGGGTGAACGCGATACGCTGGTGCCGTTGAATGCCGGCAGGGAAACGCTGGGCTTGTGTCGCGATGCACGGCTTGAGGTGATCAACGGCGCCGGACACGCACCGTTTCTGGCAGCGCCGCAGGCGGTTGCTGATCGGATTAACAGATTCCTGTTGTAGGAGCGGATCGCATCCGCGAATGGTTTTTGATAGAAAATCGCGGATGCGATCCGCTCCTACAGGGATATATTCAGGTTTTGTAAGGCTTATGGTTAAAAAAAACAGCATCGACAAGCAACAGGCGCGCCGCGCCTTCAACAGGGCAGCGACCACCTATGACGCCGTGGCCGAGTTGCAAAACGAGATAGGTGACCGCCTCATCGAGCGGCTCGACTATGTCCGGTTGCAGCCGGCACGTATCCTCGACCTGGGTGCGGGCACCGGTTTTTTTAGTGGCGCGCTGTTAAGGCGTTATCGCAAGGCGGATGTCGTTGCGCTGGATATTGCCGAGAACATGCTGCAGCAGGTGCAGTCACGGGGTGGCTGGTTCCGCAAGCCGCGTTGCGTGTGCGCGGATGGCGAGTCACTGCCGTTTGCGGATGACAGCTTTGATCTGGTTTTTTCAAACCTGATGCTGCAATGGTGTATCGATCTCGAGACGGCCTTCACGGAGTTGCGGCGGGTGCTGGCCCCGGGTGGATTGTTGATGTTTACCACCTTTGGGCCGGACACCCTGATGGAACTGCGTGCCAGCTGGGAGGCGGCTGACGGTTACAGCCATGTCAACTCGTTTATCGACATGCACGATGTCGGTGACTCCCTGGTGAACACCCGCTGGGCGGAGCCGGTGATGGATTCGGAACGCATCACCGTCACTTACCGGGAATTGCGTACCCTGATGCAGGAGCTGAAACAGATCGGTGCGCATAATGTCACCCTGGGTCGGCCGGGTGGGCTGACCGGGCGGCAGCGCATGCAACACATGGCCGAGGCCTACGAGCGCTACCGTGTCGATGGTGTATTGCCGGCCAGTTACGAGGTGGTCTACGGGCATGCGTGGTCACCGCTGAACAAGCAGGCCACCGGTTGCGGCAACGAGGTGCCGCTGGCCAGCCTGCAGCGCCCCGGTCATGAGTGACCGCTGCGGCTATTTTGTAACCGGTACCGATACCGGAGTCGGCAAGACAGTGGTGACGCTGGGCCTGATGCAACTGCTGCAGGCCCAGGGGCACACGGTTGCCGCCATGAAACCGCTGGCTTCCGGGTGCGAACGTCATGCAGACGGAATGCGCAATGCCGATGCGCTGCTGCTGCAGCAGCAGGCCTCGGTGGCGCTGGCCTATGATCAGGTCAATCCCTATGCCTTCGAGCCAGCCATTGCGCCGCATATTGCTGCGAAGCAGTCCGGCGCCACCATCGATAATTCTAAAATATATAATATATTCAATATGATAGAAGTGTCAGCCGACTGTGTGCTGGTTGAAGGGGCGGGCGGCTGGCTGGTGCCGCTGAACGAGGATGAGACCTTGGCTGATCTGGCGCGGCTGCTGGGACTGGATGTCATCATGGTTGTGGCAATCCGTCTGGGTTGCCTGAACCATGCCCTGCTGACGGCAGCTGCCATCGAGGCGGCGGGTTGCACGCTGGCCGGCTGGGTGGCGAATCTGTTGCCACCGCTGCCCGGGTTTGCGGAGGAGAATATTTCTTCATTGGAATCAAGAATTTCCGCGCCGCTTCTGGGTGTGTTGCCGGCATTGCATGGTCTCGGCGCCGGGGCAGTGGCGGAAAAACTCTCACTGCCGCCGCGGACGCAACGCTGAAGTTATAAAGTCATTGCTTCGTGTTCTCAATTGAAACTTGGGGAACCTGCATATACAATGCGCGACACTTTGTCGCACCAGAAAACCTGATTTGTGATAAGTGAATCGGGTTGTGGGGGCAGTTTGTGCGTCCAGTTACAGGTAGACCACGAGCACAAGGCGCGATTAACAAGCAGTGCTAGAACGGGTATGTGATCCATCGGGACTTGACTGTCACTGGGTGATTCGACCAAACCAGTCCCTGTCATGGCGCGTTGCGGTAAGGATTTACACGGCGATTGCGTTGTGTTGTCTGGGCATAGGTGTCTTTTTCGCACTGCTTGGATACTGGCCGGTGCTGCCGTTTGCCGGCCTGGAAGTTATTGTGCTGGGGATTGCGTTTTACCGTTGCCTGTCGCGCAGTCAGCTGCGCGAGGTGGTTACTGTCGGTACCGAGGTTGTCCGTGTGGAAAAGGGGCGCCAGCAGCCACAGCAACACTGGGAATGTCCACGCGCATGGGCGCGGGTCGTTCTGGAGCGTGCACCGATCGCCTGGTACCCGAGGCGCCTGACGGTGGCTTTTCAGGGACGGCGAGTCGAGATTGGAGAGTTTCTGAATGAAGAAGAACGCGGTGTGCTGGCAGATGAATTGCAACAGGTGCTACAACGCAGCGGCTGGCATCAGGGTGACGGATAAGCGGCTGCTACGCGCGTAACGATTTTTAAGTATTAACTATAAACTTTGTGTTAGGGAGATTTATGCATGTTTGCTAAAACACTAGGGCGCACCTTGGGCGTCATCTGGGGCGCGGTGCTCCTGCTGGGCGCGGGCAATGCCTATGCAGGTTTTTCCGACACCCTGAACCTCAGGGAAGGCGTTACCGCTATCAGCCAGAAGGTCTTTGACCTGCATATGCTGATCTTCTGGATCTGTGTCATCGCCTGCGTACTGGTTTTCGCGGTACTGATCTATTCCATTTTTACACATCGCAAGTCCAAGGGTGCCGTACCGGCCACCTTCCACGAGAGCACCACCGTCGAGATTATCTGGACCACGATTCCGTTTCTGGTGCTGGTCGCCATGGCGGTACCCGCGACCACCACCCTGCTGGCGCTCGAGGATACGCGTGATTCGGATGTTTCCATCCAGATCACCGGCTACCAGTGGAAGTGGAAATACGACTACCTCGATGAGGGCATCAGTTTTTTCAGTGTCCTGACCACGCCACGTGACCAGATCGACGGCGATGCACCGAAAGATGACAACTATTTACTGGAAGTCGACAACCCGATTGTTGTACCGATCAACAAGAAGATTCGCTTCCTTATTACCTCCAACGATGTCATCCACTCCTGGTGGGTGCCGGACCTGGGCTGGAAACAGGATGCCGTGCCGGGTTTCATCAACGATGCATGGACCGAGCTGAAGGAGCCGGGTACCTACCGTGGCAAATGCGCCGAGCTTTGCGGCAAGGATCATGGTTTCATGCCCATCGTGCTGATTGCCAAGACGGATGAAGATTATGCCGCCTGGGTTGAAGAGCAAAAGGGCGCTGCGGCGGCGGCGGCCGGAGATGCTACCCGGACGCTTACCATGGACGAACTGATGGCGAAGGGTGAGGCGGCCTACAATGCCAGTTGTGCCGCCTGTCATCAGGCCAATGGTGCTGGTATTCCGGGCGTGTTCCCGCCTATTGCCGGCGGACCAATCGCCACCGGTGATGTTGCCGGGCATATCGATATTGTTGTTAATGGCAAGGCCGGTACCGCCATGCAGGCGTTCGGCGAACAGTTAAATGCCGTGGATCTTGCTGCCATCATTACCTACGAGCGTAATGCCTTTGGCAACAACAGCGGTGACATGGTGCAGCCAGCTGACGTAGCCGCTGCTAAATAAGAATTTCAAGGATACAAGTGGAGAGATGACGCTATGAGTACAGCAACCACACACGACGAGCATCACGATCACGGCGCCCCCAGCGGCCTGATGCGCTGGGTTACGACCACCAACCACAAGGACATCGGTACCCTGTACCTGTGGTTCGCCTTCATTATGCTGCTGATCGGCGGAGCCATGGCCATGGTGATCCGCGCCGAGCTGTTCCAGCCGGGCATGCAGGTCGTTGACCCGAACTTCTTCAATACCATGACCACCATGCACGGACTGATCATGGTGTTCGGCGCCATTATGCCGGGCATGGTGGGGCTGGCTAACTGGCAGATCCCGCTGATGATCGGTGCGCCGGACATGGCGTTGCCACGCATGAATAACTGGAGTTTCTGGATCCTGCCGTTCGCCGGCACCATGCTGCTCAGTACCCTGTTCATGGAAGGCGGCGGCCCGGCATTCGGCTGGACCTTCTATGCGCCGTTGTCCACGACCTTCGCCCCGGCAAGTACCGACTTCTTTATCTTCGCGGTGCACATGCTGGGTTTCTCCTCCATCATGGGTTCCATCAATATCATCGCCACTGTACTCAACATGCGGGCACCGGGCATGACCCTGATGAAGATGCCGCTGTTCGTATGGACCTGGTTCATCACCGCCTTCCTGCTGATCGCCGTCATGCCGGTACTGGCTGGCGCGGTGACCATGATGCTGACCGACCGCAACTTCGGTACCAGTTTCTTTGATGCCGCCGGTGGCGGTGACCCGGTACTGTTCCAGCACGTGTTCTGGTTCTTCGGGCATCCCGAGGTGTACATCATGATCCTGCCGGCGTTCGGCGTGATCTCCGAGATCATCCCGACGTTCGCACGCAAGAAACTGTTTGGCTACAGCTCCATGGTGTATGCAACGGCCTCGATCGCGTTCCTGTCATTTATTGTCTATGCGCATCACATGTTCACCACCGGCATGCCGGTGGCCGGTGAGCTGTACTTCATGTATGCCACCATCATGATCGCGGTACCCACGGCCGTGAAGGTGTTTAACTGGACCGCCACCATGTGGAAGGGCTCCATGACCTTCGAGACGCCGATGTTGTGGGCGATTGCCTTTGTGTTCCTGTTCACCATCGGTGGTTTTACTGGCCTGATGATGGGCATCGCACCGGCCGACATGCAGTACCACGACACCTACTTCATCGTGGCCCACTTCCATTACGTACTGGTAACCGGCGCGCTGTTCTCGATCATTGCCGCCTTCTACTACTGGGCACCGAAGTGGACCGGTCACATGGTGGATGAAACGCTTGGCAAGATCCATTTCTGGTGGTCCGTGATTTCCGTGAACGTGCTGTTCTTCCCGCAACACTTCATTGGCCTTGCCGGCATGCCGCGCCGTATTCCGGACTATTCCTTGCAGTTTGCCGACTGGAACATGGTCTCCAGTATTGGTGGTTTTGCATTCGGTCTGGCGCAGGTGTTCTTCATCTATGTCATCATCAAGACCATCCGTGGCGGCAAGGCGGCCACTGACCAGGTCTGGGAAGGTGCGCATGGCCTGGAATGGACGGTTGCTTCACCGGCGCCGTACCACACCTTTGAGACGGCACCGGAAGTCAGGTAATTCAGAAAACAGGTACGGGCCCTGTGGCCCGTGCGGAATTCAGGGTTGGTTTACATGGCAAAGCAGGATCAGACAACAAGTCAGCGATCAAACCGCAAGACGCTGACGATTGCGGTGCTGGTACTGGTGGCGCTGGCATTCTATGTCGCCAGTTTTTTTGTGGTGAGTGACTGACATGGAAAGCATTGATCGCGCTGCAGCCAATAAAAAGGTCGTTAAACGACTGGGTATTGCGGCAGTCTTGATGTTCGGTTTCGGTTTCGCCATGGTGCCGTTATATGACGTGTTTTGCGACATTACCGGTTTGAATGGCAAGACCGGCCGCATTGAACTGGAAGATGCGCTGAGCCAGACGGTGGATGAAGAGCGGCTGGTGACGGTGGAGTTTCTTGGCGTTGTTCACAGTGAACTGCCATGGGAATTCAGGCCGATGGTGAGGAGGATCAAGGTTCATCCCGGCGAGGTGACCGAGGTTAAGTACTACGCCATGAACAAGACAGACAATATCGTCGCCGGGCAGGCAATACCGAGCCTGGCACCCGGGCTGGCGGCAAAGTATTTCAGCAAGACAGAGTGTTTCTGTTTTACCCGCCAGTCGCTGGGGCCGGGAGAAGGCAAGGAGATGCCGTTGCGCTTTGTGGTTGATCCGGCGTTGCCTGAAAACATACGGCAGGTGTCGTTGTCCTACACGTTCTTCCAGGCAGAGGCTGTTGCTGCAGACAAGGAAAATACCAGTGGATCAGGTTCGCTTGATTCAATTTTGTGATTTAAAAACGCATAAATGAACATTTGTATAAATAAGGGAGTCATCAATGTCATCATCTAACGGGGGTTACTACCTTCCAGCACCCAGCCATTGGCCGATTGTTGGCTCGGTGGGTATGTTCTTGTTGCTGTACGGCTTTGCCAGTTTCCTGCATGGCAGCAGCAGCCTCATTATGATCGCCGGTGCCGCGGTCATCATTTTCATGCTGTTCGGCTGGTTCGGTACGGTCATTAATGAAAGCCTGTCCGGCAAATACAACGACCAGGTGGATACTTCATTCCGCATGGCGATGGGCTGGTTTATCTTCTCCGAGGTCATGTTTTTCGCGGCATTCTTCGGCGCCCTGTTCTATGCGCGCATGTATGCCATTCCGTGGCTCGGTGGCGGCTCCAACAATGTCATGACCAATGAGTTGCTGTGGCCTGCTTTCGACGCCGTGTGGCCGACCAACGGTCCGGGTGATGTCGGTGGTAGCTTTCAGACAATGGGTCCCTGGGGTATCCCGGCAATCAATACCCTGATCCTGCTGTCCAGTGGCGTGACGGTTACCTGGGCGCACTGGGGCCTGAAAAAAGGCGATCGTACGCAGTTGATCCTGGGACTGATGGCCACCGTTGCCCTGGGTTTCCTGTTCATCAGTTTGCAGGCCTACGAGTACTACCATGCTTACCACGAGCTTAACCTGAAGCTGACGTCCGGCATGTACGGCACGACCTTTTTTATGCTGACCGGCTTCCATGGGCTGCACGTGACACTGGGTGCCATCATGCTGTTTGTCGTTATGATCCGCGCGATGAAGGGGCACTTCAGCGAGGAACATCATTTCGCGTTTGAGGCGGCGGCCTGGTACTGGCACTTCGTGGACGTGGTCTGGCTGGGTCTGTTCGTGTTCGTTTACTGGCTGGTCTAGACGGCAATTGCTGACTTAAAAACGGGCGCTGCTCATCGCGGCGCCTTTTTTTTGCCTACAGGGACGTAGGTACATCGTGGAGCGCAGGGAGGCGCGGGAGCGATGCGCCCCCAGGGACGTAGGTACATCGTGGAGCGCAGGGAGGCGCGGGAGCGATGCGCCTTGTCAGGGATGTGTAGAATATTCGCGGACGCGGCCCGCTCCTGCACCAATGGGTGCACCTGTAGGAGCGGACCGCGTCCGCGATTGATTTAGCGGAAAAATAACGTTGAAAAAATTTCTAGCCGGGATAAACACCGTGTGGTTGCAGTACCCCGGTGGCGAAACCGATCATCAGCAGGATGAACAGCAGCACGGACAGGCTCACACGCACGGTCAGGGCCCTCACGGTACGTTCCGACGTACCCTTGTCCTTCATCAGGTAAAACAGGCCACTGAAGAGACTGCCGACGATGGCCAGCAGGAACAGGACAATAATAATTTTGGTGATCATGGCGATGAACCGGAGTGGTTGAGATAATGAGCAGCAGTATAGCAAATCAGGGTGAATGATGAGATTCGGCGCTTATGACTTTTCGCCATCACTGTGGCCGACGGTCGCAACCCTGTTATTGTTGCCGCTATTGACCGGCTTCGGCATCTGGCAACTGGAGCGGGGAGCCTGGAAGCAGCAAATAGTCGATACGCATGCTGACAGGGCGCTCTTGTCGCCGGTTTCGCTGCAATCCCTGCCTGACTACCGGGATGCCGAGCAGTACCGCAAGGTTTTCGTACGTGGCTATTACGACATGGAGCATCAGTTGCTGCTGGATAACCGTACCTACGAAGGCTATGCCGGCTACCATGTGTTGACACCATTGCGACTGGATGAATCGGACAAGACAGTACTGGTCAACCGCGGCTGGGTCCCTGTTGGCAACAGCCGCGCCATATTGCCGGATATACCGGGTACCACGGGTGAAGTACTGGTGGATGCAACCATCAAGCTGCCACCGCAAAAACTGTTCAGGCTGGGTGACATGGACGAGATGCATGAAGGCTGGCCCAAGGTGATACAGCAAATCGAGATCAGCGCGCTTGAAGAGCGTCTCGGCTATCCGCTGGAGCCCCTGGTACTGCTGCTCGACAAGGATGACGAGTTCGGTTTTATCCGTGACTGGAAACCGGTGTACGGGGTCACACCCGACAAACACCGCGCCTATGCCGTGCAGTGGTTTACACTCGCCGCCGTGTTGTTGATGATCTACATCGGCGTAAATTCAAAACGCATACCAAGAGAGCCATGAAACAAAATTCATCCAACTCCAGGCAGCGCGGCTTCCTGAGTTCACGCCAGGCACTGGTGCTACTGGGATTGCTGTTCATGACACCGGCATTTGTAGCCTGGGTGATGCATAACAGTTCCGAGCAGGGCTGGCGCCCCGAGGGAACCACCAACAGGGGTTCGCTGGTGCACCCTGCGCGGCCGCTGACAATGCCGGCGGATTTGAAGATAGCTGACCAGGCGGCAAGCGATTACCTGCAGGGCAAGTGGACGTTGCTGTATATCGGTGACGCCGACTGCGACACGGTTTGCAATGAAAATCTCTACAAGATGCGTCAGATAAGAACGGCGCAGAACGAGAATATGCGACGCATTCAACTACTCTATCTGGTGCGGGATGAGGCCATACCTGCGCCGCTGATGGCCATGCTTGCCAGGGACTACAAGGACACCGCGGTGACGCTGCTGGCAGCTGAACAGGTCGAGCAGATTGCCCCGTATTTTCTCATCGACGGCGTCGCCATGGAGGCTGCCGAGCGGGTGTATATTATTGATCCGCTGGGTAACTTGATGATGTACTATCCGCCGGTTGCGGACCCGAGCGGGATGCTGAAAGACCTGAGAAAACTGCTCAAGTATTCAAAGATCGGTTGATGATAAAGCAGCTACAAAGCTATCTCGGTCTGTGCAAGCTGAAGGTCGTGGCGCTGATCGTGTTCACCGCCATGGTGGGGATGTTTCTGGCGACAGTGCCACCCGGAATGGTGCCCTGGGATGTGTTGCTGTTCGGTAACCTCGGTATCGGCATGGCGGCCAGCGCCGCAGCCGCCATCAACCATGTGCTGGATGCCCGTGAAGACGCCAAGATGACGCGCACCCACAATCGTCCCTTGCCGCAGGGTGAAATCAATGGACGCGATGCGCTGATCTTTGCCCTGCTGCTGGGGGCACTGTCGATGCTCATCCTGGTGGTGTTCATCAATACCCTGACAGCCGTGCTGACCTTCCTGTCACTGGTCGGCTATGCCGTGGTGTACACCATGTACCTGAAACGCGCGACACCGCAGAACATCGTCATCGGCGGTGCTGCCGGTGCTGCGCCGCCGATACTCGGCTGGACCGCGCTCACCGGTACAGTTGATCCGCATGCGCTGCTGCTGTTCCTGATTATCTTTATCTGGACACCGCCGCATTTCTGGGCGCTGGCGATTCACCGCCGCGACGAGTACGCCAAGGTGGATATCCCTATGTTACCGGTAACGCACGGTATCCCGTTTACGCGCCTGCAGATACTGCTGTATACGGTGATGCTGATTGTCGTCAGTGTGTTGCCGTTTGTGTTCAGGATGAGCGGCCTGTTTTACCTGGTCGGGGCCTTGCTGCTGGGCGCAGGCTTTCTGCATTATGCGATCCTGTTAATGAAAGGCGATGATGAAAGTATCGCCATGAAAACCTTCGGTTATTCCATCTGGTACCTGATGGCAATGTTTACATTGCTGCTGGTGGACCACTACCTGCCATTGCTGGCATGGTGGTGATTTCCATTTCCATGCAGGCATAAAAAACGGCCCTCAGGGGGCCGTTCAGCGATCATGTGCCACGGCGTCAGGCGAGCAGGGTCTTTTTCAGTTTGCCCAGCGCGCTCTTTTCAAGCTGCCGAATGCGTTCTGCAGAGATACCAAAGCGGTCGGCCAGTTCATGCAGGGTACTCTTGTTCTCTGCCAGCCAGCGTTCTTCAAGGATGGTACGGCTGCGCTCGTCCAGTGCTGCCAGTGCATCGCCGAGGTTGCTGTTGTTCTCGCTGTTCCAGTCGTTTTGTTCAACCGTCAATGCCGGATCGTTGGATGCATCCGTGAGATAGGCGGCCGGCGCAAAATGATGTGACTCCTCGTCATCATCCGCGGCGCTCAGGTCAAAACCGATGTCCTGGCCGCTGAGACGGGATTCCATCTCCAGCACGACTTCCGGCTTGACTCCCAGATCCTCGGCAATGCCGTTGACCTCTTCCTGGTTCAACCAGCCCAGGTGCTGCTTTTTACTGCGCAGGTTAAAGAACAGTTTGCGCTGGGCCTTGGTTGTGGCCACCTTCACAATACGCCAGTTACGCAGAATGAATTCATGGATCTCCGCGCGCACCCAGTGCACGGCGTAGGAGACCAGGCGCACACCGGCGTTCGGGTCAAAACGTTTCACCGCCTTCATCAGGCCGATATTGCCTTCCTGTACCAGGTCACCGAGTGCCAGACCATAGCCGCTGTAACCCCGCGCAATGCGAATGACGAAGCGCAGGTGCGACATCACCAGATCACGTGCGGCATCCAGATCCCCCTCGTTTTGCAGGCGCAGCGCCAGCGAGCGTTCCTGTTCGGCGCTCAGCAGCGGCACACCCAACGCGGCCTGGATATACTGATCCAGGTTGCCTGTCGGCATCGGTATCGCAAGTGTTTGATTTCTGGTTACTAAATCCTTTGTCATGGACTGCCTCTCTGTATCGTTAGCGCTGATATTAGCACTCCTAAACATAGAGTGCCAATTGCCGGGTAAGTTCCAGTCATTTCGGTTGCCTGGCGGGATTCCTGAGGTGTTTTCGGGTCGTATGCGGCTGTAGCCATGCCGCGATACCGTTCAGGTGGGTTCAATCGCAGCCAGGTGGCGACCGACGGCCAGCCAGGAGCCCAGCAGGCCAAGCACGGTACCGCCCGCAAGCAGCACCCCCAGCAGTTGCAGCGGCAGGGTCTCGAGGCTGAAGTCGCTGTGATAGAGACCGGCGAGCCTGGAGACCGGTTCCGATAACAGCCAGAAGCCGGCTTCTACCACCAGCCAGGCAAGCAGTGCCCCGAGGACACCGTACCAGATGCCGCCGTAGAGAAACGGGCGGCGTACGAAACCGTTGGTTGCGCCGATGAGCTTGGTTACCAGTATTTCATCACGCCGATTCTGAATTTCCAGGCGGATGGTGTTGCCAATCACGAGCATGACAGCGAGTGCCAGCAGCGCGCTGATAATGAGGATAACGCGCTGTGCGATGTCCACTATGGCCGCGAGACGTTGCACCCATTGCAGATCAAGCTGTGCAAGCGCTGTTTCCGGGAGCTCGCTGAAACGCTCACGCAGCGCGCTGGCCGCCGCCGGGTCGATGCTGTCGCCGGCCGGCAGCACGATCAGCACAAAAGGCAACGGATTCTCCTCGAGTACCCCGAGAACATCCGCAAATCCGGATTGCTGGCCAAATTCCTGCAGCGCCTGTGCGGGTGTGATCAATTGCACGGAACCAACCCCGGACCATGTGCGGACCTGAGCGGCGAGGGCGCGCGCCTTGTCATCCGTGATGCCGTGTTGCAGAAAGACCGACAGGCTGGCCTGTCCGTCCCACGAACCACTGAGGCGCTCCAGGTTGCCGAGCAACAGGTACAGTCCCGAAGGCATCGCCAGCGCGATGGCGATCACGGCCGCGGTCATCGATGAGGCAACCCAGTTGCGGTACAGGCGTCCAAGGCTGTCGAAGGCGACCTGCGCGTGGCGTTGCAGGAAGGTCCGCGGCGACAGTCTGCGGCGCAGGATATCCTGCCAGTGGTGCTGGGACTGGCGCCGGTTTTTACGCAGCCGATTCATGCGGCACCGGCTGCGCTATGTGTGAGGCGGCCCTGGTCCAGGGACAGTACCGGGTAATCGAGTGTTTCGATCAGGGGTATATCGTGGCTGGCAATGAGCACGCTGACACCGACGTCATTGAACAGTGAGAACAGCGACATGATTTCACGTGACAGTTCGGGGTCGAGGTTGCCGGTGGGTTCGTCGGCGAGCAGCAGCATGGGTTTGTTGACGACGGCGCGGGCAATACCCACGCGTTGCTGTTCACCCCCGGAGAGGGTGATGGGGTAGAGCCGTTCCTTGCTCAGCAGGCCCAGTTTGTCGAGGGCGGCTCGCACCCGGCGGCCGATTTCCTGGTGCCGGTAGCCGGCGATAATCAGCGGCAGGGCGACATTATCAAACACGGTGCGGTCAAACAGCAGGTGGTGCTCCTGGAAAATAAAACCGATCTTGCGGCGGATGTAGGGGATGCGGCGCTTGCCGAGGCGCGTGACGTTTTCACCATCGACAAAGACCTGGCCACGCGTGGCGTACTCTATCAGGGCAACCAGTTTTAACAGGGTACTTTTGCCGGCGCCGGAATGCCCGGTGAGGAACGCCATGACACCTTTTTCCATGTGAAAATTGATGTTGCTGAGGGCCTCAAAGCCGCCCGGGTAGCGCTTGCTGACGTTGGTGAAGCGGATCATGTATCCAGTGGGTCCTTGAGGTGTGTTTTATTCTGCTTTTGCAAATAACGCATCAACAAATTCTTCTGCATCAAATTCACGAAGGTTTTCAATGCCTTCTCCGACGCCAATGAAACGTATCGGGATCTGCATGCGTTTCGCGATGGCAAATATGATGCCGCCCTTGGCGGTTCCATCCAGCTTGGTGAGCGTGATGCCGGTGAGTCCAATGGCATTGTTGAATTCCTGCGCCTGGTTGAGTGCGTTCTGGCCGTTGCCTGCATCCACCACCAGCATCACTTCGTGGGGCGCGTCTGCATCCAGCTTGCCCATCACCCGCTTGATTTTTTTCAGTTCTTCCATCAGGTTACTTTGCGTGTGCAAGCGCCCGGCGGTATCCGCGATCAGCACATCCATGTTGCGCGAGCGCGCCGATTGCAGCGCGTCGAAAATGACCGAGGCTGAATCCGATCCCTGCTGTTGAGCAATCACCGGGACATCGTTGCGCTCACCCCAGGTCTGCAATTGTTCAACCGCCGCCGCACGAAAGGTATCCCCGGCGGCCAGCATGACCTTCAGGCCCTGCTGCTGCAAACGATGGGCGAGCTTGCCGATGCTGGTGGTTTTGCCGGCACCATTGATGCCGACCATCAATATGACGTAGGGGCGTCCCTGTTCAGGAATGACCAGTGGCTGACTGCTGGGCACGAGGATCGCACGCATGCGGCTTCGCAAGGCGGATATCAGTGCGTCGGCATCCTTGATCTGGTCGAGCGCAATCAGCTCGGTGAGGCCATCGATGATCTCACGTGTAGCCTCGATGCCAACATCGGCGACCAGTAGCTGGGTTTCGATGTCTTCAAGCAGCCCGTCATCGATTGACCGGCTGCCCAGCACCAGCTCGGTGATTCCGTCTGAGAGATTATGCCGGGTACGCGACAGGCCCTCTCTGAGGCGCTTCAACAGTCCGGGCTTTGCAGCGTCGCCCGAGTCGGTCGATGTTTTGTTTTTTCCGAAACCTAGCATGAAAATGATTGTCTCTGCTGATTAGGTAATACCGGGGCCGATATCCTATCATCCCCCAGCCATTCGGGTTAACTATCCGAAGTACAGGAGTAGATGAATGCGAAGATTGCTAGCGACGGGCCTGTTGCTCGCCAGCCAACTGGCGACAGCCGCCGGAGATGTCCATGAATATCAACTGGATAACGGCTTGAAACTGATCGTCAAGGAGGACCATCGCGCGCCGGTGGTGGTTTCACAGGTGTGGTACAAGGTCGGGGCCAGCTACGAGCACGACGGCATCACCGGCGTCTCGCACGTGCTCGAGCACATGATGTTCAAGGGCACGGCTGAGCATCCCGCGGGTGAATTCTCGCGCATCATTTCCGAAAATGGTGGCAGCGAGAATGCTTTCACCAGCAAGAACTACACCGCCTATTTCCAAAAGCTTGAAAAAAGCCGCTTGCCGATCAGCTTCGAGCTGGAAGCTGACCGGATGCGCAACCTGCAACTGCAGGATGAAGAATTCCAGAAGGAAATCAATGTGGTGATGGAAGAGCGGCGCTTGCGTACCGAAGACAAGCCGACGGCCCTGACCTATGAACAGTTCGGTGCAACGGCCTTTATCAGCAGTTCGGTACGCATTCCGACCATTGGCTGGATGAATGATCTGGAGAACATGCAGCTGGCTGATCTGCAGCGCTGGTATGAACGCTGGTATGCACCCAACAATGCCATTGTGGTGGTGGTCGGTGACGTTGATCCGGAGGCCGTACTGCAACTGGCAAAGAAATATTTTGGCCCGTTGAAGCCGGAACAGATCATACCGCCCAAGCCGCGCATCGAGCCGCCCCAGAAAGGCAGGCGTGAACTCACCGTGCGGGCCCCGGCCGAGGTGCCTTACACTATCATGGGTTACAAGACGCCGGTACTGGCAACCGCCGAGGAAAACTGGGAGCCCTACGCGCTGGAGGTCCTGGCCAACATTCTCGACGGGGGGAACAGCTCGCGCCTCACCCGTGACCTGATACGTGGCAGCCAGATTGCCACCAGTGCCGGTGCCGGTTATGACCTCTATGATCGCCAGGCAGGCCTGCTGTTGCTGGATGGCACGCCGGCGGGATCGCACAGCATTGCCGACGTGCAGGAGGCACTGTTCGAGCAGATTCAGCGACTGCAGGATGAGCCGGTTACCGAAGAGGAATTGTCACGGGTTAAAGCCACGGTGGTGGCCAGTGCCGTCTATGAACTGGACTCGGTTTTTTACCAGGCGATGAAGATCGGACAACTGGAAGCTGTCGGACTGGACTGGCGACTGGTCAAGGAATATGTGGAGCGTATCAATGCCGTCACGGCCGGGCAGGTACAGGCGGTCGCGAAGAAATACCTGGTAGAAGAATCCCTCACCGTGGCAGCACTTGATCCCCTGCCCATGGAGACCGGGCGACAGCCGCGTGTGGATAACGGTGGAGGTAGCCATGGACACTAGCAGCAGCATCGCCATGAGCCTCCACAAATTGACGTCTGCCGTGCTGCTGTTGTGGCTGCTTGCCATGCCTGCGGCCTTTGCAATGCCGGCGATACAGCACTGGGTAACGGATAACGGTGCGCGCGTCTATTTTGTCGCGGCACCGGAATTACCCATGGTGAATATCAATGTCACCTTTGCCGCCGGTGCCGTGCGCGATGACAGGCATGCCGGCCTGGCGCACATGACCAGCACACTGCTGGATATGGGCGCGGCCGGTCTCAGTGCGGATGAAATCTCCAGCCGTGCGGAATCGCTGGGTGCTGAGCTGGGAACCGGATCGGCGCGTGACATGGCGTGGATAACATTGCGCAGCCTGAGTGATCCCGCCTACCTGCAGCCGGCACTGAAACTGCTCGCAGATGTTATCAACAAGCCGGACTTTAACGAGAAAGACTTCGAGCGTGAGCGTGAGCGTACGCAGGTTGCGATACGGCACAGCGAGCAGTCACCCGCCACCGTCGCGGAGTACACCTTTTTCCAGTCCAGCTACGGTGATCATCCCTATGCGCCGCGACCGGGCGGTACCGTGGAAAGTATCGCTGCGTTGCAGCTTGACCAGATCAAGGCCTTCTACAGGCAGTATTACGTAGCGCGCAACGCGGTGTTTTCCATTGTCGGGGATCTCGACCGCAAGGCGGCCGAGCAACTGGTAGAGCAGGTGATCGGACAGTTACCTGCCGGCAAGCGTGCACCCGCGGTGGCGTCAGTACCGGTGTTGACGAAGGCACAGGAACAACGTGTCTATCATCCTTCCACACAGACCCATGTACGCATGGGCGCGCCGGGCATGCACCGTGGTGATCCTGACTATTTTCCATTGTATGTGGGGAATCATGTGCTGGGCGGCGGCGGGCTGGTGTCACGGCTGTTTGAAGAGGTGCGCGAGAAACGCGGGCTGTCCTACAGCGTCAACAGTTATTTCTCTCCCATGGAACAGAATGGCCCTTATTTGCTTTCATTGCAGACCCGTAATGACCAGCTGGATGAATCGCTGACCGTGATGCGAGCGACCTTGCAGGACTTTGTTGACAAGGGCCCCACGGAAAAAGAGCTGCTGGCCTCGAAGAAAAACATTACCGGTGGCTTTCCCCTGAAAATTGCGAGCAACTCCAGTATTCTGGATTATCTCAATGTGATCGGATTTTACGATTTACCACTCGATTATCTTGAAGTATTCAATGACAGGGTAATGGCCGTCACGCGGCAGCAGATTATCGATGCCTTCCAGCGCCGCGTATCACCGGACACCATGGTCACCGTCATCGTTGGTGGTGACAGTTAAACCGCAAAGAATCGTCCTGATCTGATCCCGGTCATTCCCGCCCTTGCGGGAGTGACCGCGTTTTTCAGTTACATCAATCTCACTTCTCGTGCACGGCCTGTCAGTTTCAACTGACAGGCCGTGTTGCATTTGGCCGACTGACCATCACCGGCATGCTCTGTAGGGTAGCGCACTGGACACCCGGAGACGGGCC
>Ga0316194_10000622_pt1 | contig 23412 bp, 18 predicted proteins | sample CroRivsedime1_MG_FD_204936 | JGI IMG/M metagenome (GOLD analysis project Ga0316194, IMG submission 204936) | Coastal sediment microbial communities from Maine, United States - Cross River sediment 1 | ecosystem: Environmental > Aquatic > Marine > Coastal > Sediment | place: USA: Maine...
CATTTCAATCCTCACCATCCAGCCCGGTATGTTCAGGCCGCAAAAGCCGGATAAACCCGTTTGCGGCAGCGTTACCATTAGGTCCTTCAAGTGCGAATTTTTGAAGACCCGCACAACGGGTATAAAACAGGCTGAGGCGGACATGACGGGCATCACCGAAGCCGGTGTCATTGTCTCTGCCGGCCAGGGCCTCGGCGATAAAGAAAACGTGGCTCTCTTATATCAGCTGGCCGCATTGTTCACCAAGTCAGCGGTTGCCGGGTCCCGCATCATTTGCGATTTAGGCTGGCTGGAATACAGGTGTCAGGTGGGGGTCAGCGGTGCAACCGTCTCGCCGCAGCTATACATCGCATGCGGCATATCCGGGTCGGTGCAGCATGTAATGGGCATGCGTAATTCCGAATATATTGTGGCCATCAACACAGATCCGACGGCCGCTATTTTTCAGGTCGCTGATATATGTATTGTCGAAAATTTGATTACTTTTATTCCCGCTTTTATTGAGGTTTATGAAAAAGCGCAAAGCGAAGGAGGCCATAATGGTTGATTTCTCGCTGAACAACAAAATCGCCCTGATAACCGGTGCCAGCAGGGGCATCGGGGAAGCGATCGCTTTAACATTGGCGGAATATGGCGCCCGCTGTGTTCTGGTCAGCCGCAAGCTGGATAGCCTGCAAGCCGTGAAAGAAAAAATAGCACAAAAGGGTGGGCAGGCTGAAGCCATTGCCTGCCATACCGGTCATTTGAATCAGATAAAAGATTTATTTGGAAAAGTTAAAACCACCTTCGGCCGGTTGGACATTCTTATTAACAACGCAGCCACCAATCCATATTTCGGAAATATGCTCGATGCCGATGAAGCGGTTTGGGACAAAACCAACGAGGTCAACCTCAAAGGCCCTTTTTTCATCATCCAGCATGCGGCCCGGCTGATGGAAGCCACCCGCGGGGGTGCCATCGTCAATGTGGCCTCCATCAATGGTGTCCGTCCGATGCCTACTCAGGGAATATATTCAATTACCAAAGCTGGGTTAATTTCCATGACCAAGGTCTTCGCCAAAGAACTTGCCGTTAAAAATATTCGGGTCAATGCCCTGCTCCCGGGTTTGACGCAAACAAAGTTTTCGGAGGTTCTCATTAAAACCGAATCTATCTATAAAGCCGCCATTCAACAAATCCCGCTGGGCAGACACGCGCAGCCAAGTGAAATGGCGGGCGCGGTGCTATATCTGGTATCCGATGCGGCCTCTTATACGACCGGCACGAGTATCATCTGTGACGGGGGGATGTTGGCATGACGGTATATGTCGAAAAAGAAGGACCGGTGACCACCATCATTTTAAGCCGGCCGGAGGTTCGCAATGCGGTTGACCGTGAAACCGCGCAAGAACTGGCGGATACTTTTCGTTCTTTTGAGATTGATGAGGAGGCAAGGGCGGCGGTATTTTGTGGGGATCAGGGCCAGTTCTGCGCCGGGGCGGATTTAAAAAAGATCGCCGAAGGCAAACCTAACCGGATGGAACCTGCAGGTGACGGTCCCATGGGCCCTACTCGCATGCGGCTGAGCAAACCGGTCATCGCCGCTATCTCCGGCTATGCCGTAGCGGGCGGTCTCGAACTGGCGCTCTGGTGTGATCTGAGAGTCATGGAGGAAGATGCAGTGCTGGGAGTTTTTTGCAGACGCTGGGGCGTTCCCTTGATTGACGGCGGTACGATTCGTCTTCCGAGACTGATCGGTTTGAGCCGTGCGCTGGACCTTATTTTGACCGGCAGACCGGTTGAAGCACACGAAGCGCTGCAGATGGGATTGGTCAACCGGGTTGTCCCAAAAGGCAAAGCCAGGGAATCCGCAGTAAAGCTTGCACATCAGATATCCGCTTTTCCCCAGACATGCCTGCAGGGAGATCGTATGTCGGCCCTTGAACAATTCGACCTGCCGTTTGAGCAGGCCATGGCCAATGAATTTAAACACGGTCTCCGATCTCTGGCAAAAGAGGCCGGTTCCGGCGCCACCCGGTTTACAAAGGGAGCCGGCCGCAATGGTCATTTTGAAAAGTCTGATTAAATGTATTGACTAACTCAAATTTCCGTATTGGATATCAAAATGTGACCCGAAAGAAAAAGGAGGCCCCATGAACGCGAGCGCCATTAAAATGTCGGTGAGGGATTGGTGACGGCATTCATACGAGTAACCAAGTGTAACATTGAGGTGTAAAAGGATTTCTCTTATTTTGTTCTACTTTTTCTGACTATAGTTCTTTCTTCTTCAGGAATAGGAGGCGGAACAGGCTCGCCGGAGATCTTATTCACCGCATCAAAGCGAGGAGGACAAGCTTCGAAGCAGGTTCCGCATTTTATGCATTTCTCCTGGTCAATTACATGGATCTGGTTCTTGGCACCTGCAATCGCCTCCACCGGGCATTTCCTGAGGCATATCATACAGGCCTGGCACTTAGCCGGATCAATATGGTAGGAGACGACTTCACTGAATAACCTGTCTATCTCGTCACTGGTGAAAAATCCGTCATATTCTTCTTGGTTTTCAAGGCGAGAAGCCAGCTTCTTCCTTTTCACGATCTTAATGTAGGGGATCAGCTTTCTAACTTCTGCAAGTTTGGACTTTAATTCATTTTCGTCTATTCCTTCGCCCTTGCCAAGTGGTCCTAACTCCTTAACCTTTTTGCTAAAACCATCAACAATTTCGGTAAAAAGAATTCCTTCACCGGAAGACATAAATTCGATACTTAATCTTTCCGGGTTCAGCTCTAGGTGCTCCATTATTTTTCTACATAGAAGCACTATGCTTAATGCATCGTAATTTCCATGGGTAATATAATTACATTCATTAAGACGGCAACCACCAATAAACACCCCATCCATTCCATTTGAGAAGGCTCGCAGTATAAATTCCAGGTCGACTCTACCGGAACACATGACGCGAATAAGCCTGATTTCAGTTGAATATTGCAGTCTGGAAACTCCAGCCATGTCAGCAGCACCGTATGCTCACCAATGGCACACGAAACCTAATATTCTTGGTTTAAACTCAAGTCCTGTAGTCATTCGTTTTCAACTCCTTTGGTCCGTGGGCCCGTTGGTCCGGTTTGCCCGTTGGGCCCGTTAGCCGCTTAACGGGCTCAACCGGCTCAACCGGCTCAACCGGCTAACCGGCTAACCGGCCGCCGCATCAATTTGGCTCAAGAGGTCTTCATCGGTAAAGTGCTTTAGAAAAATCGCCCCTGTTGGACACTTTGCGTTACAGAGGCCGTCTCCTTTACAGAGAAGCGGATTAACCCCGGCCTTTTGGCCCTGTCGTGTGGTACGAAACTCTATGGCGTTATACGTACAGGCTGAGATACATGCCCCACACGACATACACTTTTTCTCATTGACCTCGCAGACAGAACCGGAGACGGTGACGATATCATGCGAGAGAAGGGTTAAAGCCCGACTTGCAGCTCCATACGCCTGGTTAATGGCTTCCGGTATATGCTTAGGATAGTGAGCCAATCCACAAAGATAAACGCCTTCTGTACCAAACTCAACAGGTTTTAATTTGACATGGGCTTCTTTGAAAAAACCATCCGGTCCCAAAGCGACCTTGAAAAATTGAGATATTTCCCTGTTTCCCGCGGAGGGAATAACGGCAGCAGCCAACGCAAGAATGTCGGCATCGATAGCAAGCTTTCGACCTAAAATATAATCCGGCAAGGTAACCCTTATAGCAGACCGGCCCTCCTCCTCAACAGCTTCCACCCGGGGTTTATCATCCGGCTCGTAACGGATGAACTTTACATCTTTATCAGACGCTTCCCGGTAATAATCCTCGCTGAACCCATAGGTTCTGATATCCCGAAAGAGAATGCTGATATCCATCCGGGGGTTTATCTCTTTCAGTTTCAAGGCGTTCTTTATGGCATTGCTACAACATATCCGGGCGCAGTAATCTCTGTCCTCTTGTCTGCAGCCCACACATTGGATCATCACCAGACTCCGGGAGTTGATCAGCCTTTCTTCTCCTTTGGCGATTTGCTCCCCTAACTCCAACTGGGTCAATACCCTATCATCTTCTCCATAAAGGTATTCGGTGGGTTCATATTCATCCGCACCAACAGCGATGACGGATGCACCATGCTTTATCTCTGTGACCCCTCTTTCAGACTTCACCTTGGTTGTAAAATTTCCCACATAACCGGTAGCCTCTGTGACGATGGCATCCGTATATACATGTATTGAGGGATGCTGATAAACCTTGCGCACAAGATCACGCAAATAGGCCTGAACATCCATCCCATCCAGAGTGTAATGGATTCTTCTGGCCGTTCCCCCCAGGTCTATATCTTTTTCCAGCAGATAAACCTCATGCCCCTGGTTGGCTAAGGAGAGCGCACTATTCATGCCGGCGATGCCCCCACCCACCACCAACGCCGTCCTGTTGACCGGCAGATCAATTTCCTGTAGCGGCTGCAGATGGGAAACCCGTGCCACCGACATCCGGGTGATGTCCTTGGCCTTTTCGGTGGCATCTTCTTTTTCGCGAGAGTGGACCCAGGAGCAATGTTCTCTGATATTAGCCATTTCAAAGTAATATTGATTAATTCCCGCCTCCCGCAGCGTGTCCCGGAATAACGGTTCCAGGGTCCTGGGGGAGCAGGCAGCGACAACCACGCGATTGAGCCCCTTTTCCCGGATCGTCTCCGTTATTGAGTGGGCCGAATCGGTCGCACATGAAAATAGCTGCTCGGTGGCGTAGACAACGTTATCCAGAGTCAAGGAATAATCCACTACGGAAGGGACATCGACCACTCTTCCGATATTAGCGCCGCAATGACACACAAAAACACCGACCCTGGCCTCTTCTGCCGAGACATCCTTTTCGGGTGGATATATCCTTTCTTTGGACAGCTTCCCGCGCCGGTGGTCCAGGAATTCACCACACTGGGCGCCGGCTCCGCTGGCGGAAAAAACCGACTCGGGGATATCCATAGGGCTCTGGAAGGCTCCACTGACAAAGATCCCCGGCCGGGTGGTCTCCATAGGATTGGAAGGCATTGCTTGACAGAACCCGTGTGAATTGAGCTCAATTCCGAACTTATCCGCCAGATCCTCATTATCAGCAGGAGGGTTCAATCCAACGGATAATACCACCATATCGAATTCTTCTTCCTTTACGCCGTCCTCGACAGCGGCGAATCTGATGGTAACATTCTTGCTTTGCGGGATCTCCTTTCCTATTGAGACATAGCTTCTGATAAACCGGATTCCGGGAAGTTTCTCGGTTCTATGGTAAAATGTTTCGAAATCCTTGCCATAGGAACGAATATCGTTATGGAATATGGTACACTCGGCCTCGGCGTCATGATCTTTTGTCAAAATCACCTGCTTCTGGGTATAGGTGCAGCATACGGCTGAACAATAGCTGTTGCCGCCCGGGATAACCTGTCTGGAACCGACGCACTGAATCCAGGCGATTTTATGGGGATGCTTTTTATCGGAAGGGCGCAATACCTCGCCTTCGTTCGGACCGGTGGCACATAACAGCCGTTCAAAGTCGAGACTGGTTACCACGTTCGCCATCTTTCCGTAGCCAAAGTCGCCCCTCAGCTTAGGGTCGAATATCTCATAGCCCGGAGACAGAACGATCGCCCCTACTTTTACTTCCACCTCCTGCGCCTCTTGATGAAGATCGATGGCCTCATTCTTACAGACGCCTTCGCAAATAGCACATTTCTTCTCTTTAAGGTAGAGGCAGCTTTCGTCTATATACGTGACAAGCGGAACGGCTTGAGAAAAGTATATATGAACGGCTTTATTCGACGATAAGTCTTGATTGTATGGATCCGGGACTTTGACCGGACAGTACTCTACACAGGTACCACAACCCGTGCAGTTGTCCTCGATAATGTATCTGGGCTTTTTAACCAGGGTGACCTTGAAATCTCCTGCTTCCCCTTCTACACCATCAACTTCAGTATAGGTCAGGACCTCTATATTGGGATGCCGGCCGACCTCGACCAGTTTGGGCGAGAGTATTCACATGGAGCAGTCATTGGTGGGATAGGTCTTGTCAAGCTGGGCCATTTTGCCGCCGATGGCAGGTGATTTCTCAACCAAATAAACCTTATAGCCCGAATCGGCAAGATCAAGAGAGGCCTGAATACCGCTGATCCCCCCACCGACAACCATTACATCTCCGAAATTGCTGTCTGCAAGACTTTTGCAAAGCTGTTCAATTTGTTCTTTTTCCAATTTCTATATCCTCATTTTGTAGCTATATAAACATATGTTTTTAAACATATTAACCACCATTTCTTCAATCAAAAAAAAATGCTCATGAGAAATGCGGGTTAAATCGTTTCCTGGATTATTTCTGTAATGTCCTTAATCTCTGTGGCTTCACTATCATCCTGGGCTAGCCTGCTTTCCTCAAAATGGGTGATGCAATAAGGGCAGGCAGTAACCAGCACCTCAGCCCCAACGTCAACGGCTTGCGCTAATCTGAGGTCCGAGAATCTTTCACCCTTTACAGTTTCCATCCAAATCCGGCCACCTCCCCCTCCGCAACAAAGGCTGTCTTCCCGCGAATCAGCCATCTCAATCAGTTCTAAACCAGGTATCTTCCTTAAGACTTCCCGCGGTTCCTCATATATACCGTTATGTCGACCCAGGTAACAGGGGTCATGATACGTAACTTTCTTGCCGTACTCCTTGCTGAGCTCAAGCCTGCCCTCCTTAATAAGCTCCAATAAATATTGGGAGATATGAACCACCTCAAAGTTGACCTTAAATTCGGGATACTCATTTTTGAAGGTATGGTAGCAATGAGGGGAAGAGACCAGGATTTTCTGCACCCCATTATCGATAAAAGTTTTGATGTTTTCCCTGGCCAGGCGTTTGAATAGTTCCTCATCGCCCGTCTTGCGGATGCTTTCTCCGCAGCAATTCTCCTTGGGACCCAGTATTCCGAAATCTATCCCAGCCCTGTTAAGGATATCGGCCGTGGCCCTGGCGACCTTTTTTAATCTTGGGTCATAGCAAAGGTAGCAACCGGGGAAAAATAAAACTTCCATCCCCTCGGTGAACGGTTTTACAGACAGGCCCTCGGCCCAATCCGCCCTCTTTTCCCGGTCCTCACTCAAGGGATTGCCTTTACCAAGAAGGCTTGCACTTATGCCGCGGACAGAACTGACAGGCGTCGGAAAAACCCCATATTCCGTTGAAATCCTGCGCAAGGCTACCCCGGCTTCAATTATTTTCACGCCCCGGGGGCACTGCCGAGGACAGTTTCCGCAGGTCGTACAACGCCACATCTCTTCAGTTTCGATATCAGTCAAACCGAAGGTAGCCTCTCGGATTATTTTGCGCATGCTAAAGGTTCGCACCCTATTCCACGGACAGACTGTGTCGCATAATCCGCATTGATAGCACAATTTGAAGGCTTCTCCACCGGACTCTTTTATGACATCTATGATCTCTTTTAAAGGGGCTACAGTTTTCACTGTCTTTATTTAATCCTCTTTTTTCGACGTGACGTATGATCCTAATTGAGTTAAAAATCAATTGGGAGTTATCAGTTATTCGTTATTAGTTTAGAGTTGTAAAGGAATCTAAAAAGGATTTGCAACGGAAACCTAATAACGATTAACAAATAACCATTAACGCCTAATTGAGCGTTTTTCGCTCAATTAGGGTGTTTAGCCTTTCTTTGATACTGACATGCGGGCAACGGCATCCATTACCTTCTGCAATCCATGTTTTTTTGCCAGTGCTTCCAGGCCTATTTCCATTTCCTCCCTGTGCACTTCTTCTTCTCCGTCGTCCTCTTCCCTTTCGATGTAAACCAGGGCGTCATGGGGGCACACCTGAACACACATGGGCTCTGGTATAGGCGGATCGTCTTCACACATATCGCATTTTAGCGGCAGACCTGAATCGGGTTCTTTGAAAAGATCTCTGGCCGGACAGGAAACCCCGCAGAAGCTGCACTCTCTGTATTCCTTGCCGTTTATCGCATAAGTATGTCTGCCGGTACATTCGGCCGGCGTATAATCACCGGCACGTATCGGCACATACACATCGTTCAGGTCATCTATGACCACCCGAATCCGAGACCTCGCCGGATTCGTACTGCTATATTTCGGTCTGGCGTGAAATGCGGAGCAGGCTACCTCGCAGGCACGGCAACCAATGCATTTATCAAGATCAACTTTTATTTCTTTAACTATTTTCTTTTTTAACCCATCCGTCACGGTTACAACCCCCTTCACTTTATTTCGTCTCTTTTTCCACCGAAGTCTCTTTGGAAGGCGTAGCTTCACTATCCGTCAAGATCCCCCTCGCTAGAAAGTCTTCGCTCACGTAATCCAAACCCAGTTTTTCCAGCGTCTCTTTGGTAGGAATACCGTCATTATTCCAGCCCTTGAATTCATAATACGCGTCAAGCAGCTTGGTTTCCATCTCAGTGTCTCTGATCTTCCAATGGTCTTCAGGAGGCTTCTCATCACTTCTTCTTAAGCCCCGCCTGACATTATGGGCTCTAATCAGATTTCGGTTCCTTCTACCTATTTCCCATAGTGCGTCTGAATCAAGATCCATTCCGGTTGCATGGGAGATGAAATTTGGTAAATTATAAAGGTGATATGGAGGCCTCCCGCCAAATTGGCCTCTAAATGACGACAAAAAGGCGCAGGTCCCAATGGCGTCATCAATGTAATGCATGGTTTCATTCCAATCACAAATGTGGACAGACGCTTCAATAGACGGATGGGTGCGTGGTTCCCATTCCAAAAACCATTTTTTAAACCTCTCAGGAGCTGCGTCCCAATTCTTTACAAACGCTTCTCTCTCTTTCTTATCAGCAATGGGTGACTGGGGGTAGGACCCTTCAGTTTGGGTGATTGTCATTTTTGCACTAGTGGCATACATCAGGAAATAGGGGTAATTTATCATTTTCAGCTTAAGGGGCAGCTGCTCAATTTTTTTTGTGCTATTATGATCAAATTCTTCTGCGCCCTTGCCGATCTGGCGGGCTGCCCAATAAACACCATTGGCCAATGCATCTCCAATCCCTTCCCGCCGAACAATTTTTTCAACCAGATAGAAAAATCTTTCCCCGGAATCGGACGGAAATCCCGGCAGATCCTTGTCCGTTAAAATACCGGCATTGTAAAGTTCAATGGCAAAGGCTAATACCTGCGGCGTTGAGTATCCGTCCAGACCATGCTCCTGCGTAACGCCGAGGATGTTATAGTTAAAATCCAGCTCTTTATAGGCCGCCATCGCATATGTAAGTTTACTGTAGCATTTTTGGAAGTATGTTGGCCGTCCCGGATAGGATATCGCTTGATGGCAATCCTTCGGACAGTTATAACAAGCCGTCCATCGAAGCCGCACGCTTTCAGTAATATCCGTCCATTCCTTTTCTTTTTCTTTGTTCCAAAAACCTTTTTGTCGCTCACGCGCATTGCCCCAGGCGAAATTATTGACATGCCACTCTTCGTCGTCCTCGTGCAAAAAAACATCCCCACAATACGGGTTGTCATAAATTGCCTGATACATGGGGTTGCATATCTCAAAAAGTTCAGCCGGTCGGGCAACATTGATATCCTTTGTTCCACGAACAGCGATCGCCTTTAAGCGTTTATCTCCCATGATCACGCCCACCCCGCGCGAGGCGCTGGAATTAGCGTGTTCGATGGTAGCCATATAGACCCTGTTTTCACCGGCCAGGCCGATAGCGGCCACCTGGGCATCGGACTCCTTCAACTCCTCTTTAATGCATGCGCCGGTTTCTAGAGCGCCTTTGCCCTGAAGGTGGCGGGCATCACGTATTTCTACTTTGTCATTGTTTATCCACAAATAAACCAGGTCGGAGGCCTTACCGCGAATGACTATTTTGTCGTAACCGGCATGTTTCAGTTCCGGTCCAAAGAATCCACCAAATAATGAATGTGAATATAAGTTTGTCTGGGGAGAAAAGGTATCAACAGCGGTACGATTGGCGCCGGGAACCGGTGTGCCATGTAAAAGACCGGTGCTGAATATGAGTAGATTATCGGGAGAAAAGGGTTCGACTTCAGGAGGAACCCTATCCCATTGTATCTTCGCAGCAGTACCCTGCCCCCCCAGATGAAGTTCGGTTAATCTTGGGTCGGTTGCTACCCGCTCAATGCTTCCGCGGGATAGATCAATTTCTAAATTAAATCCTGTCTCTGCGTACCTCATTTTTTCCCCTTCTAGATTACCTGAATCCGTGGCATACTTTTAAATATAGGACACAGATTTTCACAGATTTCCACAGATTTTGGTTTTTTTCTAGCTTTGAATATCCTGGTAATCCGTGTTCATCCGTGTTCCTCAAAAAAGAAATTCCTATACTTTTTAATTAATTATTAGGTTGCAGGCAATTAGCTCAAAACGGCCTTCACCCGTCGGATAAACGCCTGGTATCTCGATCCAATCGCTCTGGTTCCGGCCGAAACTGTTGGTCATAATTTCGCTGATGAATGAAGTTTCATATAAGCACAAGCGTATCCCCAGCTATAAATTAGCTACAATTTAGCTATAAAGTATGTATAGGAGGTCCCCATGAATCTGTCAAGAAAAAAAATCATCGGACGGGAGGTGCGGAATTCAGAGGGTGATGGCGGACTTTTTCGGGGCAGCCCCTGGTTCCGCCGCCATTCCCCGCCGCGGCCGAACCCGGATATAAAGGGAAAGTTCGTTCAGAACGTTCATAAAACCTGATAGCGTAAATACGCATCCCAAATGCAGTCCAGGATCGAAAATGCACCCCCTGGCCCAGACCTGGCATGTCAAGATGTGGTGATGGAAAGCCAAGCCCATAGAATGTGAAAGCAATTTCATAGCCACATCACGTCGCACTCTCCGAGGCGTAGGCTACGAGCCCGCTTCCAGCCCGTAGGCTTAAGGCTTACAGGCCGGAGGGGAAGCCAGGGCGGGCTTGAACCCCTGAACCCCTGGCCCAGACCGATCATCGGCACTATACATGCTAAAAGTACAGTCTAAGCCTACTCAAGCATAGGTTTGGAATCATGCCACGAGTCGCACCAGGGCGGGCTTTGAACCCGTCAACGCTTACAATTTATCTATCCAGGGCTTGTCGACAGCGGGCCAGGATACTCAGGGCCTCAAATGGTTCTTCAACCAGGGGAAAGGTGGGCACTCCCCGGGGCTCCAGATATGCTTTGGCCGCGTCCATGTGTTTTTTTTGGCCGGTGAATGAAACATACAGCGGTTTGTCCGGATAGCGCTGCGCCAGCTCGATGATAAAATCCAGCGGAGGTACGCCGGTTTCATCGGTAATCATCAGAATCATTACAACGGCATCAATGTTGGCGTCTTTTAGCACCGCTTCGGTCCCCTCCCGGTAAGCGAACTCTACACCGCTGACGGTGGCAGCCGGCCAGATATCCACCGGGTTTCGTATCCGGATGAAGGGTGGACTGATGTCCTGAAGATAGCGGCGGGTTTTCTCTTCTATGACCGGCACCTCCAAACCCCAGCGCCGGCGGCATAGATCCGTCATGCAAACAAGCATGGCTCCCGAGGGCGCTAAAAAGCTCACCCGGTTACCCTGCGGCAAAGGCATGGCGGATATCGCCTTGGCGGCCAGAATCAGGTGGGAATAATCATAAATTCTGACCACACCGGCCTGCCGCAAGGCCCCCTCGATAATTCTATCGTCAGATGCCAGAGCAGCCGTATGGGCCACAGCCGCCCGGGACCCTTCGGCAGTGGCCCCTCCCTTCAGCAGGATCACCGGCTTGACACGCGTCACCTTGCGGGCGACTTCCAGGAAACGCCGGGGCCTTTTAAAGCTTTCCAGATAGATGAAGATGGCTTCGGTTTCCGGATCCTGGCCGTAGTACTCCAGTACCTCGCTTTCTTCCACATCCAGTTTATTGCCCATACCCAGCACCCGGGCAACACCAAAGTGCTCGGCGGTCATGATATATCGCATGGTGTGCGTGGCGAAATTTCCGGTCTGAGCGATGTAGGAAACTTTGCCGCGCGGGACTTTTCCGAGTGGAAAGAAACTTGAGGTGAATTTGTGGGGCGTCGATGTGTGCCCGGATGTGTTGGGACCAATCGCTCGAACCCCTGAATCCCGGATGGCCTGAATCGTTTCTTGCTGGAGTTCCTCTCCCCGCTGATCCACCTCGGCAAATCCGCCGGCAGCCAGCACGACGGCTTCCACCCCTTTAGCGGCACAGTCCCGGATGGCCTGGGGGGTTGCTGCAGCAGGCAATATGATGATGGCCTGGTCGATTTTTTCCGGCAAATCCTGGATCGACGGATAAACCCGATGCCCAAGAATTTCGCCGCCCTTGGGATTGACCAGATACAGGCGACCTTCGAATTCATTGGCCAGAATATTTTGAATGACGTCATTGCCTGCTTTGTGGGGGGTGCCGGAAGCTCCGATAACAGCGACGCTTTGGGGTTCGAACAATTTTGTTAAATCTCCGCTGACAACTTTCTCAGCCGGCGCCGGCGGCTGCGGTTCCCGCAATACGATCAGGGCGTCTACGGCCACGGGAGAGCCATCACGAACAATCAGTGGATTGATGTCTATTTCGCGAATCGCCGGATGGTCAAGGCCGATTTGACCCAGCTGCTGGAGGCAATGGCAGAGTTGATTCATCCGGACGGGCTCAAGCCCGCGAATGGCCCCTAAAATTTTGGATCCTTTAATTTCGGTGGTCATCTCCCGGGCATCCTGTTGGTTCAAAGGCGCAACCCGGAAAGACACATCTCCCAGGGCCTCGGTGAAAATACCCCCCAGACCGAACATGACACAGGGCCCGAACTGGTCATCCCGGTTTAAGCCCACCACCAGTTCTCGGGAGCCCCTGACCATTTCCTGGACCAGGATCCCCCCGGCGAGATCCCGGGCTTTGGGGGACAGGCGATCATAAGCCTTCTTTAATTCAACTGCATTACCAATCCCCAGCTCGATAAGGTTCTGCTCGGTCTTATGCTGCGCTGCGGCGGCACAAACTTTTAAAACCACCGGATAGCCGATCTGTTCTGCGGCTTGCTTGGCTGCAGCATGTTCGTCGACCAAAAATTCCTGAGTCGACGGAATCCCGTACTCGAGGAGAATCCTTTTGCTGTCATATTCGGATAGGGTCGTTTGGCCGGCCGCAAGGGCTTCCATGATGATGTTCCGTGCTGATTTCATAGGGTCTCCATAGATATTTGTAAACATTCATAGGTTATGATTTATGCCGTACGGGGTTGTTTTAAAAGATGCACATTGAACGTTCAGTGTTCATTTTTTTATATTAAACCTTCCAGCCCGTAAGCTTACCCCTCGGCCTGACGTGTAGCGCCTCACGATTCTTGCTCCCATTCCTTTCTGACCAGTTCGAGCCGGGCATAGAACTTTCGATCCCGATCCTGCCGCATGGCATCCGCCGCACCGGGACCGTAATCATAAAAGCCACCCGATGATTTGAGCCCCAGTTTGGCGGCTTTCACTTGTTTCTTCAGCAGTTCCGGTGGTTTGAAACAGGCCTTGCCGAGTTTTTCAGCCAGATATTCAAAGACGCTCAGGTAGGTATCGGCACCGGCCTGGTCTATAATCTCAAAGGGTCCAAAAGCCCCCAACCGGAAGCCGAAGGAGCTCTTTACGATGCGGTCCACCTCCGCCGGGGTTGCCAGACCTTCCTCGACCAGAGCGATGGCCTCGGCTGCCATCGCAATTTGAATGCGATTGGCCACAAAACCGGGAGCACTTTTGCAAATCGTCGGCACTTTCCCCAGGTCGGTTAAGAATTCCATGACAACATCAATATTGGTTTGACTGGCCCCTTCGCTGGGGATGACTTCGACGCAGGGAGTAATCTGGGGCGGATGGAACCAGTGGGTCCCGATAATGCGCTCCGGGTTGGGCACGCCTGCAGCCAATTCATTAATGTCATACGATGACGTGTTTGACGCCAGGATGGCTCCGGGCACGGCTTTTTGGCCTATAATTTTCCAGATGTCGCGTTTCAGATCGAAATTTTCACTGACGGCTTCCAGAACGTAATCGGCCTTGGGGAGATTGCCGGCCAGATCGGTTGTAAAATTGATTCGAGACAGGGCGGCTTCCTTCTCAAGGCTTTTCAGCTTCCCCAGCTCAATCATGTAATCGAGGTTGTCCACGATCCAGCCCCGGGCGCGATCCAGTAATTCAACGGATTGGTCCACCAGAAAGACCTCGATCTTGTTCATGCTCAGAAGCTGGGCAAAACCGTGACCCATGATGCCAGCGCCCACCACCAGGGCAGTGTCTATTGTTTCAGGTTTCGAATTATTTTTCTGCATATTTCAACTCCTTAAAAACCCAGCGTTTACTCGTTATAGAGAAACCGGCAGGCTAAGAAAAATTTAAACCGATCATGGAGTGTTGGCCTCCGGCTCGTAGAGCCTACGGCTCGGAGAGAGTGATGAAGTAGTGGGCTTTGAAATACTGTAAATCCCGAACAACTAATAACAAATAAATTCCAATTCCTCAAATTCCAAAAATCAAATGGTTTTAATGAGTTATTAAGTCGAGAACGAGAGATGTACTTCCCAGGCAATATCCTTTAAGGTCGATCGACTGCGTTTCTACTGCTGTTTCATTCGCAGATCAGATCCCAAGCAGTTGCTGTTTGAGCTGGTCGTCCGCCAACATCTCTTCGGCGGTACCTTCGTGGACATTTTTGCCGTCATCCAAAACGTAGACTCTTTTGCAAACCCTCAAAGCCAGCATGGCGTTTTGCTCCACCAATACGGTCGTTAAATTTGTGGCCGTCAGTTCCAGAACAATGTTCATCACATCCCGCACAATTAGCGGCGCCAGCCCTTCGGAAGGCTCGTCCAGTAAGATCAGGTTGGGATTGCCCATCAGCGTGCGAGCGATGGACAGCATCTGCTGCTCGCCACCGGAAAGGGTTTCACCTTTTTGATTGGCTAACTCCTTGAGGGCCGGAAAATGCTGATACACCCGCTCAAGGTCCCATTGAATTTTTCCGTCGACACCCTTTTTACTTGCAATATCTAAATTTTGCCGGACCGTCAGGGTCGGAAAAATTCTGCGATTGTCCGGCACCCAGCCCAATCCCAAATTGGCGATATCATTGGTCGGCAAGTGCGTAATGTCTTTCCCCTGAAAAGCGATGGCTCCGGATTTGGCCGGCGTCAGACCGAGGATACTCCGTAACAGGGTCGTTTTGCCGGCCCCGTTGCGCCCTAAAACGGCCACGGCTTCCCCCCGTTTGACCTCAAGTTCTATTTGATGAAGAACGTGAGCTTCCCCGTAAAACGAATCAATTTTGTCCACCTCCAAAATCGTCTGCTGCTCAACCATTAGTCTATCCCTCCCAGGTAAGCTTCCTGAACTTCGTCGTTAGCTTTTATCTCTTCAGGTGCGCCCTGTGCGATAACCCTGCCCTGATGCAGTACAATAATGATGTCGGAAATGGTCAATACGATGTCCATATCATGTTCGATCACCACCACTGTCAGTTGCGTCGATATTTTCTTGATGAATTCCTTGATCCGCTCGGTTTCAGACGTCGGCAACCCGGAAGTCGGCTCATCCATCAACAGCAGCTTGGGTTGGGAAGCCATGGCGATACCGATTTCCAAAACTCGCTTATCGCCGTAGGAAAGGGTCTTGGTGGGCAGGTCTTTGACTGCGGTTAAGCCGATTTCATCCAACACCGCATCGGTTTCCTGGTTGATGTCTTCGAATCCTTTGGCCGAACGGAAAAAATTTAAACCTCGTTTTTTACGGGACTGGACGGCCAACCGTATGTTGTCGGCCGGCGAAATTTCACTGAATATATTCAACACCTGAAAAGAGCGGACGATCCCCAGGTTAACAATCTTGTGGATAGGCCAACCCGAAATATCTTGCCCTTCGAACAGCACTTTACCCGCGTCCGGTTGGTACAATCCGGTTAAAAGGTTAAAAAGGGTGGTCTTTCCGGCTCCGTTGGGGCCGATAATGGAAGTAATTTTACCTTCCTCAACCACGAGATTAACATCGTTATTCGCCATCAATCCGCCAAAATGTTTGCTGATACCAACCGCTTCGAGAATGGCCATTATTCGACCCCCTTTAGATCAAGTGACGCCGGCTTTAGTTCTTTTGAACTATCCTCTTTTATGCTATCCGGGGCCCCGGATTTACCGACCTTGAGATAACCCAGAATGCCTTCGGGCATAAACAGAATGATCGCCACGATGAGCATTCCATAAAACAAATACCAATGTTCAGTTATGGTCGAGAAAATATCCCTGAGGGCAATGAAAATGATCGCTCCCAGGACCGGACCAAAAAAGTTGGTCAATCCTCCTCCGATAATGACCATCATGACAACATCGCCCGAGCGGGTCCAGTGAATCGCGTCGGCAAAAGCACCGTGGGTGAGCAAAGCATGCAGGGCACCGGCCAGTCCGCCGAATGCTCCGGAGATAATCCAGGACAGCCATTTAAAAAAAGGTGTGTTATAGCCCAAATATTTGGCTCTCAGCTCGTTTTGTTTGATGGCGTAGAATACGGTACCCAGCGGAGAATGGATCAGTTTCCACAGCAAAATGATGCTGACGGCCAGGATGGCGAACACAAAATAATAAAGACTCAGCGAGCTTTCGATCCCGATGTTGAACAAACCGAAAAAGCTCAGCGGGTAACGCTCGATGCCCATCAAACCGTTTTCGCCACCGGTCACCGCATCCCACTGAAACGCGATAAAAAAGAACATCTGGGTAAAGGCAATGGTCAGCAGGGCATGATAAATGCCTCTTTTTTTGGCCATAAAGATGGCCAGCAATGCGGCGATGATCACACAGCCCAGAATGCTGCCCGCCAGAGGTATCCAGACCCCTTTGATGACGTGATGCTGAAACAGACCGAAAAGATAAGCGCCGCAGCCGAAAAAAAGGCCATGGCCGAAGGACGGCAATCCGGTGTAGCCCAACAGGATGTTGAACCCCATGGCGAAAACCGCCCAGATCATGACCTCAATGGCCAACGACATGCCGCCCAGGGGAATGACCGCCACCGGTGCGATAAAGAAAAAAAACAAAATTAAAAACAACGGGTGCTTAATATATCGCGAGACATCCATGCTCTATTCCCTTCGATTATTCTTCTAACAGAGATTTTTCACCCATGATTCCGCGGGGTCGCAAGACAAGCACGATGGCCATGATGAAATACATGGCCAACTCGGACATGCGTGGATAGATCAGGATACTCAGGCTTTTGGAAAGTCCCACAATCAGTCCTCCGATGATCGCCCCCCAAAAACTGCCGATACCTCCGATGACCACCACCACAAACGACGGCATTAAAATTTCGGTCCCCATTGTCGGCTTGAGACTCCACATGGGACCGGCGATCACTCCGGCGATGCCGGCCAGGGCGGCCCCAAGCCCGAATACCAGGGTGCGAAGTCTGTTCAAATTCTTGCCCAGTGCCAGTACCATCTCACTATCCGAAACACCGGCCTTGATAATGGCTCCGTATTGTGTTTTTTCTAGAAACAGCCATACTAGAAAAAGCAGAACCAGGGAAAGCACCGCTAAAAAAAGCAAATACTTCGAGTACCAGAGGATACCGAGGTTGATGGGACCGGCGGCAAAAGCCGGTGGCGCCAGAGAAGAACCGGTTTTGCCCCAGACAATCCGGATAATCTCTTCAAATGCCATGGCCAACCCCAAGGTTAAAAGCAAACCAAACAGGGGATCCTTGCCGTAAATACGCCGAATCCCGAACCGTTCGATAGCCAGTCCCAGAAGACCGACAAAGACAGGGGCCAATATCAAGGCGGGCCAGTAACCGACAAATTTTTGCAGCGTCAGCGCAAAATAAGCGCCCAAAGCAAACAAGGCACCGTGGCTGAAATTGATCACCTCCATGACGCTGAGAATCATCATGAAGCCTAAAGCCATGACGCCGAATAGTAATCCTAAAACCAGGCCGTTAAACAATTGTGCAAGTAATTCTGCCATGGTGATAACACCTCATTTGAATGCGACCCTGCAGGCCGCCTTTTCAGTTGATGGGTTGATTTGGTTTATCGGTTCCAGGTTCAGGGTTCAAGGTTCAAAGGTTATAAAATGCTGATGTCCCTAATTTTATCCTTATTTTATCCTTAATTATTTGGATTGGCCTGTTTCACCCATTGGGTGAGATAGGGGCTTGACCCGATTAACGCTTAATACGATTGTAAAAGACCAGTTGCACTCATTAACCGGGAACCGTGAACGTTGAACCGCTCAACCTGGGTTTAATTAAATCAGCTAAATTGACAAAAAGGCCCATTCAACTCAATTAACCTGAGTGAATTTACTTATAAGGCTCAAGTTGACACGGGTTTTCTTCCCGGCTTAGGACCACATCTTCGCCTTTCATGAAGCCGATAACGGTGTAAAAATCGGATTTGTCTCCGGCTGCCAGTTCCTCGGGTGTTTTCATGCGGGCAATGATGACATCCTGGACGAACTGGTGATCCCAGGGCCGGATATAAGTCGGGTTGGGTTTCATGTTGTCCTCGATGGTCCAGCCCTCAAGGGCTTTGATGACATCGTTGGTCTCCAGGCTGTTGGCCCGCGCCACAGCTCGCAGCAGTTCGCGGGCGCCGAGGTATCCCTGGTAGGTATTGTTTTCCGGGATTGGAAAACCGGCATCAGGCCAGCGCTTTTGATATTTGGCAACAAATTCTTTGACACCGGGCGCGTCAATGGTGTGGTACCACTCGACAGCGAAAGTCCCGATGGCTTTGTCCGGACCCACCGCAAAGGCATCGCCGTAATCCATTAGACTGAAACCCCACTTAAAATCCTTGTCCATGCCAAATTGCCTGATTTGTTCGAACAGGGCCGAGCGGTCCACGCCGCCGATGGTGCACATGATCATATCCGGCTTAGGCTTCAAGTTTCTGACTTTAATCAGATAAGAACTAAAATCCCGTGTTCCCATAGGAATCAGCGCCTCACCCATATCTTTGCCGCCTTCCTGCTTGAGGATTTCGCGGAATGACTTGGTACCGGAGCGACCCCAGGTGTAATCGTGGGTAATGAAATACCAGTTTTTGCCAAAATTCCGAGCTATGTAGGGTGCCACCGCCCTGACCAACATCGTGTTGTTGGGCCCCACTCTGAAGTTGGTCCGATGGCAATGTTTACCGGTACATTCGTCCGAATTGGTGTTGGTATTCAAGTAAATGGTATTGCCGCGCTGCGCGACCTCGGAGATCGCAATGGCCACCGAGGAAGATACCGCGCCCAGCATAAAATGAACCTTGTCGCGCTCGATTAATTTCTGAGCTTTGCGTGCGCCGGCTGCCGGATTGGTCTCGGTATCTTCGACAATCATCCGGACCTGTTTTCCCAGGACACCGCCGGCCGCATTGATCTCTTCAACCGCCATGGTGATCCCGCGCCTTTCCGCAGCGCCCAAATCAGCATAATTGCCGCTGGCCGGACTGATAACACCTAGACGGATCTCATCATCAGCCGCCTGGGCTGGAATGACCATCAACGCCAGCGCCAAAATACAAACATACCCGATTGATTTCGTAAAAGTTTTCATCTTGCCCTCCTTCTTTGAGATATAGGGTTAACATTCGATGCTTCCGGTAGACCCTAAAGTTGCATTAGGGTAGCCTTTGACGAGCTATTCAAAAATTTACGGTTGACGGACACCTCCTTTCTTGCCCCTGGCGTTTCCTCTTGGTCAGTTTTCAGCCCAGCCACCGACCAAAAAAACGGCTGATCAAATCGAAGAAGAAACTCTAAAAAAGCGAATAACGAACAAGGGTGCCTCACTTTGATATTCTTCGGTTCGCCGTCTAGCCAGGCTGGCAAAGCGGCCATATTAACCACCAAAAAACCACGCCATTTTGGCGTAGTTTCATACGAGCGCCGCCGCTGGCCTGGAAAGCGGCCAGTCTAATCATCAAGAAACCGTGCCATTTTGGCATAGTTTCATACAAGCGGTTTGGGATTCAGCCCAATAAGCGCAGAATTAAAAATAATCGATAACATTACAATTAACGTAGGGGAGGGGTTTATCCCCTCCCGAAAACATTAAGCAACCGCTTAACAATTTCAGCGCAATAGAAACGATCCTTATGGAGGGGATAAACCCCCCCTACATCGTCAAAAGGCAAAGGATTCCATGTAGTTTCATACAAGGTTTGAGGATTTCGTAACTTGCCTTCCCGACACCTGAAACCTGACATCTAGAATTTGCAACATTAACTTATTAGCGTGCTTAGTTTCTTAGCAAGAGATTTCATGCCTATTCATCAGTGCGCCGTCCAGCCGGCATCCACCAACAGCACATGTCCCGTGACCATGTTGGCGGCCGGTGAAGCGAGATACAGGACCGCCCCGGCCACATCATCAGGTGTGCCGAATCGTTTCAGCAGATTTTTGGCCAAAGCGTATTGTCGAAATTCGGGATCAGCCAAAAATTCCCTGGTCAGCTCGGTTTCAATAAACGTCGGCGCGACAGCATTGACGAGAATCTCGTGGGCCGCCCACTCCATGGCCAACACCTTGGTCACCAGGTTCAGCCCTGCTTTGCTGGCGCAATAGGCCGCCCGCTTGGCAAGCGCCACCGAGCCGGTTTGAGAAGTCATGTTGATGATCCTCCCTCCGCGAGCCTGGGCGATCATCACTTTTCCCACGGCCTGGGCCATGAAAAATGCACCTTTAAGGTTGATGTTCATAACGGCGTCCCAGGCTTCTTCAGTCACATCGACCGAATCCTGAGGAATGTTGATACCGGCGTTATTGACCAGGATGTCGATGCCGCCGGTGGCCCGAGCGATTTCGCCGGCCAAAGATGAAATCTTTTGAATTTGGGTCAGATCAGCCGGAAATACCATTGCCCGTCGTCCCAGAACCTGAATTTCCTGTGCCACGGATTGCAGCTCGTCTTTGCTGCGGGCCACCAGCGCCACATCCGACCCCGCGCGGGCCAGTGTCAGGGCTACAGCCCGGCCGATACCGCGGCCGGCCCCGGTGATCAGGGATATTTTCCCGCCAAGGTCAAAAAAAGACGCGATACTGCCTTCTTTTGATTCATTCATGGGGCACCTCTTGCGAATAAAGAATCCAGGCCCAAAGGACCTGGCTTTGGTTTGCCCCTTGGAAGGGGGCTCTCCATGACGCTGCTCTGTTCAACATGCTTATGGAGTGTTGGAGTAATGGAGTATTGGAAAAACAAAACCCATCTCCGATCTTCTGGAACTTTAAACAGTGACATTGGGATTCTCTGATGCTAAGAGTTCACGAGCGATAGACCATCACTCCAGTGCTCCAATACTCCATCACTCCTTGAAACTTTTACAGGCAAAGTCTACTATCTCTGATCTGGCTCTCCGAGCCGAAGGGTCTACGAGCCGGAGGCCCAAAGTACCAGGTTTTCTAATTTCTATTAAAAATCAGTAAATGGGTTATTTTGCATATCGTTTTGTGCGGACCGTTGCCGTAATGCCGTGGGCCAGCATACGTTCCACTTCGCATTGTCGCGCAGTGACTTCACCCACCTTGATGCTGGCTTCGGGGGTCATCTTTTGAAAGGTCACTGTTTTTAAAAATTTGCCGACCCAAACACCGCCGGTGTACCTTGCCGAGCGGCTGGTCGGCAGGATGTGATTGGTGCCGATGGACTTGTCGCCATAGGCCACGGTTGTCTCTTCTCCGATAAACAGGGAGCCGTAATTTTTTAGCCGATCAACATAATAACCGGTGTCTTCAACGTGGATCTCCAGGTGTTCCGGCGCATAATCGTCACTGAGCCTGATGGCTTCATCCCGGTCGTCGGCGACATAAAGCTTGCCGTTGTCGGCCCAGGAAATTTCGGCGACATCTTTGGTCGGCAACACCTCGAGTTGTTGGTGGAGTTCGTCAAGGGTCTCGCGGGCAAATGATTCGCTCAGGCAGACGAGCAGTTGACCGCTATTGGGGTCGTGTTCGGCCTGGCCGAGAATATCACAGGCGACCAGGAAAGGATCAGCGTTGTCATCTGCGATAATCGCGATTTCGGTCGGGCCGGGCAGAAGGTCGATACCGCATTGCCCGAACAACTGTCTTTTGGCTTCGACAACGAACTTATTGCCGGCGCCGCAAAGCATGTCCACCGGCTCGACCTCGTTCATGCCGAAAGCCATGAGCGCAAAGGCGGGTACCCCGCCGACAATGAAAATACGGTCGGCCCCGGCTTTCTTCATCGCGTTGATGGTGGCCGGGAAATAGCCTTCCCCCTTGACCGGCGGCGTACAGCCGACAACGGTTGAAACACCGGCGACCTTGGCCGGGATAATGCTCATCTGGGCCGACCCGAACATCGGATACCGGCCGCCGGGCACATAACTGCCGACCCGGTTAATCGGAATATGCTTGTGTCCCAGTATGATCCCCGGGCTGATTTCCACCTCCAGCGGCTGCAGGGTCGCAAGTTGCGCTTCGGCAAAAGTGCGGACATTATTCTGACAAAATTCAGTATCCTGGATCAGTTGTTGATCACATTTTGCGATGGCGTCACTGATCTGCTGTTCGGTGAGTTCGAAGATGTCAGGGTTCCAGTCATCAAACTTCCGACTGTACTTGCGCACAGCATCCATCCCGTTTTTTCTAAGATCATCCAGCATTTCTCGAACATACCGGGTTGTTTCCTGATCTTCTTCGAAAAGCCGGTGACCGCCTTCTTTGATGACGTTCATATACTTCTCCTTGGATTTATAAAAAAGTGATACATAACGATTTATTTGGCTACTATGCCGGATATTGAATGTCAAGGGTTAAAAAACTAACTGTTGACATCTGAATCAAAACCCATAATTATACGTCTCGGAATTTCTACAACCTACTGAGAATATAGAGGTATTTTGGGGTCTCCGAATTTGCCCCGAAGCGAACTAACTTGAGAAAAAATGAATTAAACGTTACACTAAAATGCGTGTTAACCGTTAATAGCTAAAAAAGGAGAATTCCAGATGACCAAACCCTTTAAAAAGATCGCGGTTGTCGGCACCGGCACCCTGGGTGCCCAAATTGCCATGCTGGCATCCAATGCGGGCTACAGCGTCATTGTTTTCGACCAGCAGGCGGGTGCTTTTGATGCCATGATGGAAAAACTGGGCGCCGATATCAGAACCAAGCAGATCGAACCTCTTATACCTTTTGACCGCTGGCCGGTTTGCCGGCAACAAATCAAACAGATTGAAGACCTCCCAGAAGCGGTCAAAGATGCCGACTTGGTGATTGAAGCCGTCCCCGAAAACCTCGAGCTCAAATGCGAGGTCTTCCGGCAACTGGGACAACTGACTCCCTCTGAGACTATTCTGGCCACCAACAGTTCGTCGATTCCCGTATCCCATCTGGAAAAAAGCA
>Ga0316194_10000623_pt1 | contig 23411 bp, 21 predicted proteins | sample CroRivsedime1_MG_FD_204936 | JGI IMG/M metagenome (GOLD analysis project Ga0316194, IMG submission 204936) | Coastal sediment microbial communities from Maine, United States - Cross River sediment 1 | ecosystem: Environmental > Aquatic > Marine > Coastal > Sediment | place: USA: Maine...
AAGTGTGTGAGAGAGTGGGAATGGCTCGACAGAGCGCCTTATGTGCGCATGCTGAAGGAGCCGAAACGCCGGATACGCTGGATCACCCCGGATGAGGCCGAAGCCTTGTGCAGGGTGTTACCGAAGCATCTGGAGGCCATGTGCCGCTTTAGTCTGGCAACCGGTCTGCGTGAATCGAATGTCACGGGTCTGGAATGGTCACAGGTCGATCTGGAACGGCGCGTGGCCTGGATTCACGCCGATCAGTCGAAGTCAGGTCGGGCGATGGGCATTCCCCTCAACAACGAGGCAGTCGTGGTGTTAAGGCAGCAATCGGGGAAACACAAACGTTACGTCTTTACCTATTTTGGTAAACCAATCGCCAAGGCGAATACCAGGGCATTCAGAAAAGGCTTAACGCAGGTGGGTATCGAGAACTTCCGCTGGCACGATTTGCGCCATACCTGGGCCAGTTGGCATGTTCAAAACGGCACGCCGATACATGTGTTGCAAGAGCTTGGCGGTTGGTCAGATATTCGTATGGTGCAGCGTTACGCCCATTTAGCACCGGAGCACTTAGCGAGCTATGCTGGCAATATCAGCGGTCTCAAACGGGTAAGTGGTACATTATTGGCTACACCTGGAAAAACAATAGCATAGGATCTACATTAAAAAACCCTTGCAAGTCACTGACCTACAAGGGTTTAAAGATGGCGCGCCTGGAGAGATTCGAACTCCCGACCGCTCGGTTCGTAGCCGAGTACTCTATCCAGCTGAGCTACAGGCGCATAATTTTGAAGGCGCGATTCTACGGATATTTAGTTAAATATGCCAGTGTAAATTATCAAGTCGTTATACCTGCAAGTGCGGATCCCGGCGCCTGGCGCTTTTGCAAGATTCCCGCCTTCGCGGGAATGACTCGGGGGAAATAGCGGGAATGACTAAAAGTAGCGGTCGAGCCGTCGGATGACAATTACAAGTAAGATTATCCAACGTATTCTCGACTCACGTGGGCGCCGACATTGCACAGGATCTCGTAAGCGATGGTTTGCGAGCACTCGGCGACGTGGTTGACCAGTGGCGAGGACCCGAACAACGTGACTTCATCATCCAGCTTTACCTCATCCAGCTGGCTGATGTCGACCGTGATCATATCCATCGACACCCGGCCTACAACATCGCACAGCTGCCCGTGGATTTCGACCTGCGCGGTATCGATCTTGTGCCGCGGATAACCATCGGCATAACCAGCCGCAACCACGGCGATGACCATATCCTGTGGACAGGTATAGGTGTTGGCATACCCGATCAAATCGCCCTTGCGATGGGGGTTGACCGCAATGACCGACGACTTCATCGTCATTACGGGTTTGAGGTCTCGCTGTGCTGTCTTGTTATCCGACAATGGATCCGCGCCGTAGAGCGCTATACCTGCCCTCGCCCACAGATGATGGGTTGCGGGCCAACCGAGCACCCCGGCAGAATTGGCAATGCCCCATTCATACTCGTCGAGTTGCAGGGACCTGACCTGTTCCAGTTGCGTTTCGGTGAAGCTATTGTCGACATCGTCAGCACTGGCGAGATGGGTCATCATGCGCAGGCTGCCGAGGCTATCGAGGCCTACCAGGAAATCGATAATCTGCGGTACGCCTGGTGGCGGGAACCCCAGCCTGCCCATGCCCGAATCGATTTTCAGCCAGACCTCGAGGTCGTGCAGGTTTGGATGGTCGCGCAAACAATCAAGATGAAATTGATGATGCAGCACCGGGTCGATCGCGTGCTCGATACAGGTCTGCAATTCGTCGGCACGGATGAACCCGCCCAGGGCGAGGATTTTTTGTTCGATTCCGGCTTCGCGTAACGCCACCGCCTCCCCTACCGCGGCGACCGCGAAAGCATCGGCATCAGGCAACGCGCGCGCGACTTCGACCGCACCATGGCCATAGGCATCGGCCTTGACCACCGCGATCAAACGGTTGCCGCCTGCCTGTTGTTTTAAGTACCGGTAATTGTTTCTTAGTGCCGCCAGATCGATGATTGCGCGTGAACGCCGGTTCGCCCCATGGCTATTCAAATTCGCCCCCATATTGATCGAAGGCGAGATTCTCGAAGCGGGTGTACTGCCCCAGAAAGGCCAGTTTAACCATGCCGATGGGCCCGTTACGCTGCTTACGAATCAGCAGCTCGGCCACCCCCTTGTCGGCACTTTCAGGGTTGTACACTTCATCTCTATAAATGAACAGGATGACATCCGCATCCTGCTCGATACTGCCTGATTCACGCAGATCAGACATGACCGGTCTTTTGTCCGGACGCTGCTCGACACTCCGGTTCAACTGCGACAGCGCCACCACCGGCACGTTCAGTTCCTTTGCCAGTGCCTTCAGGGAACGTGAAATCTCCGAAATTTCGGTTGCCCTGTTCTCGGTAGAGCCCGCTACCTGCATCAGCTGCAGGTAATCGATAATCACCATATCGAGCCCATGCTCACGTTTTAACCGGCGCGTGCGCGCGCGTAACTCGGTTGGTGTCAGTGCAGGAGTATCGTCGATAAACAGCTTCGCCTTGGAGAGCATGTTGACTGAGGAAATCAGGCGCGGCCAGTCATGGTCATCCAGTTTACCAGTACGCAAATTATGCGAATCGATGCGCCCCAGGGACGACATCATGCGTAACGCCAGCTGCTCACCCGGCATTTCCATGCTGAACACGGCTACCGCTTTTTCACCATTCAGGGCGGCATTCTCCGCGATATTCATCGCGAAGCTGGTCTTGCCCATCGACGGGCGCCCGGCGATGATCACCAGGTCGGACCTCTGTAGCCCGGAAGTCTTATCGTCAAACAGGTTGAAACCGGTGGCGATACCGGTAATCGATTCCTTGCTACGATACATTTCCTCGACCCGCTTGACCGCACGTCCGAGCAGGTCGTTGATCGCTTCGAATCCCTCGCGGCTGCCGGCGCTCTGTTCGGCAATCATGAACACCTTGCGTTCGGCCTCATCGAGCAATTCCTTGCTCGGACGGCCATCGGAATTGTACGCGCTGGCTGATATTTCGTTACCAATCTGGATCAGGCTGCGCAGAATCGAGTATTCACGAACTATATTGGCATAGGCCTTGACGTTAACCGCGGTTGGGGTGTCGTTGGCCAGAATACTAAGATAAGCGAGACCACCGATGGTTTCGAGCTCGCCCCTGGAGCCCAGCCATTCCGATACGGTGACGACATCATAGGGCTTGTCGTCTCCGGCAAGGGCGTTGATCGCCCTGAGGATAAGGCTGTGGTCGTGGCGATAGAAATCCTGCTCGTTGACGATATCCGCAACCTCATCCCATGACTGGTTATCCAGCATCAAGCCCCCGATAACCGACTGTTCCGCCTCCATCGAATGAGGCGGGACCTTGAGGTCATCGACGCGTTGGCTCAATTCAGCAACGCGGGAGGTTATTTCAGACATATTACGGCTTCAGGAAGATCGGCATGGGTCGGTAATGATAAACCTTTTTTAGCGGGGCAGAAAAGAAAAAGGCTGCTAATGCAGCAGCCTTTCCCAAAAAAACAACAATCAGCGATTGTTTATTCTTCGCCGATGATATTTACCGTGACCTGGGCGTCCACATCGGTATAAAGGTGAATATCGACGATATGCTCGCCGACGCTGCGCAAGGCCCCTTCAGGCATGCGGATTTCACTTTTCTCTACCGTTTGGCCATTGGCTTCAATCGCGTCGCAGACATCTGCAACCCCGATCGATCCAAACAGCTTGCCTTCAGAACCGACCTTGGCGGTGACTTCAATAGCACCCAGCGCTTCGATCGCCTGCTTGCGGGATTCCGCTGTTGTCCGGGCCTCGGCCGCCGCCTTTTCAAGTTCAGCCCGAATCGCCTCAAACTCCGCCACATTCGCGGCGGTAGCAACCTTGGCCTTGGCATGCGGTACCAGGTAGTTACGCGCAAAACCTGATTTAACATTAACCTTGTCACCCACAGAGCCCAGGTTTTCAATATTTTCCAGAAGGATGACTTCCATCGGATTACCTCTTATCTAAAGTTCATTTTCGTCATTTGGTTTTACAGCATTTTTCCTGAAAACCAACCAGTTATCAATTACTCCAGTGATCGCTGTCAGCGCCACGGCCTGCGGGAAAACCAGCAATAACGCGTAAAACAGTCCAAGCAACAGCCACGCCTGCTTATGTCGCGCTACCTTGCTGTGTACCACCGCCACGCCCTGGAACATAAACGCGATCACCACCAGGAAAGCCAGGCTGCTCAACCAGGTCTGCGCTACCCAGATACTTACCAGCACCAGGCCCAGCGCAACTGCCGCAGCGGGTTTCCCCAGGGTCAAGGCGCGGAACTCCTGGCCAAACCCTGCAGATTCGGCGAGGCTTGCCTGCATCCATCTGGCGATCATTACGATCAGCATAAACAGCAGGTATGCCATGGCCACCATCGCCAGTACGAACAGTCGCACCAGCTGGATATTCCTTTCCACGAGCTGTGCATCCAGATGATCTGTCGAACCCATACGCTGGATCGTCTGCGCTATCATCTCGGCTTCCAGGTCGCCCCAGACCAGGTACTGGGCAGCGATGGCGATAACCCCAAGCAGCAATCCGAGCAACATGGTCAGCGCCAACGAATTGCTGGTACGCAAGGTTTGCGCCAGCAGTATGATTGGCAACCATTGCACCAGTCCGGTCCACAGACCGAGTTCCGGCGCATTGATCAAAGCCCACGCCACCAGGGTAATACCGAGCATCGATACACCGATCGCCTTCAATCCCGATACCGACCCCTGGGTTAAAATGATCAGACCCACCAGGGTGCATGACAGCAGCATGCTTAGCGAAGCAACCAGCACCCCGAAGACGGTACTCGGGACCATCGGCGGGATTAATACCGCCAGCACCGCAAGTAGACCTACCACCAATGCTGCCTGGTATGGTCCCTTGAGGGTAAATCTCGCCAGTGCCAACATCGTGACACTCATCAGCCTTACCTCAGCTTGTGCTGATCGGTATAAGGCAGCAGGGAAAGAAACCGGGCGCGCTTGATCGCAGTCGCGAGTTGACGCTGGTATCTCGCCTTGGTTCCGGTCACGCGGCTAGGTACGATTTTACCAGTTTCAGTGATGTATTCTTTGAGGGTTTCCAGATCCTTGTAATCGATCTGCTCGATCCCTTCGGCGGTGAATTTGCAAAAACGCTTGCGTCGAAAATAACGTGACATGACTATTTGACCTCTTCTTCGGCAACGGCTTCTTCGGCAACGGCTTCTTCAGCAACGGCAGCGTCGGCTTCGGCGACGACTTCCATCTCGGCAATTACTTCCGCTTCCGCGACCAGTTCGGCGGTGGCGACAGCACCATCATCAGCCGCGACAGTTGCGACAACTTCGTCAGTGCTTGCGGCAGGTTTACGATCGGTGAATTTCGCCGACTCTTCACGCTCGACTTCCTTCATCATCGCTGATTTCTCGGTCTCGGCTGCTTTGCAGCTGAGCGTCAGGTGCCGCAGTACCGCATCGTTGAAGCGAAACGCAGATTCGAGTTCATCGAGCACTTCATTGCTGCACTCGATGTTCATCAACGCGTAGTGCGCCTTGTGGATTTTCTTGATCGGAAATTCAAGCTGGCGACGACCCCAGTCCTCTTCACGGTGGACGGCACCACCAGAGTTGGTAATCATGCTGCGATAGCGTTCTACCATCGCGGGCACCTGCTCACTCTGGTCAGGGTGGACCAGAAACACAATTTCGTAATGTCTCATTTGTTCTCCTCGTGGGAAACTGCCCCCAGGATCAGCCCTGTGGAGCAAGGAGTGCCAGCCAGTCCTTGCGGGCGGCTGAACAGCGAGCGCGGATTTTACCCGACCCTAGGCCCGGCCGCAAGCGCTTCTGGAGCGTAAAATCTCGTACAGACATACCCCGGTCGCAACCGACACATTAAGGCTTTCCACCTGTCCGTGCATCGGCAGTTTCAGCAGATGATCACAGGACGCCATGGTCAAGCGACGCAAACCCGAACCTTCGGCGCCCATGACCAGTGCCACCGGCCCGTTAAAGTCGTGATCATAGAGGCTGTCGGCAGCGCTACCGCTGGTACCGAAAATCCATACACCGGCCTGTTGCAGGTCTTTCAGACTGCGTGTGATGTTGGTGACTTCGATGACCGGTACCGATTCGGCACCCCCGGCGGCGACCTTGCGTACCGTCGCGTTGACCTTGACCGCCCGATCCCGGGGGATGATGACCGCGTCGACGCCACAGGCATCGGCGGTACGTAAACAGGCACCGAGATTATGCGGATCCTGTAACCCGTCAAGCACCAGCAGCAATGATTGTGGCCCGATAGCCTGCAGACATTGCTGGAAATCCATCGACGGGGCAGAATCCAGGGTTCGCAGCAGGCAACCCTGGTGTTTGCTGGTGCCGCTGAGTTGCGTCAAATGGGCACGATCTTCGATGCGGACCTCGACCCCGGCCTGACGCGCCTGATCGATCAACTGCAGCAGACGTGGATTACGCTTATCCGCACAAATCAGTTCGATACACTGCTCCGGCGCCTGTTGTAAACGCCGGGAGACCGCATGGATACCGATAACAACGCTGCTACTCATCTGGGCCTGGTTCTGGTCCTGTCTTTTTTCCTGGTTTTATCTTTTTTCCGGGTTTTGTCCTTTTTAGCACCGCGTTTCGTGCTTATACCGGATCCATCGGCGTCCTTCCCCGCCAGGTCAAAGTCAATCTTGCGCTGTTCCATGTCTACCCTGACCACTGCTACCTCCAGCCGATCGCCAAGCTGGTAGCTACGCCCGGTTCTTTCACCGACCAGGCGGTGATGGGCCGGATCGAATTGATAGTAATCACGCTTGAGCGAGGTCACGTGTACCAGGCCGTCGATCAATAACTCATCGAGCCGCACGAACAGACCGAAATTGGTGACCGCAGCGACAATGCCGCTATATTGCTTACCGATATGCTTCTGCAGGAACTCGCATTTGAGCCAGTCAGCTGCATCGCGCGTCGCGTCTTCGGCGCGGCGTTCATAACGCGAGCAGGATTCTCCAAGCGCGGTCATTTGCGCCAGGTCATAGTCGAATCCGGCAGCGCTGTTATGTTTTATCCAGTGCTTGATGCCGCGATGTACCAGCAGATCGGGGTAACGTCGAATGGGTGAGGTGAAATGCGCGTAATCCTTCAGCGCCAGGCCAAAATGGCCAACTTTCGGATCCGGACTATAAGTTGCCTGCAGCATCGAACGCAGCACAACCGTCTGAATCATATCGGCCTCGGGGCGTTCCTTCGCCTGCGCGACGATCCTCGCGTAATCTGTCGGCGTCGGATTTTCACTACCCAGGCTGATACCAAAGCTTGCGAGGAATTCCTGCAGGTTAGGCAACTTATCGGCATTAGCGCCTTCGTGGTTACGGTAGAGCGTCGGCAGCTTATGCTTTTTCAGTATCCGTGCCGCACAGATATTGGCGGCGATCATGCATTCCTCTATCAACAGATGGGCCTGGTTGCGTTCATAGGGCACGATCGCTTCAATTTTACGCTGCTGGTCGTAAACAAATAAGACTTCCCGGGTTTCGAACTCTATCGCATGCCGCCGCTTGCGCGCCCTGGCCAAAGCCTCGTATACCTGCCTGAGATTGCCCAGGTCCGCGACAACTTTTGCGATGGGTTCCTTGCCCGGTTTTTCACCGGCAAATAAAACCGTGGCGACGTCGTCGTAAATCAGGCGTGCCTGCGAGTGAATGACCGCTTCAAAAAATTCGAACTGCTTGATCGTGCCCTGCGTATCGATGTCCATGCTACAGACCAGGCACAGGCGGTCGACTTCAGGGTTTAATGAACAAAGTCCATTGGACAGGGCTTCGGGCAACATCGGGATGACTTCGCCCGGGAAATACACCGAGGTGCCGCGGAGACGTGCCTCCCGGTCTAGCGCGGAGTCGCTCGGCACGTAATGCGCCACGTCGGCAATCGCGACGAAAAGCCGGAACCCGTCAGCGATGGGTTCACAGTAAACGGCATCATCAAAATCGCGCGCGTCGGCACCATCGATAGTGACGAAGGCATGCTCGCGCATGTCGCGTCGATCCTGCTTGTCCTGCTCGGCCACCTCATCACTCAGGTTACGTATCGAGTCCAGCACCGCATCGTTCCATTGACTTGGGATGTGGTGCGTGTTGACGGCGATGGTGACTTCCATTCCAGGCGCATTCTCCTGTCCCAACACCTGCTCGATGAGGCCGATCGGCTGGTTGTGATTGGACGGATACTCGATAATCCGCACCAGCACGATGTCCCCAGGATTCGCGTTATGGCCCACTTCACGATTGAGCAGCACATCCTGTACCAGGCGCTTGTCGTCGGGCACGACATACTCGATACCGCTTTCCCGATAATATCTGCCTACCAGCGACTGGTGCGCTCGCTCGAGCACCGACACCAGGGCGCCCTCGGCGCGGCCACGCTGCTCGTCGAAGCTGGCAATCTTTACTGCCACCTTGTCGCCATTCATTAGCGTGCGCATCTGACGCGCGGGCAGGAAGATGTCTTTCCCGCCGGATTCCGGGGTAACGAAGCCGAAACCATCGGGGTGCGACTGTACGTAGCCCTTTTCGAGATCCATGTGATCGAAACTGAGATAGCCACCGCGACGATTACGAAACAACTGGCCGTCACGTATCATCGCATTCAGGCGGCGGCGTAACGCTTCCAGGCTGGTGTCGTCGGTATAGCCCAGCGCCTCGGCGATGTGCTCCTGCGACACGGGAACTCGTTGCGCGTTAACCAGTTCGAGCAAATGCTCACGACTGGCTATGGGTTGATCGTATTTCGCGCGTTCGCGTTTAAAATGTGGATCTCGGGAGGTAGTTCGGGGTTTTTTAGGCATAGGTAATCCTTCGCAAGACCGGGAGTATATAGAAACATTTGCCGAGCAACTACCGGGTGGTGTATATTCCTGCGCCATGCCCAGATGGCGGAATTGGTAGACGCGCTAGCTTCAGGTGCTAGTGACCTTATGGTCGTGGAGGTTCAAGTCCTCTTCTGGGCACCAACAACAATATTATCGACATGGTTTTGCATTGAAGCAATTGTCAAAAATTTCCCCGGTTCTGATCCTGGCCTTCTGTGGCCTGTCGGCGGCCTGTGCGACTTCGTCACAAGCGGTTGACCCCTATGTTCAGAAGCTGCAATGGCTGGACGCGGCAGATCCGCAGGCAGATGCCAACCAGGCGGTCAAAAAAAATGACCTGCGCCTTCTGGGACTGGCCACCCGCGCGGTCAATATTCCCGGCATCAGCCAGGAAGATACGCTGAAGTATGAAGAACACTGCGGAGTCCAGTTGATCGAGGGTATTTCGGATGTCGTGCGCAGCGACGAACATTTGCGCCTGATGCAAAAAGCCCGCAGTTACGCGCTAAAATACAACGCGATTATAAAATCTCACTGCAAACCGTAGCGGCGATACAATTTTACTAACGCGACTATCCCCGTAATCATCAGCAGCCAGAGATAATCGACAGCGCCGGAACTACGACCAGCACTCCTGCTACTAATTACAGGCGGCGCGCATTCGACCGGTACCCCGCAAGCCGGTGCAACCGTTTCGCGCGCAATCGGCTCGGTCACAAAAGAGTAGGCCGCAAGTGCGGTATCGTCCAAAGCGACATCTGGAAACATCATGTCCCCTGCAATAGTCAAATCGGTATCCGACAAATCGTAGAAAATGTTATCGCTGCATTTTACCCGCACGCGTGATCGCGGGTGTGGCGCAGATATCGGATTGGCCATTGTCGGATCGAGCGTGACAAACTCGATACCATCGTTGAGGTTGGAGGCGGCATCCAGGGGGTAGATCGAATAGCGGGCATATCCGGGTGAAAAACTGACCAGGTCGAAGTCGACATTCAGGCAATTAATCGGCGGCAGACTGGTGTTGGCGGGGTCCCAAATTACTTCAAAAGCAGTACCCGCATAGATTGGCGTCACGGGAGTCTTCAGGTTTGTAATCTCGAATGGACCCGCAGACTTGTCGACCGAAACCCTGACATCCTCAATATCCTGGCCGCTACTACCATCGCGCGCCGTCAGGCGAAAATCGAGATCGCGATTATTACATGGCAAAACTTCTGCCTTATCGAACCTACCCCGCACCTGCGTTCCCAGGGCCGGGAAGTTGCGCCAGGTTTGCTCGCGAGGAACATAACTGCGGAACAGTGTATTGCTGCCAATATCGGTACCAAAACTGGTTGAATTCGTCGGGCAACCAACGTCCATTTGATCCCATTGGTAACTAAGTGTTTGCGCCGGTAGCGGAATATTATCCTCGTCGGTGGCACTGCCATCGAGGATAAATGGCGTATTAGCCGGTATAACCTTGTTCGATATAGCCGCTATGCTCGGGTCGCTATTACTGACCGGAGGGTTTCCCACCAGAACAGCCACCGTATTAGCACAGCTACTTGCCGCACCCCTGGTAAAGCTATCGATTTGCGCGATGCTGCCGGCATGAAAGGTCGCATCGCTGTTGGTCTGTAAGTTTTCCTGCCCACAGATTCCGGCATAAGCCATGATGGTCGACCCACTACCGGGCTCGAACGCCGTTGCGTAGTTACGGCCGTTGGCGCAACCGTTGGTAGTGCCGTTAAAACTATGATTGGCATTAAACTGATGGCCTATCTCATGCGCGACAAAATCGATGTCATAAGGATCGCCAGCTGCCGGGTCCGGGAACCCGGTAACCCCATTGGCCTTGAGATCGTTGTCACAAACAACACCAACAAACGCGAGACCCCCACCAACAAAGCGGGGAACGCTGAACATATGTCCGATATCGTAGGCATTGTCACCGCCCGGCAAGTTACTGTCGATCCAGTTTTCCGTCTGACCTATAAGAACTTCAGTATTATCATTATTCAACGGGCCGTTTACGTCGGTTTCGATAATATCGTCATTATCTGCGACCAGTTTCAGTGTGATGCCAAGATCACGTTCGTAGATAGTGTTAACGCGCATTATGGTCATCGTTATTGCCGACATCGTGTTGACGATCGAACTGCCAAAAAACTCGTAATACTCGAACGTTGCCGCCACCGCAAGATCATACTCCAGCAGATTGCCCGGCATGCGGCTGGCCGTTCTGGCACTCGGATCAACTGATTCACCGGCTGGATGCTGTGTATCATGAACCCCGCAGTTAAATTCCTCCAACGGCATTTTGCCTTTGAATCGGGACCGATAGACAGGGATCTGCGCCAGGGGCTCTTCAGGATCGAGATATATCACGCCTGCCGAAGTGTGAATCATTCCGTAGAGGCCAAGTGGGGTGATACCGATACGTCCAGAAGCATGGGGGTCATCTATCCCCCTGACCTTGTAAGTTTTTATTTCGGGGTATTTAGCCGCGAGTCCTGCAGCTACAACTGGAGATTCAACCACGTTAAAAACAGTAACTTCACCATCCGGCATCGGTAGTTCAATCTGGTGGGACCAGTTGCCGGTAGATTCGTGTGGTGCCAGCGTAAGCCGTGTGCGCAGAGCGCCATCGTCAGCCTGGAAAAGGCCTGTCGTGTTACTAACACCTCCAGCCCGTGGTGACACATCCTGCCAGACACCCTGCCCGGCTATCGCACTACCTGCAACCAGTGAGATTAGTGCTGCAGCTAGATTTATTATGCTTCGACACATTCGCTTTGACTCCACAAGCATCGATTTAAATACATAATCGACGCCGAAGCGAGGTACTAGTTCTCAAACGGATGTCTGAGAACAATGGTTTCGGCGCGATCAGGGCCCGTGGACACGATATCGATCGGCACCTGGCAGATTTCCTCGATTTTCCTGAGATACTCGATTGCGGCGGCGGGTAACTCATCCCATGATTGTAGTCCCACTGTCGAGTCCTGCCAGCCCGGCATTTCAATGTAGACCGGCTCGCAGGCGGCAAAGTTATCGGCGCCGGCTGGAGGATTCGTAACTTCTTCGCCACGGTAACGGTATGCGACCGCGAGCTTGATGGTTTCCAGCCCGTCGAGCACATCAAGCTTGGTGATGCACAGGCCACTGACCGAATTGATCTTGAGCGAACGTTTCAACGACACCAGGTCGAGCCACCCACAACGGCGTTTGCGCCCGGTGGTAGCGCCAAATTCGTGGCCGCGTTCACCCATATGCTGCCCGCAGACATCATCCAGTTCGGTTGGAAAGGGACCTGCACCCACTCGCGTGGTATATGCCTTGACGATACCGAGAATATAATCGATATCACGCGGCCCCACACCCGAGCCGGACGCCGCACCACCGGCGGTGGTTGTCGAAGAAGTAACATAAGGATAGGTACCATGGTCGATATCGAGTAACGCGCCCTGCGCGCCCTCGAACATAATCGATGCGCCGTCGGCCATCATTTGATGCAAAATGCCGGTAACGTCACCGACCATATCCCGCATCTGCTCCGCCTGGGCCAGTGCCTGATCCAGTGTGTGCTGGTAATCCAGCGCTTCGACCTGGTAGTAATGCTGCAGCGCAAAGTTATGGTAGTCGAGTACTTCGGCCAGGCGCGCGGCAAAGTGTTCTGTCTGCATCATTTCACCGACGCGGATGCCACGCCGCGCAGCCTTATCCTCGTAGCAGGGACCGATACCGCGCCCGGTGGTGCCGATCGCTTTATTGCCCCGGGCCTTTTCCCGCGCCTGGTCCAGCGCGATGTGGTACGGCAGGATCAATGGACAGGACTCACTGATGACGAGACGTTCCCGCGCCGGTACACCCGTCGCTTCCAGTTGTGCCAGCTCATTCAGCAAAGCCTCGGGCGAGAGCACCACCCCATTACCGATCAGGCAGCTGACGTTAGCGCGCAACACCCCCGAAGGTATCAGGTGCAGCACGGTTTTTTTGCCATCGATCACCAGCGTATGACCGGCATTATGACCGCCCTGAAAGCGCACCACTGCACTGGCCTGATCGGTCAGCAGGTCGACTATCTTGCCCTTGCCTTCATCGCCCCACTGGGTACCGATTACAACAACTGTCTTCGCCATAAAACTTTAAACCTCGTTCACTATCCAGCTACCCTTTGACTGCACCGCAATTCGATTGCATTGCTGGTCCGTCGCTTTGCTCTTACCCCGGGTTAGATCGACCACTACCCGTTCTCCCGCGTCGCGTAATTGCAGGATTAATGCCTCCAGCGCCGCATCGTCGTCATCCGGCACCAGAATACCCGCTTCGAATTGACCGCCAGCGCCACCAAGCTGGTACAGATTCAGCAAGTCAGCACTGAATCCAGTCGCTGGCCTGGCGTTACCGAACACCTTGCCGACATCGTCATAACGACCGCCACGCGCTATTTCCCGACCCTGGCCCGGCAAAAATGCGGCAAATACCAGGCCCGTGTGATAACTATAACCACGCAATTCGGATAAATCGCAATTAATCAGGGTGTCAGGATATTTCTGCTGCAGCGATTGCACAACTTCATGCATGTAATCGAGGGTAGCGAGCATTTCATCGCCAGCGTCACTGTACAGCTTACGTGCCTCGTCGATAACCGATACATCGCCGTTGAGCAAGGCCAGCTGGCACAGTTGCTCTGATAAATGGTCGCTCAGGGGTAATTGTTGCAGATAAGCCTGCAAATCAGGAATGGACTTGCGTTGCAACATGTCAAATAGTCGATTTTCCTGCTCGCTATCGAGGTCGGTGTTTTTTACCAGGCTGCGAAAGATACCTACATGGCCGATATCGATCGATGCGTCATGCAAACCGACAGCGTGCAAGGTGGTTACCATCAGACTGACAACTTCAACATCAGCGCTGATCGAGTCACTACCGAATATTTCGGCGCCAATCTGTAACGGGGTGCGACTCGAGGTGATTCCGTCACCGATCGCATGTAACAAATGGCCGCAGTAACACAGGCGTGCAACGCGTTGATGCCGGGCATCATCGGCCAGCAAATGCGCATCGATACGTGCCACCTGCGGGGTCATGTCCGAGCGCACTCCCATTTGCTTGCCCGATAATTGATCTACCAGCGCGAAGGTCCTGGTATCCAGTGAATGTGCGGTGCCGGTGAGCAACGAATCGATATACTCGATCATCGCCGGCATCACCAGGTCATAACCCCAACGTTGAAAGGTTTGCAGAATGCTGAAACGTAGAGATTCGACCGCAAGTGCATCGGGTGGCAGGGTTTCCTGTACCCCATCGGGCAGCAACCAGCGCTTGTTCGACAGGTCAGTCACCCTTACCCCCGCACCAGGTAAAGAAAGATGACGCCCATGATCATTAAAACCAGGCCGACATTTCTTAGCATTTGTGCTGGCATTGTCGCCATCTGCTGAACCATATTCTTGTAGCCCTGCGGACTAAAAAAAGGTATCAAACCTTCGAATATCAATACCAGGGCCATTGCTGCCAGGAAGTCTTCCCAGTTCATCTTTGCCTCGCAAAAAAACGGGCGATATCGCAATCGCCCGTTTAGATATCAATTGACTGTCCGGCTACTTACTGTGCTTTGGAATTCTTGAAGAATTTGTAAAACTCTGAGTCCGGACTGAGCAGGATGATATCCTGGTTGTTGCCGAAGCTCGTCTCGTAGGCTTTCAGGCTTCGAGTAAACGAGTAAAACTCCCGGTCCTGGTTAAACGAATCGGCGTAGGTCTTGGCGGCCATGGCATCACCTTCACCACGAATCTGTTCCGACTTGCGGTAGGCTTCGGCGAGGATTTCCTCGCGCTGACGATCGGCGTTCGCACGAATTTTCTTGGCCTGCTCCTCACCCCGTGAACGAAACTCCTTGGCGACGGTCTGTCGTTCCGTGGCCATGCGTCGGTACACGTTAGCACTGACATTTTCCGGTAGCTCAACTTTTTTCACGCGTACATCGATCAATTCGATACCGAGGTCCTGAATCTTGACACCGGCCTTGGCGGTCACTTCCTGCATGATAGTGTCGCGTTCCCCGGAAATAACCTCACGCATGGTTTTCGACGCGATCTTACCCTTGAGTTCATTGTTGATGATGGACGCCATGCGCGCAATAGCCTGCCTTTGGTCACCACCGGTCGCCGTATAAAAGGTCTTGGGATCGTCGATTCGCCACTTGGCAAAAGAGTTGACGATTACGTTTTTCTTTTCCGCCGTGAGGAATCGTTCCGAAGGCGTATCCATGGTCAGTATCCGACTGTCAAATTTGAGCACGTTGTTGATGATCGGGATCTGCGCATAAATACCGGGTGGGTAATCGGCTTCAACGATTTCACCCAGTCTGAATTTTATCGCCAGTTCACGTTCGTGCACGATAAAGGTCGACATGTAGATAACGGCAACGACTGCCGCCAACAGGATAAATCCAAAGCGAGCATTATTGGTCATTGGCGTGTCTCCCGCTCGCGGCTGCGATTTACGTTACGTTTGAATTCATCGATGAGGGATTTGTTGTCACTGTTTGAACTGGGTAGTCCGCCAGCAGAGTTATTACCCATCCCGGCACGACCCAATAACTGATCCAGCGGCAGGAACATCAGGTTGTTACCGTCCTGAACATCGAGCATAACCTTGGGCGAACGCGACATGACCAGCTCCATGGTGTCGATGTAGAGCCGCTCACGGGTTACCTCGGGGGCTCGCTGGTACTCGGCCAGCAACTGATCGAAACGACTGGTTTCACCCTGTGCGGATTTAATCACCCGTGTCTTGTATGCCTGGGCCTGTTCAAGCAAGCCTTCACCTTCACCACGCGCCTGCGGCACGACCCCGTTTCGATAGGCGTTGGCTTCGTTGATGATACGCTGCTCATCCTCTCGAGCCTTGATCGCGTCTTCGAACGCATCCTGCACTTCTTCCGGCGGTTGCGCCTCGTCCATGTTGACCGTAACCACGTTGATTCCGGTTTTAAAATTATCAAGAATGTCCTGCATGATTTCCTTGGTTTCGCTACCGACGACCGCCCGGCCCTCGGTGATAATCAGGTCCATATCGTTATTACCAACGACCTCGCGGATAGCGGTCTCGGCGGTCTGCTCCAACGTAAGGTCGGGATCAAACACCTCAAACGCATAATTTTGCGGATCCTTGATGTTGTACTGGATTTCGATACTCATAACGACGATGTTTTCGTCGCTGGTGAGCATTTTTGAATTTTTACGTGCGGTGCGGATGTCGGCCACGTTGACCAATTCGACATCTTCTATCGGGTACGGGAAATGCCAGTGTGGCCCAGCCTGGGTAACCACGGTTCTTTCACCAAACCGGGTTTCTACACCGCGCCAACCTTCGTCGACTATATAGATGCCGGTCAGCGACCATACCACCAGCAACGCGAGCGCGAAAAACCCGATTACTCCTGATAGGTTGCCAGTGCCACCAGGCACTTTGGGAATTTTGCCCTTGCCAGCCCCACCGAGCAGTCCACCAAACTTGTTCTTCAAGTTTTGAAACAGCTCGTCGAGATCAGGGGGACCATCGTTATTACGTTGTCCCCATGGGTCTTTATCCTTACCCGGTTCATTCCAGGGCATAGTTAACTCCAAATACAGAAATAGTGGTCAGTGAATTGCGGGCGCACAAACAGTGCGGATTGTAATGGCTATCATGCGGCTCCTGCAAGCGCATCGTCCAGTATCTCGAACCGATCTCCAGAAATCTCGAATCTTCGTTTCAAACCCTTCAATAATGAGGGCGTAAGGCGCAGTTTCAAGTGAATGTCGCCATTATTTTCGAACTTTTCGCTCTCGATCGCGCCTGATTCGAACAAAAACGCCCGAATCTGACCTTCATTGCTCTGCAAAACCAGGTTGTACGGGGCGCTTTTTTCGCAAAATCGACTGCGCAAGACTTCGATCAGGCCATCGAAACCGGACCGGGTTATGGCAGATAGCCAAATTCGCCAGGCATGGTTCTGATCGTCCAGATCGATGCGTGGTTCAAAACCGACGACATCAATCTTGTTGTAGATCAACAGCTGGGGCACTTCGCCTGCACCAACTTCGTGCAACACCTTGTTAACCGCCTCGATTTTTTCCTGGCGGTTTTCATCAGCGCAATCGACCACGTGCAAGATCAGATTCGCTTCCCTGGTTTCCACCAGGGTGGCACGAAACGCCGCCACCAGGTCATGCGGTAAATGGCGGATAAATCCTACCGTATCGGCAAGAATCACGGTCTGTTGTTCCGACAGCTGCAGCTTCCTGAGGGTCGGGTCGAGTGTCGCAAACAGCTGATCCGCGGCATAAACCGAGGAATCGGTGAGTGCATTGAACAGGGTTGATTTGCCAGCATTGGTATAACCTACCAGAGAAACAGTAGGTACTTCGGCCCTGGTCCGGGCCTGTCGACTTTGCTCGCGCTGGCGTGCCACCTTGCTCAGACGACCATTTAAATACTTGATGCGTTTAGCCAGCAGGCGTCGATCGGTTTCAAGCTGGGTTTCTCCGGGTCCCCGCAGTCCGATACCACCCTTCTGCCGTTCCAGATGGGTCCAGCCACGTACCAGCCGGGTCGAAAGGTGCTTGAGTTGCGCCAGTTCGACCTGTAGCTTGCCCTCAAACGATTGCGCACGCTGGGCGAAGATATCCAGAATGAGCCCGGTTCGATCGAGTACCCTGCACTGCAGGGCTGTTTCCAGGTTTCTTTCCTGGGATGGCGACAAGGCGTGATTAAACAGCACCACATCGATCTGTAGTGACTCGACCTGGGCTGCAATTTCCTCGAGTTTACCCTTGCCGACAAAGGTTTTCGCCGTCGCCTGTTGGCGAGTGCCGATGATCAGGTCGACATTGTCGACATCTGCCGAATTCACCAGCTCAACGAATTCGGCCAGATCATCCTGATCTGGCTGATGTGGAAAATTTATGTGGACCAGAAGTGCTCGTTCGCCCCCCCGCGGTCGCTCAAATTCGAACAACAAGACCTCCGGCGCGGGTCATCTAGCGGTTACCTTCTCCTTCTGCTTCTGCTTCTTCCCGATGGGGATGATCGACGTGAACATTACGCGCAGGAACAATGGTGGATATCGCATGCTTGTAAACCATCTGGCTGACGTTATTTTTCAACAGCACAACAAACTGGTCGAATGATTCTATCTGGCCCTGGAGCTTGATTCCATTTACCAGGAAGATCGACACGGGAACATGCTCTTTTCGTAAAGCGTTCAGATAGGGTTCTTGTAGCATTTGCCCTTTAGACATAGTCGGTACTCCTTAAAGTTATTATTGTAAATCCACCAATACGAAGGATATTAAACCGTCGGCAGAGTCTATGATTCCGTTCCCTTGAAACCATTCCAGTCAAAGCCGCTTAAAAGCGGCTTTGACTATATCAAATATAGCATCTTTACTGTAATTCAAGCAATCGAAGGCATTTTCCTGCGGTTGTTTTCGTAACCAGGTGATCTGGCGCTTGGCAAGCTGGCGCGTCGCTGCGACCCCTTTGTCGATCATCTCCTGGCGCGATAAATCCCTATCGAGGAACTGCCATAGCTGGCGATAACCAACACAGCGCATAGAGGGCAACGACAGGTCGAGGTCCCCACGAGCCTTGAGATTCAGCACTTCTTCGACAAATCCACGATCGAGCATGCTCAGAAATCGTGACTCGATACGCTGATGCAGCCTAGCTCGATCATTTGCCGCGAGAATAATCTTTTCAATCTGGCCGCTGTAACCATTCGATTTTTGTTGATGCAATCGAGAAAGCGGTTCACCGGCAATCTGGTAGACCTCCAGGGCACGCTGAATGCGCTGTGAATCGGTCGGTTTGATGCGCTTCGCACTTAGCGGGTCAACCTCGGCCAATTTGTCATGCATCGCCTGCCAGCCTTTTTCCTGCGCCTCCAGGTCGAGACGTTGGCGCAATACCTCGTTTGCTTCCGGTAAACGATTGAGGCCATGTTCAAATGCATGGAAATACATCATCGTGCCACCCACCAGCAACGGAATTCGACCACGCTCAACGATTTCATCTACCAGTCGTCGACTTTGCTGCACGAAATCCCACACGGAAAAAGCTTCGACAGGATCGATGATATCGATCAGATGGTGCGGCACCGACTGCAGGATTTCAGGCTCGGGCTTGGCGGTACCGATATTCATCCCACGATAAATCAGGGCCGAATCGACACTGATGATTTCAACGTCGAAACGCCGACTGATTTCCAGTGCAAGCTCGGTTTTGCCGGTTGCCGTGGCCCCCATTAGCAAAATAACTTTCGCCGCGGGCATGTTACTGACCGCGCAAGAAAAACTTATCTAGTTGATCCAGACTCAACTGTTTCCAGGTTGGCCTGCCGTGATTGCACTGTCCACTGCGCTCGGTATGTTCGATATCGCGCAGTAAAGCGTTCATTTCATCTAGTGAAAGCAGGCGATTAGCTCGCACCGACGCGTGGCAGGCCATGGTCGAGAGCATTTCGTTCTGAAACTCCTGGATGCGTTGTGAACTGCCGTGTTCGACCAGGTCGGCCAGCACATCACGCAATAGTTGCTCGCTGTCAGCATTTTTGAGCAATGCCGGGATTGCGCGCAGGCGAATCTGTTCCGGTCCCAGACGTTCGACCTTAAATCCAAGATGACTGAAAAACCCGGCGTTCTCCTCGACCAGGTCGGCTTCAGCCTGGCTTACATTAAATGCAATCGGAACCAGCAGGGGTTGCGCGATGACGTCTTCCCGCTCGGCATTTTGCTTCATGCGTTCGTATACGATACGTTCATGTGCCGCATGCATATCGACAATGATCAGCCCTCCGCTATTCTCGGCGAGAATGTATATTCCTTTTAACTGCGCCAGCGCAAACCCCAGCGGCGGAATCTCCTGCTGCGCTTCCCTAATCTGGTCAGGCTGGGAGTCTGGCTGCAACAATGCTGCATAGGATTGCATCTGTTCGCGCAGGTTAGACGAGCGATCGCCTCGATATTGCTGATTGAAGATCAACGCTGACTGGCCTGGTTGAGCTGTCGTAATCTCATCGGCGAGCGCGAATCCTGGCGAATCAATTTGCTGCGCCGGTTGCACTTTACCAAGCGCCTGGTGCAGGCTGCGAAACAGGAAATCGTGCACCATGCGCGAATTACGAAAACGCACTTCATGTTTTTGCGGGTGAACATTAACGTCGAGTTCTCGCGCATCCATGCTCAGCGACAGGACATATGCCGGATGCCGACCATGAAACAGCACATCCTGGTAAGCCTGGCGTACCGCATGATTGATGAGTTTGTCCCTGACCATGCGCTGGTTGACAAAAAAATACTGCATGTCGGCCTGGCTGCGATTGAACGTCGGTAATGCCACCCAGCCCTGCAGACGCAGGTGGTCGCTGCTGATATCAATTTCGACCAGGCTTTCAGCAAATGATTTGCCACACAGGGCCGCGAGCCGGCGACGTTGGTCAGCGGGATTTTGCACCGAGGCCAGTTGATACACGACTTTTTGATTATGAATAAGTTTGAAAGCTACCGCGGGGTGACTCAGAGCCATATTTTTGAACAGTGTTTCTATATGCTTGTATTCGGTTTGCTCGGTGCGCAAAAACTTTTTCCGCGCCGGCACATTGTAAAATAGTTCCAGCACTTCGACCTGGGTTCCCTGTGGCAGGGCATCCGGCACCGGATCGGCAGATTCGCGTGCCTGCAATTTCCAGGCGCGATCGGCCTGTTCTGCGCGTGATATCAGGGTCAAACGCGATACCGATGCAATACTGGGCAGGGCTTCACCACGAAACCCGAGCGATGCGATGTTTTCCAGATCAGTCAGACTGTTAATCTTGCTTGTGGCATGGCGGGACAGTGCACTCACCAACTGATCACGATCGATACCGCAACCATCATCGTTGACCCGAATCAGCCTGGTACCACCCGCATCGACCTCGATGGTAACTGCCCCGGCACCCGCGTCGAGGCTGTTTTCGACCAGCTCTTTTACCACCGAAGCAGGTCGTTCGACTACCTCTCCAGCCGCGATCTGGTTGATCAGGTGTGAGGGTAAGGTATGAATCTGTGGCAATGCGATGCTCAGGCCACCAGGCGTGATTCCAGCTTCTCCTGGTCACGCGTAAACAGGCGAATTCCCTCGGCTAATTTCTCCGTAGCCATCGCATCTTCGTTCATCATCCAGCGAAAGGATTTTTCATCGAGGCTGAGCTTTTCAGCAACATCGCCCGTCCGCTCGGGCAGCAGCTTGCGTTCAAGCAGCGCTTTGTCTGCGGACAATTGCTGCATCAATTGCGGGCTGATAGTTAGACGATCGCAACCGGCCAATTGCTCGATTTCACCGGTATTGCGAAAACTCGCACCCATGACCACTGTTTTATAGTCATGCTGCTTGTAGTAATTGTAGATCTGCGTGACCGATCGCACACCCGGATCCTGTTCGGCGGCAATTGCAGTCTGTCCCGATGCAGCCAGGTGCCAGTCCAGGATTCGGCCCACGAAAGGCGAAATCAGGTAGACGCCGTTCTCGGCGCAGGCCACCGCCTGGGTAAAACTGAACAACAGGGTAAGGTTACAATTTATACCATCCCCTTCGAGCTCGCGCGCCGCCTGTATGCCTTCCCAGGTAGAGGCAATCTTGATCAATACCCGATTACGGTTACTGCCACGGCTTTCGTAGAGGTCGATGATGCGCCGAGCGCGCGCAATTGTCGCGTCACGATCAAAGGAAAGGCGTGCATCGACTTCGGTTGAAACTCGTCCGGGTACAGTTTTCTGGATCTCGAGGCCAATGCTGACTGCCAGGTAATCACCAGCGGCGGCGGCGCGTGAAGTCGGACAACCACCCTGCTCCCGACCCCAGCGTTGCGCTTCGTCGAGCAGTGGTTGATAGCGCGGTAAATCCGCCGCTTTCAGCAACAGTGACGGATTGGTGGTAGCATCCTGCGGTTGATATTGCACAATTGCGTCCAGATCGCCAGTATCGGCTACCACCTGGGTCATGGATTTCAGTTGATCGAGTTTGTTCATTAATCGCTGCTTCAGTACTATTGCTGTGGTAACAGATTGGATGCAGAGAATACCAGAAAATCCACTTTCCGGATTAGCATAATTCACGATGAATGAAATCACCCCCATTATCCTGGTGCTGGTTAGCATTTACCTGCTATTTGCCGCATTTTTATACGTTTACCAGCGTAAACTGATTTATCATCCAATGCCGGTGGACCCCGAATTTGAGGCGGATGAAGTCAGCATCGACAACGGGGGAACCCTGTTACATGGCTGGGTGCTGAATCCCGGCAAACCCAGGGCGGTGATCTACTTTGGTGGTAATTCCGAACTGGTGACCCATCGGGCGGAGTATTTCGAAAATGTGTTCAGCGACTATAGTGTCTACCTGATCAATTACCGCGGTTACGGCAAAAGCCGGGGCAGTCCCAGTGAAAGCGGGCTGTTTTCCGACGCACTCGCAATTTACGATGAACTGATCAAACGACACGACTCAATCACCGCCTATGGACGCAGCCTGGGCAGTGGTGTCGCCGTTTACCTCGCCGCTATGCGGTCGCTGGAGAAACTGATATTGCTAACGCCTTATGATAGCGTCGCAGCAGTTGCACAGGGTATTTATCCGCTATTTCCAACTCGCTATTTGATCAGGGATCGCTTTGACTCTGCGTCACGCGCGGGTAGCATCGATGTACCCGTATTGATTGCCAGCGCAGAAAACGATCGCGAGATTCGATTGACGCATACCCTGGCGCTGAAACAGAAATTCAACCCTGCTCTGGTAATGTATCAAATGATTGCTGGGGCTGCACACAATGACATCATCGACTTCCCCGAATATCGTGAATTAGTGCAGAATTTTTTACTGCAACAGAAGCCTAAGCCTGACGGTTCTTGAGATGGTTGCGGATTCCGGAAAATACCGCTTTGGCAAGCTTCTGCTGATGCTTGGGATTGCGCAGTTTCTTTTCTTCGGCCGGATTTGACAGGAACGCGGTTTCGATCAGTATCGATGGCATATCGGGTGCTTTCAAAACGGCAAATCCCGCCTGTTGTACCTTCCGGTGGTTGAGCCTGGAAACCTTGCCGATGTGCGATAACACGTCTGAACCCAGCTCGAGGCTATCCTGGATCGTCGCAGTTTGCGAAAGATCGAGCAAAACCGATGCGATGAGATCGTCTTTGTCATCGAGGCTGATACCGCCGATAAGGTCGGAAGAGTTTTCTTTCTTGGCAATCCAGCGTGCGGCTTCAGAGCTCGCACCGCTTAACGACAGGGCATAAACCGAGGCACCTTTTACGTTTGCCTTATGGAATGAATCTGCATGCAGGGAAATGAATATATCAGCCTCAGCTTCACGCGCCTTTTTAACCCGATTACGCAAGGTTACATATCGATCACCTTCGCGCGTCAGAATCGCCCGGTATCCCGGCGTGCGATTAATTAGCGCCTTCATTTTCTTCGCCACGGA
>Ga0316194_10000624_pt1 | contig 23411 bp, 22 predicted proteins | sample CroRivsedime1_MG_FD_204936 | JGI IMG/M metagenome (GOLD analysis project Ga0316194, IMG submission 204936) | Coastal sediment microbial communities from Maine, United States - Cross River sediment 1 | ecosystem: Environmental > Aquatic > Marine > Coastal > Sediment | place: USA: Maine...
CTCCCACTTGGCCCGCATCAGCGACGTTCCGGAGAAGCGGGCGCGAAAGGTCGCCTCGTCCATGGCCAGGATGGCCTCGGGGTCGAGTCCCCGCAGGTCGTCGCGAAAGGAGAAGCGGTCGTCCCCCGTCTCGCGCGCGAACTGCTGGTTCCACGGGCAGACGTCCTGGCACACGTCGCAACCGAAGATCCAGTCACCGTTGCCGGCGCGGCGCTCCTCCGGGACCTCGCCGCGGTGCTCGATCGTCCAGTACGAGATGCAGAGATTGGAGTCGATGACGCCCGCCTCCACGATGGCGCCGGTCGGGCAGGCGTCGAGGCACGCCGTGCACGTCCCACAGTGGTCCGCGTGCGGTCCGCCGTCCGGCTCGAGCTCGGCGACGGTCAGGATCTCGCCGAGAAGCAACCACGAGCCGAGCTCGCGCGTCAGGAGGTTGGCGTTCTTTCCGATCCAGCCGACCCCCGCCTGCTCGGCCCACCCGCGTTCGAGCACGGGGCCGGTGTCGACGAAAGCTCGCGCTGCCAGTCCGGAGGATTCGGTGAGCCACGCGGCGAGTCGCTTCAGCTTCTCTCGAACGACCCGGTGGTAGTCGCGACCGCGGGCGTAGAGCGCGACCCGCGCCCTTGCTTCCAGGGTTCGTGCGCGCTGCTCGCCGGGCCAGTAGTTCATCGCGAGAACGACGACGCTGAGGCATCCCTCGAGCAACCGGCCGGGGTCGGAGCGCATCTCCGGATCCCGTGCCAGCCATGCCATCGTCGCGTGACGGTCGCCCTCGAGCCATGTGGCGAGCGCCGCACGGTGGCGGTGGAGAGGCTCGGCGCGCGCCACGCCCACGAAGTCGAAGCCCTCGTCGAGCGCGCGCTGCTTCAGTTTCCGGGTAAGGGTCGTGCGGTCCATGGAGTCACGGATCGTCATCGGGCTCTTGCGGTGTGGGGAGCCCGGCCTGTCGCGACATCCACAGGGTCTGCCTCGCGATGCCTCGAAAGACCCTGGCCTCCGTCGCGGTGAGGCTCGCACGACCGAGCATCCTCCGGATCTTCCGCATCATGGGCTCGACGGTGTCGTCGTGCAGGAACCCGATGGCCTGGAGGGCCGCCTGGAGGTGCGCGTACATCGCCTCGCGCTGACGGTGGTCGGCCGGCGGCTCGTCGGGTTTCTCGTCGAGGTCGATCGCGAGCGCGAGCCTCATCTCGTAGGCGACCAGCAGGACCGACTGGGCGAGATTGAACGACGGGTAGGCCTGAGAGCTCGGGAAGTGCACGAGGTGGGTGCAGCGGTCGAGCTCGGCGTCGAACAGACCGTGGGCTTCACGCCCGAACAGCACCGCGAGCTCACCGACGGCGGCCATTCCCGCCATCTCCGGGGCGAGACGGTCAAGGCTCCAGTGGGGGCGGCGATGCTTGCCTCGCCGTCGGCTCGTGCCGACCACGGAGGTGGCACCCTCGAGGGCCTCGTCGAGATCATCGACGACGAGGGCGTTCTCGAGGATGTCCGCGGCGTCCCTGGCAAGGCGGCGGGCATCGTCGCCGCGAGGGTCGCATGCCGGCGAGACAACGACGAGCCGCGCGAAGCCGAGGTTCTTCAGCGCCCGCGCCGCGGCGCCGACGTTGTCCCCGAGCTGTGGCTCGACGAGGACGTAACGCACGGCATCGGAGCTCGCCGACGGCAGCGAATGGACGCCTTCGGCGGTGGTGGTGTCCTCGGGTTCGGGCATAGTGCGAGAATATCAGAGGTGAGGGGACAGTCCACGATGGGACAGTCCCCTGGCTTCAGTACGGGACAGTCCACGGCGGGACAGTCCCCTGGCTTCAATACGGGACAGTCCACGACGGGACCGTCCCCTCGCTTCGGGAGAGGGATGAGGCTGTCGTCCTGGGGTCGAGGCCCGTTGGTCGTGAAGCTCTCCGGCATCGCCGGCGGCGTGTGGCTCTATCGCGAAGAGATGGTCGCCGCGGTGAGGGCCGGCTTTCGCGTGCTCGCCCTGGACACCACCGGCGACCGGAGTGACGATCCCGCAACGGCGCCACTCGACTGGGATTCGCTGACCGACGAGGTCGTCAGGGCGATCGTTCGGCACGGCGAGCGCGCCGTCCTGTGGGGAACGTCGTTCGGCTCCGTCCTCGCGATGGCGACGGCGGCCCGCCACCCCGACCGTGTCGCGGGCCTGCTGCTGTGCCATCCCCCTGCCCCCGGTCACCCCCCACCCCTCCGCCGCGCCTTCCTGCGCTGGTTGAGGAGCCGACCCCACCCCGAGCGATTCGCCGCATCGGCCTTCAGGGCCGCTTTCGTAGCCTTCAACGGCTGGGAGATCCTCGCGCCCAAGACCCTGGCGCGCCTCCCGATGCTGGCCCGCGAGGTCCTCACCGCGCGCACCCCCGGCTCGACGATGATCCAGAAGCTCGAGCTCCTGTTCGAAAGCGCCCCGGGCCCACCTCCCCCGCCTTCCGCGATCCCGGCAGCGATCATCGCCGGAAGGTGGGACGCATTCGCAACCCCGAGAGCCGCACGAGCCCTGGCCACCCAACTACCCGACGCACCCCTACACTGGCTGAGCTTCTCGGGACACGCCGGCGCCTACTCGAGACCCAAAACCTACAACCGAATCGCCATCCAAGAACTACAACGTCTAACCACAAACGAGTAGTCGTAGAAGCGCAGCGGGCTCCGCGCGAGCCCACCCCCACTCCCGGTGGCCTTTGAAAGCAAGGCAAACCCAAGAAGCCACTGAGAACCTTTCAACGCACCGAAGGCGCGGCCCGCCACCACCAGATCCGGCAGGGGCCTCGCCGAGCTTTCAGCGGTCACAGGGAGTGGGGGTGGGCTCGCGCGGAGCCCGCGGGGCAACAACCTCGGGATCGACAGCTAGGGCGAAGGGGAAAGCAGCGGAAAGGTCTCGACGACGACTTTGGGCTGCGGAAGCCGCTCCCCGGCCACCGCGATCACCGTCTTGTTGGTAAAGAGCGTGACCCCCTGGGTCCGCAGCGTGGCGACGACATCGATCTCGCGCTTGTACCGATCGCGGCGCTCGAGCGCAACCTTCCGGGCGGCCCGGGTGGCATCGTACTTCATCGTACCGGACCACAGCGTCTCGAACCCGTCTCCCCGAAAGAAGATGATCTCACCGCGGCGCTCGTCGATGAGCGGCTCCCGAAAGGTGTCCCAGGTGACGATGATCTCGTTGACACCGTCCCCGTCCAGATCGACCAGCCCCAGGTCGCCCTGTCCGACGTAGCCTCCGTTCTCCTTGCCGAGGTCCCGAGCGTAGATGCTCGACAACGAACCTCCGACCGTCGCGAAGACCTCGAGGCGTACGTTGACGGCGTCGTCCTCTCCCTTCTTGCCGGTCATGTAGGTCACGAGCGCCACGACCTGCTTCGTCTCTCCCGGCAGGACGGGGGTCGTGAGCACCGAGCCGGTCAGGACCTGCCCGGGCTCGAGCCCCATGGCCTCGTAGGCCTGGGTTCCCGTCTGCGCCCGCGGCGCGCCGCACAGCCCGCCGAGGATCACCGCCATATAGGCCCATTGGAGCGTCTTGCGCATCACCCATCCTCTCGGTCCCCGCTCCCCTCCCGGCCGGGACCGCCCCTAATATGAAGCGGAACGGGTCCGGTTGGCAACGGCCTAGGGTCTATAATCGCCCTTTCCCGAGGATTCAACCCGTGATTGTCTACACCGCTCGACACTTGCTGCCGATCTCGTCTCCGCCGCTTCAGGATGGGGCCCTGGCCGTGGAGGGCGGACGGATCGTTTCCGCCGGCCTCCGGAAGGTCGTGCTCGACAACGTCGCCGGCGAGGAGGTCGAGGTTCGCGACCTGGGCGACGTCGTGGTTCTGCCGGGGCTGGTCAATGCCCACACCCACCTGGAGCTGTCGTGGATGGCCGGCGAGCCGCTGGCGGAACGGGACTACCTGGCGTGGGTTCGAGGTTTCGTCCGCCAGCGCGATGGCGAGGTCGACGACGTCGCGCGCAAGGCGGCGGAGGCGGCGATCGAAACGATCATCGCGCGCGGCACCGTGGCGGTGGGCGACATCGCCAACCACGACTGGATGCCGGCGCTGCTGGCGCGCACGCCGCTGTGGGCGGTCGTCTTCCACGAGCTCTTCGGATTTCGGGCGGTCGATGCCGAGCCCCTCGTGGACGAGGCGGCGAGACGGCTCGATGCCATGGACGCGGACTGCTCGGACTCCGGGGGACGCGTGCGAGTCGCGCTCACGCCCCACGCGCCGCACACGACGTCGGCGGCGTTGATAAAAGCGCTGGCAGGTCGCTCGGCCGCTACGGGCGCGCCGCTTTCCATCCACGTCGCGGAGAGCGAGACGGAAGCGTCGTTCCTGCGAGGCGGTGCGGAGGAGTTCCGCGAGTTCCTGATCGAACGCGGCATGTGGGATGAGGGCTGGACACCTCCGGGGCAGTCGCCGGTCGAGTACCTCGACCGGCTGCACGTCCTTACGCCTCGGACGCTCGCCGTGCATTGCGTGCATCTCGGGCAGCGGGACGTCTCGCGCCTGCAGGCCCGCGGTGTCACGGTGGTTACCTGCCCGCGCAGCAACGAGCGGTTGGGGGTCGGCAACACCCCGGTGCCGAAGCTGCTCGGGGAAGGCATTCCCGTAGCGCTCGGAACCGACTCTCAGGCGAGCGCGCCCGATCTCGACCTGTTCGCCGAGATGGCGACCCTGCGCAAGCAACACCCGGGAATCGCTCCGCTGGCCGCCCTGCGGATGGCCACGGTCAACGGAGCCTCGGCACTGGGTCTCCGCGATCGGCTCGGGACCCTCGAGCCGGGCAAGGTCCCGGCGGCGATCGTCGTTCCCCTCGGCCCCGGCGATGATCCCCTCGATACGCTGTTCTCCGAGCCGACCACCGTGTTCCATCTGGAGACGGCCCCGTGGGAAGGAAGGCAGTGACCGGAGCGCTTGCCACCGTCCGGACCTGGGGCCGGATGGTCAAGTTTCCCCACAGCATCTTCGCGCTGCCGTTCGCGCTGTCCGGAGCCGCGCTGGCGACCGCGGGCCACGGCATCACGCTGCGGCAGATTCTCTGGATCGTCGTCGCCATGGTGGGCGCACGTAACGCGGCGATGGGGTTCAATCGCTTGGCAGACGAAGACTACGACGCCCGCAATCCCCGCACCGCCGGCCGAGAGCTTCCCCGGAAGCGACTCTCGCGACGAGCCGTGTGGGCGTTCACGGTGGCGCTGTCGGCCGTCACGGTGGTGGCCTCGTTTCAGCTCAATGCGCTGTGCGGCATGCTCTCTCCGATCGCCCTGCTGACCATATTGGGGTACTCGTACAGCAAACGGTTCACGTGGGCGAGTCACCTGTGGCTCGGACTGGCGCTGGCCATGGCCCCGGTGGGCGGCTGGCTCGCGGTGCGGGGCAGCTTCGCGACGGTTCCCTGGCTGCTGGGGGCGGCCGTGCTCCTGTGGGTGGCCGGTTTCGACACGATCTACGCCTGCCAGGACATCGAATTCGACCGCGAGAGCGGCCTTCACTCGATCCCGGCGCGATTCGGACCCGAGACGGCCCTGACGATTGCCCGGCTGTGCCACGCCGGAGCGGTGGTCGCGCTGGCCGCGGTCGGTTGGATCGCGGAGCTGCACGCGGTCTACTGGCTGGGTCTCGCGGCCATCGCGGTGATTCTCGTGTGGGAGCACCGGCTGGTCCGGCCCGAGGACCTCTCCCGTCTCGGTGTCGCGTTCTTCAACATGAATGCCGTGATCAGCGTCGTCTACTTCGCCACGGTGCTCGCTTCGCTGGGGGTTGAAAAGCTTTGGCCGTGACTCACTCCGACCGTCGGCTCGTGGTGGCGGTGACCGGCGCAAGCGGTGCGCTGTACGCCGTTCGGTTTCTGAAGGCCTGTCTCGATCTGGGGATCCGGATCGATCTGGTGGTCAGCCACTACGGCCGGCGCCTGCTGATCGAAGAGTGCGACCTGAACCTCAAGGCCGAGTCGGTGGAATCGTGGCTCGACCGCACCTGGGGGCCGTCCGAACGCCCGGGATCGGTCCACCTCCACGGCGAGAGCGATCTGGGGGCCGCCATCGCATCGGGCTCGCAGAGCTGGGACGGGATGGTGGTGGTGCCGTGCTCCATGAAGTCGCTCTCGGGTATCGCTCACGGCACGGCGTCGAACCTCGTGGAACGGACCGCGGACGTCACCTTGAAGGAGGGCCGGAAGCTGATCCTGGTACCGCGGGAAACCCCGCTGAGCCTGGTGCACATCGAGAACCTGCGCCGAGCGGCCCTTGCCGGGGCGGCCATCGTACCCGCCATGCCGGCATTCTACTACCGCCCGCGTGGGCTCGAAGACATCGCCGATTTCATCGTCGGTCGGGTCCTCGCGCTACTCGGCATCGAGCACGACCTGTTCGAGCCCTGGAAGGGCTGAAGCCGGACCTCCCATGGAACCGATGCTGGTCCTTTTCGATGTCGACGGCACGCTGGTGGACACCGCCGGCGCCGGGCGCCGGGCGTTCGTTGACGTCTTCGGCCGAATGTTCGAGAGCGACGGCGTCGAGGAGGCTGCTTCCGGGGTGCGATTCCAGGGCAAGACGGATCCGATCATCATCGATGAGATCGTTCGCAGGCTCGGCATCGATGCGAAGGACTTCGCGAAGCGTCGCGAGGAGTTCTGGGCGCTGTACGCCGGGGTTCTCGAGGAGATCCTGGCCCGGCCCGATCCCCGCCGGCGCGCGCTCCCGGGTGTGGTCGCGTTGCTCGACGACCTCTCGGACCGAGGAGAGGTCTACCTGGGGCTGCAGACCGGAAACGTCGAGGCCGGCGCACGCGCCAAGCTCCGATCTCTCGATCTCGACGGCTATTTCCCCGGGGGTGGGTTCGCCTCCGATCACCATGACCGTCGCGCCATCGCCCGGATGGCGAGGGAGAAGCTCTCGCGACTGTACCGCATCCCGTTCACCGCGGCCGGGACGGTGGTCATCGGCGACACGGGGCACGACGTCGACTGTGGACGGGCCAACCATTTCCGCACCGTGGCGGTCGACACGGGGTGGGTCGATCGTGAAGAGCTCGTGGCGGCGCGGCCCGATGCGCTGCTCGACGACTTCACCGACCTCGAGGCGGCGTTGACGGCCCTCGGCGTGCCCCGCGCATGAGAGCTCCGGGGGGAGTCGTGCGAGCTCCCGCGCGACGGATTGTCGTGATCAACCTCGCGATTCTGGCCGCGGGGCTGTGCGGCCTGCTCGTCCTCGGCGAGGTCCTGTTGCGGATGACCTACGAGCCTCACGACGCCATGCGCGCGGCTCGCGAGAAGTACTGGTTCCGGGAAAGCGATCAGGATCTGACCAAGGTCTACACCATCGACGAGGATTTTGGCTTTCGCCCGATCCTGGACGGTGCGCTGTATGGCGAGCACGGCACCCTCACGAACGATTACTCGATCGAGAAGCGCTCAGGCATCGCCCGGGTGCTGTTCGTCGGCGACTCCGTGACCCGCAGGGGACGGATCGTCTCGGCGCTACGGCGGCGGTACGGGGACGAGCGCTTCGAGTACTGGAACGCGGGGGTCGATTCGTTCAATACCGTCCAGGAGGTCGAGTTCTTCAACCGGTACAACGCTCCCCTCGAGCCCGACCACGTCGTTCTGACCTTCCACAACAACGACTTCGAGACAACGCCCGTGGTCTTCCTCGACGATGACGGCAAGATGGTGCTGTACTCCCCGTACCTGCCTCGGCGGAGCATGAACGGTTGGCTGTTCCGGAACACCTTGTCCTACCGTGCTCTCCTGGGGCTGCTGGTGGAAAGCCGCGGCCGGAGCTTGCGGGCCGACATCGTCTCCGAGACCCGCCGCGCCTTGAAGGAGCTTTCAAACACGCTCGCGGACCGGGGCATCGACTTCACCGTGGTGATCCTGCCGATCCTGGAACCCGTAGAGCACTGGCGCCCAGAACAGCACGAGAACCACGCCACGGCCGTGGCGCTAATGGAAGAGCTAGACCTGCAGTACTACGACCTGCTCGAGCCCATGCAGCAGGCCATGGAAGACGGCGTCAACCCCAGAGAAGGCGGCGAGGACAACTGGCACCCCAGCCAAGAAATAGCCGAGTACTTCGCCGACCACCTAAGAGCCCAAGATCTCCTAAAAACAAACAAGAACGACACCCACTGACCTCCCCCGCGGTGCCAGGCGTGACAGTAGTTGCGTCGTGTGGTGGCTTGCACCCAGTAACTCGTTGATCTCAAAAAAGTTATGGGGAACGCAGATCTGCCCCCTCATGTCAGAAAGGGGTCAGGTGTGACTGCGACGTTTCTCGTTGAGCCCTAAGGACTTGCGGTGATTTGCGCATTGGGAACGCAACGATCGTGATGCCTGGCACCGGTTTTCCGGTTTTCGTTCGTGTTCCAAGGAAATGAAGCGGGGCGGGATAACCTGCGGACCGTAGGTCCGTCAGGTTAATCCCGCCCTTCGTTTGAGCTAGTTGTCGTAGTAGAGGTGGAACTCGTAGGGGTGCGGGCGCAGCTTCAGCGGGTTGACCTCGTTGTCCATCTTGTAGTCGATCCAGGTCTCGATCAGGTCCTCCGTGAAGACACCCCCGCGAGTCAGAAACTCGTGGTCGCTCTTCAGGGCCACCAACGCGTGCTCCAGCGAAGCCGGGGTGTGCGGGTAAGCCTCGAGCTCCTCCGGCGTCATATCGTAGATGTCGCGATCGAGGGGTTCACCCGGGCTGATCTTGTTCTTGATGCCGTCGACCATGGCCATCAGCATCGCCGAGAACATCAGGTAGCCGTTGCAGCTCGGGTCGGGGCACCGGAATTCGATCCGCTTCGCCTTGGGGTTCTTCGAGTACATCGGGATCCGTACGGCCGCCGAGCGGTTTCGGGCGGACATCGCCAGGTTGACCGGGGCCTCGAATCCGGGCACCAGCCGGCGGTACGAGTTGGTGGTCGGGGCCGCGAAGGCCAGTACGGCGGAAGCGTGCTTGAGCAGCCCGCCGACGGCGTGCATGGCCATCGGGCTCAGACCGGAATAGCCCTTCCCGGCGAACAGCGGCTTTCCGGCCTTCCACAACGACATGTGGGTGTGCATGCCGCTACCGTTGTCCTCGAAAACCGGTTTGGCCATGAAGGTGACGGTCTTGCCGTGACGCTTGGCGACGTTCTTGATGATGTACTTGAACCACATGAACCGATCGGCCATCTCGAGCAACGGCCCGAACTTCATGTCGATCTCGGCCTGCCCCGCCGTCCCGACCTCGTGGTGATGCGCCTCGATGGTGATGCCGACCTTCTGCATCTCCTTGACCATCTCGCCGCGCAGGTCGTGGTAGGTGTCGGTGGGGCTAACGGGAAAGTACCCGCCCTTGTAGCTCGGCTTGTATCCGAGGTTCGGCTCCTCGAAGCGCGCCGTGTTCCAGGCACCCTCGACCGAGTCGATCTCGTAGACGCCGGTGTGCTGGTTCTGCTCGTAGCGAACCTGGTCGAAGATGAAGAATTCCGGCTCCGGGCCGACGTAACAGGTGTCGGCCAGCCGGCTCTTCTTGAGGTACTCGACCGCCTTGCGGGCGACGTGTCGCGGGTCGCGGGAGTATTCCTCGCCGGTGATGGGATCGACGACGTTGGCGATCACGCTGACCGTCGGCTCCCTAAAAAACGGATCGATGCACGCGGAGCTCGCCACGGGAATGGCGAGCATGTCCGAGACATTGATCGCCTGCCAGCCCCGGATCGAAGAGCCGTCGAAGCCGACGCCCTCCTTGAAGGTGTTGGCATCCCAGGTCTCGGTGGGAAAGCTGCAATGCTGCCAGGTCCCGAGGAGGTCGGTGAATTTCAGGTCCACCATCTCCGCCTTGTGCTTCTTGGCGTACGCGAAAAAGTCACGGGGTGTCATCGGTCGGGTCTCCTTTTGTGGCTTGTAAGGCAGCGCGACGCGTCGCCTTGCGCAATACGGCGTCGAACATCGGACGCGTGAGTCTTCCGGTCTGGGTATTCTGCTGACTCGGGTGGTACGACCCCAGGACCGGAACCGGCCGGCCGCCGCCTCGCAACGGCAGCTGGGTCTCCGCGGCGTGACCGAACGCAGGCCGGGGCCTCGGGATCGAGGCGGGATCGAGGCGCCGCGCGCGCCCGATGACCGTGTCCCACGCGATCTTTCCGAGAGCCACCACCACCCGGATGCCGCGCAAGAGCTCGAGCTCTCGGTCGAGAAAAGGAGAGCAGGCCTCGAGCTCGGCGGGGGTCGGTCGATTCCCGGGCGGCGCGCACCGGCAGGCCGCCGTGACGTAGGCGTGGCGGAGCTTCAATCCGTCCTCGAGGTCGGTGGCGTGCGGCTGGTTGGCGAGACCCACGCGGTGGAGGGCCGAGTACAGCCAATGGCCCGAGCGATCCCCGGTGAAGACCCGACCGGTCCGGTTCGCGCCGTGAGCCGCGGGCGCGAGGCCGACCAGCAGAACGCGGGCCCTCCGATCGCCGAAGCCCGGCACCGGCTTGCCCCAGTAGGTCTGATCCCTGTAGGCGCGCCTCTTCACCCGAGCCACCTCGCGACAGTGCGAGCGCAGCCTTGGGCACCGCCTGCAGCTCGTGATCTCCTGCTCGAGCCGCTGCCATGCCCGCGCCCCGCTCTCGAGAGCTCGTCCCACGGCGTTCAGTACCGCGCCAGGTAGCGGTCGACTTCCCACGAATGAACCGAGCTCTCGTACTCGTGCCACGCGGCCTGTTTCGCCTCGGTGAAGTGCTGAAAGACATGGTCTCCGAGCGCCTCGCGAATCAGCGGGTCTTTCTTCATCGCCTTGAGGGCATCCTTGAGGTTCGACGGCAGCTCATCGATCCGGAGGCGGCGTTTCTCGCGGTGGGACATGGCGAAGACGTTCTTGTCGACCGGCTCGCCCGGATCGATCTCGTTTCGGATGCCGTCGAGGCCCGCCGCGATGATGGCCGCAAAGGCCAGGTAGGGGTTGCAGGCGGGATCCGGCGACCTCAGCTCGACCCGTGTCCCCTCGCCGCGACGGGCCGGGACGCGGGCCAGTGGGGAGCGGTTCCTCTCCGACCACACGATGTTGGTCGGCGCCTCGAAACCGGGCACGAGGCGCTTGTAGGAATTCACCAGTGGGTTGGTGATGGCGCAAACCCCCTTGGCATGGGCCAGCAGTCCTCCGATGTAGTGCAGGGCGACCGGGGAGAGCTCCCAGCGGCTCCCGGGATCGTGGAAGACGTTGTGACCCTCCCGGAACAGCGACTGATGGATATGCATCCCGGAACCGTTGATGCCGCCGATCGGCTTGGGCATGAAGGTCGCGTGGAGGTTGAAGTCGAGCGCGACCTTGCGAACGACGAGCTTGAACGTCATGATTTTGTCCGCCGTCGCCACGGCCTCGTCGTACTTGAAGTCGATCTCGTGCTGACCGGGTGCCACCTCGTGGTGGGCCGCCTCGACCTCGAAGCCCATGGCGTCCAGGGCGTTCACGATGCTTCGCCGGCAGTCCTCGCCCTTGTCGATGGGCGTCAGATCGAAATAGGCGCCGCGATCGTGGGTGATCGTCGTCGGTGAGCCGTCCTCCCCGCGCTGAAACAGGAAGAACTCCGCTTCCGGACCGGTCATCACCTTATAGCCGAGCTCGTCCGCCGCGGCCGTCACCCGCCGCAGACAAGTTCGGGGGCAGCCGTCGAACGAGGATCCGTCCGGGAGGGTGACGTCACAGATGACACGCGCGACCCGGCCGCGCCCGTCCTCCCAGGGGAAGATGGCGAAGGTCTCGAGGTCGGGCCTGAGGAGCATGTCCGATTCCTCGATCCGCACGAAGCCCTCGATCGAGGATCCGTCGAACAGGATCCGCCCGTCGAGGGCCTTCTCGAACTGGCCCTCTGGCACCTCGACATTCTTGTTGACGCCAAGGATGTCGGTGAACTGCAGGCGGAGAAAGCGGATTTTCTCCTTCCGACAGCGCTCCAGGATCGTCTTCTTGTCCACCCGTCGTTCCTCGATTCCTCGCTGGAAGGAGACGAAGAGTACAGTGGGGCCACGACCCCGTCAACCAAATGATCTAGTTTTTTAGCAGGAACAGCACAATAAAAGAGTCAATCACCAGAAATCATGCCGCAGAGGCAGTGATTGATCTCTAGAAAACGCAAAATATGCGTTCTATCTATTTCACACGGGGGACACGCTCCAGCACCGTCAGGGCCCGGCCGGACGCCACGAGCAGCTCGTCGTGGCCGTCTCCATCCAGATCCTGGGCCGCCACCGCGACGACCACGGGCCATCGAGCCCGGAATACGGTTTGACCCGTCTCGATGTCCACCACGACGAGCTGATCCGAGGGGCCGGCGACGACCACCTCGCGCCGGCCGGTTCCCGAGAAGCTTCCGGTCGTGGCGGTGATGTCGCCCGCGGGAAGAACGCCGACCCCGTCCGACTCGGCGTCTGCCACCAGGGTCCAGCCGTCGTCCGGCCCGCGCGAACGGCCCGTGACGGTGCCCTCCCCGTCGTACCACTCGACGCTCCGTTCTCGATCCAGGGCGACGACTCCCCCCCCTCTCGGCGCGGCAACCCCGGTTCGCCGACCCTGCGACCCGACGCGGGTCGGGGCATCGCTGTCAACGTCGATCAGGAAGAGGCCGTCGAGGGTCGCCAGCGCCAATCGTGACTTGGACCCCTCGCCCGTGCCTTGGATGACGGCCGCGTCCATGACCGTCGCCGGGGCATCGATCAGGCGGTGGCGTCCGGCTGGGGCATCGATGAGCACCACCCGCTCGCCCCCGGAACGAAAACCCACCAGCTCCGGCCGGCCGTTGCCGTCGAAGTCACCCTGGACCAGCCTGCCGGTCTCGGGAGGGACGGTGAACTTCCCGAGGGTTCGACCGTCGACCCCGATTCCCGACACTCGGCCCGGCTCGGAAACCGCGATCCGCAGAGCGCCGTCGGATGTAGCGACCACCCCGAGTCCGCCGGGTCTCGCGGTGAGCTCCCGGCTCCAACGCACCCGCAGGCGGCCCTCTCCCGACAGCACCCGCGCCACGGTGAGCGTGTCGCCGGAGGAGGACTCGTCGAGCAGCAATCGGACGCGGTCTGCGATGGCGAGCTCCAAGCCGGTCGAGTACCCGTTCCAGCGATCGCGGACCCGCCCGCTGCGATCCACGAGGATGACGGTGGGCAGGGCGTTGACGCGGAGCTCCCTGTGGGCGGTATGGGTGTATCGGCCGATCGGCAGGGTCAGCCCCAGCGATGTCGCGGTACGGGTCGCGAGCTCGTCCGGCTCTTGGGCGTTGATGGCGACGGCGACCAGCCCTCGTTCTTTCTCACGCTCCCACAGCGCCTGGAGCTGGGGCAGCTCGTCGAGGCATGGGGCGCACCACGAGGCCCAGAAGTCCAGCAGGAGGATCTTGCCGCGGGCGGCCTTGAGGTCGAGGTTGCCACCCCCGATCAGCGGGATCTCGAGGTCGGGGAGGGGCGGGAACCAACTCGGCGCCTCGAGATCGCTCGGCGCCGGATCGAGTCCTGCCGGCGGCGCCTCGCCCAGCGTCTCCCATGCCTGCTCGGCCCAGCCCTCCGCACCGGATCGAAGCGCGAGGGCGAGCCACGCGCGCGCCTCGTCGACACGATTCGCCTCGAGCGCGGTTCGCGCACCGCGGACCAGGCGCCCGTCACCTGTCCCGATCGGGACCTGCCAGGCGGAACCGTCCGGGGTCATCCACGTCAGCTTCGCCGTGCCGTCATCGATCGCGATCGCCGCCGCGAACTCCTCGACGGCTTCCGGGAGGCGACCGAGAGCCGAGAGTGTCTCGGCGTGGAGCTCGAGCAGGCGCGCGGCGAGAGACGGATTGGCGATCGCTGCCGCGGGGTCGGACGGGATGACCCTCGACTTCGCCCACGCGGCAACGGACTCCGCTGCCCCCGGGTCGTTGGCCTTCAAGCTCTCGATGACTTCGAGGTCGGCAAGAGCGAGATCTCGATCCGACCACGCCGCCTCGATGCACTCGGCCGTCCGTGGGGTCTCCCCCAGACACGTCTCGACATCGTTGAGCGCCGGAGCGTCCGAGCCGAGAGCGGTCGAGGAGGCGAGCGTCAGGAGCAAGAACACGATACCGGCGGCGCTGCGGGACATCGGAATCAGTTTAGTGTCGTCCGAGGACAACCGCGACCGCGGGGCGCGGTCGGGCGTGGCGTGGCGGGAACGAACGAGCAAGCACCCCGGGTGGCGGCGCCACCCGGCGACCCATCGACCATGGTCGGACCTGGCTGTCAGACCTGGGCGTTCTGGGAGCGCCAGAAGGAGTAGATCTCGAAGGCCTTCGACGTCTCGATCTCGACGAAGCTCCGGTAAACCTTCTGCCGCGCGGGATCGATCTGGTAGGTCCGATCCCGGAAATCGAAGTTGACGATCTTGATCTCGACCTCGCTGATTTTCTTGCCCCGCTTCCGTGCCATCTCACCTCCGTGCCACCGCTCTCGCCGGCGTCGACCTTACTTGACCTTAGTCAAAACCCGTACCAACCGGCCGCCGAAGGCCGCCGTGGCCTCGCCAACTGAGGAATAGCCAACACGAGCGGGCCTTATTGGCATTCGGAGGGCGGCCGGGCTCCGTGAGAGCATTCTCACGTACTCCGCCAGGTTGGCGCAAAATCGACCCGGAATTCGGTCAAAATGGCCGACTTTCGGAATGCTTCATTATAATGAGAGCGTGGATGGCGGGACGGCCGAGAACAAGCGGATCCTGGTGCTCGCGGCACGGGTTGACGGGAGCGCCGCGAATCTGATCGCGCGGGCGGGCTATCAGGTGGCCGCCCTCCCGGATCGCGGCAAGGCCGTGGAGCTCCTCCGTCGGCGCCACCACGACGCCGTCGTCCTCGACCTCGATTCGGATCCGGATGTTGCTCGCGTCGCCATCCGGTCGCTTCGAGCCGCCGCGCCCGCAACCGCGATCCTGGTGCTCACCGACGGCGACTGGGCCCACGAAGCGGTCAAGCTGCTGCAGGAAGGCGCCGACGACTACCTGCTCCGTCCCCTCGACGTCTTCGAGCTGAAGACTCGCCTGGGGAGAATTCTCGAGGGCTACGAGCTCGACTCGAGGTTGACCCTTCTGCAGGACGAGCTTGCCAAGAAGAGATTCGGCGTCAAGAAGCCCGTGGGGCGGTCACCCGCGATGCGGCAGGTTCTCTCCCGTGTCATGCGAGTCGCGCCGATGCGAGCGACGGTCCTGATCTACGGCGAGAGCGGCGTCGGCAAAGAGCTGATCGCCCGTTCCGTTCACTTCAACTCGCCTCGACGCGATCAGGCTTTCATCGCGCTGAACTGCGCCGCGATACCCGGGAACCTCATCGAGTCGGAGCTGTTCGGCCACGAGCGCGGATCGTTCACGGGAGCCCACACGCGCGCCCGCGGCAAGTTCGAGCTCGCCGACCGCGGGACGCTGTTCCTCGACGAGATCAGCGAGATGAACCTCTCGACCCAGGCCAAGCTGCTGCGGATCCTCGAGGAACGTGAGTTCATGCGTGTGGGAGGCGACCAGAGCGTTCGGGTCGACGTCAGGGTCATCGCCGCCACCAACTCCGACCTGGAGGCCATGGTCGCCCGCTCGGAGTTTCGCCGCGATCTTTACTATCGGCTCAAGGTCGTCACGATCCAGGTGCCGCTGCTACGGGAGCGGCAGTCGGACATCCCGGTGCTGGTGGAGACCTTTCTGGACGAGCTTTCCCGGGTCAACGCCGTGCCCAGGAAGTCGATCACCCCGGAGGCCCTCGAGGCTTTTCAGACCTATGCCTGGCCCGGAAACGTCCGGGAGCTCAAGAACCTGCTGGAGAGCATGCTGGTCACGGTGCCGGGGGATCTCATCCGACTTCACGACCTGCCGGCTTCGGTCCAGGGCTCGAGCGTGGACGTGGAACGTGCGGAGCCGGTCCCGGGGATGACCCTGGCCGAAATGGAGCGCGAGCTGATTCGCAGAACGCTCGACCACACCGGAGGGAATCGCACCCACAGCGCCGCCCTCCTCGGAATCGGGGTTCGAACGCTCCAGAGGAAGATCCACGGCTACGGCATCGAGATCCCGCCGACGCGTCGTCGACCGCGCTCCAGGAAGGAGCCGCCGGTGTGAGGGCGGTGATCCTGGAGGACGGCCGGCCGACGCTCGTGGAACGCCCCGAGCCCTTGCCCCGGGAGGGTGAGGCAGTGATCCGTGTGGTCCTCGCCGGCATCTGCGGAACCGACCTAGAGATCGCGCGCGGCTACCTCGACTTCGACGGCATCCCCGGTCATGAGTTCGTGGGCGTCGTCGAGCAGGCACCGGAGCCCGACTGGATCGGGAAGCGGGTCGTGGCCGAGATCAACGTCGGGTGTGGCGTGTGCGAGAGGTGCGCGTCCGGGCTCGCGCGACACTGCCCGGCGAGGACGGTCGTCGGGATCGTGGGTCGCGACGGGGCGTTCGCCGAGCGCATCGCCTTGCCATTGAGCAACCTCCACGAAATTCCAGCGGGCGTTTCGGACGACGCGGCGGTGTTCGCCGAACCCCTCGCCGCGGCTCACGAGATCGTCGATCAGGTCTCGCCGACCGGCGGCGAGCGGGTGCTGGTGCTCGGAGACGGACGGCTGGGGCAGCTGTGCGCGGCGGTGCTGGCGCGCGCCGGGTGCCGGATCCTGGTCGGGGGCCGGCACCCCGAAAAACTTCGCCGATTGGAGCATTCCGGCATTCCTACCGCCTCGTCGGACGACCTGGACGAGGGCGAGTTCGATCTCGTCGTCGAGGCGACGGGCAAGCCCGACGGTTTGCGGCGTGCACTCAGGGTCGTGCGACCTCGTGGGACGATCGTTCTCAAGAGCACTTACCACGGCGAGGCCTCGTTCGAGCTCGCGGGAGTCGTCATTGACGAGGTGTCGGTGATCGGTTCGCGGTGTGGGAGGTTCGAGCCGGCGCTCGATCACCTCGTCTCTGACGCGAAGGTCACCGAGGGGATGATCACCGCGCGCTATCCTCTCGATCGCGTCCGAGATGCGTTCACGCGCGCGATGCAGTCGGACGCTCTCAAGGTCTTGCTGTCTCCCTGAAGTCGACTCGAGCGTGAAGAGCGACGAGGAGTCACGCGTCGAGCGTGTCGTTTTTTTCTTGACACGACAACGTACGTCAATGATATTCGACGTGATTGCAGCGAAGTCGTCACGCGACGATGAACGAAAGGAGGTGATCGAGACCATGGCGAAGAGGAAAGCGACCAAGAAGAAAGCGACGAAGAAGAAGGCGACCAAGAAGAAGGCCACCAAGAAAAAGGCCACCAAGAAAAAGGCCGCCAAGAAGAAGGTGAAGCGCAAAGCCACCAAGAAGAAAGCCAAGCGCAAAGCTACGAAGAAGAAAACCAAGAAGAAAGCCACGAAGAAAAAGGCCAAGCGCAAAGCTACGAAGAAGAAGGCCGCCAAGAAGTAGAGACCTTCTCGATAGCTCGGCTAACAAATCTCAGGGGACGCCTCAGGCGTCCCCGTTCTTTTTTTGGGCAGCCTGACGGTGTCTAGCGGGAATCGGGCAGGGGCTTCGGCTTCAGCTCCTGCGGCTCGGGATAGAAGGGCACCGGATCCGGTAGTGGAGCCGGATCGCCGACCTGGTGCACCCTCACCTTCGTAATCAGGACCGGCTCGCGAGGCGTGTCGTCGGAGAGGGTCTTGAGCTCGGTGAGGCTCCAGATGACCTCTTTGCCCGCGATGACGTCCCCGAAGCACGGGTACTTGCCTGTGAGCCACGGCAGGCTCGATGCGGTCACGAAGAAGACGACCCCGCTGATTCGACCCCGTGACGAGGCGGTCATGCCCAATCGGTAGGGTCGATTGAAGTTCAGCGGCCCATGCCCCTCGGGAGGCACGTAATAGGGCGGCGCACCACGGCCCGTTCCCGTTCGGTCACCGGTCTCGAACCGGCGTCCGGCGATCGCCTTGTGAATCACCACCCCGTCGTAGTAGTGCCCGATGGTGTCCTCGCCGGTGAACGCGTCGACCCACGTGAGCTCACCCTCGGCCAGCGCCGCGAAGTGCGCCACGGATTGGGGCGCCTGCTCCGGGAGCAGCCGGGCGACGATCACACCCTTTTCGGTGTCGATCCGCGTGTACCAGCCCTCGGGGAGCTCTGCGGGCACTTCGGGGACGCCGCGCAATGCTTCCGGCACCGGGTGGAGCACCTTCGACGGTGGGCTCGGCGGTGACGGCGAGCCCGCCGAGGAGACCGTCACGACGATGGCGGCCAGGAAGACGGCGGCCGTGATCGGAGCGGGGCGGGCTGGACGATACGTCGGCATCACGGGATCAAGGTGGCTTTCTTGATGTGGTCGAGCTTCGGGAAGAACTCCTCGAGGTAGGCATTCCCCTCTTCCTGGAAACGCGGCTGGTATGGCCCATTCCCCCTCGGCGGGCCGTCGCCGTACCCGGAGTAAAGCTGCTCGATGATCTCCATACCCTCGGTCACACGGCCGAACGGGGCAAATCCTCGGCCGTCGAGGCTGGAGCTGTTGTCCTTCAGATTGATGAACACCTGCGTCGTCCGGGTGCCGGGACCCCGCATGGCATAGCTCACGGAACCGGCCTTGTTGCTCTCTTTGACGGGGTCGTCCTCGATGCTCGCCTCGCTCCAGGGCTCCGCGACCTCCGGGTCGCCGCTGATCCCCCACTGGACGACGAATCCGGGCACGACGCGGAAGAACCGCGTCTCGTCGTAGAACCCGCTTTTGACGAGATTGTAGAACCGGTCGGCGCCGTTCGGGGCCCAGGCACGGGTCACCTCGAGGGTGAACGCACCGGAGGTGGTCTCGAACTTGACCTTGTAGCTCTCGGGGGCGGTCTCGCTGAAAGCACCTGGCTTCGTCAGGGCTTTCTCGGGCGCGACCTCGGTCTCGGCACGAGCCCCTCCAACGAGACCCAGGCTCAGGATCACCCCACCGACCGCGAAGCGGAATGCCGTCCTCATGTTCATGACTCCTTCATGGTGCTTTCGCCTGTGCCGCACTGGCCAGAATCGTACCGGCACCCCGCCGGCCCCGCAACCGGCACCGTGCCGGGGGGCCGGTTGTTACCGCCGAGCTCGGGACTTATGTTTTGCATGTCGCTCTGTATTTTCGGCAGCGAGTCGTCGAGGCGCCTCTGCCAGGAGGAAACTGTCGTGCCAAAGCTGGATCCGATGCTCCGAGCTCTCGCCGAACGCGGCGCGGAGGAGCTGAGGCTGGCGGACGGCCAACGGCCGGCGTTCAGGTTCCCGGACGGCGAGCGCCCGGTCTCCCAGACGGCCCTGAACCGGGCCCAGATCGTGACCCTTCTCGCCGAGCTGTCGACTCCCGAGACCGCGGCCCGTCTGCAAGGGGGCGAGCCGGTCCGCTTCAGCTATCGGCTTTCGGACGCCGAAGGGTTCGAGTGCGAGGTCGGCGGAGCCAACGGGACGTTCGAGGCCCGCCTGGTACCGAGCGCGGTGGGCGAGCCTCCCCCGGCGCCGCAGGTCTCCCCCCCCGAAACACCGAGCGTCTCCGCTCCGGTGGCGGGCGACGTGCCGGCGATCGAGGCCTACCTGCGGCGGATGGTCGAGATCGGGGCCAGCGACCTGCACGTCTCCCCCGGCGAAACGCCGATGGTCCGGATCGACGGCGACATGAAGCGACTCGAGGACACCTCGGCCCTTTCCCCGGATCAAACCGCTCGCCTGCTCGAGGAGATCGTTCCGGACACGAACCGGAGAGAGTTCGAAGAGACGCGGGATACCGATTTCGCTTACGAGATCGCCGAAGTCTCCCGCTTCCGGGTCAACTTCTTCACGGACCGAAAAGGTATGGGGGCCGTTTTCCGCACCATTCCTAGCAAGGTCCCCACGCACCAGGATCTCGGGCTGCCGCAGGTGGTCCTCGATCTCTGCAAGCTCCACAAGGGGCTCGTGCTGGTCACCGGCCCGACGGGCTCCGGCAAGTCGACCACCCTGGCCGCGATGGTCGACTACATCAATGACACCCGGACCGACCACGTCCTCACCATCGAAGACCCGATCGAGTTCGTCCATCCGAACAAGCAGTGTCTCGTGAACCAGCGCGAGGTGGGAACGCACACCGACAGCTTCAAGAAGGCCCTCCGGGCCGCGCTCCGCGAGGACCCCGACATCGTCCTGGTCGGGGAGATGCGGGACCTGGAGACGATCGCCATCGCCATCGAGACGGCCGAGACCGGCCATCTGGTCTTCGGAACGCTCCACACGACCACCGCGGCCTCGACGGTCGACCGGATCATCGACCAGTTTCCCGCCGACCGGCAGAGCCAGATCCGCACGATGCTCTCCGAGTCGCTCAAGGGAGTCATCTCCCAGAACCTGCTCCGGAAGATCGGGGGAGGCCGGGTCGCGGCGATGGAGATCCTGGTCGGAATCCCCGCGATCTCGAACCTGATCCGCGAGGGCAAGACCTACCAGATCGCCAGCATCATGCAGACGGGGAAGAAACACGGGATGGCGCTGCTGAACGATGCGCTGATCGATCTCGTGCGAAGGAAGCTCGTGGCTCCCGAGGAGGCTCACTCCAAGGCGGTCGATAAGTCGACCCTCGCCGCGCAGCTGAGGTCCGCCGGCTTCCAGGTGCCCGCCTACGGGAGCGCAGGCTGACCCCTCCCCGGGCCTCAATTTCTTCTTGACACGATTGCCCGACCCTATATATTGGGGCCTGTTCTAGGAATGGTCCTAGATCTTGAGTCCTGTTTGTTGTGGACTCAAAGTAAGGTCCCGTTAAAGGAGGTGCGAGAAATGGCCAAACGAAAGGCCACGAAGAAGAAGGCCACCAAGAAGAAGGCCAAGCGCAAAGCCACCAAGAAGAAGGCCACCAAGAAGAAGGTGAAGCGCAAAGCCACGAAGAAGAAGGCCAAGCGTAAAGCCACCAAGAAGAAGGCCAAGCGCAAAGCTACGAAGAAGAAAACCAAGAAGAAAGCCACCAAGAAGAAGGCCAAGCGCAAAGCCACCAAGAAGAAAACCAAGAAGAAAGCCACCAAGAAGAAGGCCAAGCGCAAAGCTACGAAGAAGAAAGCCAAGAGAAAGGCCGCGAAGAAGTAGGATCGGCCTTTTCGAAAGGACCGAAATCGAGAGGCCGGCGGTGGCCACCGCCGGCCTTTTTTTGTGCGCGGGCCGGCGGCGGCTCAGGACTTCGTGCCGAGATCGATCAGCTCGATGCCGAGCTGCCGCGCGATCTCGATGCTCCTCTCGTCCCGATAGAATTCGCCGTAGTAGATCCGACGGACGCCGGCGTTGGCGATCAGCTTGAAGCAGTTCCAGCACGGAGACGCCGTGGTGTAGAGCTCGGCACCGTCGATGCGCACCCCGTTCTTGGCCGCCTGGATGATGGCATTGGCCTCGGCGTGGACCGTGGCCACGCAGTGCCCCCCTTCCATCGAGTGACCGAGATCGTCGCAGTGCGGCATGCCCCGAATCGACCCGTTGTAACCCGTGGAAAGGATCGTCTTGTCCCGGACGATCACGGCCCCGACGTGCTTCCGGTCGCAGGTCGACCGGGTCGCTGCCTGCTTGGCGATGTTCATGAAATACGTGTGCCAGTCGACGCGCTTGGACATGATGGCTGCCTCCAGCGCAGGGAGGCTAGCACAATCCCCGGTGGGGGCGGGGCGCGAGACTCGGACGGGACGGTCAGCTGACGAGCTTGTTCTTGCTCCAGCGAGGGTTCTTGATTTCGTACTTCGCGACCTTGTAGTTCATCACACGGGACGAGATACCGAGGAACCTCGCCGCCTCTTTCTGGACCCAGTTGTTGATCCGCAAGGCCTCCAGAATCGCCTGCTTCTCGAGCTCGTCGAGGTCGATGCCGGTCGGAGGCAGGCGCAGGTTCAGCGAGCTGACGTTGCTCGTCTGCTCGGGGAAGAGGTTCAGGTCGTCCGACGTGATCGTGTCGGAATCGCACATCAGGACCGCCCGCTCGATGGTGTTCTCGAGCTCGCGGATGTTCCCCGGCCAGGTGTGCCGCTGGAGGGCGCGCACGGCGCTCGGCGCCATTCCCTTGACCCCTTTCTTGAGATCGGCGGAGAAACGGTCGATGAAGTAGCGGGACAGGGGGACGATGTCCTGCTTTCGCTCCCGGAGCGGGGGCACGGTGATGTTGACCACGTTGATCCGGTAGAACAGGTCCTCCCGGAAGTCTCCCCGTGAGATGGCCTCTTCGAGGTTGGCGTTGGTGGCGGCGACCATGCGAACGTCCACCTTGACGGTCCGGTTGCCCCCCATCCGCTCGAATTCCCGCTCCTGGAGGATCCGGAGGACCTTGGTCTGGGTCGACAGCGTCATGCTGCCGACCTCGTCGAGGAACAGGGTCCCCTCGTTGGCCAGCTCGAACCGTCCGATGCGCTGGCGGTCGGCGCCGGTGAACGAACCTCGTTCGTGGCCGAACAGCTCGGACTCGAGGAGGTTCTCGTGGAGCGCCGCGCAGTTCATCTTCACGAACGGCCCCTCGGCGCGGCTCGAGTTACGGTGGAGAGCTTCCGCGACCAACTCCTTCCCCACGCCGGTCTCGCCCAGGATGAGGATCGTGGCGTTGGAGCGGGCGACCTTCTCGATGGTTCGAAACACCTCCTGCATCTGGGGGCTCTCGCCCACGATGTTCTCGAACTTGGGGAGCACGACCTCCCGGTCGTAGGCCTGGAGCCGGGAGAGCAGTCGGCGGTGCTCGAGGGCCCGTTCGACCTTCATCTCGAGCTCCTCGAGATCGAAGGGTTTCAGGACGTAGTCGAAGGTCCCGGCCTTCATGGCGTCGACGGCCGAGTCGACCGTGCCGAACGCCGTCATCATGAGGGCGACGGTGGTCTCGTTGAGCATCTTGCACCGCTTGACGACCTCGAGGCCGTTGCTGCCGGGCATCTTGTAGTCGGTGACAAGAACGTCGTAGACCTCTTGCTCGAGCCTGGCGATGGCCGCCTCGCCGTCAACGGCTTCCTCGACCTGCCAGCCGCGATCTCGAAAAGCGGTGGCGATACCCTCCCGGAGGGTCGGCTCGTCCTCGGCTACCAATATCTTTTTCATGGGCGCTCAGTGCTCCTGCAACCCCCCGACCACGGGAAGGCGTACGGTGAACTCGGCTCCCTCTCCCGGCCGGCTGCGTACGTCGAACAGGCCCCGGTGGCTGTCCACGATCTTCTTGGCCATGGACAGCCCCACGCCGGAGCCTTGCTTCTTGGTGGTGAAGAACGGGTAGAACAGCTTCTCGAGGTGCTCTTCGGGGATCCCCGGCCCGGTGTCCGACACCCGCACCGCCGCGTAGCGGCTGACGTTCTGCCACGGATTGCACGGCTCTCCCGCGGCCCGGTAGGGCGTGAACGCGCTGGCCGGAGCCTCGACGGTGAACGTCTCGACCGTCAACACGCCCTCGTCGCCCATCGCCTCCATGGCGTTCAGGAACAGGTTCTCGAACACCTGGCGCAGTTGAGCGCCGTCGAGCAGGAAGGGTGGGATCTCCTCGGTGGAT